>Ga0182740_1000092_pt1 | contig 155196 bp, 146 predicted proteins | sample eDN5th37CKraftBY_FD_128872 | JGI IMG/M metagenome (GOLD analysis project Ga0182740, IMG submission 128872) | Enriched backyard soil microbial communities from Emeryville, California, USA - eDNA 5th pass 37_C Kraft BY (version 2) (version 2) | ecosystem: Environmental > Terrestrial > Soil >... | reverse complement strand
GATCCGTTGCCGGCCGGAGAATGTGTTCTGTCCGCCATAGCTGTCCTCCTGGTCCCCCGGGGCGCCACGCTGCGGCCCTCGGGCCTGTTTCCACCATTCCCCGATGTGACCTACAGCACAAGTCTCGGGTGGGAGGGCCAGGCTTGATTACCCGTCGGTGGGATTCAGTGTGAACCTCTGCTCCTCGAGGCGCCGTATTCCACGGCTGTCGACGAGTTCTCCGCGGCGTTCGGGATGCAGCCAGTAGAACCGCACCCACTCCCTGAGTGCGTCGCTGTTCGCGGTGAGCGTGTTCGTCACGAGTTTCGCGCTGCGGCCTCTGGAGAGCACGAACACGATCATCTCGGTGAATGTCGTCTTACCCCGCAACGGGTGATCGAGAATCTGCTCGACGTCATCCCATGCCCCGCGCGCGAACGAATTCCATTGGCCGTCCCACACCTCGAAACCGTGCGGACCGATACGAAGATGACTACCGGCACGAAATTTCACCATCCGGTAGAGGACCGGAACACCGAAGACGACGTAAAACGCGCAGGCTGCGGGGAAGGCTACGCGAATCACGCCTGATGGGACGTAGGAGACTGAGCCGAACTGGGAAAACACGAGGTACGCAGCGGCCGAGACAACTCCGGTCAAGAGCCCGGCTCCAAAGGCGACGTCAGGAAACCTTTGCGCACGGACGCAGGTGCCGTCTGGACCGAATTCGGTACGCGGGCGGGCCCGGCCCGAGATGCTGTAGGCCAAATGCAACGTCAATCCGACGAGCAATGCGACAGCCCCGACACACAGTGCCGCGGTCAAATGGTCACCGCGGATGAACCAGACGACTGCCCATGTCGCGACGAAAACGCCACCGGCCATGAAGGTGATGAATACGACTGCAAGACGCAGGATGCCTGATTTCTTCACGGCTTTTCTCCCGGCGACTTCACCGGGTCCCCGCAACGATTCGCGAGGCAACCCTCACGGGAAAACTCCCTCATGTCGTCTTGTTCTGGTGCCAAAAAGCCTAGTGGAGGTTGACAACCGGGTTTGTCACCGGTTTCCGAGCCGATCAGGGCCGATCAAAACGTGAGTAGCCGGCGACGGAACGCCTCTTCACCGGCGGTTTTGGGGCGGGCGAATGCGAGTTGTCAGGCGATTCGGCGCGGCACAGGCTTGCGATATGGACACCGTGCAGGAAGTTCAGTCAGACATCGACCGGTATGCGGGGTTCCTGCCCGACCGGTACCGGCACGCAGTCGCCCCGGCCTCGACGTGGTGGTCGTGGCGGGGGCACGACGTGCACATCCTGCAGGCACAGGTGCCGGACAGTCCGGCCCGGGTGCTGGTGCTGCACGGCGCGGGCGGGCACGCCGCGGCGCTGTGGCCGTTCGCCGGGTTGGCGGCCGCAGAGGGCGCCGATGTGCTGGTGCCGGATCTGCCGCTGTACGGGCACACCCGGGTACCGCAACCGCGGCGGGTGCGCTACGACGACTGGGTCGAGTGTGTCAGCGATCTGGTGCGCCACGAGTGTGCGAACGACGACCGTCCGCTCGTGGTGTTCGGGGCGAGCATGGGCGGCCTGCTCGGTTACGAGGTCGCCGCGCGTACCGGACTGGTCGCCCACGTGGTGGCGACGTGCCTGCTCGATCCGGCCGACCCGGCGGCGCGGGCGGCCGCGGCGCGCGTACCGGTGCTCGGGCGGGTGGCGCCGCGGGTCCTCGGTGCGGCCGACCGGTACGTGGGCGGGGTGCGGATGCCCATCCGATGGATCGTGAAAATGGCTGCGATGAGCGGCAATCCGGCCCTGAACCGACTGGTGCTGCGCGACACCCGCGGCGGTGGCGTGCACATCCCGCTCGGGTTTCTCGGAAGCTGGATGAACTTTCGCCATACCGCAGCGGAGCGCTTCGACGCGGCATCCGTGACCCTGGTGCACCCGGGCGCCGACCGGTGGACGCCGCGGTCGCTGAGCATCCGGTTCGCCGACCGCATCTCGGCGCCGACTCGGACTGTATTGCTGCAGAGCTGTGGTCACTATCCGGTCGAGGAGCCCGGGATCGGTCAGCTGGTGACTGCGCTGCGCGGGGTCTGCGACAGCGTGCTCGCGGGCGCGTCGTCAGGGCCGCAGCAGCCGTTCGACCAGGCCGACCAGATCGCCGACGGCGGCCTCCCGGGTGACTTCGCGGTGGGGTAGCACGCGGTGCAGGTGCGCGTCGACCGCGTGCACCACGGTGCGGGCCGTCGCCGAGGCGTCGTCGGGATCCCGGACGCGGCCGCACCGCACGAGGTGGAACGCGACCTCGCCGGCGAGCCGGTCCTCGAATTCCTGCAGCACCGCGAGTTGATCGTCGCGCGGGACCGCGACGCGGTGCATCAACCGGTGTAGGGCGGGCCGGTCGTGGTGCAGGTCGACGACGACCGCGAGGATCGACCGCAGGGTCTGGTCGAATTCTGGTGTCTCGTGGCGCAGTTCGGTGAAGACCGCGTCGAGACGCGCAGAGGCCGTCTGCACGTGCCGCTGCGCGAGCGCGTTGAGCAGCGCGTGCTTGTTGGGGAAGTACTGGTAGAGCGAACCGATGGACACCCCGGCGCGTTCGGCGATGCGGTTGGTGGTCGCGGCGAGTCCCTCGCGGTCGAAAACCTGCGCGGCGGCCTCCAGCACCACCTCGACGGTCTCCCTCGACCGGCGCTGGCGCGGCTTCTTGCGCGGCGCGTCGCTCATCGCCACCACCATACGGTGAGATCAGAACAGATAGATCACGAACACCGTGGTGAGCAGCACGACGAGCCACGCGTCGGTGGCGTGCCCGAGCCAGCGGGGTGCGGTGCGAACCTCCATGAAATGCCGAATGATCAGACGGCACTTGACGAACGTGAGGACCAGCACGACGGCCGTGATCGTGGTGCTCGCCTGGACGGTTCCCGTGATGTGTGCGGGTGCGAGCCACCACGACCCGATCGTGATCGCGGTCAGTGCCAGCCAGACCCACGTGATGCCGCGGGTGCTCTCACCGGATGTCGTTGGTCGCGTGGTCATGTCACCTCATCACGTAGAGCAGGCCGAAAATCACGATCCACAGCAGGTCCACCATGTGCCAGTACACGGCGCCGGATTCCACCATTGACGGCCAGCGGCGAGTGCGCAGTTCGCGGACCAGCACACCCAGCACGATCAACCCGATGAGCACGTGGACCAGGTGCACACCGGTGATCACGTAGTAGAACGAGAAGAACATCTCGGAATTGGTGTGTCCGGCACGGATCTTGACGAACCACTCGTAACTCTTGATCACCATGAAGGCCACACCGAGCGCGCCGCCGGTGCGAACCAATCTGATGGCCGTCTCGTACCGGGCCGCGCGGGTCGCCAGGACCGCGCGCGCGACGAACCACGAACTGCTCAGCAGGATCACGGTGTTGAGCACCCCGACGTTGATCGCGAGATGTTGTTGGGCCCGTAGGAACTCGTCGGGATTCATGGTCCGGTAGATCATGAAGATGACGAAGTATCCGGCGAAGATCACCAGATCGCCCAGCACCATGACCCACATGTGGCCGTCGCCGGGCAGATGCCCGCGGCCGGTGGCCGTGGTGCTTTCCTCGGTTCGCGTCACGAAACGTCCTCTGTCGCAGTCAGTCCAGTGCCGGCTCGTCGAGCGCCTGGCGCTCGGCGGCCTGCTTGAGACTTACGATCAACGCGGTCAGCCACACGCAGAACACCACCACCGCCCACCAGAACGCCAGTGAGCCGTTCCACGCGAAGGGGCCGGCGTGGAACAGAAACATCTGGGTCGCGATGACCTAGGTGATGATCTGCCAGATGGAGACGTAGGCAAACCATTTGGGGAAAATCTCGTTGCGGTCATAGAGGATCGCGAGGGCCAGCACCAGATAGGCGGCCGAGAAACAGCCCAGCGATCCGTTGTAGGACAGCATGCCGAGGTCGTAGAGCAGGCTTACCTGTTCGGGGTTGCGGTCGGCGCGGAACGTCGCGGTCAGGAAACACACCGCGACGAGCAGGAAACCCGGCAGCGCACCCACGCCCATGCCGCCGATGTAGGCGTACGCGAACACCGAACCGACCGACATCCGTTTCATGTGGTAGGCCACCAGGCCGTTGGTGAGCGCCGCCCCGCCCAGCAGGATCAGCAGCAGACAGAAGCCGATCCGGATGTTCGTGCCGTTCTCGACGAAGAACGCGACCTTGTCCGCGTCGGTGACGTCCGGGCGCGGCGGCGGCGTGACACGCGCCATCAGGCAGATGATGACGCCGAAGACGGCGTACCAGGCCGGGAAGAACCACGTCATCAACACCACATCGGGCTTGCCGCGACGGGGTTTGACCTCTGCACCGACGGGATGCTCCGGGGTCAGTGTGCTCATCCGGCCACCACACCCTCGGCGACGGCCTGGCGGATCACCGCGCGGCGCAGCACGAAGAACATCACGACCACGAACACCGCGAACGCGCCGTTGCGCATCCAGAACGACAGGAACCCGTCCCATGCCAGCGGTCCGCTGTGGAACACCGCGGCGCCCGCGGCGGGGATCATGACGACCGCGGTGGCCAGCGAGAAGTGGCCCACCCATCGCGGCAGGATCGGTTCGCCGTGTCCTTTGGTGTCGAAGTAGACCGCGAGCGCGAGCATCACGAACTGGCTGACCACCATGCCGATGGGCGCGATGAACACGATCCAGGCCAGGTCGTTGAGCAGCATGACCAGTTCGGGGTTGCGCCCGGGGCGGAACGCCGCGACCAGGAACAGGATGTTGGACAACGCGAATGTGGTGGCGCCGCTGACCACCGCGGTCAGGTAGCAGTAGGCGAAGATGTGGGTCTGGTTGGCCATGCGCTTCATCTGCACGGCGATCACCATGAAGAACGGCAGCACCAGGATTCCGCACAGGTTGAACGTGACCTGGGAGAACCGCATCCACGCGGTGTTCTCGGCGTAGAACGCCGCGACCTGATCGGCCGGAAGGTCCGGGGGCATCGGGGGCCGGAAGCCGGGGAACGCCACGAACGCCGCCAGCAGCACCAGTCCGACTGCGGGCCCGGTCCACAGGCTGACCCACTGCGCCTTGATGTTCCCCGCCGTGGGCAGGTCCTGGGCCTGTTCGAGGATCTGCACCGATACCTCCGACATCGTACGGTTCAAGTGACTCAGGTCAGCCCAGAGAGTGCGGAAGTGGATGACGCACTGTCCGGACGACCGATGTTTGCCTGCGAGTTTCCGATTACTGCCTGTGTTCTCCGCTCTGCACGGTAGCGTGCGCGCAAGGCAAACGGAAGCGTGAAACTGAGTGAAGTCAGTGAAGAGGTGACGTGTGCTGAGGCAGGAACGCACCGGCCGGTGGAGGAAGGGCATGCAGACGCGGGAGCGCCTGCTCGGCGCGGCGCTCGCGGAGTTCAAGCGCAACGGCATCGCGGCGGCCGACACCGCGGCCATCGTGGCGGCCGCGGGAGTTGCCCACGGCACCTTCTTCTTTCATTTCCCCACCAAGGAACACGTTCTGATCGAGTTGGAGGCCCGCGAGCAGGAACGCATGGTCACCGAACTCACGCGGCTGTACACCCGCCCGCACAGCGTGCGCGACACGCTCGCCGAGACCGTCCGACTGCTGGAGAAGCTCGAGCGTCGGCTGGGTCGCAGACTGTTCAAAGACTTTCTGGCGCTGCACTTCTCCACCACCAGGCCGCCCTCGCAGGAGTGGACCAGATACCCGGCACTCACGGTCATCATCTCCGAACTCCAGCGCGCGCAGCAACGCGGCGAGATACCGGCGGATGTCGACGTGATGCACGTCGGCGTGTCGTTCGTGGTCGGTCTTTACGCACTTCTCATCACGATCCCCGAAGCCAGGGATGCGCGTGCCCCCGTGCTGGAGGTGTACCTGACCACCTACCTGTACGGGCTGCGCGTCCTGCCGTGACGGCTCAGGCCTGCCACGACGCCCAGCGGGAGACCTCGACCGAGATCACCGGGCCGTCCAGCGAGACACGCTCGTACTGGTGGTATTTGGCGCGCAGCAGGGCGTAGCCGGTGGCGACCTCGTCGCCGCTGTGGTGCGTGGTCGCCACGCCGTCGGCGCGCACCCACCACAACTGCGTCCAGTCGTCGGAGTAGTGGTCGACCAGCAGGCTGACGCGGCTGTCGCGGTCGATGTTGGCCAGCCTGCGCAGATTCCGGGTGGTCTTGCGTTTGGCGTCGACCGCGGTGTAGATGCGTGCGGGCTGTCCTTCGACGTGCGGGACGTGGACGGCGAACACCACGGGAACCAGATGCGGCGCCCCGTCGGCGTTGAGCGTCGACAGGACCGCCGCAGGCGCATCCGCGAAAGCCGTCACCGCGTCGAATTCGGCCATGGCCCCAGGGTAGGCGCGATCAGTTCCGTGGCGCCCGCTGTTGTGGAGCGACGCTGATCGGGGAGCGGGTGACCGGCGTACGGGTCACACCGATCTCGGGTTTCTTGGTGGACTCCCGCTGCCGCTGCGGCGGCCGGTACACCGGCGCCTGCCTCGGGGCCTCTTCCTCCTGTGTGGTGGGAGGGGGAGGAGGTGGCGCCGCGGGAGGTACGCCGACGCGCAACGAGGGCGACGGCGCGATCGTGGCCGTTGTCGTCGGGGTGACCGTCGTGGTCTGCTCGTCGTCGACGGGCGAGGTGTCCCGCAGCAACAGCAGCACGAGCGACACCACGATCGCGGCGGCCGCGATGCCGGCCGCGGTCAGCGCGACCGCGGCGCCCCTGGTCCGGTACCACGGCACGGGTGCGGGTTTGAAGTCCCACGTGTTGTCGTCGAACGCGTCGAACCCGTTCTGCTCGGGTACAGGGGGCGGCGTGAGCTCTTCCCACAGATAGTCGAAGCTACCCCCAGCTTCGCGTTCGGACATCTTGTCGATGTTAGCGGGACGACCTGGGGAAATGCTCGACAAGGTCCGCATCGGCGGGATTGGGTGCGAACCGGCAGCGAGTTTGGCGAGGTCACGATAGTGTGCGATGCGCCTGTGCAGAACGACGCGGTCCTGCCGCGGACTTGTTCACCCAGGTGACCGGTTGGCGATGAGCTTCGGTAACCGGGGCGCCACCGCGACGCCTCCTGACCATCGGAAGGTTCTGTCCATGATCATTCTCCCGACCGCACATCGGATCCTGCCCAGAGCCGCCGCCGTCGCGGCATCGGCTCTGGTCGCCGTGGGCCTGGCGGCCTGCGCACCGCCCGAGAAGGAATCCAGCGGCGGTGACACCGAGAGCGGCGTCAAGGTGTCCGAGGCGACCTCGGCCGAGGACTTCGGCGGGATGGACAAGCTGGTCGAGGCGGCCAAGGCCGAGGGCGAGCTCAACGTGATTGCGCTGCCACCGGATTGGGCGAACTACGGCGCGCTCATCAGCGCGTTCGAGGACAAATACGGCATCAAGGTGAACTCGGCCCAGCCCGACGCGTCGAGCCAGGACGAGATCAACGCGGCAAACCAGCAGAAGGGCAAGAGCAGTGCGCCCGACGTGTTCGACCTCGGACAGTCGGTGGCACTGGCGAACACGTCGATGTTCGCTCCGTACAAGGTCGCGACGTTCGACGACATCCCGGCGGAGTACAAGGACGCCGACGGCAAGTGGGTCAACGACTACGGCGGTTTCATGTCGATCGGCTTCGACACCTCCAAGGTGCCGCCGGTCACCAGCGTCGAAGATCTGCTCAAGCCGGAGTACCAGGGCAAGGTCGCGCTCAACGGCGATCCCACGCAGGCCGGCGCCGGATTCTCGGGTGTGCTGATGGTGGCGGTCGCGCAGGGCGGTTCGGCCGATGACATCGCCCCCGGCGTCGAGTTCTTCTCGAAGCTCAAGCAGGCGGGCAACTTCCTGCCGGTCGACCCGACGCCTGCGACCATCGAGTCGGGGCAGACGCCCGTGGTGATCGACTGGAACTACCTCAACGCCACCGAGAGCAAGAAGGTCCCCAGCTGGCAGGTCCTGGTGCCCGAGAACGCGCCTGTCGCGGGCTACTACTACCAGGCGATCAACTCCGGCGCCCCGCATCCGGCGGCCGCACGGCTGTGGCAGGAGTTCCTGTTCAGCGATGAGGGCCAGAACCTGTATGCCGCAGGCGGTGTCCGCCCCGTGCGCGCCGACGCGATGATCGCCGCGGGTACCGAGGACAAAGCCGCGTTCGCCGACCTGCCGGTGGTCCACGGCCCGGTGACCAACCCGACCCCGGAGCAGACCGAGGCCGCCACAAAGTATCTGGCCGACAACTGGGCCAAGGCGATCGGCTGACACCACCTATGTCGGGCCGCACCCTGGGTCGGCAGATCAGGGACGCGTTGCCGCTTCTGCCCTTCGTGGCGGTGGTGACGGTGTTCCTGATCGTGCCGACGGTCACGGTGATCGTGATGGCGTTCTTCGCCGACGGATCCTTCTCGCTGGAACGCATCTTCGCGCTGTTCACCGGGTCGGCGCTGACGGCGCTGGGAAAGAGCGTGATCCTCTCGGCCAGTACCGCACTGCTCGGTGCGGTGCTGGGCGCGGCGCTCGCCTGGCTGATCGTCAGCAGCCCACCGGCGTCGATGCTGCGCCGCGCGGTGCTGGCGCTGTGCAGCGTGCTGGCCCAGTTCGGCGGTGTGGCACTGGCGTTCGCGTTCCTCGCGACCATCGGGCTCAACGGCGTGCTGACGTTGTGGGTGCGGCAACTGTTCGGCTGGGACCTCGCGGGTTCGGGCTGGCTCTACGGCCTGGCCGGGCTGATCCTGGTGTACACGTACTTCCAGATCCCGCTCATGGTGATCGTGTTCATCCCGGCGCTCGAGGGATTGCGCGAGCAGTGGCGCGAGGCCGCGGTGAATCTCGGCGCCTCGACGTGGCAGTACCTGCGCGAGGTCGCGGTGCCGCTGCTGATGCCCGCGTTCCTCGGCTCGGCGTTGTTGTTGTTCGCCAACGCATTTGCCGCCTACGCCACCGCGGCTGCCCTGGTCAGTCAGGGCAGCCCGATCGTGCCGCTGCTGATCCGGGCCGCGCTCACAAGTGAGGTGGTGATGGGACAGTCCGGGTTCGCCTACGCCCTGGCGCTGGAGATGATCGTGGTGGTCGCGGTCGTGATGTTCGCCTACAACGCGATGATGCGTCGCACCGCGAGGTGGCTGCGATGAGCACTTCGACGACCACGGGGACGAGCACCGGGAGCAACCGTGCCCTGCGTCGCGCGGTGCGCGCGACGCTGTGGGTGCTCTTCGGTTTGTTCTTCCTGTTCCCGCTGTACGCCATGGCCGACTTCTCGACGCGCAACCTGATCTCGGGCGGGCGCACCCTGGCCGCGTGGGGCAACCTGGTGGCCGACGAGGCGCTGTACCGCGCCATCGTGATCTCGCTTCTGCTCGCGGTGTTCACGGTGGTGGCGATGCTGGTCCTGTTGGTGCCCACGATGATCTGGGTGCGGTTGCGCGCGAGGTGGGCTCGCCGGATCGTGGAGTTCGTGTGCCTGCTGCCGCTGACGATCCCGGCCCTGGTGATCGTCGTCGGCCTGCGCAATGTCTACCTGTGGGTGACCTACTTCCTGGGCGAGTCGGCACTGACGCTGACGTTCGTCTACGTGGTGCTGGTGCTTCCGTTCGCCTACCGCGCGATCGACTCGGCACTGGCCGCGATCGACCTGCAGACCCTCTCGGAGGCGGCACGCTCGCTGGGGGCGGGCTGGTTCACCACGATCACGCGCGTCATCGTGCCCAACATCTGGTCCGGAATCCTCTCCGCGGCCTTCATATCCATCGCGGTGGTACTCGGCGAGTACACCATCGCGTCACTGAGCGGCTTCGAGACCCTGCAGGTGCAGATCGTGCTGATCGGCAAGAGCGACGGCCCCACCTCGGTGGCCGCGTCGCTTGCGGTGCTGCTGTTGGGCTTCGTGTTGTTGCTGGCGCTCGCGGTTCTCACGCGCGGCCGTCGTAGGACGTTAGGAGATCAGGGGTGAGTACTCCGGGGACCGGTGCCGCCGGGGCCACGAGTGGGGTGGCCGTCGAACTGGTCGACCTCACGCGCAGCTACGGCAGTGTCAAGGCGCTGGACGGACTGAGCCTGCGCATGGAGCCGGGTGAACTGGTGGCGCTGCTCGGGCCGTCCGGGTGCGGCAAGACCACGGCACTGCGGATCCTGGCCGGGCTCGACGAGGCGACCTCGGGGACGGTGCTGGTCGACGGCCGCGATGTCAGCTCGGTGCCCGCCAACAAGCGCGATATGGGCATGGTGTTCCAGGCCTACAGCCTGTTCCCGCACCTGACGGTGCTGGACAACGTCGCGTTCGGATTGAAGATGCGCGGTAAGTCCAAGCGGGACAGGCTTTCCACGGCCGCCGACATGCTCGACCTGGTGGGTCTGGGTGCGCACAAGAACAAGTACGCCAACGAAATGTCCGGTGGTCAGCAGCAGCGCGTCGCACTGGCCCGCGCGCTCGCGATCGCGCCCCGGGTGCTGCTGCTCGACGAGCCGCTCTCGGCGCTCGACGCCAAGGTCCGCGCGCAGTTGCGCGACGAGATCCGGCGTGTGCAGCTCGAAGTCGGTACGACGACGCTGTTCGTCACGCACGACCAGGAGGAGGCGCTCGCCGTCGCCGACCGCGTCGGCGTGATGAGCCAGGGCAAGCTCGAGCAGCTCGCCGCACCCGCAGAGTTGTACGCCAACCCGGCGACCCCGTTCGTCGCGGAGTTCGTCGGCCTGCACAACAAGATCCCGGCGGAGGTGACCGACGGGAAGGCCCGGGTGCTCGGCGCCACGGTCCCGACGCTGGCCGGTTCGGTCGGCTCGGGTGCCGGCACCGCGATGGTGCGGCCGGAATCCGTTACGGTGCAGGATGATCCGGACGGCAACGCGACGGTGGCCTCGGTGGCGTTCCTCGGCCCGATCTCGCGGGTGTACGTGAACCTGCCCGACGGACCGGTCATCCATGCGCAGCTGCCCAGCTCGCAGGCGCGTGCCTTCGAGGCCGGTCAGACCGTGAGCGTCGGGCTCGAACCCGCACCGGTGCTCGTGGTGTGAATCCCTAGACGTCCTTGACCGGTTCGATGCCCAGATCGCGGTAGGTGACCAGCGCGGCGAACGGCACGCCGCGTTTGGCGAACCGGCCCGCGGCGATGTCGCCGCGGTCGACCATCGGGATGACACCGCTGACCACGGCGCCTGCCGCGGTGACCCGGTCGTACGCGATCTCGGTGGAGCCGCCGGTGCTGATCACGTCGTCGACCAGCAGCACCCGCGTGCCCGGCTCGAGGCGGGTGCCCTCGATCCACTGCTCACGACCGCGGCTCTTCTGCTCCTTGCGCACCGAGAACCAGGCCTTGCCCGTGACCATCGCGACGCCGTGGGCCAGCGGGTCGGCGCCCATCGTCAAACCGCCGACGGCGTCGTACTCGATGCCCATGGCCTTCGCCAGGTCGGCGACGGCCTCGCTGACGATCCTCATGCGCTCACCGGTGTCGATGGCGTACTTGCCGTCGATGTAGTCGTGGCTGAGCTGCCCGCTGGCGAGCCGGAAGGGCTCTTCGCGGTGCTCGTAGCCGCGGGTACGGATCAGGTCGAAGGCGGCTTGCCAGGTGTCCGGGCGCTCGATGGCAGCAGGCATACCCGCGATCGTATTGCACCGGCCTGCGGGTATCGCGCCTGCACTCAGCTTTGTTTTGCGCGCTGCGCCAATTCGACTGTTGCCGCGCGCAGTTGGTCGAACGAGCTGATCGGGGCGGCATAGCCGACCCTGGTGTACGCCACACCACGCTCGGTTGTCACGCGCAGATCCAGGCCGTAGCGGTCGGCTCCCGTACACACGGCCTCACCGGTGTCGGGGTAGCCGCCGAGGTTGCGCGCCATCGCCAGCAGCGAGTCGGCGTGGTCGGCGTTGAGGTGCGCGATGGCCCCGGCCGCGCGCGGTGTCACCGGGTCGGCCTCGGCGGCCGCGTACGCCTCGCCGGTCGTGGAGTCCATGCGGCCGTACCCGCCCACCCAGCGCACGCGCTGCACCCGCAGCACCCACACCGAGAAGTCGCTGTAGTCGATGTAGTACTTGGCGGCCGCGACCGCGTCGAGATGCGCGGCGCGCGCGGCCGCGAGCTCGTCGCCTTCGGGCCGTTCGGCGACCCCGGCGAGCGTCACGCGGGCGCTGGCGAGCGGATCGGACTCGGCGGACGGCGCGACGATCGCGATGCTGGCGCGCGGGTCGTGCGCGAGATTGCGTCCGTGCTCGGCCATGTCGGACACGCACAGCACGGGCGCGCCGCCGAGCAGTCCGTACGTCACGAACGACGCCCACGGATCGCCTTCGGTGGTCAGCGTCGCCAGCGTGCCGACATTGGTCGACGCGGCGATCGTGCGGGCCTCCTCGGCCGCGGACGGACGTACGACGTCGGCAACCGGTGTCAACGGCGGGGGGACGGAGGGGGCATCCCCGGGATCTCCGTGATCGCGAACAGCCACGCGCGAACCATACCGTCGACCGCGTGTCCCCGGGGCGGCTCTTCAGACGCCGGACGCCGTGTGTTTAGCCCGCGGAGAATCCGGTGCGGCGACGGCAAACCGGCGTCGCGAACGGCCTGCCTAGCCGCCGAGTGCGGCGATCAGATCCTTGATCTGTGCGGTCTCGGCCTCGGTCGCGGGCTCCTCGGCCTCGACGGCCTCGATGAGGTCCTTGCGCACGCCGATACCGTTGGCGGCCTCCGCGGTGGTGAGCTTGGCGCGCAGACGCGCGACATAGAGGCGCTGACCCAGCGTCGCACCGGGGCCCTCGGCCGCCGTCGTCATCAGTTCGTCGTACCGCGTGCGGACGCCGCTGAGCGCGACGATCACCGACGGCGTGGCGCGGCTGCGGCTCGCTGCCTCGGCGAGCGACCCCTGAAGTTTGCGCAGACCGCTCAGCACCACCGCGGCGCGTTCGGGGAACTCCGCGTCGCCGACGGGCGGAAGCGCGTCGATCGCGGCGGTGTACATGTGCATCGCCGCATCGGACAGACCAACGATTACCGGTGCTTCACCATCATTCGGTGCGGACTCAGCCACAGATATCCCTCGTCGAAGCGTTGCGGACCGCCGGAAAGTGTTTCCCAGCGACAAGATCAGACCGGGGAAAACCTAACCCGCCATCGCCTCTTATTCAACCGCTGATTTCTGGGCAAACCTGGTTGTGGCCGTGAATCGCGTTGCTGCGAGGACATTTCGATCACCGGGTGTCTGCCGCCCCGGAAGTGGGTACGTTGAACACCGATGGAGGAGCACACGCAGGGCAGCCATGTCGAGGCGGGGATCGTCGAGCATCCGAACGCCGAGGACTTCGGTCATGCGCGCACGCTTCCCACCGACACCAACTGGTTCAAGCACGCGGTGTTCTATGAGGTGCTGGTGCGGGCGTTCTACGACTCGAACGCCGACGGTATCGGTGATCTGCGCGGCCTCACCGAAAAACTCGACTACATCAAGTGGCTCGGGGTCGACTGCCTGTGGCTGCCGCCGTTCTACGATTCGCCGCTGCGCGACGGCGGTTACGACATCCGCGACTTCTACAAGGTGCTGCCCGAGTTCGGCACGGTCGACGACTTCGTCACCCTGCTGGACGCGGCCCACCGCAGGGGCATCCGCATCATCACCGACCTGGTGATGAACCACACCTCCGATCAGCACGAGTGGTTCCAGGAATCCCGGCACAATCCCGACGGCCCCTACGGCGACTTCTACGTCTGGAGCGACACCAGCGACAGGTATCCCGACGCGCGCATCATCTTCGTCGACACCGAGGAGTCGAACTGGACGTTCGACCCCGTGCGCAGGCAGTTCTACTGGCACCGCTTCTTCAGCCACCAGCCCGACCTCAACTACGACAACCCGGCCGTGCAGGAGGCGATGCTCGACGTGCTGAGGTTCTGGCTGGACCTCGGCATCGACGGTTTCCGTCTGGACGCGGTGCCGTACCTGTTCGAGCGCGAGGGCACCAACTGCGAGAACCTGCCCGAGACGCACGCGTTCCTCAAGCGGTGCCGCAAGGCGATCGACGACGAGTACCCGGGACGCGTGCTGCTGGCCGAGGCCAATCAGTGGCCCGCCGACGTCGTCGCGTACTTCGGCGACCCGGACACCGGCGGCGACGAATGCCACATGGCGTTCCACTTCCCGCTGATGCCACGGATCTTCATGGCCGTGCGGCGCGAGTCCCGCTTCCCGATCTCGGAGATCCTGGCGCAGACCCCGCCGATCCCCGACACCGCGCAGTGGGGCATCTTCCTGCGCAACCACGACGAGCTCACGCTCGAGATGGTCACCGACGAAGAACGTGACTACATGTACGCCGAGTACGCCAAGGACCCGCGTATGAAGGCCAACGTCGGCATCCGGCGCAGGCTCGCACCGCTGTTGGAGAACGACCGCAACCAGATCGAGTTGTTCACCGCGCTGCTGCTCTCGCTGCCGGGGTCGCCGGTGCTGTACTACGGTGACGAGATAGGTATGGGGGACATCATCTGGCTCGGCGACCGCGACAGCGTGCGTACGCCCATGCAGTGGACCCCCGACCGCAATGCGGGCTTCTCCAAGGCGACTCCGGGCCGGCTCTACCTGCCGCCCAACCAGGACGCGGTGTACGGCTACCACTCTGTGAACGTCGAGGCGCAACTCGACAGCTCCAGCTCGCTGTTGAACTGGACGCGCAACATGCTGGCCGTGCGCAGCCGCCACGATGCCTTCGCAGTCGGCACGTTCCGCGAACTGGGCGGCTCCAATCCGTCGGTGCTGGCGTACATCCGGGAGGTCACGCGCCAACAGGGCGACGGCGGCGCGAAGACCGATGCCGTCCTGTGTGTCAACAACCTGTCCCGCTTCCCCCAGCCCATCGAGTTGAATCTCCAGCAGTGGGCCGGTTACATACCCGTCGAGATGACCGGCTACGTCGAGTTCCCGAGTATCGGCCAGTTGCCGTACCTGCTCACCCTGCCCGGTCACGGGTTCTACTGGTTCCAGCTTCGAGAACCCGATCCAGAACCGGGAGCGCAGCAATGAGTGTCGAATTCGAGGACTGGCTGACCCAGCAGCGCTGGTACGCCGGACGTAACCGTGAATTGGTCTCGGCCACAACCGCAATGGCGGTGCGGCTGCGCGACGGGCTGGAACTGGTGCTGCTGCAGGCGAATTACGCCGACGGTCCCGATGAGCGTTACCAGGTGATCGTCGCGACCGGAAGCGGACCGATCGACGAGTACAGCGTGGTCGCCACGATCGGCATCGCCGACGGGCAGACCGCGTACGACGCGCTCTACGACCCCGACGCCACGCGATACCTGTTGTCGCTGATCGACGAATCGGCGACCGTGCAGAACGTGCGGTTCGTCCGCGAACCCGACGTCGAACTGCCGCTCGACGCGCCGCCGCGGGTCTTCGGTGCCGAGCAGAGCAACACCAGCGTGGTCTTCGGCGAGGACGCCATCTTCAAGCTCTTCCGGCGCATCACGCCCGGTGTGCACCCCGACATCGAACTCAACCGGGTCCTGGCCCGGGCCGGCAACCCGCACGTCGCCAGGCTCCTCGGCTCGTTCGAAACCGAATGGGAGGGCGAGCCTTACGCGTTGGGCATGGTCACCGAGTTCGCCGCGAACTCCGCCGAGGGCTGGGACATGGCGACCACCAGCACGCGCGACCTGTTCGCCGAGGGTGACCTGTACGCCGAGGAGGTGGGCGGGGACTTCGCCGGCGAGGCCTACCGGCTCGGTGAGGCCGTCGCATCGGTGCACGCCTGCCTGGCACACGAACTCGGCACCGAGGAGGTGCCGTTCCCCGCCGACGTCATGGCGCAGCGCCTCGCGGCCGCCGTCGACGCGGTTCCCGAACTGCGCGAACATGTTCCGCAGATCGAGGAGCGCTATCACAAGCTCGCGGACACGACGATGACCGTGCAGCGCGTGCACGGCGACCTGCATCTCGGGCAGGTGCTGCGCACACCCAAAGGCTGGTTGCTGATCGACTTCGAGGGTGAACCGGGCCAGCCGCTCGACGAGCGTCGCCGCCCGGACACCCCGGTGCGTGACGTCGCGGGCATCCTGAGGTCGTTCGAGTACGCGGCGCACCAGCGATTGGTGGATCAGGCCGGTGACGACGACGACCGCGCCCGTCAGCTCGCGGCACGGGCCCGGGAATGGGTGACGCGCAACTGTGCGTCGTTCTGCGACGGGTACGCCGCCGAGGCCGGGACCGATCCGCGTGACAGCGCCGACCTGCTGGCGGCCTACGAACTGGACAAGGCGGTCTACGAGGCCGCGTACGAGGCGCGGCACCGCCCGAGCTGGCTGCCCATCCCGCTGGGCTCCATCGCACGTCTTCTGGAGTGAGAACCGCCACCAAATTTTACATAGGCACGCTATTCATTTACTTTGATTAGTATGCCTAATCGTAAAGCCGTCGACGTCGGGCGCCCTGCGAACGCCGGGTTCCTGGTCGCCGCGCTGGCCGGCGCGGGTATCAGCGTCTCGCTCATGCAGACGCTGGTGATCCCGCTCATCCCGCAGCTTCCCACGCTGTTATCGACCAGCCCCGCCAACGCATCATGGGCCATCACCGCGACACTGCTCACCGGAGCCGTGGCGACACCGGTGCTGGGCAGGCTCGGGGACATGTACGGCCCCAAACGGATCCTGATCGTGTGTGCCGCACTGCTGGTCGCCGGATCCGTCGTCGCCGCGACCACGACGTCACTGATCCCGCTGATCATCGGCCGGGCCCTGCAGGGTTTCGGCGCGCCGGTCATCCCACTCGGAATCAGCGTGCTGCGCGCGTCCCTGCCCGCCGAACGCGTCGGTGCCGCCATGGGACTGATGAGCGCATCGCTGGGCGTGGGCGGCGCCCTCGGGTTGCCGTTGTCGGCCGTGATCGCCCAGCACTTCGACTGGCACGCGCTGTTCTGGTGTGCGGCCGCGCTCGGCCTGGCCTCGGTACTGCTGTTCGTGTTCCTGGTCCCCGACATCCCGCCGGTGTCCGGCGGGCGGTTCGATCCGTTCGGCGCGCTCACCCTGGCGGCCGGGCTCGTGATGCTGTTGCTCCCGATCTCCAAGGGCGCCACGTGGGGTTGGGGCAGCACGACGACGCTCGGCCTGTTCGCCGGCGCCGTCGTCACGTTCGCGGTGTTCGGCTGGTGGCAGTACCGCGCGCCGTCGCCGATCGTCGATGTGCGGACCACGCTGCGGCGCCCGGTGCTGCTGACCAACCTGGCCTCGATCGCCGTGGGCTTCGGCATGTTCGCGATGAGCCTGGTCGGGCCGCAGCTGCTGCAGATGCCGTCGGAGACCGGATACGGCCTGGGGCAGAGCATGATTGCCGCGGGCTTGTGGATGGCGCCCGGTGGCCTGGCCATGATGGTGGCCGCACCGCTGGCTGCGCGCGTGGTCGCCGCACGCGGACCCAAGTTCGCGCTCATCGTCGGCAGCGCGGTGATCGCGACGGGTTATCTGCTGGGCACACAACTGCTGGGCAGCCCGGTGGGTGTGCTGGTGTTCAGTCTCGTCGTCAGCAGCGGCGTCGGATTCGCGTTCGCGGCCATGCCCGCCCTGATCAACGCCGCGGTGCCGGTGTCGGAAACCGCGGCCGCCAACGGGATCAACACGCTCGCGCGGTCACTGGGCACCTCGACGTCGAGTGCGGTCATGAGCGCGGTTCTCGCGCAGATGACCGTGACCCTCGCGGGTCACGTGCTGCCGTCCCTCGACGGCTTCCGCACCGCGTTGTTCATCGCCGCGGGCGCGGCGGCGGGTGCCGCGCTCATCGCCCTGGCGATCCCGCGAGTCGGCTCAGTACGCGCAACGGCGTGTGACGAGAACGAGCCCGCCACAGTGTCGTTGGCCGTGTCTGCCCCGTCTCCGGCGACCGCCCCGTCACAGCAGCAGGTACGTGACCTCGAAGCCGCGTTGACCTCGATGCACAGGGTCGGGGGAAGACGCTGGCTGGACCGGCCCGCGTATCTCGTCATGAGCCGGATCGACGCCGCCGGACGGGCATCGCTGGACGATCTCGCGGTCGGCGCGGACCGCGCCGAGACCGGCAGGCAGCTGACCCGGCTGGTGCGTGACGCGCTGGTGCGTGCCGACGCCAGAGCGGGCCTGGCACCGGTCTTTTCGCTCACCCGCTACGGCCACGAACGCCTGGAACAGCAGCGCGCGCAACACGTGCAGGGTCTCGGGCGGGCCGTCGCCGACTGGGAGGACGGGGACGTCGCAGCGCTGATCGGCTACCTGGAGAGGCTGGGCGGCACCCCACGCCCCGGTGCGGGCACGCCCGCGGTGCAGGGTGAGCCGGAGACCGAACGTCTGGCGGTCCGCCGCACGGTGCACGCACCGCGGCCACCGCAACACCGCGAGCGGTGGATCGGCGTCAGGGCCTGATTCCCCTTGCCGCGGGAGGACTACAGCGAAACGATCTCGTAGCTGTCGAGCTGACCGGCCAGCGTGCGCAGCTGATCCTGCGCCGAGCCCAGCGTGTGCTCGATCGCGGTGAGCCGCGCTGCGTAGTGGCCGACCGGGTACTCCGCGGTGATGCCGATACCGCCGTGCAGCTGGATCGACTCCTGCGCGATGTGCCTGCCGGACCGGCCGATCTGCAGCTTGGCCCGTGCGGCCTTCACCGGGTCGAACTCGCCGTCGGCGATGGACATCGACGCGTAGAACGCCATGCTGCGCGCGAGCTCGAGCGACACGTACATGTCGGCGGCGCGCTGCGTGAGTGTCTGGAACTTGCTGAGCGTGACGCCGAACTGCTTGCGGGACTTGAGGTAGTCCGTCGTCAGCCGCAGAGCCTCCTCCATGGCGCCCAGCGCCTCTGCGGCCAGCCCGGCCGAGATACGCACCAGTGCACGGGAGATGGTCTCCGAAGCGTCGGTGGCGTCACCGAGCGGTTCGGCCGGTGCGGCGCTCAACTCGATCTGCGCGCCGCGCGCACCGTCGAACGTGCGGAACGGCTTGCGTGACACGCCCGATGCGCCGGCGTCGACCAGGAACAGCCCGGCCCCGCCGTCAGGCAGCGCGGCGCTGACCACGAGGGTGTTGGCGGCGTCGCCGGCCAGCACCGGGTTCTTGGTCCCGTTGAGCGTCCAGGCATCACCGTCTCGCGTGGCCGTCACGGTCGGGGTGGCCGCGGCGTCGCGCACACCCGGCTCGAGGTGGGCGAACGCGAGGATCCGCTGCCCGCTTGCGACCTCGTCGAGCAGCGCGCGCTGCGCGTCGGTGCCACGCTCGGCGATGATCGCGCCCGGGGCGAGCGCGCCGTGCAGAACCGGCTCGGGCGCAAGGCGGCGTCCGATCTCGTTGAGCACCACCATGATCTCGAGCTGGCCACCGGAATCCTCGTCGAATCCCAGTCCCAGGATGCCGATCTCGGCGAGCTGATTCCACACCTCGGGCTTGTGACCGGGGTCGGAGGCGATCACCTTGTTGCGGGTCTCGGTGTCATAGCTCGACAGCAGGTCACGCGTGGTGTCGGCCAGCAGGGTCTGCTCTTCGGTTAACTGAAAGTCCATGGCTCAACTCACAATCCGAGAATGGTCGAGGAGATGATGGTCCGCTGTACCTCGTTGCTGCCGCCGTAGATCGAGGTCTTGCGGTAGTTGAGGTACTGCGGTGCGGTGAGCTGCGCCCACTCGGGGGAGGCGATGCCCTCGGCCTCGTACGGCAGCGCGTCCGCGCCCGCCACCTCGACCAGCAGTTCGGTCGCGAGCTGCTGCAGTTGCGTGCCGCGCAGCTTGAGCACCGACGAGGCCGGGTTGGGCTTGCCGTCCGAAGAGTCCGACGTCACGCGCATCTGGGTGAGTTCGAGAGCCAGCACGTCGTTCTCGGCCTCGGCGAGCCGAGCGGCGAACAGGGGATCGTTGAGCAGGCCGTTGGCGGCCGCGCGTTCCTTGGCCTGCGCCAGACGCACCTTGGTGCGGGCGACGCCTGTGATGCCCGTGCGCTCGTTGCCGAGGAGGAACTTGGCGTACGTCCAGCCCTGGTTCTCCTCGCCGACGAGTTGATCGGCCGGGACACGGACGTCCTCGAAGAACACCTCGTTGACCTCGACGCTGCCGTCGACGAGCTTGATCGGGCGCATCGTGATGCCCGGGGTGTCCAGGTCGATCAGCAGCATCGAGATGCCGGCCTGACGCTTGGGCGCCTGCGGGTCGGTGCGCACGAGACAGAAGATCCAGTCGGCGTACTGGCCGAGCGTGGTCCAGGTCTTCTGCCCGTTGACCACGTAGGTGTCGCCGTCACGGACGGCGGTGGTGCGCAGCGACGCGAGGTCCGAACCGGCCTCGGGCTCGGAGAAACCCTGACACCAGAAGATGTCGAGCGCGGCCGTGGCGGGCAGGAACCGTTCCTTCATCTCCTGCGAGGCGAACTCGGCGATGACCGGGCCGATCATCTTGGCGTTGAAGGTCAGCGGTTCGGGAACGCACGCCAGCTGCATCTCGTCGAGCCAGATCTGGTGCTGTGTGGGCGTCCAGTCCTTGCCGCCCCACTCGACAGGCCAGTTGGGCACCGCGAGACCGTGCTTGTGCAGGATCTTGTGAGTCGTGACGATGTCGTCCTTGAGGAGTTCGCCGCCCTTCGCGTGCCGCGCACGGATGTCTTCTGGGATCTCGGTTCGGTAGAAGGTGCGCAGTTCGTCGCGGAACGCGGCTTCCTCCGGTGTGAGCGCCAGTTGCATGACTGCCTCCCTACTCGGTGATCTGTTGCCACACTAAACCACCCAGTTGGTTGGTCGGTTATCGGACCAGGCGGCGCAGCAGTGCCGACGCGGCCACCACACCGAGCACCGCGGCGGCGACCAGCACGGTGATGTCGAGTACCCAATTGGTGGGCGTTCCGATCAACAGCCCGCGCAGCGCGTTGACCTCGTAGCTCAGCGGGTTGACCGCCGACAGCCAGCGCAGCCAGGTCGGCATGATGTCCACCGGGTACAGCGCGTTCGACGCGAAGAACAGCGGCATCGTGATGGCCTGCCCGATGCCCATGAGCCGGTCACGCTTGCGCACCAGCCCGGCCAGCGTCATGGACAGGCACGCGAAGAACGCCGCGCCGAGCACCACCACACCCATGGCGGCCAGGATGCGCAGCGGGTTGAGCGTCAGGGCGATACCCATCAGGTACGCCAGCGCCACCACGCCGATCACCTGCACCACCGAGCGCACGCCCGCCGCGAAGGCCTTGCCTGCGACCAGCGCCGAGGCGGGCGCGGGCGTGACCATGAGCTTGGCGAGGATGCCCGCGTCGCGGTCCCAGATGATCTGGATGCCGTAGAAGATCGAGATGAACAGCGCCGACTGCGCGATGATGCCGGGCGCCAGGAACGCCAGGTACGGCACGCCGCCGGTGTCGACGACGTGCAGACGGCTGAAGGTCTGCCCGAAGATCAGCAGCCACAGCGCGGGCTGGACCATCCGGGTGAACAACTCGGTGCGGTCATGACGCAGCTTCTGGAGTTCGACGAGCGCGAATGCACCCATCCGCATCGCCACCGCGCGCACGCGGCGCAGCCCGCGCGGCGCGCGTACCAACTCAACTGACACGGCGCGCCGTCCTCCTGGTCGTGCGGACCTCACCCAGACCGGAGCGGCGCGGGTCGGCGCCGCCCTCGAGATCCGAGCCCGCGTAGTGGCGGAACACGTCTTCGAGCGTGGTCTCCCCGGCGTCGTCCGATGCCTGGCTCGATACAGCCCGCTTGAGCTCGTCGGGCGAGCCGACGGCCTGCAACCGGCCGTGGTGCATGAGCGCGACGCGGTCGCACAACGCATCGGCCTCGCCCATGTAGTGCGTGGTGAGCAGGACCGTCATGCCGAACTCGGCCTGCATGGCGCGCACCTGGGTCCACACGCTGTCGCGCGCTATGGGATCCAGGCCGACGGTCGGCTCGTCGAGGATCAGCAGCAGGGGCCGGTTCACCAGGGCCTGCGCCAACTCGAGGCGGCGCACCATACCGCCCGAATACGTGCCCGCGACGGTGTCGGCGACGTCGAGCAACTGCATGGCCTCGAGCGCGGCGGCCACCCGGTCTGCGCGCTCGGACCGCGGCACGTCGTACAGCCGCGCGAACAACTCGACGTTCTGCCTGCCGGTCAGCGCCGCCTCGATCGAGAGCTGCTGCGGGACATAGCCGATGTTGTGCCGGATGTCCATGGTGTGCGTACGCGTATCGAGCCCGAAAATCCGCACCCGGCCCTGCTGCACCGGGGTCAGCGTCGTCAGGACCCGTACCGCGGTGGTCTTGCCCGCGCCGTTGGGGCCGAGCAGGCCCAGGGTCTCGCCTGCGCGCACCTGCAGCGTCAGGTCCTCGACCGCGGTGAACTGCCCATAGCGGTGGGTCAGCCCGTCACAGTCGATGGCCGGCGTTCGATCGGGAAGCGTCGGTTCGGGCATGTGGTCGGTCATGAGTCCCTTTCCTGCAGCAGCCGCGTCAGCTCGGCCAGGACGTCCAAACCTTTTGCCAGGTGCTCGATCTGGTCGTCGTCGAGCTTGGCGAGGACGTCGGAGAGCGCGGCGCGGCGCGCAGCGCGTGATTCGTCGGCGATGCGCTGGGCCCGTGGCGTGAGCCAGAGCCTGCCGACCCGTCGATCCGACTCGTCGGCGGTCTTGACCAGCAGACCGTCGGCGACCAGGCGTGACACCAGTGTCGATGCGGTGTTGGGGACCAGGCTCAGCTCGTCGGCGGATTCACGCACCGAGATGCCGGGTTTGCGGCCGACGAGGCGCAGCAGTTCGCCTTGGGACTGGGTGAGCCCCGCGGCGTCGAACCCGCCTCCCGTGGCGCGCCGCAGCTGTCTGCGGAACCGGCCGATGACACTTGCCAGGTCGCCGATCACCTCGGTGTCGAGTGGGCGCTGCGTTTCGGTCACACGAAAAACAATACCTCTGTCACAGAGGTATTTGACGAGAGGTTTTCCGCAAATGATCTTGGTGCTGACTTGGCAAACGATGAATCAGGCAGCAGCCGTGGCCGCAGGGTAGTTGCCGCCGCTCTTCGGCTTCTACCCCCGGCCCGCCCGGCCGGTGGCACCAAGCTGTGGCTCAGCGCCTACTAGGGCGGCCACGGCTGCTACCTGAAAAATTACCATACTTACTGGTACGGCCCGCGACAACGGGGCCGCGAGCAACTTACGCGCACGTCAATCATGGTGCGCCTGCAATACGAGCATGGCGCGTGACTCGACCGTGACCCGCGTGCCCGCCTCGATCGGGTCGGTGCTGCAGTCGGCTGCGGTGTTGATCACCTCGACCCACTGCTCGGCGAAATCGGACGGCGGTAGCACGAACTCGATGGGCTCGTAGTGTGCGTTGAAACACATGTAGAACGAGTCGTCGACGATGCGCTGCCCGCGCTCGTCACGGTCGGGGATGCCCTGTCCGTTGAGATACACCGCCATCGACTTGGCGTAGCCGGCGTCCCAGTCCTCGTCGGTCATCTCCGACCCGTCTGGCGCATACCAGCCGATGTCGGGCAGGCGCGGCTCACCGGGACGCCGCACAGGTCTGCCGTTGAAGAAGCGCCTGCGCCGGAACACCGGGTGCGCGGACCGCAGTGCCGACACCTTCTGCGTGAACTCCAGCAGTTCGGTGTCCGCGCTCTCCCAGTCGATCCAGGACAGCTCACTGTCCTGGCAGTAGACGTTGTTGTTGCCCTGCTGCGTACGGCCGAGTTCGTCGCCGTGGGCGAGCATCGGAACACCTTGGGAGAGCAGAAGAGTCGTGATGAAGTTGCGTTGCTGACGCGACCGCAGGGCGTTGACCTCCGGATCATCGGTCGGACCCTCGGCTCCGCAGTTCCACGACCGGTTGTGGCTCTCGCCGTCGTTGTTGTCCTCGCCGTTGGCCTCGTTGTGTTTCTCGTTGTAGGACACCAGGTCCCGCAGCGTGAAGCCGTCGTGGGCGATGACGAAGTTGATCGACGCGAACGGGCGCCTGCCGGTCTGCTCGTACAGATCGGCCGAACCGGTGATCCGGGAGGCGAACTCGTCGAGCGTTGCCGGCTCGCCGCGCCAGTAGTCGCGCACGGTGTCGCGGTACTTGCCGTTCCACTCGGTCCACAGCGGCGGGAAGTTGCCCACCTGGTATCCGCCCGGGCCGACGTCCCACGGCTCGGCGATCAGCTTGACCTGGCTGACCACCGGATCCTGTTGCACCAGTTCGAAGAACGTCGCCAGGCGGTCGACGTCGTAGAACTCACGGGCCAGCGTCGAGGCCAGGTCGAAGCGGAAACCGTCGACGTGCATCTCGATCACCCAGTAGCGCAACGAATCCATGATCAGCTGCAACGCGTGCGGATGACCGACGTTGAGGCTGTTGCCCGTGCCGGTGTAGTCCATGTAGTACCGCTTGTCGTCGTCGACGAGGCGGTAGTACGCCGCGTTGTCGATGCCGCGGAAGGACAGCGTCGGGCCCATGTGGTTGCCTTCGGCGGTGTGGTTGTAGACCACGTCGAGGATCACCTCGATGCCTGCCTCGTGCAGCGTGCGGACCATCGCCTTGAATTCCTGCACCTGCCCGCCCGGGTTGGGGCTCGAGCTGTACTTCGAATCCGGCGCGAGGAATCCGATCGTGTTGTAGCCCCAGTAGTTCGACAGACCCTTGTCGATGAGCGTCGAATCGTTGGCGAAGTGGTGCACCGGCATCAACTCGATCGCGTTGATCCCCAGGTTCTGCAGATGTTCGACGATGGCCGGGTGCGCGACCGCGGCGTACGTGCCACGGATGTTGTCCGGGATGTCGGGATGCGTCTGGGTCAGGCCCTTGACGTGGGCCTCGTAGATCACGGTGTCGGCGTAGTCGTGGCTCGGCGGACGGTCCACGCCCCAGTCGAAGTACGGGTTGATCACCACGGACTTCGGCATGTTGGGCGCCGAATCGTCGTCGTTGCGGCTGTCCGGGGCGCCGAAGTTGTACGAGAACAGCGGCTGACCCCAGTCGAACTGACCGTCGATGGCCTTGGCGTACGGGTCCAGTACCAGCTTGTTGGGATTGCACCGGTGGCCCGCGGCCGGATCGTACGGCCCGTGTACGCGGTAGCCGTAGCGCTGGCCCGGTTCGATGTTGGGGATGAAGCCGTGCCACACGAAGCCGTCGACCTCGGGCAGCGTGATGCGGGTTTCGCGCAGGCCGCCGTCGCCGTCGTCGTCGAACAGGCACAACTCGACGCGCTCGGCGACCTCGCTGAACAACGCGAAGTTGGTGCCCGAGCCGTCGTAGGTGGCGCCCAACGGGTATGCCTTGCCTCGCCAGATCTCCAAACCGGTTTCGGTAACTCTTGGGTCCACGATTCGACCTTACGGTGATCGGCGTGAGTGCGTCGGACAATGACGACGGGTCGTCGTCCGCCGGACCCGGGTGGGCGCGCCACGGTACGCATCGGCCGCCGGTGAGCTGGCGGATCAACGATTTCCGCAGGTTAAACCTATTGCTGGTGTTGCAATCATCACCCGCGGGTCAGCTGATCGTCACTCCGGCAGAACGCAATTGGTCGACCGCCGCCGTCGTGCTCTCGGGCGCGACCCCGGCCGTCAGCCGCGTGAGCACGCGGGTGGCGAAACCGGCGCCCGCGGCGTCGGCGGCCGTGGCGGCCACGCAGTAGTCGGTGGCGATGCCGACGACGTCGACCGCGTCGACATCCCGCTCGCGCAGCCAGTCGGCCAGCGTCGTCCCCGATTCGTCGGTGCCCTCGAAGCCGCTGTAGGCCGCCGAGTAGTGGCCCTTGCGGAACACCACCTCCACCGCACCTGCATCGAGCTCCGGGTGGAACTCGGCGCCCGGGGTGTCGGCCACGCAGTGGCGCGGCCACGACACCTGGTAGTCGGGTGTGTCCGAGAAGTGCTCACCCGGGTCGATGTGGAAATCCATTGTGGCGACCACATGGTCGTAACCATGATCACCGGCCAGCAGTTCGGTGATCCCGCGGGCCACTGCCGCACCACCGGTGACCGCCAGCGAACCGCCCTCACAGAAATCGTTCTGGACGTCGACGACAATCAGTGCACGCATGCCTCGACGGTAACGGGTCAGCGGGAAAAGCGGGTGGTCTCCGACAGGCCTGCACGCGGGATGCGGACGCCGTTGACGGCCGCGGTGTCGTCGGCATAGCCGAACGAGATGCCCATCAGCAATTTTCGGTTCTCGACTCCGAGTTCGGCGCGCACGGTGTCGGCGTAGAAGCTCAACAGCGCCTGCGGGCACGACGCGATGCCGTGCGCGGTCATGGCGAGCATCAGCGTCTGCGCGTAGATCCCCATGTCGCCCGCGATGCGTGCTTCGGTGTTGTTGGGCGCGAACAACATCGCGACGTGCGGTGCGCCGTAGAACCGCAGGCTCTCGGTGTTGTAGCCCTGCAGCAGATCGGTTTGGTCGCGCGCGATGCCCAGCGCCGCGTACAGGCGGGAGCCGAAATCGGCGCGCCGCTCTTGCAGAACGCCGTGGAAGAGCCCCTCGCGGTACGGGAAATCCACCGTGACGCGCTCCTCGGCGTGCGCGGTGACCAGTGCCTCGGCGAGGCGGTCGCGCGCCGCGCCGCTGACCACCTCGACGTGCCACGGCTGTGTGTTGGAGTTCGACGGCGCGTGGCCCGCGAGTTCGAACACCGCGCGCATGGTCTCCTCGGGCACCTCGTCGGGCCGGAACGCGCGGACGGCGCGGCGGCCCTTGATCAGCCGTTCGGCGGCTTGGGCCAGGTCGACAGTGGGCCCGGTGGGCAGGGTGGGCACGGACATGTGGACACCTCTCAAGTACACGTTTGCGTTTACCTCAGCGACGATAGCGGGTTCTTCTCGGATGTAAACGTGAACGTATACTTGGCGGCGTGACCAAACCGCGCGGTCGTGGAGGCCGGGAACGCATCGTCGCCGCGGCCGCCGCGTTGTTCGAGGCGCAGGGCATCACCGCGACCACCATGGAGCAGATCGCCGCCAAGGCGCCGGTCTCCAAACGCACGCTGTACGCGCACTTCCCGACCAAGGACGACCTGGTGGTGGAGTTCCTGCAGTACGTCTACCGGTCCGGTCTCACGGTCGAGAGCGCGCTGTACGACGCCGATGTGCCTGCCCGCGAACGCATCCTGGCGATGTTCACGGTGCCGACGCGCGGTGACGGCCCGGTGCGCGGATGCCCGTTCGTCGCCGCGGCCACCGAGTTCCCCGACCCTGACAGTCCCGCGCACGCCTATACGCGGGAACGCAAGCAGGCCTTCACCCTTCGTATCGCCGAGTTGCTCACCGAACTGGGCGCCGACGACCCGCAGGGGCTGGCCGAGCAGCTCGCGATCCTCACCGACGGGGTCGCGAGCCGTTCCATGGTGTTCAACGACGCGCGCCGCGGCGACGTGGGACGCGCGGCGGCCGAGGCGCTGCTGACCGCCGCCGGTCTCTAACCGCCGAACAGCAGGTACAGGCCGGTGAAGGTGTAGCCGACCATCACGAGCATCATCGCGAGCTGCCCGGTGAGCCGGTGGCGCGCAGGCAGCAGTCGCAGTGCCCGGTCGTGCGCGGCGATCACGCCTGCGACATGGCCCGCCAGTACGAACCCGACCTTGAGCGACGACAGCACCGCCGGATGCATCGACAGGATGTAGCTGACCTGGGCGTCGTGCATCCCGAACAGCAGGAAGATGGTCTGCTGGCCGCGCTCGACGAGGTAGGTCAGGTAGTGCGCGAAGACGTAGCCGACGACGATCGGGATCAACGAGTGCGCCATCTGCCCGGGGAGTTCACGACGTTGCTGCCGGTCCACGCCGCCGGTCGCGCGGGCCGCGGCCCAGAAGGTGAGCGCCACGGTCGCGACGAACACCGCAAGGCCGGCGGTGCGGATCAACGTCGCGCCCGCCGCCGAACCCGAGTTGTCGTCGACGAAGTTGCGCCACACCGGCATCGCCGAGAAGCTGTCGAACGCCGTCGAACCGAGCAGCACCGCGAGAACCGCCACGACCCCGGGACGCACCGGAAGCGACTGCAGGTGGTCGAACGGGTTGCCGACCACGATGCGCCCGGCGTGCCTGCGCAGTGGCGACAGCTTCGACGCGGCCGTGCTGTAGACCTCGAACGGATCGGCGTTCGAAAGCCACCCCTGGCCGCAGCACAGTGCACCGGCCAGTGTCACCGCGAGGTAGATGAGCAGCCAGTTGCGAATGGCGGCAAGAGATCCCGGGTCGGCGCTGGCGAGCTCCAGCCACACGAACGCGAACAGTCCGGCTGCGGCGGGCCAGTAACCCAGCCGCGCCGGATACCGCAGGCGCCCTGTCGTCGCGGGGATCAGCCGGATCAGCGTCCGCACCGGCGAGATCAACCGCCAGACCGGACCGATCAGCAGCGACACCGCGACCAGGCCCACCCACAGCAGTACGTAGAACACCCCGGGCAGCGGGTTCGACGCGTCCTGGGGTCCCGTGAACGACAGGGCGCCGACCCACCCGGTGAACACCAGCGCGAGCAGGCCGACGCCCCACCGGGTGACGGGGGAGTCCACGAAGGTGGTCACCCACTCGGGCAGCGGATGCCCCGGTTTGTCGGGGTCGAACCTCGGCCTACGCCACGCGAATGCCACCACGGCGAACGTGAACGTCAACGTCCACGCCGCACCGAGCAACGCGTAGGTGTACGGGATCGGAAGGTCGGTCGAACCGCCCAAGCCGTGGGCCAGCAGCGCGGTTCGGTCCGAAGTCACTGCTGCACTTGCACGCTGGCGATCACGCGGTTCAACTGGTGCAGTTCGATGTCGACGGTGCCCGGCACGTCGACGGTGAACTGGAACTGCTGGCCGCTGCGCGGTTCGATGGGGAAGTTGTGCTCGGGGTTGGAGTGCACATGCAGTTCGTCGGCGGCGTCGCTGTTGACCCGCACCACGATCGGGTCACCCACCTTGCCCTGCAACTGCTCGTTGGTGGGCGTCACCTCACCGCCCTTGATCGTCACGTCGATCACCAGCCGGCTGGGGGCCTGCTGCTGATCGGTCATGTCCGACGGGCTGACGGTCGACTCGGAGGGGCTCGCGGGCGCCGCGGAGGTCTGTTCCCCGCCACCGTCGGAGCCGCCCGAGCCACATGCCGCGGTCACCAGGGTCAATGCGGTCGCCACAACGACAAGGCTGCGTTTACGGTTCATCACGGTGAATCATCTTCGCTTGCAACGCCCCCGCGTTCACTGTGAACCCCGTCTCTCGTCCCGGCCGGCTGATCCTTCGGTGGGTCTTTACGGCGCCGGTCGCGTATCGCGATGTAGGCCACCACACCTGCCACCACGATTGCCGGCGCGAACGCGGGAACCGCCAGCAGCAACGGATGGTCGGCCTGATAGGTGATGATCTCGGCGGTCATGTCTGAGGCTGAACCGGTCGGGTCTCGTCGGTGGTGCTGCCTGCTGCCAGCTCTCGCGCGTTGACCCGGCCCGCACCCCACGTCAACGCGGCGATCAGGAGCAACGTGCACACCAGGACCACGAGCGAAGCCGCGCCGAACAACCACGACGGGTGATCGAGGTTGCGCTCGCGCTGCAGGATCGTGATCTCCGGCACGAACTCCCGCGTGCTGACGGCCTCGGCGGGCTGCTCCTCGGCGCCGATACCCGGATCGGCGGGCAGGTAGATCGGAACACCCGCCATGGTGGTGCCGTCCTGTACACGCAGCAGCGTCTTCCACGAGCCCGACACCGGCATCGGCTGCGTGGTGCGGTAGTGGCCGGGGCCGACTCGTTCGAGATGGTTCACCAGCAGGCCGCGCTGATTGTCCAGGCCGCCCTGCCAGGACAGGAGCGACACCCACTCGGGATCGTCGCTGATGAGGTCGGCCGGGGTGATCCGCACGTCGGCGTCGACCATGCGCTGCTCACCCGCGCCCGCTGCGTCGGTGAGTGCGATTGTGGCGGTGGCGTTCTCGGGAACCTCGATGCGAAGGCCGTTGGCCACCGCGCCGCCGATCGCCAGCACGGTGGCCACCACGATCGAGATGCCGACGGCGGGGCGCGGCAACCGCCTGCTGGTGAGCACCAGGGCCAGCAGCGCACCGCACAGACCCATGCCGACCGCGACGGGGATCGACATGGCCAGCGCCTCGCCCCACATGCTCGTCGGCCACGGATAGGTGTACACGGCGCCGATCCACAGCGACTCCAGCCACAGACCCACGGTCGCGACCGCGAGGCCGCTGACCGCGCCGAAGACCAAGGGCCGCTTGACAAGCGGTGTCAGGGCCACCAACTCGACCACGAGCGCCGGGCCCAGGTACAGCGCCCACCAGCTGTGCGGGGCGCCCAGCACCGGGCCGACGGCCAGCGAGACCGCACCGCGCAGGACGATCGCGAGCACCGCGGCGATCAGCGCCGCACCGGGCCCGAGCACCAGGCGTGCCGCGACGGCCGCCAGCGCGGCCGCACCCGCGATCATCATGGGCTGCAGCACCAGGCGGAACTGCTCGACACCGAAGTCGTATTCGATCTGGAACACCGACAGCCCGATGAACAGGCCGCCGAACGACAGGTACCGCAGGAAGGTGTTGAACCTGGTGTCGTCCTTGATGTCGCCCGGGCTGCTGTTGCCTGCCATGGCCACCCGGCCCTCGTGCTCGAGCAGCAGCACGGCGATCAACGACAACCCGGCGCCGCCGATGAGCATCAGATGTGTTGGACCCCAGAGCGTCACGTCCTGGCCGAAGATGCGGTGCCAGATGTCGTCGAGCGGGAAGCCGATCAGCGCGTACAGGCCGCACAGCGCCATGAGCACGCCGCCGACGGGGGCGTACCAGGTGCGGGTGATCCGGATCGCGGCCGGTCCCGGCTTCTCGTAGGGCAGCACCATCGCCAGGACACCGGCGATGAACAGCAGGAACAGCCCGACCAGGATGAAGTAGTGCGCCGGGTTGGCCAGCGGGCCCTCGTCGCGGCCCTGGCCGATGTGCAGGCTCACGTCCCAGATGAAGCCGAACAGCGCGCAGATGATGGTCGAGGTGAACAGGAAGATCTGGAGCGCCACCCACGGCGGGCGGTGGAACTTGCGCCCGAGGCGTTCGGCGAAGGTGTTCAGCCACGTGATGCGTCGTTGCCGGTGCAGATACCCGATCCACAGCAGCACGACCGTGATGACCGTCGCGACCGCGGACAACCCGATCACCTGGTCGAGCGCGGCACCGCCGCCCTCGGTTCCCGCGGCGGCGACCAGCGAAACATGCGACGAGCCCACCATGTGGGGTGATGTTGCCAGAACCGCACGGATCGAAACACCCGTTCCTTCGCCGTCCTGCCGTTACTGTTCGGCGTCGATCTGTCAATCGCTCCACGGTGTGACCGGGCGGCTCTGGCGCTGCCCGTCGACCACGACGTCGACACGCTCGTCGAAGAAGCAGATGCGGTCCCGAACGGGAACCGCGTCGTGCAGCGGTTCGTGATAGGTCCACGCGATGTCGGCGGGTCCGTCGGGCACCGAGTAGTAACTCGCGCGCCCCTTGTAGGCGCAGAAGGTGACGGTCTGGCTCAGCTCGAGCGGAGCGACGACGTCGTCGTACGGCAGATAGAAGCGTGTGGGCAGGCCGGTCTCGAACAACAGCATCGGTTGCGTCGACTCGGCGAGCAGGTGCCCGTCGAGTTCGATGCGGACCTGGCGCGCGCTGCGCCGGATGTCGATCCGGTGGAACGGGTCGTGCGGATGGGCCACCACGGGTTCGTCCTCCTCGCGCCATTCGAACGAGTCGAAGTCGAGGATCACGTAGTCGGCGAGGTCGGGATCGTCGGGCGTGAACGCCGCGGCCGGGCTGTTCTCGCCGCCGGCGATCACGTCGAAGCCGGTGCCCGAGCAGGTGTGCGCGGTGAACGGGACCGACGGATCGAGGAAGCCGGGGATCTCGTCGTCGCCGTGGTCGCCGCCCGCGGGAACCAGTTGCGCCGAGATGGCTGCGCGCGGAACCGCATACGTCGGGACGACGCGGCGCGGCTCCCACACGAGGACGGCCGCGCACGTGTCGACGACGGGTTCACCACCCAGGCACGCGCGAATTCGCTTGGCAGTCGGCTGATATCGCAGGGATTCGAGGTTGGCGGCGAACAGATCCCCCATGTTGACTGCCATCGCACCATTATCGGCGGTGCGGCGGGATCCCGTGGGAACCCGCAAAAGGCACCCGGAAAAGCATCAGCCCCCGCCGGAGGGGGACGAATCCGACGGGGGCTGACGGTCTGGGTCTACTTCGCGGTTCACTTCACGTCGACGTAGACGGTCTTCTGTGTGACGCCCGTGTTGAGGCTGTCGGTGCGGGTGAAGTTGGTGCCGGGACGGACGGCCACGACGACAGCCTTGTCGATCGGGGTCGCACCGATCCGGTTGACGATGACGTGGTAGCCCTGGCTCTGCAACTGGCTGATGGTCTGCTGGGCGTTGCTGGGGCCGCTGGGGGCCGCCTGGCTCGGAGCTGCGAGGCCGATCAGGGTCGCCGCCAGGCCACTGGCTGCCACCGTCGCAACACCGAATCTCTTCGCTGTCTTTCGCACTTTGGTGATCCTGTTCTTCTAGGCTTGCTGTGTCGCTGTTATGCCTGGGTAAACCTGCAGTTCAGCGATTTAATTTCAGGTGGCAGTAATTGATTGACAGCTGACAGGATTTATGTGGAGCCCGAGCGGATCGCGGCGCTGAGGCTGCGTCAGCGCGACGGAATCACGTGTGGGCCGACGGTGGCGGTCGTCGCCGGTGTGATGCTCGACCCTGCCAAGCGTGACAAGTTGCTGGGGTCACACGGCGGCCAATGGTTCGCCGCCGAGCAGGACCGGATCCACTCCGACATCAACGCGATCTGGCCACGCCGGCTCGGCACCACGCCCGCGGGGATGGCGCGGGCCCTCAGTGAGCACAGCGTCTCGGCCGGGTTCCGGTATCGCTGGCGCCGGTTCCGCGGTGCGTCGGATCTGCTGACCGATGTCCTGCGCGCCGCGGCCGAGGGGCGCCCGGTGGCGATGCTCGTCGGCGCGCGGGGCATTCCGCGGCACTGGGTGTTGATCGTCGGGGTGTCGGGGGAGCGGATGCAGTGCTACGAGCCGTCGTCGGGGCGGGTGGTGGCGGTGCCGGTGGACGCGATGCGCGGTGCGCGGGTGCGCGGTCTGGGGTTCCACCGGCCGTTCGCGTTCGTCGTGCCGAGCGGTGAGCGTGCGTAAAGTGCTGACGACACACCGCAATTGGGGCGGCAGACGCGCACCCTCGCGGTGCAGGGGGAGCGGGGCTAGGGTCATGAGATGGACAGGAAGTATGCGACCGCAGACCCGGTGAACCTCGACGAACTGCTCGACTTCGTCCGCCCGAGACATCGCATGGTGTTGACGACGTTCCGCGCCGACGGGTCGCTGCAGAGCTCACCGGTGTCGGGCGGGGTCGACGCGCAGGGCCGCATCGTGATCGCGAGCTATCCGCAGCGGGCCAAGTCGGCCAACATCCGCCGGACACCGCGCGCGAGCGTGGTGGTGCTGTCCGACGAGTTCAACGGACCCTACGTCCAGGTGGACGGCGAGGCCGAGGTGGTCGATCTGCCGGACGCGGTCGAGCCTCTCGTCGAGTACTTCCGCGTCATCTCCGGTGAGCATCCCGACTGGGACGAGTATCGCCAGGCGATGGTGGATCAGGGCAAGTGCCTGATCCGCGTCACTCCGAAGCGGTGGGGGCCGGTTGCCACCGGCGGTTTCCCGCCCGAGTGACACGCGTTGCGCCCGCTAAGTGGTCAAACTATAGTCTGGACACATGTCCAGAGGTTTTGGAGTCGGCGCGTGAAGGCGTCTTCCCAGCTCAGCGCGATTCCTGCCGCCGGGTGAGTTGATATGCGCATCGCACTGCTTTCGTACCGGAGCAAGACCCACTGCGGCGGACAAGGTGTATACGTCCGTCACCTGAGCAGCGGTCTGGCCGAACTCGGCCACGACGTCGAGGTGTTCTCGGGTCAGCCCTATCCGGAGGGCCTCGATCCCCGCGTCACGCTGACCAAGGTGCCCAGCCTGGATCTGTACCGCGAGCCCGATCCGTTCCGCGTGCCGCACCCGCGGGAGATCCGCGACGGCATCGACGCGCTGGAACTGCTGACCATGTGGTCGGCCGGCTTCCCGGAACCGCGCACGTTCACGATGCGCGCCGCGCGGATCCTCGCGGCGCGCCGCGACGAGTTCGACGTCGTCCACGACAACCAGAGCCTGGGTACCGGTCTGCTCAAGATCGCCAAGCTGGGCCTACCCGTGGTGGCGACCGTGCACCACCCGATCACGCGCGACAAGGTCGTCGACGTCGCGGCGGCCAAGTGGTGGCGCAAGCCGCTGGTGCGCCGTTGGTACGGCTTCGCCGAGATGCAGAAGAAGGTCGCGCGCCAGATTCCCGAACTGCTCACGGTGTCGTCGTCGTCGGCGGCCGACATCGCCGCGGACTTCGGCGTCACGTCCGATCAGCTGCACATCGTGCCGCTCGGCGTGAACACCGAACTGTTCAAACCCGCCGAGCAGCGCGTGAGTGGACGCATCATCGCGATCGCGTCGGCCGACGTTCCGCTCAAAGGTGTTAGCCACCTGCTGCACGCGGTCGCGCGCCTGCGCGTGGAACGCAACCTCGACCTGCAACTCGTGAGCAAGCTCGAACCCAACGGTCCCACCGAGAAGCTCATCGCCGAGCTGGGCATCTCCGACATCGTCCACATCTCCAGCGGGCTGTCCGATCAGGAGCTGGCAGGCCTGTTGGCATCGGCCGAGGTCGCGTGCATCCCGTCGCTGTACGAGGGCTTCTCGCTGCCCGCCGTGGAGGCCATGGCCAGCGGCACCCCGATCGTCGCGAGCCGCGCGGGCGCGCTGCCCGAGGTCGTGGGCACCGACGGATCGTGCGCGCGGCTGGTCCGCCCGGCCGACGTCGACGAGCTGACCGCGGTGCTGGGCGAACTGCTGGACTCGCCGTCCGAACGCCGCCGCCTCGGCGCAGCCGGACGCCGGCGTGCACTTGATGTCTTCAGCTGGGAGTCCGTTGCCGCACAGACGGTTGCGGTGTACGAGCAGGCACAGAACCGGATGGGGGTCAAGGCGTGCTGACAGTCGACTTCGACCGGCTCGGTGTCGGCCCGGGCACGTCGGTGATCGACGTCGGGTGCGGCGCGGGCAGGCACACGTTCGAGGCGTTCCGCCGCGGGGCGCATGTGATCGGCTTCGACCAGAGCGTGGCCGATCTCAACAGCGTCGACGAGATGCTGCAGGCCATGGCCGAAGCGGGCGAGGCGCCCGCCACGGCGAAAGGCGAGGCCGTCAAGGGTGACGCGCTCGACCTGCCGTACCCCGACGGCACCTTCGACTGCGTGATCGCCTCGGAGATCCTCGAGCACGTCCCCGAGGACGACCGCGCGATCTCCGAACTGGTCCGCGTGCTCAAACCCGGTGGCTCGCTGGCCATCACGGTGCCGCGGTGGCTGCCGGAGAAGATCTGCTGGCTGCTGTCGGACGAGTACCACGCCAACGAGGGCGGCCACATCCGCATCTACAAGGCCGACGAGTTGCGCGACAAGGTGCTCGCACACGGTCTGGAACTCACCCACACCCACCACGAGCACGCGCTGCACTCGCCGTACTGGTGGCTCAAGTGCCTTGTGGGGACCGAGAAGAACGACCACCCGGCGGTCAAGGCATACCACCAGCTGCTGGTGTGGGACATGATGGGCCGGCCGTGGCTCACCAGGACCGCCGAGTCGGTGCTCAACCCGCTGATCGGCAAGAGCGTGGCGCTGTACTTCACCAAACCGGATGCCCGTGGGTGATGCGCTGTGCGACCGTCTGAGATCCCAGGTGTGCCGGGTGTTCTGACGCCCGAACAATGCCTGCAGACCGCGCGGTCCATCGCGGCCACCCAGGAGTCCTCGGGTGCGCTGCCCTGGTTCGACGGCGGCCACACCGACCCGTGGGACCACGTCGAGAACGCCATGGCGCTCACCGTCGCCGGGCTGATCGAACCCGCTCGCGCGGCGTTCGAGTGGTGCCGTACGGTGCAGCGGGCCGACGGTTCGTGGCCGATCCAGCTGCGTGACGGTGTCGTCGAGGACGCCAACAGCGACAGCAACTTCTGCGCCTACGTCGCGACCGGCGTGTGGCACCACGTGCTCATCGCGGGCGACCGCGGCTTCGCCGAGACGATGTGGCCCGTGGTGACACGGGCCATCGACTTCGTACTGGGGTTGCAGGCCCCCGGCGGTGAGATCTACTGGGCCGCCACGCCTTCCGGGCCGGTTCCCGAGGCCCTGCTGACCGGGTGCGCCAGCATCTACCACAGCATCCGTTGCGGCCTGGCGCTCGCCGACTACGTCGGTGATCCACAACCCGAGTGGGAAGTTGCCGTGGGCCGCCTGGGCCACGCGATCGCCGAGCATCCGGAGGCGTTCTCCGCCAAGGACACCCACGCGATGGAGTGGTACTACCCGGTGCTTGGCGGCGCGCTGCGCGGTGACGCGGCCCTGGCCCGCATCGAGGCTCGGTGGGACGATTTCGTGGTGCCCGGCCTGGGCATCCGGTGCGTCGACCACCGGCCCTGGGTGACCGGGGCCGAGACCTGCGAACTGGTGATGGCGCTGGACGCGGTCGGTGACACCCGCCGGGCCCGCGAACAGTTCGCGGCCATGCACCACCTGCGCGAGGCCGACGGATCCTATTGGACCGGACTGGTTTTCGCCGACGGCAAACGCTGGCCCGAGGAGCGCACGACGTGGACGGGCGCGGCGATGATCCTCGCGGCCGACGCGCTGTCGCGCACCACGGCCGCGAGCGGGATCTTCCGCGGCGAAGGTCTGCCCCGCGGTCTGGAAGGTGAATTCGACTGCGAGTGCGTGGTCACCGACCGCTAGTCGAGCGCGCCGGGCTCTCCCGAGATCCGTTCCAGCACGCGCATCGAACCGGTCGCGGACACCTCGCGGAACGCGCCGGTGGCCAGGGCCCGCTGATAGATGTGGAACGGCGCCTGACCGCCGTCCTCGGGATTCGGGAACACGTCGTGGATCACCAGGGCGCCGCCCTTCTGCACCCAACGGGCCCAGCCGTCGAAGTCGCGCTGCGCGGCCTCCTCGGTGTGACCGCCGTCGATGAACAGGAACCGCAACGGGGTTCGCCATCCCCTGGCGACCACGGGCGACCTGCCGACCACGGCGACCACATGATCGTCGAGGCCCGCGGCGTCGAGCGTGTGCCGCATCTTCGGCAACGTGTCGAACAGGCCGGTCACCGGGTCGACCAGTGACGCGTCGTGGTACTCCCAGCCGGGCTGGTGCTCCTCGGAGCCGTGGTGGTGGTCGACGGTGTAGAGCACCGAGCCGGTCTCCTGCGCGGCCGCGCCGAGCATGACCGTGGACTTGCCGCAGTAGGTGCCGATCTCGACGCCGACGCCGCCGCCGAGGTAGCGCACCGCCGCGTCGTAGAGGGCTCGGCCCTCGTCGACGGGCATGAAACCCGTGACCTGCTCGGCCAGGGCGAACAGACGCTCGGCGCGGGGCGGCAGTGCGGTGTCGGCATGGCTCATGGGTGACAACATACCGTTGCTGGTCACGGCCAGTTGTAGTAGCGTCCGGACACGTGTCCGATCCGGCCATGGAGTCGACCCGTCGCCGTCTGAGTGCACGGCAGGCGGACACCGTCGAACGTCTGGGACGCGCGGCGGTCGAACTGATCAGTCGCGAGGGGTACGCGGGCCTGACGGTGCGGCGCGTCGCCGCCGAGGCGGGCGTCGGCTCGGCAACCGCCTACACCTATTTCTCGTCCAAGGAACACCTTGTCGCCGAGGTGTTCTGGCGCAGGCTGTCCGCGGCGCCGCCCGCCGTGCACGAATCGCCGGATCCGGCGACCCGCGTGGTCGAGGTGCTGCAGCACATCGCGTCGCTGGTGGCCGACGAGCCCGCGTTCGCGGGCGCGGTGACCACGGCCCTGCTGGGCAAGGATCCCGACGTCGACGCGCTGCGCCAGCGTATCGGCGCCGACATCCGGCAGCGCCTGGTCGCGGCGCTGGGCCCCGATGTGAGGATCGACGTCATCGAGGCCCTCGAGTTGCTCTACACCGGCACCATGGTGTGGGCCGGCATGGGATACGACTCCTACGAACAGGTCGTGCGCCGCCTGGAGAAGTCAGCGCGCCTGGTGCTCAGCTGAACTCGCGGTGAGGATCGCCCGCGACGCCGCGACGGCCGGTTCGTAGATCTCCCGGATGTCGTGGCCGTCCTCGACGATCAGTGCCGTGAGTTCCCGTAGACCGCCCAGCAGGATGATGGCCATCTGCCTGCTGAGCCCGTTGAGCCCGGCGCGCCGGAATCCCGGACTGTCGCTGAGGTCGATGAGCAGATCGGTGAGCGCCCCCATCGCGTCGCGTTGCAGCGGGCGTGCCGCGGGGCCAAGCGCGGGCAGTTCGCGGATCCAGCTCAGCGTGATGCTCGGGGCGGATTCGATGTGCTCGACGTAGGCGCCGACGGCCTGGTCGATCTGGTCCTGCCATTCGGCCTCGGGGCTGACGGCCGAGCGGATGTGCTCGACGAGCGCGGCGTTGTTGGCGCGCAGCAGCTCGATGAAACAGGCTTCTTTGCTTGCGAACTGGTCGTAGAACGTGCGCTTGGAGGTGCGAGCGTGGCGGACGATGTCGGCAACGGTGCTGTCGCGGTAACCCTTGTCGTCGATGGCGGCCGAGAGCCCGTCGAGCAGGCGGGACCGGAACGCGTCACCGCCTGAGCCCCCCGCCGTGGCGGTGCCGGTGAGCGCGGTCGTCATACGGACCCCCCTTGCGCTGTGTGGTACCTGCGAGTACCGTACTACACCATCACCTGGTACGACGCGGTACCAACAACGGGGGAGAGCCTATGACCGCGACCGTCGAACGTCCCGAGTCCGCGATCCGCGCGGCGCAGCTTCCGCCGGTGCTGCCGCTGCCCAAAACTGTTCAGGGTCTGGCCTTCTCGGTCGCGCGACGATGGGTGGTCAAGCAGGCCGCCCGCAGGTACGGCGACGTCGTCACGCTCGACATCCCGGTGTTCGGCCGGACCGTGCTGGTCACCGAACCCCAACTGGCCAAACAGGTGTACGCCGCGCACCCCGACGACGTCGGCAACATCCAGCCCAACCTCAGCCGCATGCTGGGTCCCGGATCGGTGTTCGCGCTCGACGGCACCGACCACCGGCGCAGGCGCAAACTGCTCACACCGCCGTTCCACGGCCGCAGCATCAAGAACTACGAGCGGATCTTCGAAGAGGAGACCCTGCGCGAAGCGGCTTCCTGGCCCGACGGTCAGGAATTCGAGACGCTCGAACCGATGATGCGGATCACGCTCAACGCGATCCTGCGGGCGGTGTTCGGCGCCGACGGAGAACAACTCGACGAACTGCGCCGCATCATCCCGCCGTGGGTGACCCTCGGATCGCGCCTGGCGGTGCTGCCGACCCCGAAGCGCAACTACGGACGCCTCACGCCATGGGGCCGGCTCGCGGCCTACCGCGCGGAGTACGACGACGTCGTGGACCGGCTCATCGACCGCGTCGAGGCCGATCCGCACTTCGGCGAGCGTGACGACATCCTGGCACTGCTGCTGCGTAGCGCCTACGAAGACGGATCGTCCATGTCCCGCAAGGACATCGGCGACGAACTGCTCACGCTTCTGGCTGCCGGGCACGAGACCACGGCGTCCACACTGGGCTGGGCGTTCGAGCGGATCAGCAGACATCCCGGCGTGCTGGAGAAACTCGTCGCCGAAGCGGCCACCGACGACAACGAGTACCGCCAGGCCGCCATCGCCGAGGTGCAGCGCGTGCGCACCGTGATCGACTTCTCCGGGCGTCACGTCTATGCGCCGTCGTTCCAGTTGGGGCAGTGGACGATTCCGCGCGGCTATTCGATCATGGTCGCGATCGCGCACATCCAGGAGCGCGAGGAGGAGTTCTCCGACCCGCACCGGTTCGACCCACAGCGCTTCGTCGGGAACCGGCCCGGACTCGGCTGGCTCCCCTACGGCGGCGGCACGCGCCGCTGCGTGGGCGCGGTCTTCGCCAACATCGAGATGGACGTGGTGCTGCGAACCATACTGCGCCACTTCGTCATCGAGACCACCACCGCACCCGACGAGAAGGTGCACCCACGCGGGGTGGCCTACACGCCCGCGTCGGGTGGCCGGGTGGTGATGCGGCGCCGCCGCGAACCGCTGGGCGCCTGAGCGCTACTGGCTCGCGGTCTCGCGGCGCGGCAACTTCCAGCCCGGGCGCGGGAAGTGGCACGTGTAGCCGTTGGGGTAGTGCACCAGGTAGTCCTGGTGTTCGGGCTCGGCCTCCCAGAAGTCACTCGCCGGGGTCACCTCGGTGACCACCTTGCCCGGCCACAGCCCTGAGGCGTCCACATCGGCGATGGTCTCCAGCGCGATGCGCTTCTGCTCCTCGTCGAGGTAGAAGATCGCCGAACGGTAACTCGAGCCGACGTCGTTGCCCTGACGGTCCTTGGTGGTCGGATCGTGGATCTGGAAGAAGAACTCCAGCAGGGCGCGATAGTCGGTCTGTGCCGGGTCGTAGACGATCTCGACGGCCTCGGCATGCCCGGGGTGATTGCGGTACGTCGGATGGTCGTTCTGGCCTCCGGTGTAGCCGACCCGGGTGGAGACGACACCGGGCTGCTTGCGGATCAGATCCTGCATACCCCAGAAGCAGCCGCCCGCGAGGATCGCCGTGGCGTGATTGCCCATAGTCGTTCATTCCTTCCCTAGACGCACAATCCATGCTGCCAGAGGCGGCCGGATCGTGGCACTACCGTGGTGCGCATGCGTCCAGTGGTAACCACCGCGTTGACCGGTTTACTCCTGGCAACGGTGACGGCACCCCACGCGGCCGCCGCCACCGTGCCCGAAGTGCCCGTCGACCCTGATCGCACGGTTTTCACCGACAACCCGCGGATCGTCGATCAGCATCCGGCGCGCGTCGAATCGTGGAGCCGCAACGGCGAGGGGCTGCGCGTCAACTTCACTGCGGGCACACCGCAGTGCTACGGCGCGCACGTCGTCGCCACGGAGTCCGCCGAGACCGTCACCGTCGAGCTGTCCGTCGGTACCCGCCCCGAGGCCGCCGACCGGATGTGCATCGCGATCGCGCTCGACGCGACCATGGACGTCCCGCTGCAGCAGCCACTCGGCGACCGCACCGTGGTGAGCGCGTGACGGGTCTCGACAAACCTCACTAGAACGTGTTCTAGTTCTGGCATGAGCAGGTTCAGTCGCGACGAACTCAGCGCGGCGTTCGCCCGATTCGAGGCGACCGTGGACACCGCGGCCCGCACGAAGGACTGGGACGTCTGGGTCCGGCACTACACGCCCGATGTCGACTACGTCGAGCACGCCGCGGGCACCATGAAGGGCCGCGAGGAGGTGCGCGCCTGGATCTGGAAGACCATGACGAGCTTCCCGGGCAACCACATGACGGCGTTCCCGTCGCTGTGGACGGTGATCGACGAACCGACCGGCCGCGTGATCTGCGAACTCGACAATCCCATGGTGGACCCGGGTGACGGCACGATCATCAGCGCCACCAACATCTCGATCCTCACCTACGCCGGCGACGGCCTGTGGAGCAGGCAGGAAGACGTCTACAACCCGCTGCGCTTCGCGTCGGCGGCGATGAAGTGGTGCCGCAAGGCCGCCGAACTCGGCACGCTGACCGACGAGGCTGCCGAATGGATGGCCAAGTTCGGGGGCCGCAGGTGAGCACCTCGCTGGTCATCGGCGCCAACGGATTCCTGGGATCGCACGTGCTGCGCCAACTCGTGGCCGACAACACCGACGGGTCCGAGATCCGCGCCATGGTGCGACCGGGCGCCAACACCGTCGGCATCGACGACCTGGACGTCACGCGGTTCACCGGCGACATCTTCGACACCGAGGTGCTGCGCGCCGCCATGACCGGATGCGACGTCGTGTACTACTGCGTCGTCGACACCAGGGGCTGGCTGCGCCACCCGGCCCCGCTGTTCCGCACCAACGTCGAGGGCACGCGGCACGTGCTCGACGTCGCGCTCGAACCCGGGATCGGGCTGCGGAAGTTCGTCTACACCAGCAGCTACGTCACGGTCGGGCGCAGGCGTGGATGTGTGGCCACCGAGGACGACGTGATCGACCTGCGTGGTGTCACACCGTATGTGCGCTCACGCGTACAGGCCGAGGAACTGGTGCTGCGGTACGCCACCGAGCGCGGCCTGCCTGCGGTCGCGATGTGCGTGTCGACCACCTACGGCAGCGGCGACTGGGGCCGCACACCGCACGGCGCGGTCATCGCGGGCGCCGCGTTCGGCAAGCTGCCGTTCGTGATGAGCGGCATCGATCTGGAAGCCGTCGGTGTCGACGACGCCGCCCGCGCCCTCATCCTCGCCGCGGAAAGCGGCAGACCGGGTGAGCGGTACCTGATCTCCGAGAAACTGATCAGCAACGCCGAGGTCGCCCGGATCGCCGCCGAGGCCGCGGGCGTCGCGCCGCCGCGCCGGTCGATCCCGCTGCCGGTGTCCTATCTGCTGGCGGCCATCGGCACTGTCAAGGGCAAGCTGCGCGGAACCGACGAGCGGTTGTCGTTGCGGTCACTGCGGCTCATGCGCGCCGAGTGCGAACTGGACCACTCCAAGGCCGTGCGTGAACTCGGTTGGCAGCCAAGGCCGGTCGAGGAATCGATCGCCGAGGCCGCGAAGTTCTGGGTGGGTCTTCGGGCAGCCAAGCAGGCGCGCCGAGGCGGCTGAACGCCACACCGAGGGCTGTTCAGCCCGTGTGCCGCAACTCGAATCCGATCTAGCCTCGGGGTATGACCGACAAGCTGAAGGTCGACCTGAGCGGCGCGCCGCAGACCATGCTCGCGACGTTCTACGCGAAAGCGCTCGACGCGCGCCTGCCCACCCCGATCCTCGGTGACGACATGGCCGCCGAGATCGCCGAGCGCATCGACTACGACTGGACCAGAACAGCGATCACCCCTGCGCGTGCGCCCGCGGTGACCACGCGCAGCGCGCACTTCGACAGATGGGCCCGCCAGTTCCTCGCGGTGCACCCCGAGGCGGTCGTGCTGCACCTCGGCTGCGGGCTCGACGGCCGGTTCTTCCGGCTGGCCCCGGGGCCGGGTGTCGAGTGGTTCGACGTCGACTACCCCGAGGTCATCGACCTGCGTTCCCAGCTGTACCCGGAACACGAGCGCTACCACCTGGTGTCGGCGTCGGTGACCGATCCGGCATGGCTCGACGAGGTGCCGACCGGACGGCCGGTGCTCATGCTCGGCGAGGGCCTCACGATGTATCTCACCGAGGCAGACGGTGTCGCGCTGCTGCGCCGCGTCGTCGACCGTTTCGGCACCGGCGAACTGCAGTTCGACGCGTTCGACAGCTTCGGGATCCGGACGCAGTGGACCAACACCGTGGTGCGCCGCTCGGGGGCGACGCTGCGCTGGGCGATCAACCGGCCCGACGACATCCTCGACGCGGTGCCGGGCACCCGGCTCCTGGCGTGGATGTCGGTGTTCGAGGATCCGGCGTTCGACGAATTGTCCTGGCATTTCCGGTTGTTGGCGAAGGTCATGCGGCCGATCCCGGCGCTGCGCTACATGGCGCAGTATTACCGCTTCGCGTTCTGAGGCTTTCGCGAGTGTGAAACGTCAGCGAACTCTCGCGTGTTTTTTCGCTGAGGCTTCACACTCGCGAGACCCGAAGCGGCCGAACACGAAAGAGGGGCACCCGATCCCGGGTGCCCCTCTTTGCGTGCAGCCGCTCACCGGCCGCTGTGGCGGACCGTGGTGTCAACCTGAGGCGCGGTGGCCTTCGGCTGGATCTTGTCCAGCCACTCGAGGCGGTCCACACCCGCGGTGATGGTGGTGGCGTCCACACCGGTGGACACCGGGGCCACCGCAGGCGCGGCCTGCGCGGGACCGGACAGGCCCAGGATGGCTGCGGTCAACCCGCTTGCGGCGATTGCGGCGAATCCGAACTTCTTCATTTTCTCTCTCCCTTTTGGCGGCTCTTCGGCTTTCGGATTCCGTGCGATCCGTGCCGTATGCTTACCTGAACATGCAGGTCAGGGGTTTAATTCCGGTGGCAGGAATTGACCGCCGGGTGGCAGGAAGTGATCCGCGGACGGCGGGATTTCAGCAACTGCTGGCAGAATCTCACGGTGCCCATCACGGTGAACGGTCAGATCTCCCATTGGTTCGACACCCTGCCCACGCCACGGCCGCCGCTGCCCGGCGACCGGGACGCCGACGTGTGCATCGTCGGCGCGGGGTACACGGGACTCTGGACCGCGTACTACCTCAAGAAGGCGGATTCGTCGCTGCGCATCACGATCCTTGAGGCGCGCTTCGCCGGTTTCGGGGCGTCGGGTCGCAACGGCGGTTGGCTGTCGGGACTGGTGCCGGGTGACCGGCGCCGCATGGCCGAGCTGTACGGACGGGACAGGGTGCTCGCCTGGCAGAAGGCGCTCAACGAAGCCGTCGACGAGGTCATCGCGGTGGCCGAGGCCGAGGGCATCGACGCGGGTGCGGTCAAGGGCGGCACCTTGGAGATCGCGCGCAACCCGGCGCAGGCGGCGCGGTTGGCGGCCTCGATCGCCGAGGAGCGGTCGTGGGGTGTCGATGTCACCGAACTCACCAAAGAGCAAGCAGCAGAACGCATCCGGTTCAACGGCCTGGTGTCGGCCTATCACAATCCGCACTGCGCGCGGATCCAGCCGGCCACGCTGGCCCGCGGTCTGGCCGAGGCCGTCGAACGTCTGGGTGTCACGATCTACGAGCAGTCCCCGGTCACCGAGATCGCGCAGGGGCGCGCGGTGACCGCACGCGGAACCGTGCGCGCGCCGATCGTGCTGCGCGCCACCGAGGGTTTCACCGCGGCGTTGCCCGGACAGCGTCGCGCGTGGCTTCCGATGAACAGTTCGATGATCGCCACCGAGCCGATCCCGGCGCACGTGTGGGATGAGATCGGTTGGCAGGGACGCGAAACCGTGGGCGATTCGGCGCACGGCTTCTTCTACGCGCAGCGCACGGTCGACGACCGCATCGCGATCGGCGGGCGCAGCGTCCCGTACCGGTACGCCTCGCGCACCGACGTCGACGGCCGGGTGCCGCCGAAGACCATCCGGCTGCTCACCGACGTGCTGCACTCGATCCTGCCGCAGGTGCGTGACGTGCCCATCGCGCACGGGTGGTGCGGCGTGCTGGCCGTCCCGCGCGACTGGGAGGCCAGTGTGGTGCTCGACCGGACCACGGGCCTGGGGTGGGCCGGCGGATATGTGGGCCACGGCGTCACCGCGACCAACCTCGCCGGACGCACACTGGCTGATCTGGTGTGCAACCGCAGCACCCCGCTGACCGAGCTGCCCTGGGTCGGGCACCGGTCACGCAACTGGGAGCCCGAACCGCTCCGGTGGCTCGGTGTTCGGGGCCTCTACATCGCCTACAAGCTGGCCGACCGGCACGAGGCCGGTGGCCGTCCCACCACGTCGCCGATCGCCAAGATCGCCGACGTCATCACGCGAAAGCCGCACTGACACGAAAGAGGGGCACCCGCACCGGGTGCCCCTCTCGCGTACGTCACGCGTCACCGCCCGCTGTGGCGGACCGTGTTGTCCACCTTCGGCGCGGTGGCCTTCGGCTGGACCTTGTCCAGCCACTGCAGGCGGTCGACGCCTGCCGAGATGACGGTCGAGTCGACCTGCGCCGGCACGGCGTGCGCGGGGGCTGCCAGGCCCAGGACGGCGGCGGCCAGTCCGCTGGCGGTGATGGCGGCAATTCCGAACTTCTTCATCTTCGTGATCCTTCTGGTCGTTCTCTGTGGGCGTCTGATTGGAAGAACCAGCAGGTCAGCGCAATAATTCCACTGGCAGAAATTGATCGTCGAGTGGCAGGAAACTTGTGTGGCACCGATCACGGGGCAAACACCGGAGGGCCTCCGCCACAAGTTTGGAGTCATTCCAGATTATGTTCGGCGTGATGTCGGGCGGTGAACCGGAAGATCGGTGAGGCCCGTCACGTTGGACCTCACATGACCTCTCGCCCCGTCCTCGAACCCACCGCCGAGCACCCCATCACCGTCACGCCCACCGGCAGACATGTCACCGTGCGCGTGAACGGCACGGTGATCGCCGAGACCGACGACGCACTAACACTGCAGGAAGCGTCGTATCCGCCCGTGCAGTACATCCCGCTGGCCGACGTCGACGGGTCGGTGCTCAGGCGCAGCGACACCACGACCTACTGCCCGTACAAGGGCGAGGCGAACTACTACAGCCTCGAATTCGGAAGCGGATCCGAGGGCGCAGCGCTCGCCGACGCCATCTGGACCTACGAACGGCCGTACCCGGCCGTCGCCGACATCGCGGGCCGCGTGGCGTTCTATCCCGACAAGGCCGAGATCACGGTCGCGTGAGCGGTGTCGCCGCCCTGTCGTGCGCCGGGCATAGCCTGGTGCGGTGCGAAGTGCGACGGTGGTGTTCAGCGGCCCGGCAAGTCCGGGGCTGACGCTCGCGCCGCTGCGCCGTGGCGGCATCGATCCCTGCTACCGCGTGGACGCCGCAGGCGCGATCTGGCGCACGAGCCTGATGCCCAGCGGACCGGTGACCGCACGCATCACATGCGCGGCGACAGACGCCGCCGACTGCCAGGCGTGGGGTGAGGGCGCCGACGAGTTCATCGACCGTCTGCCCGCTCTGCTGGGCGTCGACGACGACGCGTCCGATTTCGCACCGGCCGAGCCTACGATCGCCAAGGCGCGCAGACAGGTTCCGCACCTGAGGCTCGGCCGCACCGGCCGGATGCTGGAGGCGTTGATCCCCGCGATCATCGAACAACGCGTGTACGGCCTGGATGCCTGGCGGGCCTGGCGCGCGTTGGTGACCAAGTTCGGCACCCCCGCACCCGGACCCGCTCCGGACGGTATGCGGGTGGTGCCCAGCGCCGAGGTGTGGCGGCGCATCCCGTCGTGGGAGTTCCACCGGGCCAACGTCGATCCCGGCCGGGCCCGCACCATCGTCATGTGTGCCCAGCGCGCCGATTCGCTGGAGCGTCTCACCCACGAACGCGCCGCAGTCGGCCTGCGGTCGCTGCCCGGGGTGGGGGAGTGGACCGCCGCCGAGACCATGCAGCGGGTGTTCGGCGACGCCGACGCGCTCTCGGTGGGGGACTATCACCTCGCGACACTGGTAGGCCAGGCGCTCACCGGTGAACCGGTCGACGACGCCGGCATGGTCGAGTTGCTCGAACCGATGCGGCCGCACCGCCACCGCGCCGTGCGGTTGTTGGAGGCCGGCGGGATGTTCGTCTACCGGCGCCGCGGGCCCCGCCAGGCGATCCCGAAGTTGCGCACCCTGTGATCAGTGCCCGGTGATCAGGCCCCGGTGATTAGTGCCCGGCGCTGCCGGGTACACGAGGCGTCGAACGCGGAAACGCAAAAGGAGCAACGATGACCTCATTCACCATTCCGGGCCTGTCCGACAAGAAGGCAAGCGATGTGGCGGACCTGCTGCAGAAGCAGCTCAGCACCTACAACGATCTGCATCTGACGCTGAAACACGTCCACTGGAACGTCGTGGGCCCGAACTTCATCGGCGTGCACGAGATGATCGACCCCCAGGTCGAACTGGTGCGTGGTTACGCCGACGAGGTGGCCGAGCGCATCGCGACGCTGGGCAAGTCGCCCAAGGGCACCCCGGGTGCGATCATCAAGGACCGCACGTGGGACGACTACTCCGTCGAGCGTGACACCGTCCAGGCCCACCTGGCCGCGCTCGACCTGGTGTACAACGGCGTCATCGAAGACACCCGCAAGTCGATCGAGAAACTCGAAGACCTCGACCTGGTGTCACAGGACCTGCTCATCGCCCATGCCGGCGAGCTGGAGAAATTCCAGTGGTTCGTGCGGGCGCACCTGGAGAGCGCCGGCGGCCAGCTGACGCACGAGGGGCAGTCGACCGAGAAGGGCGCCGCCGACAAGGCGCGCCGCAAGTCTGCCTGATAGAGAACCTCACCGCACACACCGCATCGTCGGGGACGTCAAGACAACGGCGGCCCCGACGGTGCGGTTCTTTTTCAGCCGCGTCGGTCGTCGAGCGCGTCGTCGCGCACCGGGCGCTCGGCCAGTTCTTCTGCCACCCCGAACAGGTACGGATACGCGACGCCCGCGATGGCGGCGCCGACCAGGGGGGCCAGCCAGAACGCCCACAGTTGCGCGGGCGCACCGTCGCCGTTGAAGAACGCGACCGCCGTCGAACGCGCCGGGTTCACCGACGTGTTCGAGATCGGGATCGAGATCAGGTGGATCAGGGTCAATGTCAGGCCGATCGACAGGCCCGCGAACCCCTTGGGCGCGCGATCGTCGGTGGACCCCAGGATCACGAGCAGGAAGATCCCGGTGAGCACGATCTCGGCGATCAGCACCGCGACCAGTGAGTAACCCCCGGGCGAGTGCTCGCCGTAGCCGTTGGCGGCCATGTTGCCGATGGCGCTCCACCCCTCTTTGCCCTTGGCGACCACATAGATCACCAGGCCGGCCAGCAGGCCGCCGATCACCTGCACGATCCAGTACGGCAGCACCGCACCCCACTCCACCCGTTTGGCGAGTGCGGCACCCAGCGTGACCGCCGGGTTGAAGTGGCCGCCCGAGATGACGCCGAACGCGTAAACGCCGGTGAGCACCGTCAGGCCGAACGCCAAGGCGACGCCGAGGAATCCGATCCCCAGAGACACGCCGTCGTCGGCGACGAACTTCGCGGCGAAGACTGCGCTGCCACATCCGCCGAGCACCAGCCAGAAGGTGCCGACGAACTCGGCGGTCAAGCGGTGGGTCATGGTTGGCGTTCGCGTCAGAGCCTCCTAAGTGCGGTTATCTGCCCGTACCGTGACACGGGCCCGCTCAGGCCAAGGCTAGTGTTGCCGATTCGTTTGCTGACCGAGATCAGCACTCCCGTCACGCAGGTTCGGGTTCGCGGCGGGCGCGCTGCGCCCGGTAGATCGCGACGTCGCTGCGCGAGATGGTCAGGCACGCGACACCGACGCCGACCATGGCGCACGGGATCACCGCGAACGAACTGGTCATCTCGCACACCATGATCATCACCGCCAGTGGCGCGTGTGCCACGCACCCGAAGCACGCCATCATGCCGACGACGACGAAAATCGCTGGGCTGTCGGGTATCCCAGGCAGCGCCAGCGCATCGCCCAAGCGCCACAACGCCGCTCCGACGAACGCACCGATCACCACGCCGGGCCCGAAGATGCCGCCCGACCCGCCGGTACCGATCGACAGCGACGTCGCGACGATCTTCGCGACCGGCAGCACCAGCACGATCCACAACGGAATGTTCATCAAAGTCTCTGTGGCAGCGGCCTTTTCGGCCCATCCGTATCCACTCGCGAGCACCTGCGGGATGGCGAGCGCCATCAAACCCACCGCGAGGCCGCCGAGGGCGGGTTTGACGATCTTGCCGCCGGGCAGCATCTTGGTGACCGCGACGGTGCCGTAGAACACGCGGGCATACAGCCAACCCACACCGCCCGCGATCACCCCGAGCACCACGAACCACGCGAGATCGAGCGCCTGGCCGAACCGGTAGTCACCCACCAGGAAGCCGAACAGCGGGTCGAAGCCGAGGATCGATCCGAGAACCGCGTATGCCGATGCCGAGGTGATGAAGCCGGGGATCAGGGCCCGGTAGTCGAAATCGTCGCGGTACACGATCGACGCCGCGAGCACAGCCCCGCCGAGCGGCGCACCGAAGATCGCGCCGATGCCCGCACCGATCCCCAGGGACACCGCGAGGCGGCCGTCCTCGTCGGACAGGTTGAGCCAGCGTGTGAGCAGCGATCCGAAGCCGGCCGAGATGTGCGCCGCGGGTCCCTCGCGCCCGCCGGAACCACCCGAACCTATGGTCAGCGCACTCGCGATGGTCTTGACCACGATGGCCCGCACCCGGATCTTGCGCGGGTCGGTGTGCACGGCCTCGATCGCGTCGTCGGTGCCGTGTCCTTCGGCCTCGGGCGCGAACTTCGCCACGAACCACGCCGAGACCAGCGCACCGCCACACGAGATGAGCGGGATGGCCCACGGCCGGTCGAAGCCGGGGGAACCGGGGTTCCCGCCGTCGCCCGAGGGTTTCGGGATGTCATAGCCACCGAGATAGCCCAGCAGCACACGGCCCGCGCCGTCCAGGGCCAGGTAGAACACCACCGCGCCCAGGCCGGCGATCACGCCGATGGCGATGCCCAGGATCAGCCATTTGCGGACGTATCCGGAGTTCCGGACGAAGTTGCCCAGGCCTCCGTCGATTCGAGGCCTCGTGCGCATGAGCGGATGCTACTGCGCAAACCGCCTGGCTTCAGCGGTAAGCGGTGACTCGGGCCAGCAGCGCGGTCTTGCCGTCGTCGCCGACGGCCTGCGCGTCGGCGACCGCCATGGTGCGTCCCACCCGGACCGCGGCACCCTCGTACCGGGCGTGCGTGCCGCCGAAGAACTGCCGCAGGTAGTTCACCCGCAGCGACGCCGTCCGAAGGGCGGGCCCGTCGCTGTCGTTGACGGCGGCCGACCCGACGAGTTCCAGCGCCGAGGCCGATATTCCGCCGTGCACGACGCCCAGGCTGTTGTTGAGGACCTTGTTCGAGAGTTGCCGCAACGTCTTGGTGGCTCCGCCGCTCTCGGCGACCTCCACCGCCAGTCGCTCGGCGAGCGTCGGCAGCAGGTCACCCTCACCGGCATCGGCGGGCCATTCGACGATGTGGTCAGGCGCGGCCACATATACCGAGCGCACGGTCGCGGTGGCCACCGGACGGCCGTCGTGGGTGAGCTCGCACATGGCCAGGGGTGCCCAGATCGTGGGCCCGAACTCGGTGCCGGTCGCGATCACCGGTGTCTGCGGCGCGGACGCGATGAGTTCGTCGGCCTCGGGCGCGAATTCGATGGCCAGCTCACTGGACACGGTCCACGTGCCGGGCGGACGCCGCAGGTGGTTCACCAGCCCGCCGGTGTGGTCGACCAGCATGGCCAGCGTCGCGAGCGTGGGCGCTCCGGTCAGCGGGTTGGTGAGGCCGCCCGCGGGGATCGAGGCGACGCAGTGCCCGGGGGTCTCGTCGAGGCTTTCGACGCCCATGCGGCCCAGCGGTGTGGTCAGCGGAAAACGCATGCGCCTCACAGTGCCGGTATGCGCAGGCCGTATATACCCCAGGCGGGTATATATGGGTCGTGCGCACGGCCGGGCCGGTTCCGGTGTGGCCCACGTGCGGCGCGGAATCCGGTGCCGCGCAGCGGGGTTGGAGTGCGTTGCGAGGCTCCGGTGGCGGATGGTGGTCGGATGCGCACGACGGCGGGCCCACCGGTGGCCGATTTTGGTGGTCTGAGGGATGCTTTTGAGGGGCTGCGGCAAATTCTAAGAATCTGACTAAGCTTTCTCGCAAATGTGAAAAATCTGTATAACGGCTGTGTAACGGGAGTAAAAACTCCCCTCAGCAAACGCCCGCGGGTCTCGGTGTGGCCGTCGGCCGGATCGGGCCGGTTCGGGCCCAGGGTCGTGTGGAACTCAATTACCAAGCCGGTCAGGGGAATTCGGCAAAACCACGCAATCATCCGACGATTGTGGCCCGGCTGGATATTCAGCATAGTTAGGGTCGGCTAAGTTGGCATGTCGCACGGTTTCTGTCCTATCGTTTTCCCCACTTATGGCGTGTGGGACACAAAGCCGTCGTTCAGTGCTGCACGAAGGTTCTCCACGCCGAGCTGGCTAACGCCGAGTTGGCGGCCGTACGTGGCCGGTGGCGGCGGGGCTTCAGAAATGCGTCTTGAAGGGCTAGGTGGGAATGACACCCAGCAGTTTCGGTGGGTCGGGACGCAGCAGCCGGGACAACCGGGGGCTGTACAACCCTGCGTATGAGCACGATGCCTGTGGTGTGGCGATGGTGGCCGACATGCACGGCCGTCGCAGCCGCGACATCGTGGACAAGGCCATCACGGCCCTGGTGAACCTGGAGCACCGCGGTGCCCAGGGTGCCGAGCCCAACACGGGCGACGGCGCGGGGATCCTGATCCAGGTTCCCGACGCCTTCCTGCGCGCGGTGGTCGACTTCGACCTGCCGGAGCCGGGCAGCTACGCGACGGGCATGGCGTTCCTGCCGCAGTCCTCGCGTGACGCCGCGGCGGCGTGCGAATCCGTCGAGAAGATCGCCGAGGCCGAGGGCCTGGAGGTGCTCGGCTGGCGTGAGGTCCCGACCGACGACTCGTCGCTGGGCGCGCTGGCCCGCGACGCCATGCCGACGTTCCGCCAGTTGTTCCTCGGCGGCGCATCCGGCATGGAGCTCGAGCGCCGCGCCTACGTGGTGCGCAAGCGTGCCGAGCACGAGCTGGGCACCAAGGGCCCGGGCCAGGACGGTCCCGGCCGCGAAACCGTCTATTTCCCAAGCCTTTCGGGTCAGACCTTCGTCTACAAGGGCATGCTGACCACGCCGCAGCTCAAGCAGTTCTACCTGGACCTGCAGGATGAGCGGCTCGAGAGCGCGCTGGGCATCGTCCACTCGCGGTTCTCCACCAACACGTTCCCGTCGTGGCCGCTGGCCCACCCGTTCCGGCGCATCGCGCACAACGGTGAGATCAACACGGTCACCGGCAACGAGAACTGGATGCGGGCGCGCGAGGCGCTCATCCGCACCGACGTCTTCGGCAGCGATGGTCTGGACAAGATCGTGCCGGTGTGCACGCCCGGGGCGTCCGACACCGCGCGCTTCGACGAGGTCCTCGAACTGCTGCACCTCGGCGGCCGCAGCTTGCCGCACGCCGTGCTGATGATGATCCCCGAGGCGTGGGAGCGCCACGAGGATATGGATCCCGCCCGCAGAGCCTTCTACGAGTACCACGCGTCGCTCATGGAGCCCTGGGACGGACCGGCCTCGGTCTGCTTCACCGACGGCACCGTGATCGGCGCCGTGCTGGACCGCAACGGGCTGCGCCCGTCACGCATCTGGGTCACCGACGACGGCCTCGTGGTGATGGCATCGGAGGCCGGCGTGCTGCCGCTCGACCCGGCCAAGGTGGTCAAGAAGATGCGCCTGCAGCCGGGCCGCATGTTCCTCGTCGACACCGCGCAGGGCCGCATCGTCGACGACGAAGAGGTCAAGGCCGAACTCGCCGCGGCAGAGCCCTACCAGGAATGGCTGGAGCAGGGTCTGTTCCACCTCGACGAACTGCCGCCGGGCGACTACGTCCGCATGCCGCACCACCGCGTGGTGCTGCGCCAGCAGATCTTCGGCTACACCTACGAAGAGCTCAACCTGCTGGTCGCCCCGATGGCCCGCACGGGCGCCGAGGCGCTGGGCTCGATGGGCACCGACACGCCCATCGCGGTGCTCTCGGCCCGCCCGCGGATGCTGTTCGACTACTTCCAGCAGCTGTTCGCCCAGGTGACCAACCCGCCGCTCGACGCGATCCGCGAAGAGGTCGTGACAAGCCTGCAGGGCACCGTCGGACCCGAGGGCGACCTGCTGAACCCCGGCCCCGAATCGTGCCGCCAGATCGTGCTGCCACAGCCGATCCTGCGCAACGCCGATCTGTCCAAGCTCATCTGCGTCGACCCCGACCACGAGATCCGCGGCCACAAGCACGGCATGCGCGCGGCGGTCATCCGCTGCCTCTACCCGGTCAACCGCGGTGGCGTCGGCCTCAAGGAAGCGCTGGACAACGTGCGCGCCAAGGTCTCCGAGGCCATCCGTGAAGGCGCCCGCATCATCGTGCTGTCCGACCGCGAGTCCAACGAGACGATGGCGCCGATCCCGTCGCTGCTGAGCGTCGCGGCCGTGCACCACCACCTGGTCCGCGAGCGCACCCGCACCAAGGTGGGTCTGGTGGTCGAGGCCGGTGACGCCCGCGAGGTGCACCACATGGCGACCCTGGTCGGCTTCGGCGCGGCCGCGATCAACCCCTACATGGCGTTCGAGTCCATCGAGGACATGGTCGACCGTGGCGTGATCACGGGGCTGACGAGCGACCAGGCCAAGGCCAACTACGTCAAGGCCGCGGGCAAGGGCGTGCTCAAGGTGATGTCCAAGATGGGCATCTCGACGCTCGCGTCCTACACCGGCGCGCAGCTGTTCCAGGCCATCGGCATCAGCCAGCAGGTGCTCGACGAGTACTTCACGGGCCTGAGCTGCCCGGTGGGCGGCATCGACCTCGAGGACATCGCCGCCGACGTCGCGGCGCGCCACTCGCTGGCCTTCCTGGACCGTCCCGACGAGCGCGCGCACCGCGAGCTCGAGGTCGGCGGCGAGTACCAGTGGCGTCGCGAGGGCGAGTACCACCTGTTCAACCCTGACACGGTGTTCAAGCTGCAGCACTCCACGCGCACCGGCCAGTACTCGATCTTCAAGGAGTACACCAAGCTGGTCGACGACCAGAGCGAGCGCATCGCGTCGCTGCGCGGCCTGCTGAAGTTCCGCGAGGGTCACCGGCCCCCGGTTCCGATCGAAGAGGTCGAGCCGGCCAGCGAGATCGTCAAGCGTTTCTCGACCGGTGCGATGAGCTACGGCTCCATCTCGGCCGAGGCGCACGAGACCCTCGCCATCGCGATGAACCGCCTCGGCGGACGGTCGAACTCGGGTGAGGGCGGCGAAGCCGTGCACCGGTTCAACCCCGACGAGAACGGCGACTGGCGCCGCAGCGCCATCAAGCAGGTGGCCTCGGGCCGCTTCGGTGTGACCAGCCACTACCTGGCCAACTGCACCGACATCCAGATCAAGATGGCCCAGGGCGCGAAACCCGGTGAGGGCGGCCAGCTTCCGGGGCACAAGGTGTACCCGTGGGTGGCCGAGGTGCGGCACTCCACGCCGGGTGTCGGCCTGATCTCGCCGCCGCCACACCACGACATCTACTCGATCGAGGATCTCGCACAGCTGATCCACGATCTGAAGAACGCCAACCCGGCCGCTCGCATCCACGTCAAGCTCGTGAGCGAGAACGGTGTCGGCACGGTCGCCGCGGGTGTCTCGAAGGCACACGCCGACGTGGTGCTGATCTCCGGCCACGACGGCGGCACGGGTGCCTCGCCGCTGACCTCGCTCAAGCACGCGGGCGCACCGTGGGAGCTGGGCCTGGCCGAGACGCAGCAGACCCTGCTGCTCAACGGTCTGCGCGACCGCATCGTCGTGCAGGTCGACGGTCAGCTCAAGACCGGCCGCGACGTCGTGATCGCCGCGCTGCTGGGTGCCGAGGAGTTCGGCTTCGCCACCGCACCGCTGGTGGTCTCGGGCTGCATCATGATGCGGGTGTGCCACCTGGACACCTGCCCGGTGGGCGTGGCCACCCAGAACCCGTTGCTGCGTCAACGTTTCAACGGCAAGCCCGAGTTCGTCGAGAACTTCTTCATGTTCATCGCAGAAGAGGTCCGGGAACTCATGGCGCAGTTGGGCTTCCGCACGGTCAACGAGATGGTGGGCCAGGTCGGTGCGCTCGACACCACCAAGGCCGCCGAGCACTGGAAGGCCCACAAGCTCGACCTGACCCCGGTGCTGCACGAGCCCGACTCGGCGTTCATGAACCAGGACCTGTACTGCAGCTCGCGTCAGGACCACGGCCTGGACAAGGCGCTCGACCAGCAGCTGATCGTCCAGAGCCGCGAGGCGCTGGACTCCGGCACCCCGGTCCGGTTCACGGCCAAGATCACCAATGTGAACCGCACGGTCGGCACCATGCTGGGCCACGAGGTCACCAAGGCCTATGGCGGGCAGGGACTCCCGGACGGCACCATCGACATCACGTTCGAGGGTTCGGCGGGCAACAGCTTCGGCGCGTTCGTGCCCAAGGGCATCACCCTGCGTGTCTACGGCGACGCCAACGACTACGTCGGCAAGGGGCTTTCGGGCGGCCGCATCGTGGTACGCCCGGCCGACGAGGCCCCGGAAAGCTTCGCCGCCGAGGACAACATCATCGCGGGCAACGTGGTGCTGTTCGGCGCGACCAGCGGCGAGGCGTTCCTGCGCGGCCAGGTCGGCGAGCGGTTCGCGGTGCGCAACTCGGGCGCGGTGGCAGTCGTCGAGGGCGTCGGTGACCACGGCTGCGAGTACATGACCGGTGGCCGCGTCGTGATCCTCGGACCCACGGGCCGCAACTTCGCGGCAGGTATGTCCGGTGGCATCGCCTACGTGTACGACCCGCGTGCGGCGCTGCCGAAGAACCTGAACCCGGAGATGGTGGAGATCGAGGCTCTCGAAGAGGCCGACACCGAATGGCTGCGGGGCATCCTCGCATCCCATGTCGACGCCACCGATTCCGCGGTGGGGCAACGCATCCTGGCTGATTGGGACAACGAGTTGAAGCATTTCGCGAAGGTGATGCCGCGCGACTACAAGCGTGTGCTCGCGGCGATCGCCGAAGCCGAGGCCAAGGGCCTCACCGGTTCTGACATCGACGACGCGATCATGGCGGCGAGCAATGGCTGATCCCCGCGGTTTCCTCAAGCACACCACGCGCGAACTCCCCAAGCGCAGGCCCGTGGACCTGCGTCTGAAGGACTGGAAAGAGGTCTACGAGGACTTCGACCACGCTCCGCTGCAGACCCAGGCCTCACGGTGCATGGACTGCGGTATCCCGTTCTGCCACAACGGATGCCCGCTGGGGAACCTCATCCCGGAGTGGAACGACCTGGTGTACCGGGACCGGTGGCGCGACGCCATCGAGCGCCTGCACGCCACCAACAACTTCCCGGAGTTCACCGGGCGGTTGTGCCCGGCCCCGTGTGAGGCCGCGTGCGTGCTGGGCATCAACCAGGACCCGGTGACCATCAAGCAGGTCGAGGTCGAGATCATCGACCACGCCTTCGACCAGGGCTGGGTGGTGCCGAAGGTGCCCGACGTCCAGACCGGCAAGAAGGTCGCGGTCGTCGGCTCAGGACCGGCCGGACTGGCTGCCGCGCAACAGCTCACGCGTGCCGGCCACACCGTGACGGTGTTCGAGCGTGCCGACCGCATCGGCGGCCTGCTGCGCTACGGCATCCCAGAGTTCAAGATGGAGAAGCGCCACATCGACCGTCGTCTGGAGCAGATGGCGGCCGAGGGCACGCAGTTCCGTCCGAACGTCAACGTCGGCGTCGACATCACCGTGGCCCAGCTGCGGCTGAACTACGACGCCGTGGTGCTCGCGGGTGGTGCCACCGCATGGCGTGACCTGCCGATCCCGGGCCGCGAACTCGACGGCATCCACCAGGCCATGGAGTTCCTGCCGTGGGCCAACCGCGTGCAGCTCGGCGATCCGGTGACCGACGAGAACGGTCAGCCGCCCATCACCGCCAAGGACAAGCACGTCATCATCATCGGCGGCGGCGACACCGGCGCCGACTGCCTGGGCACGTCGCATCGCCAGGGTGCGGCGAGCATTCACCAGTTCGAGATCATGCCGCGCCCGCCGGAGACCCGCGCCGACTCGACCCCGTGGCCGACCTACCCGCTGATGTTCCGGGTGTCCTCGGCACACGAAGAGGGCGGCGAGCGCGTGTTCTCGGTCAACACCGAGGAGTTCATCGGCGAGAACGGCCACGTCACCGCGCTGCGCGCGCACGAGGTGAAGATGAACGCCGGCAAGTTCGAGAAGGTCGAAGGGACCGACTTCGAGCTCAAGGCCGACCTGGTGCTGCTCGCGATGGGCTTCGTCGGCCCCGAGAAGGAAGGCCTGCTCGACAAGCTCGGCGTCGAGCTGACCGACCGCGGAAACGTCAAGCGCGACGACAACTTCCAGACCTCGGTGCCCGGAGTGTTCGTGGCAGGCGACATGGGCCGTGGCCAGTCGCTGATCGTGTGGGCGATCGCCGAGGGCCGGGCCGCCGCCGCGGGTGTGGATCGTTACCTGATGGGTCGCTCGGCGCTGCCCGCGCCGATCAAGCCCACCGCCGCGCCGCAGCGCTGAGTCTCACGCGAGCTGCGCGACCCGCAGCTCGCGAAGCTCGCTCACATAGCGGGAACCGTTGAGGTCGCCCGGCAGCACGAGTCGTGGTGCGTCGAGGTCGGTGCCGTCCTGCGCCCACGCCACCAGAGCGGGCGTAGGCGTCACGGACGGGTCGATGTCGCCCCACGCCAGCGTCGCGGCGTAGCCGTCGGCGCCCGTGGCCACCACCGCGACGGTGAGCAGCGGATGTTCGGCGTTGGGGCCGCCCGCCGGGTGCGCGGCCGTGATCGCGTCGCTGAGCAGCGCCCCGGTGTAGGTGTGGTGCTGCGGGCCGTCGTGCGTGGTGAACGTCGCGTCCAGTGTGCGGTTCGGCAGGGCCCGCAGGGCCTCACGCGTCATCGTCAAAGGTGCGCCGACATCCCCGGTGACGGACAGATCCGTGGAGACCTGGGGTTCGGCCGCCGCGGCGCCCGTCCCGGCGAGCAGCGCCAGCATCGAAACACCCGTGAACACGAGCAGTCGGACCATGTGCGAGACAGCACTCCCTGGACTCATGCGACCTCCTTAACGGTGACGACTCTAGGTCGTACGGGCTGCCGGTGCGCGGTGGCAAACCCTGCCGCAGCGGAGACGAGAGAAGTCACTTCTGCAACACCAGCCTCATAAAAAACAGCAGACTTTTTCCCGGCGTGGCGCGCACTGTTTGCCGGATGTGAGGTATCTAATGACTTGGTGAGAGCTCTGCGGTACCGTGGAGTTACGGGTACAGCTATCACGACGTCACAGGAGACAGCACCGTGTATCTCAATCCGCTGAGCAAGTCTCGGATGGGGCGAATTGCCTGGTCGTTGCTCCGCCACCCCGTCAAGAGCCGTGAGTTCCCGGCCAAGAACGAACGTCTGGTACGGCCGGACGAGCTACTCCGCTACGGCGTGTGATCCGCCGCGGATGACCCGTCGGCGGGCCGGTAGCGCCCGTTCGTCAGTTTTTGCTTTGCTCGCGCTCGTCGGGCCGGCCGCTGTGGGCGTCGGTACGTCAGGCGGCGCGGTGGCCGCGCCGCCTGATCCCATACCGCCGAACGCCTGGGCACCGGCCCGCTCCCTGCCGATGGACGACACCCAGCACTGGCCCGATCTCGCGTCGGTCGCCGAACCCCTCGACGGGCGACCGTTCTTCGCTGAGGAGATCTGCGGCTTCAACCCCTCGCCGAAGCGGCAGTTCAGTTCGGATCAGGCGCGCGCCCGCGTCGACCGAGGCCCCGGCAGATGGTCGCTGCAGCAGCAGATCGTGCACTTCCCGGGCCAGGCCGCGTCGTCCTCAGAGCGGGCCGGCGCCCTGTTCAGCTCGGTCGTGGACGCGCTGGCCAAATGCCCGGCGCAGGTCCCCGGCACCGTCGTCGACGTCACGACGCCGCCCGTGCCCTGTGCGTCGCAGCGCTGCACACAGACCGCCGCGACCGTGCACGCACCCGACAGGGTGACCGCGCACCTCTATCTGACCGCGGCGGGCGGAAGCGTCTCCGAAGTGGCGGTCTTCGCGGCCGGTACGCCCGACGTGCCGTGGGGCGCACCGGCCGACGACGCCGTACTCGCCGCGATCACGGGACCGGTCTGCGCGGTGTGGGAGTGCTGACGCGACAGATCAGGCAGCCGTCAGCTGACCCGAATCCCTGATCGCCTGGGCGAGCGGCTCGAGCACGGCCGGATCGTAGGGCGGCGGCAGGTAGATGATTGCGAGGTCCAGACCTTCGGCACCCAGCGCGGCTGCCTCGTCGATCACCTTGGCGTAGTCGCGGTCCTCGCCGAGACGCACGTGCGCCGACAGGGTGATCTCCTTGGGGTCGCGCCCCAGATCGGCACAGTGCGCCGCGAGCACGTCGCGCTTGCGCGCAAACTCTTCAGGGGTGCCGCCGACGAAGTTCCAGTGGTCGGCGTACTTCGCGGTGATGCGCAGCGTCCGCTTCTCGCCGCTGCCGCCGATGCAGAACGGCGGGTGCGGCTGCTGCGGCCCCTTGGGCTCGTTACGCGCGTCCTTGAGCTGGTAGAACTTGCCGTCGAACGTCGTCGTCTCCTGCGTCAACAGGCCCTTGAGCACCTCACAGGCCTCCTCGAACCGGTCGAACCGCTCCTTGATCGAGCCGAGTTCGATGCCGTAGGCGCCGGATTCCTCTTCGTTCCAGCCCGCGCCGATACCGAGCTCGAGGCGCCCGTTGGAGATGATGTCGAGCGCCGCGGCCATGTTGGCCAGCACCGCCGGGTGGCGGTAGTGGATGCCGGTGACCAGCACGCCCACGCGCAGCCGCTCGGTGGCCTGCGCGAGCGCCGTCAGCGTCGTCCAGCCCTCCAGGCACGGGCCCGCGGAGTCGGAGAAGATCGGGTAGAAGTGGTCGAACGTCCAGCCCGACTCGAAGACGTCGATGTTGTCGGCCGCCTTCCAGATGGCCAGCATGTCGGCCCATGTCGTGTTCTGCGGTGATGTCTTGAAAGCGAATCGCACAACACACCAAACTAGACCCGCACACTGAATAATCCCTGGACGAAAAACCCGCGGCGAGAGCTGCTGATTACGCATCACCTGGGCCATTACGACGACGTAATCGGTAGTCTTCCCCGTGAAGAGGTACGAAATCCGCCGATCTAACTACGGGGAGTGAACATGACCCAATATGCAGTCACAGATCCGGCGACCGCCGAGGTCGTCGCCACCTATCCGACCGCGACCGACGCCGAGGTCCAGGCCGCGATCGAGGCTGCTCACAAGACCGGCCGCACCTGGGCGAAGAGCACGACCGTCGCGGAGCGCGCCGCGCTGATCCGCAAGGTGGCCGAGCTGCACGAGCAGCGTCGCGAGCAGCTCGCCGACGTCATCGTCCGCGAGATGGGCAAGCCCCGCGACCAGTCGCTTGGCGAGGTCGACTTCTGCGCGGCCATCTATCAGTACTACGCCGACAACGCCGAGAAGTTCCTGGCCGACGAGCCGATCGAACTGCTCGACGGCGAGGGCAGCGCCGTGATCAAGCGCTCGCCCATCGGCGTGCTGCTGGGCATCATGCCGTGGAACTACCCGTACTACCAGGTGGCCCGCTTCGCCGGCCCCAACCTGGTGGTGGGCAACACGATCCTGCTCAAGCATGCGCCGCAGTGCCCGGAATCGGCCGAGCTGCTGCAGCTGCTGTTCCTGGAGGCCGGGTTCCCGCAGGGTGCCTACGTCGACATCCGCGCCACCAACGAGCAGGTCGCCAACATCATCGCCGACCCGCGCGTGGCCGCGGTGTCGCTGACCGGTTCCGAGCGCGCGGGCGCCGCGGTCGCCGAGATCGCCGGCCGCAACCTCAAGAAGTGCGTTCTGGAACTCGGCGGATCCGATCCGTTCATCGTGCTGTCGACCGACGATCTCGACGCGACCGTGCAGGCCGCCGTCGACGGACGCATGGAGAACACCGGGCAGGCCTGCAACGCCGCCAAGCGGTTCATCGTCAACGAGAGCATCTACGACGACTTCCTCGCGAAGTTCACCGAAAAGCTGCTCGCGGCCGGCGAGGGCATCGCGCCGCTGTCCTCGGAGCAGGCCGCGGTCCGGCTCGAAGACCAGGTCAAGTCGGCCGTCGAGGCAGGCGCCAAGCTGACCGCGGCCGGCGAGCGCAAGGGCGCGTTCTTCCCGCCCGCGGTGCTCACGGGCGTGACCGAGGACAACCCCGTCTACCGCCAGGAGCTGTTCGGCCCCGTGGCGGTGGTGTACAAGGCCGGCTCCGAGGAGGAGGCCGTCCAGATCGCCAACGACACGCCGTTCGGCCTCGGCTCGTATGTGTTCACCACCGACTCCGAGCAGGCCGCCCGGGTGGCCGACAAGATCGAAGCCGGCATGGTGTTCGTGAACGCGGTCGGCGCCGAGGGTGCCGAACTGCCGTTCGGTGGCGTCAAGCGGTCCGGTTTCGGTCGTGAGCTCGGCCGGTACGGCATCGACGAGTTCGTCAACAAGAAGCTGATCCGCGTCGTCGACTAGTGCGGCTGCCGGGCCACGTGGGTCCGGGCATGTGCGACGGCGTCGTCGAGTGAATCGAGCAGATGGTTCTCGTGCCGAAGTGACTCGAACACACCGACATTCGCCAACAGGTCCATGTGCTCGGGCCGAACGCCCTTGATGATCACGGTGATTCCGCGCGACTCGAGTTCGGTGGTGATCTCGGCCAGCGTGTGCGCACCGGTGGCGTCGAGCATCCCCAGTTGTGACATCCGGATGATGACAACGGATACCTGGGGATGCTCGGCGTCGGTGATCGCGTTCGAGATGCGCTCGGCCGCACCGAAGAACATCGCGCCGTCAAGGCGCAGCAGCGCGATCTGATCGTCGCCGGGCCGGCGTGGCCCGGGAAGCTCCTCACGCACCACACTGCTGCGGCGGGCCACCGAGCGCAGCGCGAAGAACGCCGCCACCAGGATGCCGATCTCGACGGCCTCGATCAGGTCGAAGCACACCGTGATCACCGCCGTCAGCACGAAGATCAACGCGTCCGACCGGGTGGAGCGGACGATCTTGCGGATCGTCGTCGCCGAGATCATCCGGAACGACGTCACCATCAGCACGCCTGCCAGCGCGGACAGCGGAATCGCCGACACCGGGCCCGTGGCCAGGTAGACCACCGCCAGCAGGACCAGTGAGTGCACGATGGCCGAAAGTCGCGTCGCCGCACCGGAGCGCACGTTGACGGCGGTGCGCGCGATCGCGCCCGTGGCGGGCATACCGCCGAAAGCGCCGGAGGCCACCGATGCCAGGCCCTGCCCGACGAGTTCGCGGTCCGGGTCGTAGGGGCCCGTCGGCGACATCGTCGCGGCCACGCGTGCCGACAGCAGCGATTCGATGGCCGCGAGTGCGGCGATGGCCAACGCCGCGCTGAACATCGTGCGCAGCGTGTTCACATCAACGTGCGGCAGCACGGGAGCGGGCAGGTGCGACGGCAGCTCGCCGATTGCCGCGACCGGGATATCCAGAGCCACGACGAGTACGGTTGCGACGATCACAGCGGTCAGCGATGCGGGGATTCCGCTGTGCACCCTGGGCAGGACGGTCATCAGCACCGCGACAACCCCAACCACGGCAAGGGTTTTCGCGGCCTCGCCCCAGTCGGCGTTTCGCGCCACCGTGAACGCGGCGAGCAGCGTGCGCTCGCCCGCGGGGGCCTGCTGTGCCAGCGCGGCGGGTACCTGCTGCAGGAAGATGATGGCCGCGATGCCGAGCGTGAAACCCTCGATCACGGGCCACGGGATGAACGTCACCGCGCGGCCCAGTCCGGTGACCCCGGCCGCGAGCACCAACAGGCCCGCCAGCACCGTCACCAGCGCGATGCTGCCCAGGCCGTGCTCGGCGACTATGGGCGCGAGCACCACGGCCATCGCGCCTGTCGGCCCGGACACCTGGACATGCGATCCGCCGAACACCGCGGCCACCAGGCCGGCCACCACGGCCGTGATCAGGCCCGCCGCGGCCCCGACGCCCGACGAGATGCCGAAGGCCAGCGCGAGTGGCAGCGCGACGACCCCGACAGTGATGCCGGCGAGGACGTCCTGGCGCCAGGTGCGCGGTACGTCGGCGTAGTCGTTCTTGTGGGGCAGTAGGCGGGCGAGATTGGCGAGCACGGTCATTTCTTCTTCCCCGCGGGCTTCTTCCCGATCGGCGGTAGCGAGCGCATCGCGGCCAACTGGTCCCGCTGCGCGCCGAGGGTGTCGGCCAGGAAGGTGCGGGCGATGACCAAGAGTTCGGAGATCTTCGGGTGGGCAAGCTCGTAGAACACCGCGTTGCCCGTTCTCTTACCGCTCACCACATGGTGGCGCTTGAGCACGGCGAGATGTTGCGACAGCAACGTCGGTTCGATTTCGGTCTCGGCGAGGATCGCGCTGACCGGAGTGGGTTCTGAACTGGCGGAGAGGATTTCGAGTATCCGTATCCGCGCCGGATGGGCGAGCGCCTTGAACAGGTTGGCCTTGATCTCGTAGAGCGGCTGTTCGGGGCTGCCGAGGAAGTTGTGCGGCACGACGGTCCTGATGACTTGATGGATTGAACAAATTCGCAATTGATGGTAGCGCGTGGGCCGCCGTATCCGTAATGCCCGGGGACGGTGACACCGGGCACACTGGGGGTATGGGCGGAGTCTTGTACTTCGACGGCAACTGCGGGATGTGCACGCGCAGCGTGCACGCACTTGCGAGCCGTCAGCGCCGCGGTCTCGGCGGGCTACGGTTCGCGCATCCCGCTGTGGGTCTACCGCGTCCCGGGTGCCACACCGCACTGTGCGGCGCGGCCCGGGGACTGTTGATCAGCTGGGCGCGACCAGAGAGTTCAACTCGGTGCCGTCGTCGGACACCTGGACCAACGTGTCACCGATACGCCAGATCCTCCCGAACGAGTTTGCTTCTTTCGGCAACGACCACACCATCTCGCAGGTTTTCAGGTTGAAGGCCTTGGCGATCAGATCCACCTGTGGGTTCGTCACCTTGCGGACCGCGATCGTGCCGTCGGTGCCGAGATACCGTTCGTCCAGGTGGATTTCGCACGACTTTCCCTTGTCACCCGACTTCAGGTCGTAGGGCTGCCAATGCGGCATTTGCGCGTTGTTGCTCTCGTTGACGTAGAGCGTGCTGCCGATAAGCAGTGTGTCGTAAGGGTCGTGGCCTTCGACAGAGAGGAGACGCGTCCCCTCCGCAGTCACGACCTTCCACTCCGAAACCGACCCATCGATGTACAGGCCCGCGGCGACGGGATAACCTTTGCGGCCGAGGGTTCCTATTTTCTTGCCGTTGAGATCGAAGGACTCCACAGTCGGGTTGAAACGCTCACCATCGTAGAGCACTCGGGCAGAGAACCCGTCGACGTTGAATCTCACCTCGTCGAACACTGCGCCGTCGGGGACGTCGGGTGTAATCACGTGCCCGTCGGCAAGGGAGAAGAACACGTAGTTCCCACCCGTACCCTGCGCGGCGATGTCCTTCGCGGGACCCCAGACTGCGCCGGACCCTGGAATGAACCACGTCAGTTCGGCTTTCGGCCCGACGCCGTAGACGCCCTCTTTCTCCGTCACGGCGGTGAGATAGTCACCCGCTCGTTCTGCCTTCAGCGTTCTCGCGGGGAAGAGCCGCAGCGGGGTGGGGCCGGTGTAGGTCATCTCACCGCCGCGCAGATCCACGACCCACGCAGTCGCCGCGGATCCGTCGTCGACCAGGCAGACCATGGCATCCGGGCCGTTGAGAAAGCATTCTGGCGCCCGCTCGCCGATGTTCAGTTGAACCGCCGGAAAGAGCGTGTGGCCGTCGATGGCATCCAGACCGGTGAGCCACCACGACGTTCCCGACGGCTCGGATGAGCGCGCGAGGAAGTATGCGCGATTATCCAGCGTGTCGATGAGGGCGTCACGTGCGTACTTCTCGTTGCTGACAGCGATCCGTGCGGCGTCTCCGCCGGGCGCGGCGGGAGGCACCCCGAGATCGGTCACACTCGTTCGCCAACCGGGTACGGGCGCTTGCCCCATCGGTGACGACAGGTAGGCGGTCGGCGGTGGTTGCCATCTCGCACGCGCCCACATCTCAGACCCGCTGGCGTTCCACCAGATTCCCCCTGCAGCCAGCGCCACAACCACCGCGAGGGCCGTGGCGAGCACGATCCAGGTGCGACGGCGTGATCGCGGCTGCGGGCTAGGCACGTCGCTGTAGGGCCTCATCCCCATTTCCAACACGCCATATGGATAAGGTGTCGAGATAGCAAGTGCTTGTCCTCAGTCGTCCTCTGCATACCGGTTCGCGAACATCTCCGCTTTCGCCCTGAGGACTGTATCGGGTGTTGGCAACCCGAGATTTCGTTCGAGGAAGCTATGAGTAGCTGCTGGGTCATGTCCGAGCAAGCGCATGATCTCGGCGATGATGGCATGGCGCGCTGCGGCGCCCTGCTGGCGAGCCATTGCGGAGACACCAATGATCTCTTCGGCAAGTTCGTGCTCTGTCAACTTGACGACCTGTGGCGCCAGTTCGACTCGAAGTATCTGGCCACCGGTGAGCGCGGTGGCGGTGACCGTTGCGGCAGAATTCGACGCCGACACGAGAAGGAGACTCTCCGCTTCGGGGGCGTCGTCGACGTCGGTTAGCGACGCTGTGCCGTCAGCGTCATTCTGTTCGTCGAGAGGCCCGGTGTAGTCGAGATCGGCTAGCTCATCAGTGTGGGGTCCGGGCTCTCCCCATGCGTCATCGTCGCCCCACGGGTCGTGGTCATACATCGAATGCGCCTAGGCGACAGAGCACTTCATCAGACTCCACAGGTGTCAATGTTGCCGGCCTCGGTGGAATCGGTGTTGTCGTAGTTCGTCGCAGCAGCTCGCAACTTCTCGGAGAGTTCAACCGAAACGCGTCGCAGTGCGCCTCCGGCGGCTGTTCGTGCTTCGACGGCGTCGGCCACGGCCCAATTGGTCAGTGCGCTGATGACACCGTGGGTTTCCCACATGTTGGTGCCGTTTTCGACCATTGACCGGTTGGCGCCATCGATCTCGCCGACCGCTTTGTCATGGACCGTCGACAGTTTGCGGATGTGGTCGGTGAGGACTGTCAGATTTTTTTCAAGGTCGCTCGACATGAAGCATCCCTTTCATCGTGCGGGAACGGCCTGCGGTGTATCGAGATTCTCAGAGCTTGGCGCCGCCGGAACAGGGGGTAGCGGAGCGGGCTGTGGTGTTGCGGGTGGTCCGTACTGAATCGGTTCTTCTGGCTCGGGCATTGTGAAAGGCGTTTCCGGCAGAGTCCGTGACGGAGGATCGACGGTCCCGTTGCCGTTAGGAGTCGGGAGCTTCGTCGAATCATCTCCACGGGGAAGGTCGTCCTTCGGAATGGCGAATGGATCACAGGCATTGACTTCTCCTGATGTGTCATCCTGGACATCCGTGTAGGTGCCTGCATGCTTCTTCACCCGCGCGGCGTTCTCGATGACGTTCTTGGTCAAGATCGCCATGGTGACATTCGCAGATTGGACCGCCAACCCGGCAACGGTCATATCGGCGATGAGCTGTGCGGCCTTGCCCGGGCCCGAGTAGTTCGCCACTGCGGTGGCCAGACCGTAGTCGTAGAGGAACTGAGAGATTTCGTCGAGGCGCCCGCGCGTTCGGATAATCTGCTCGGCCTCAATCTTCAGGACGGCCGCGATGTTGGAGTCGGCGGCTTGCGTATCCGACGTCAACCGGCGGTGAGATGCATTCACCGCGTTGTACACCTGCGACGCAGTCCCGTCCCACCGGTCGAAGTGCGGTTCGGCATCGATCAGCGTATTAACGGCGTTAGCCAATTTTTCAGCAGAGCCTCGGAAGCCCCCGCCGTCTTCGGGGTTGCCGTTGCCAGTTGTCGCCTTCATCGCCGCGATGGCCATTTGCGCCGCAGCCAGGATCCGCGAATCCGCGAGCTTGAGAACGGCGTCCATGATCGGGCCTGTTGCGACGTTCGGGAAGACGCCGAGGCTACCGAGGCCACCAATGACATCCTGGGCGTCGCCGATGAGTTTGCGACCGTTCGTCAAGGCGCCGTGGAAGTCGCCTTCCACGACGTCGCCCACGAATGCTCTGGCGTCATTGACGCCGTTGACTGCTCCGTTGACGACGTCAGCTGGATTGGGCAGCCCGATCTTGTCGGCGATCCTCCCGACATCGTCCAGAAAACCCACAGCATCCCCCTTTGCTGGAGTGAGCGTACAACAAGTTCCGGAGCCTCCAGAGCGTTAATTTGTGTAGCTGAGGCCACTCCCGGGGCACACTGGACACATGGATCCGGTCATCGCTCTGCGCCAGATCGCCTACTACAAGGACCGCGCGCGGGAAGACCCGCGCCGGGTGATGGCGTATCGCAACGCGGCCGACATCGTCGAGGGGCTGACCGAAGCTCAGCGTGACCGGCTGGGGGCCACAAATGGCTGGCAGTCGCTGCCCGGCATCGGACCGAAGACCGCGAAGGTCATCGCGCAGGCCTGGGCCGGGCGTGAGCCCGACGCGCTCGTCGAGTTGCGGGAGAACGCAGCCGATCTCGGCGGCGGTGACATCCGCGCCGCGCTGCGCGGCGATCTGCACGTGCACTCGAACTGGTCGGACGGTTCGGCGCCGATCGAGGAAATGATGATGGCCGCAAGGGATCTCGGCCACGAGTACTGCGCCCTGACCGACCATTCACCGCGGCTGAAGATCGCCAACGGGCTCTCGCCCGACCGGCTGCGTGAGCAGCTCGACGTCATCGACGAACTGCGGGAGGCCGTCGCGCCGATGCGGATCCTCACCGGCATCGAGGTCGACATCCTCGAAGACGGTTCGCTCGACCAGGAGCCCGAGCTGCTGGAGCGCCTCGACGTCGTGGTGGCCAGCGTGCACTCGAAGCTCGCGATGGACGAGGCCGCGATGACGCGGCGCATGATCAAGGCCGTCACCAACCCGCACACCGACGTCCTGGGCCACTGCACTGGCCGGCTGGTGACCGGCGGTCGCGGTATGCGGCCCGAATCGAAGTTCGACGCCGAGAAGGTGTTCACCGCGTGCCGGGACGCGGGCACCGCAGTCGAGATCAACTCGCGCCCCGAGCGGCGCGATCCGCCGACCCGGCTGCTCAACCTCGCGCTGGAGATCGGCTGCGTGTTCAGCATCGACACCGATTCCCACGCGCCGGGCCAGCTCGAGTTCCTCGGCTACGGAGCTCAGCGGGCGGTGGACGCCGGTGTGCCGGCGGAGCGCATCGTCAACACGTGGCCCGCCGAGGCTCTGCTGGAGTGGGCGGCGACCTGATCAGGCGCCGAACGGATCATGTTCGGCCAGAAGCTTTTCCATGCGCGCCTCGTCGAGGCGCACGCGGATGGTGGCGGCCTCGTGCTGATCGCGGATCACCTTGGCAAGCGTGAAGGCGCTGGTGACGACGAACAGCGCGGACATGGCGAGGAACATCCGTTGCCACATGTCGATCGGCAGGAAAAGGATCCCTCCGAGTAGTCCGATGAGGCTCACGCCGAAGGCGATGGCGGCCTGGAGGAAGAAGGCGGCCGTGACCCTGGTGGTGTCGGTGAATGCGTTCATACGTCCGAGCCTGGCGGAACTTGCGGGCGGCCGGATGCGTGAGACTACTCAAATCCGTCAGTCCGGCAGCATGGGCATCTCCAGGCCTGGGTCGCGGCCGACCAGCACACCGCGGGTGAGCACGGCGTTGCCGAACCGCTGCCGCACCTGATCGATGGCCGAATCGATCGCGACCGGATCCAGTTGTTCGGCGAACGGCAGTTCCAGTTGCTGGGTGCCGCCACGGTCGATGTTGGACACCGCGAACCCGATGAGCGTGAGCCCGCGCTCGGCGATCAGCGGTGCGGCTGCGGCCACGAGTTCGCGTGCGGCGCAGAGGATCACGTCGGTGGACGCGGTGGCCCGCGGCATGGTGTGTGACCGGGTGACGCGGCCGAAGTCGTCGAACCGCAGGCGCAGCACCACAGTGCGGCCGGTGCGTCCCGCGGCGCGCATGCGCCGGGTGATGCGGTCGACCAGGTTGACCACGACGGCGTCGACCTCGGCGGCGGACATGGAGTTGCCGCGCCGGCCCAGCGCGCGCTGAGCGCCGACCGAACTGCGTCGTACCCCTGTGGTGACCCGGCGGCGATCGATGTTGCGCGACAACGCGAAAAGTTGACGTCCCATCGCGCCGCCGACCATGCTGCCCAATGTGGCCTCGGACAGTTCGGCGACATCGGCCACCGTCTCGATGCCGTGGGCGCGCAGTTTCTCGGCGGTCTTGGCGCCGACACCCCACAGCCGACGCACGGGAAGCGGATGCAAAAACGCCAGTTCCCGGTCGGGTGGCACCAGGAGCAACCCGTCGGGCTTGCCCTCCTGGCTGGCGACCTTGGCCAGGAACTTGGTGCGCGCGATGCCGACTGTGATGGGCAGCCCGACCTGCTCGCGGACCCGTGCGCGCAGGCGCGCGGCGATCTCCACCGGCGTGCCCGACACCCGGGCCAGCCCGGATACGTCGAGGAACGCCTCGTCGACCGACAGAGGTTCCACCAGCGGGGTGGTGTCGTGGAAGACCGCGAACACATCGCGGCTGGCCTGTGTGTAGGCCGCCATGCGCGGCGGGACCACGATGGCCTGTGGGCACAGGGCCCGGGCCTGGCCGCCGCTCATCGCGGTGCGGACGCCGTAGGCCTTGGCCTCGTAACTGGCCGCGAGCACCACACCGCCGCCGACGATCACCGGGCGTCCGCGCAGCGCCGGATCGTCGCGCTGCTCGACCGAGGCGTAGAACGAGTCGAGGTCAGCGTGCAGGATGCTCGCGGTTTCCGCAGCGGACACGAACATATGTTCGCATCGAGGGGCGACAGATGCGAGAGGCGGCTACGCCGTCCCGACGGGCAAGGTGCCGTAGATGCTGTTGAGCCAGATGTGGGTGAGGGTGTCGACGACCTTCTCGGGTGCGACCCCGGGTTGCTCGTCGGCCAGCGCCGCCATCATGGTCCGCTCGTTCATCAGGTTCAGAGACGTCGCCAGGTCGAGCGCCGGGATGGTGTCCGGCGCCGCGCCGCGCTCGCGTTCGGCCGTGATCAGCGCTGCGGTCGCCGCGATCCACTTCTGCATCAGGCCCGACCAGAATTCCTTGAACTCCGGACTGCTCTTGAGGGCTTCGGTACCCGCCCGGGCCGTGGCGGGGTGGGACCCGAACGAGTTGAAGAAGATCTCGATGCCGCGACGGATCGCCCGCTGCGGGTCGGCGGGCATGCTCTCCACGGCGTTGTCGAAGCCCGAGTCGGCCCGCTTGATCAGCGGATCGATCAGCGACAGCAGCACCGCTTCCTTCGACGGGAAATAGAAGTAGAACGTCGGCCGCGAGATCCCGGCGCCTTTGGCCAGGTCATCGACGGAGATGTCGGTGAACTTCTTGGTCTCCAGCAGGCGTTGGGCCGTCGCCAGGATCGCAGCTTCCCGGTCGTCACCCGACGGGCGCGCCGAACGGCGGCCGCGGGGCGTACGAGTCTGACTGGCGGTGGTCACGACCAGTAGCTTAACACCGCGTCGAAAATATCAACACACTGTTGACCACATCAACACTGCGTTGATACCGTCGGTCCCATGACCGAACACTTCGACGTCGTGATCGTCGGTGCAGGGATCTCCGGCATCAGCACGGCCTGGCACCTCCAGGACCGCTGCCCGACGAAGAGCTACGTGATCCTGGAGCGCCGCGCCAACATCGGCGGCACGTGGGACCTGTTCAAATACCCGGGCATCCGCTCCGACTCCGACATGTTCACCCTGGGCTTCCGGTTCAAGCCGTGGACGTCGGCCAAGTCGATCGCCGACGGTCCGTCGATCTGGAACTACATCAACGAGGCCGCGCAGGAAAACGGCATCGACAAACACATCCGGACCAACCACCGGGTGCTGGGCGCCGACTGGTCGGACGCCGAGAACCGCTGGACCATCACCGTCGAGGCCGACGGCGAGCAGAAGCAGATCACCGCGTCGTTTTTGTCCGTGTGCAGCGGCTACTACAACTACGACCAGGGCTACTCGCCGGAGTTCCCCGGCGCCGACGACTTCGCGGGGCAGATCATCCACCCGCAGCACTGGCCCGAGGACCTCGACTACGCCGGCAAGAAGATCGTCGTCATCGGCTCGGGCGCCACGGCCGTGACGCTGATCCCGTCACTGGTGAACGGCGGGGCCGCGCACGTCACGATGCTGCAGCGGTCACCGACCTACATCGGGTCGCTGCCGCTGGTGGACCCGGTCGCCGAGAAGACCAACAAATACCTGCCCAAGAACCTCGCGCACTTCGTGAACCGCTGGAAGGCCATTGCATTCAGCACCGCGCAGTACCAATTGGCGCGCAAGTTCCCCAACTACATGCGCAAGACGCTGATGACCATGGCCCAGCGCAGGTTGCCCGAGGGTTTCGACGTGCAGAAGCACTTCGGCCCGCGCTACAACCCGTGGGACGAGCGACTGTGCCTGGCGCCCAACGGCGATCTGTTCAAGACCATCCGTGCCGGCAAGGCCGACGTGGTCACCGACACGATCGCGAAGTTCACCGAGACCGGCATCAAGCTGACCTCAGGTGAGGAGCTCACGGCCGACATCATCATCACCGCAACGGGTTTGAACATGCAGCTGTTCGGCGGCGCGAGCCTGACCCGCAACGGGCAAGAGGTCGATCTCACCGAGACCATGACCTACAAGGGTCTGATGCTCTCGGGTGTGCCGAACATGGCGATCACCTTCGGCTACACCAACGCGTCGTGGACGCTGAAGGCCGATCTGGTGTCGGAGTTCATCTGCCGCGTGCTGAACTACATGGACGACAACGGATTCGACCGTGTCGAACCCCAGCATCCCGGCGACGCCGTCGACGCGCTGCCGTTCATGGACTTCAACCCGGGCTACTTCCGCCGCGCCATGGACAGCCTGCCCAAGTCCGGGTCGCGCGCCCCGTGGCGGCTCAAGCAGAACTACTTCTTCGATCTGCGCATGATCCGTTACGACAAGGTCGACGAGGAATCGCTGCACTTCACGAAACACCGTGCGGCAGTTTCGGCTTCGTCGTCGTAGAGCAGATACGGAAACTGCCCCTTTCCCGCACGGGAAGGGGGCAGTTCTGCGTGTGCAGGAAGATCAGGGGGTGACGACGACGATGCCGTCCTCGTCGCAGTAGGCGATGTCGCCGGGGGCGAAGGTCACGCCGCCGAAGCTGACCTCGACATCGCGCTCGCCCTCGCCGGTCTTGGTGCCCTTGCGGGGGTTGGTGCCGAGTGCCTTGATACCGACGTCGATGGTGCGCAGCGCGGCGGCGTCGCGCACCGCACCGTTGACGATCACACCGGACCAGCCGTTGTCGGCCGCCAGACCGGCGATGACGTCGCCGACGAGCGCGGTGTGCAGGGAACCGGCGCCGTCGACCACGAGCACCCCGCCCTCACCCGGCGTCGAGAGGATCGACTTCAGCAGCGCGTTGTCCTGGAAGCAGCGCACCGTGGTGACCGGGCCTGCGAACATGATCTTGCCGCCGTAGTTCTGCAATTGCAGGTCACAGCTGCGGACGTCCGGATAGATCTCGTCGACGAGGTCGGCGGTGGCGCGCGGTTCGATACTCACCCCGCGATTATTTCAGGCCGCCCGCGGCGTCAGTCCTGCGCTCCGCGGCGCCGCGCCGCGAGCACCAGCAGCACGATCATGACCGCGGCCGCGATGGTGGGCCCCACCGGGAAGCGCGTGGAGTGATGCTCCTCGACCGGGACGGGCACCGGGCCTGACACCGGGTTGGGTGCGGCCTCCACAGTCGACTTGGCTTGTGCGGCAACCTCTTCCGCGGCCGCCGCGATCTCGTCGACGGGCGCTGCGGTGGGCTTCTCGACCGGCTCTGGCGCGGGCGCGGCGGACTCGACCTTCTGGACCGGCTCTGGCGTGGCGGGCTCGGCCTTCTTGGCCGGTGCCTTTTTCGCCGGTGCCTTCTTGGCGGGGGCTTTCTTGGCGGCCTTGGCCGGGGCCTTCTTCGCCGGTGCCTTCTTGGCCGGCGCTTTCTTGGCCGGCGATTTCTTGGCCGGTGCCTTCTTGGCGGGAGCAGAATTGTCGCCGGAGCCCGATGCGCCGGCTGCCGAGTCCCCCGAGGGCGTCTGTGGATTCTCGGTGGGACGGTCCTGCTGCTCTGCCATTCTGGCTGCTCCTATGGGGTGTGTCGTATCCGCGCCAGCGCGGTGGGATGTGGCCGGCAGTCGTTCCCATCATGCCAGGCGGTCAGATCGTCACCCCGTGACGGCCAGAGCGGCCGCGAACGTCACCACGACGGCCATGGCCCCCAGTTCGACGAGTGATCGTCGCTGCGACAACCCCGCACTGCTGCGGTGCGCCCGCGCCGCGGGCAGCCAGCCGGACCGGTTCCGCCAGGCCAGGACCAACAATCCGGCCGTCACCAGCATCTTCGCCGACAACAGCCGGCCGTACCCGGTCACGACGAGGTCAGCGGGGGACTGCAACCGGACCAGCGCATCGACGACGCCGGCCACCAGCAGCACCGCGACGCAGCCCAGCGACAACTGGGAGAACCGCGGAAGCACGCGCGCCCACTGACCCCGATGGGTCACGGTGACCACGAGAGCCGCCAGCAACCCGCACCACAGCGCGGCGGCGAGCGCGTGCACGGCCACGGCCAGGCCGCCGAGCGGGCTCTCCGAGAGGTGGCCGGCCAGGGTCCGGGCGGCCATCCCGGCCGCGGAGATGCCGACCGTCGCGAGCATCGCCGACGGCCCGGACACCACAGAGAACCGAGCCGGACGCTGCGTCGCCGACGCGACACCGCAGACCGCCACGGCGGCGACGATGCTGACCAGACCGGAGCGCCCGACGGTGGTGTACCAACCGAACTCGGCCACAGTGCGCACACCGATGTGCCGCACCGAAAGACCCGCGGCCAGCGCTGCGTCGGTGACCAGGCGGACCAACTCGGCCAGCGCCCACACCGCTGCGGTCACCGCGAGCGGTGTCGCGGCGACGCGGGCGACGTCGGCGCGGTGACGTGCCTGGTCGAGCATCGGGACCGCGGCCAGCCCGAGCGTCGCGACCGCCGCGCCATCGGCCAGCGCGCGCACGGCCGCGCCGATGATCGGCGTGTGAGGGAAGGCCAGCGCCCACGCGGTGACGGCCGATGCGGCGATCACCAGGACGCCGCCCGCCACCGTGCGGCGGGTTACGCCCGGCGCCGCAGGGCCCACCAGGCTCCGCCACCGACGATCACGACGGCCGCGAGCACGAACGGCCACACGGGCAGTCCGTCGTCCTCGCTCGCCGCTGGCGCAGGCGCGGGGGCGACGGTGGGACCGGGCGTGCCCGGTCCTGCCACGGTCAGGTCGAACGACCACGATCCCGACACCACATGTCCGTCGGCCGAGGTGGCCCGGTAGTTGACGGTGTAGGTGCCCGCGGGTCCGAGCGGCCGGACACCGACGCTCACGACCGTGCCCTCGACCTGCGGGTCGTCGGTCGACCACAGGTTGCCGTCTGGGCCGACGACGGTCATGGCCGCAAACGCCTGCTGCATGGGTTCGTTGAACGTCGCGCTGACCCGCTGCGGGGACTCGGTCAGCGTCGTGTTCTCGGCGGGATCGGTGGAGATCAGGGCGGCGTGGGCCGATGCCGCGCCTGCCCCGGCCAGCGACGCCGAGACCAGGGTGAGTGCTGTCAGTGCAAAGGAGAGAAGTCGCGTCAGGACGCGCGAACGCGCCCCGTGAAGGGGTGTCATCGATGTCGGTCTTTCGTCAGAGGGGTCGTGGACAGGTCAGGCGGTGGCGCCGACCGGTGGACCTCTGTGCGAAATGGACGCAGCCAGGAACCGTGCCGACTGGGTCGGTTGATCGCTTCCGACGACGGTCCGTGGTGTCTCGGGCGCCGGCAGCACGTGTGCGGGCGCCGCGGGCACCCGCACGGCGCGAGAGACCACGGAGCACAACCGCGCGCCGCCCGCGATGAGCAGCGCGCCGAGCCACACCGCCGCGGCGTGCGCAGGCAGCATGACGACCCCGGGCCGCACCGCGTCGACGCCGTGCAGATGGCCCGCTGAGGTGAGCAACAGGTGCGACAGTAGTTGCCCCGTGCCGAGCAGGACCCACAAGACCCAGGTGCGGCCCGCGGCACGGGCCGTCGCGGCCACGGCACCCAGCGTCAGCGCGAGGACCGCGAGTTGCACGAGCACGGCGCCGCCCACCAGCGCGCCACCGGCGGCGCCGTGCGCGGCGAACGCCAGAGCAGGGGTGAGCAGTCCGACGGCCGCTCCGCGCAGCAAGGCGGCGGGATCGCGTCGGACGTCGGTCATGGACGGATCAGACCAGGCCCAACCGGGCCATCAGGTCGGCGTCGATGCCGTCGAGCTGCGCGGAGATGGCCGCGTGGGCGCCGCGCCTGCGCGCCGACGGCATGTTCTCGGCGGCCGTGACGGCGGCCGCGAGGTCGGTGAGCCGGTCGTTGATGGCCGCGACGAACTGCTTGGTCTCGGCGTCTTTCGGCTTCTTCTCGGCGACCAGCCGCAGTGTCTGCTCGGCCCCGGCGATGCGCGCCGACAGCTGCGCGCCGTGTCCGGAGAACTGGCCGAGCTGGCTCAGTGGCACGCCGAGCTGATCGGCCCGGCGCTCGTCGATCGCGCCGCGCGCGGCGATCGCGGCGCGGTACACCACGGGCACCAGAACCGGCGCCAGCAAACGGGTGACGGTCAGCAGGCGGCGCACGCGCGTCGGCGAGAGCAACTTGCCTTCGCGCGCCGCGCGCAGCTGCGTCTCCGCGATCTTGAGAGCGTTGCGGTCGGTCTCGCGCTGTGCCCTGAGCTGGGCTTTGAGCGCCTTCTGCTCGGCCTTGCGGTCGGCTTTGATGCGCCGGGCTTCGTTCTTTGCCGCGAGCCGCGCTTCGAGCTTGGCCTTGGCCTTGATCGCACGGGCTTCTGCGCGGCGGGTTGCGCGGCTCTTGCGTCGCGTGAACAGGCCCATTCCGGCTGCCTCCCGGTCATCTCGTGGTGTGTAGGTGAGCACCGCTGAACTGCTGCTGAACCACAGTATCGTCCGGTCGATTTGCTCTGCCGACTCGGTGTGCGGGGCGGTGGGTGAATCATCACAGCTAGCAAATCTGCACCCCGCGTTTGTGCGACAATCAGGTGACGTCTGTAAAGCCGATGCAGGTGCGCCGAAGGGGGGTGACTTCATGCGTTCGCGCGTGCGCGTCGCCGCATCAGCGTGTCTGGTCACCTCCGGCCTGTTCATGGCGGGTCTCGGCGGGGCGCTGGCGTTTGCCAACCCCGACGCCGGTTCTGACACCGCCGGGCAGGGCCCGGCCGGAGCCGACAGCGGTGCGCCGCAGGTCGCCGGACCGCGCGGTACCCACGGGCAGCGCCCGTTGCCGCGTCCCGGCGGTCCCGGCCACACCGGCCAAGCTCCGACGCACGGGCATTCCCGCCCGCCCATGCACACCGGCACCAGACACCCCGGCAAGCCGCCCCGGCCGGGCCCACCGCGACCCGGCCACGGGCATCCGACCAAGACCGGTCATCCCGACCCGCCGCAGCAAACCGATCCCAGCCACACGCCCACCCGGCCGTCCCATACGCGACCGACCCGGCCACCTGGGTGGCCGGGCCGGCCCGGGTGGCCGCCGCATCACGGGCACTGGCCGACCAAGCCCACCAAGCCCACGAAACCCACCAAGCCGACCGAGCCCACGGAACCCACCGAACCGACCGAGCCGACGAGCCCGACACCGACCACGACCGTGATCCCCGGTGGTGTCGATGTCGGCGGTGGCAACGGCGTCGGTCCGAACGAGGCGCCCGAGGTTCCCCGGCCTCAGGTCCCGGACATGCAATTGCCGGGACCCCGGGTGGTCCAGAACTCCGGCGGCGGGGCCGCCGCAGAACCGCCAGGCGCGGCCGCCGAGGCCGTCGCGCCGCCGGTGCTGCTGCCCGTCGTCGTCGCGCCGGTCATCGTGCCTCCGGCACTTGCCGCCCCGCAGCCGGACGGCGGCGGCGGTCCGGGCGGTACCGAACCGCGCAGGCCCGCGGCGACGCCGACGCTGAAATTCCAGACACCGGCCACCGGCCAACCGCAGGCGGTCGGGGCACTCGACGCGGGCGCGCCGCCCGCGTCCTTCCGGGCCGGTTACACCGACTACCTGCGTACCGCCGAGGTTTTCGACATCGTGGCGGTCGCGGTTCCGGGGACGGCGGGCCTGCTCGGCCTCACCGGGCTGGGCGGACTGGTCGGCTACCGGCAGGCGAAGGCAGGTGTTGTGGTGCGCAGCAGCGCGTCGCGCTTCATGCCCTGACAACTGCCCGAGCAACCGCCCGAGGAGGCGCACCGGAAGTGGAAATGCTAGGAAAGGTCGGAAGGGGGAAACGTGTCAGCCAGTCGTAGCGTCACGCGCGCAGTGAACGCGGTGCTCGATCTCGCACCGCGTCGTGGGGAAGTGACGCTGACGCGCCTCGTCGACGCTGTCAGCGAAGACCGTGGCAGGCCCATCGAGATCACCATGGAAGAACTTCCGGTCGGCGTGTGTGGTCAGTGGCGTCAGTACGCCGACCGCGACGTGTTCCTCATCCAGCGCGGACTGCCGGCCTGGGACCGCACCCTCGCACACGAGCTCGGCCACCTGGTTCTGGGCCATGAGGGCATCTCCATCGTGGAGGCCGCCCAGGACAACGTCGAACTGGCCAGTTCCGATCTGATCAGTTACATGTTGAACCAGCGCACCGGGTGCATGGGACCCAACGGCGAGGACATCGAGCAAGAGGCCGAGGACTTCGCGGCACTGCTCCTGTACCGCCTGGGCCGGCTACCGTCCGATCGATCGTCGATCGTGCAGGTACGGCTCGGAGAGGCGTTTGGTTGATCATCTGGGTGATCGCCGGGCTGCTCGGCCTGGCGACCGGACTGCGCATCGGATGGGCGCTGGTCAACAAGCAGTCACTGGTGAGCTCGGCGATGATCGTGGCGCTGGGCAGTCTCGGCGCGGTCGCGGCCCTCAACTGGCAGCCGCTGGCGCTGTTGATCGACACCCTGCTGCGGTGGCCCAATCTGGCCGTCGGGCTCAGCCAGGTGGCCCTGGTCGCCTGCGCGGCGGGCAGTTGCGTCATGATCACCTCCGCGTCCTCAGAGCGATCACCCGTCACCACCCGCCGAATCGCGTTCGCGCAGTACGGAATTGCCGCCGTCGTCGCGGTGATCAGCCTCGTGATGTTCTTCCTTGCCGGCAGGCAGCCCGAGATGGCTCCCGAGGAATACCTCAAGCACCAACTCGGCGACAACGGCATGTCGTGGTTGCTGCCGCTGCTGTACGTCTTGCTCGCGCTCACCCTCGTCGCGTGGGCGGGTCTGCGCTACTCCAACCGTAGCCGCCGCGGCCGGGCGCTGTTCGTCTTCACCGTGGGCATGGTGCTGATCGTCGCGGCCAGCGCCTTCTTCCTGCTGCGGGCGGTCGGAACGTCGGACACCATCGGTGTCGGCGCCGCGGCCACCCTGCTGGGCTGCGCGATGGTCGTGGTGGCCGCGGGGTCACTGCTGCCCAGCATCGAGGACTGGTTCGGCGCGCGTCAGGAGTTGCGGGTCATCGCGCCGCTGCTCGACGAGCTGGGCAAGCGCCAGCCCGACGTCGGGATCGGGGTGCGCCCGCGCGGGCCGCTGGTGTTCCGGGTCGCCGAGCGCATGTCGCTGATCTCCGACGCGCTGTACCTGGAAGCGACCGCGGCCGAATCCCGCAGACGCAAGGCGGCCCGGCACGGGTCGGGATCGGCTGACCGGCCGGTGCTCGACATACCCGAGGTCACGCCGCAAGAGCAGGCGCGCGCGGTGGCCCAATGGATCCACGACACGCGTGACGAGGACGCGCCGGCATCGGCTTTCCCCGGATTGAGTTGGTTGGGACAGCCCGAATCGCTGTCGGACCGGGAGTGGATCCTGGCCATCGCGCAGCAGTACCGCGAGATCGAACGGGCTGGAAAACACGTGTGAGCAGGTCCCGAACAGGACCTGCTCACACGTCACGACATCATTGCCGGGCGAGGCCCGGAATCGTCACTCCGCAGAGTCGAGTTGTTCGCGGCGGCGCAGTTCCTCGGCCTTTTGGACCAGGTCCTGCTGAGCCTCCGGCGACAATCCGACGGTGCGGGCAGCAATGCGGCGGACCCCTTCGTCACGCATGTTCGCGAGCCAGGTGAGTTCCTTGTCGAGCTTCTCGTAGTACTCGTCGTCGGTGAAGTACGCGGGCTTGATACGGAAGAAGTTGGCAAGAGCAGCCATGGTTGCGGCGGACGGGTTGGTGCGGTTCCCCGAACGCAGCTGCGAAAGATACGGAGCCGACATGGTGATGCCCTCGGACTTGAGCGCAGCAATCACCTCGGCAGACGTGTGGGGTCCGCGCCCGGGGGGATAAACCGTGTCGAACAGGCGGTTCAGACGGGCGGCGAACGTCTTGCTCATCGATTTGACCTCCACATGATTCATGAGCGGAACGAAAAGGCGGCGTATTTGCTGACTATCGTACCGAGTGTTGTGACGACAACCAAGTGCAAACCACGGAAAAGTTAACCTTGCTTCGTGTTTTGACCAGGATTACCGGCGAAACACGTGTCTTCGCCGCGCGCCGAGCGTGGTTTTGCGTCGTGTGACAACACAAATAGTGACGGTTGCGTTGTATTCAGTTGGGTGAGCTGCGGTCATTCTGTGACAAAGCTGTGTTGACGTCGTAAGTGGGCAACGGATGATCAACCGGTACTCGCGGAATCAGGTATTTGCTAGAGCACAGACCTCGCCACCGACTCGTGGCGGATGCCGTTGTATACGATCGAGCGCACGTGCCGCCGCGGGGTCAGATCGCAAGGCCCGTACCAGGACCGCGTGAGAGTTGCCAGGCCATGATCGGGCCAGTCCTGGCGACGATCCGGGTGTCACGGGCGGACCCGAACGGCTGACGCGCCGGCATGCGCGAGCATCGGTGCAGGGTTGATTGCTGCCTCTGTGACAGTAGACAAGATCGGTGTGCCGGCGCCACCGCTGTGGCAACTGAGCCGGCATGTGCGGCGCAACCTCGGTGGCGCCGAGCCGCCCGAAGCCCCACAGCGTGCAGGCAGCAAACCGGCAGTGAAAAACCATGATCGGTGGTCAGCGCGTTGATCTTGATAAAGGGGTGGGCGTGTCGCGTTCGCTCACGCAGCCAGCAACATTGCCAGGATCGCGGTGTCGGGGTGGCTGATGGGATCGACGCCGACACGGCTCACCATCGACGTGACGGTGCCGTCGGCCTCGGCCTCGACCCAGGCCGCGCGGTGTTCGAGACCCAGATGCGGAAGTCCCGGCAGCAGCACGCACCCCGACGCCGCGCCCGCGCACTCGGGCAGCGACGGCGTCGTCTCCGACGGCGGGTGCAACATCAAGAGCGCAGGCGGTTGGTGTTCGGCGAAATATCCCGGCGGCACCGCGGCCTCGCCGACCACCGGGCCCTCGGCCATGACCAGGCCGACGGTGCCGGGCTGCGGTTCATCCGGCAGCTCTTCGCGGACACCGAAAATCGTTGTGGTGGACAGTAATCCCGGCCAGGATGCGACCCGTACCGTCGCCATCAACAACTGCGCCCACTCCTTGGTCGAGTCGGGCCAGCGTCCTGACACCACGAAACCCTTGAGTGATCCGCCGGAATGAAACGGGGCGATCTCGATCGCCCGACCGGACCGATTATCCATTTTGCCTCCAGGACATCGGTGTTGGCCTGTCCGCGGCACCTCGATGTGCCGATGAATTCAGGATGCGTCAGGTCGGCAAACCGTGCAAGCGACACGACCTGCGCGGCTGTACGGTCCCGAAAACGAGGGCGGGGCGTCGCGCGAATCGCGCGACGCCCCTCGTTCACCAGATCAGGCGGTCGGTGCCGACCGGGTGTCAGATGCCTCTTTGTGAGCGGATCAGCCGAAGATCAGACCGCTGGTCTTGGAAGTGGCTGCCGCGAAGCGGTTCTGCACGTCCTCCCAGTTGACGACGTTCCAGAAGGCCTTGACGTAGTCGGCCTTGACGTTCTTGTACTGCAGGTAGAACGCGTGCTCCCACATGTCGACCTGGAGCAGCGGGATGATGCCGAGCGGCACGTTGGCCTGCTGGTCGTAGAGCTGGAAGGTCAGCAGACGGCCACCGAGGCTGTCGTATCCGAGCACCGCCCAGCCCGAACCCTGCAGGCCGTTGGCCGCAGCGGTGAACTGTGCCTGGAACTTGTCGAACGAGCCGAACTGGTCGTCGATCGCGGCCGCGAGCTCGCCGGTGGGCTTGTCGCCACCGTTGGGGGAGAGGTTCTTCCACCAGATCGAGTGGTTGATGTGGCCACCGAGATGGAACGCGAGGTTCTTCTCGTTCAGGAAGATGGCCGCGTGGTCACCGTTGGCCCGTGCCTCCTCGAGCTTGGCAATCGCGTCGTTCACACCCTTGACGTAGGTCGCGTGGTGCTTGCTGTGGTGCAGCTCGTTGATCTGACCGGAGATATGGGGCTCGAGGGCTCCATAGTCGTAATCCAGGTCCGGCAGGGTGTATTCAGCCACGAGATTCCTTCCTCATATGTGATTGTGGAGCTGTGGACGTCAGAAAGATCGACGCTCCGAAAGCATCGTCAACATTGCTCCATGGCAGCGCACTCCGCAAGAACGCACGCTCCACCCACGTATACCCGATGCGACCGGGGTCAGAACCAGACGATGAAGGCCAGCACACCCAGCAGGATTGCTGCGATCACGCAGGCCCGCAGGAACGCCACCATCTGGTGCCGGGTCTGCAGATGTCCCGAGGTGTGCCACTCAGGCTGTGGTAAAGCGGACCCGGATCCCATTGGCTGCGACGCCATCAAACACTCCTGACCTGCACGATCAACGTTTGGCCCCCCAGTGAGTTCTGTCACAACATCTGGTGTGACGCCGATCATAGCCCCACCATCCCGCCGATACGAAATCGAGTTGCGCAGCCAAGCGAATCACGGTGATCCCAAGGGGCCGAACCAGGGGGTCGTCATCCAGCGCGGCGCAGCGCGCCCGGTCGCCACCCGCGACGAAACATTTAGTTCCACGAACAATTTCGCTCGCCCGAGGGGACGTTGTTGATCGGCGGCCCGCGGGTCCCCGGCGTTGTCCACAGCATCGTCCAGGAATCACACAGGTGACGCCGGTCAGGGCCCGTCCCGTCCGGCGTTGCCTGTGGATGAACCTGTGGAAACTGTGGATAGTCGCGAATTGCTAACGCCGCTCTCTGCGCGTGCGGCGACGCGGCGGGGCGCCACCGACGGGTGCACCGGGCATGAGCGCGTGCGAGCATGGACGGTATGGACGATGTGGAAGTCGCAAAGGCGGACATCTCCGCCGTTCCCACGACGTTCGATCAGTCGGTGGTACTGCTCGACGTGCGCGAGGACGACGAGTGGCAGCGCGGTCACGTCGCGGGTGCCCAGCACATCCCGATGGGCGAGGTCCCGGCGCGCATGGCCGAGATCGACCCGGACGCCGAGTTGTACGTCATCTGCCATGCCGGTGGCCGCTCGCTGCGCGTCGCCAACTACCTGGCCCGTAACGGCTACACGCCCATCAACGTCGAGGGCGGGATGCTGGCGTGGGCGGGCGCAGGTCGCCCCATGGTCACCGACGACGGAAGTACGGGCGCCATCTGATCGGGTGCCCGGTGGCTAGGCTGGTCCGATGATCCAGGTGTGTTCGCAGTGCGGGACGCGCTGGAACGTGCGCGAGCGGCAGCGGTCTTGGTGCCCCCGATGCGGCGGTGGTCTGCTCGCACCGTCGGCGCCCGAGTCCCAGTGGGCCTCGCCGCCTCAACAGCCGCAGCAGCCGCAGCGTCCGCCGGCCCGGCTCGCGCCCGGCTACCGCTGGATCGCGGTCCGTCCCGGCGCCCCGCCACCCTCGCGGCCCCGGCGCCGCCCGTTGGGCCCCACGCCGCGGTACCACACCGTCCCGCGCTGGGGTCTGCACCAGGACTTCGCGGTCGCAGAGGAACGGCAGCAGGCACAACGGACCGGCCCGGCCGCCCACACCGTGCGCCTGGTGATCGTCCTCGCGATGATCGCGCTCGCCGGTGCGGCGTTCGCGCACATCGTGCGGTACATCCTGCTGCTCATCAACCGCACCGTGCTGCTGCATCCGGTGATCGCCTGGGGCGGTGTGCTGCTCGGCATGCTCGCGAGCCTGCTGGTGCTCGCCATCATGACGATCACCGTCGTGATGCTGATCTCGTGGCTGGTCGCCCGGCGGCGCGAGGCGTATTCGCAACGCGGACAGGAAGATCCACGCTCCCCGCTGGAGTTGTGGATCTGCGCCCTGGCGCCGGTGGTCAACTTGTTCATGGCGCCGGTGTTCGTGCTGGAGCTCGCGCGGGCGGACAACCGCATGACGCTGTTGCGCCGGCCCATCGTGGTGTGGTGGATCGTGTGGGTCCTCAGCGCCATCGTGGCCACGTGGTCGATCGTCAGCACCGTGTACGTCACGTTCTTCAACAACACCCCGCAGAACATCGCCGACAACACCGTGACCGTGATCATCGGCTACCTGCTGGGGCTCACGACACTGCTCCTGACCTACCGGGTGTTCCAGGGCTTCGAGGCCACCGAGGCGCAGGGCCGCAGTGTGCGGCGCTGGGTGGTCGTGGCCGAGGGTGCGAAACCTCCTGCGGGCCCCGGCGGACCCCACGGCTCCGGCCCCGCAGGACGTTCCACCGAGAAGGCCGACGAGTCCAGCGACACCGCTGACACGCCCGCGGAGGGCGACACGGAACCGGCCGACGAACAGCCACAACGGCCGGAATCGTCCGTTCCGGTTGAGCCCGCCGGGCAGAACCCGGCAGCATAGCCTCATGACTGAGGCCGACGCCGGAGCCGACGGGCAGGCGCCAACGGGCCCGACGCATCCGTTCGTGGTCGCGCATCGAGGTGCCTCCGCCGACCGCCCCGAGCACACCCTCGCCGCCTACGACCTGGCTTTGCAGGAGGGCGCCGACGGGCTCGAATGCGACGTTCGGTTGACGCGTGACGGGCACCTGGTGTGCGTGCACGACCGCAAGGTGGACCGCACGTCGACGGGTACGGGTCTGGTGAGCGAGATGACGCTCGCGGAGTTGCGAAAGATGAATTTCGGTTCGTGGCACCCGAGTTGGCGCCCCGACAGTTCCGGGGACGACACCGGTGTACTGACGCTCGACGAACTCGTCCGGATGGCACTGGACTGGAACCGTCCGGTCAAGCTTTTCATCGAGACCAAACACCCTGTGCGCTACGGCGCGCTGGTGGAGAACAAACTCCTTGCGCTGCTGCACCGCTACGGCATTGCCGCGCCGGCGTCGGCCGACATGGCGCGCGCGGTGGTGATGTCGTTCTCCGCGGCCGCGGTGTGGCGAATCCGCCGCGCCGCGCCGATGCTGCCGACGGTGCTACTGGGCGAGACGTCTCGATACCTGGGCGGCAGTGCCGCGACCACGGTGGGAGCCACCGCGGTGGGCCCGTCCATCGCGACGCTGCGGGAGCATCCGGAACTGGTGGACCGGGCCGCCGCGCAGGGGCGCGCGCTGTACTGCTGGACCGTCGACCACTACGAGGACGTCCGGTTCTGCCGGGACGTCGGTGTCGCGTGGATCGCGACGAATCATCCCGGCCGCACCAAGGATTGGCTGCAGAACGGCCTCACCGGCGCGGGCCGGGACTGACGCGTCGAGAACTCTAGAGGGCCCCGCCTGCAGCGCGCGGTGCCGTCGGATCCGCACCCGCGGCCGACATCTCACGGGCGACGAAGTCCTCGATGTGGAACAGGTTGGATCCGGCGCGGTCGGCGATCCGCACGAGCGTCGTCATCGCCGCGACCTCCTCGACCTGCTCCTTGAGGAACCACTGCATGAACTGCTCGCCGAGGTGATCACCCTCGTCGCGGGCCACGCTCGCGAGCCGGCTGATCTGCTCGGTGACGGTGCGCTCCTGGTCGAGCGCGAGGGCGAGCGCGTCGCGGGGCGTGGTGAAGTTGTTGCACACCGGGTCGATGCCGGGGATCTCCACCTCGACGTCGCGGTCGAGCAGGTACTGCACGAGCATCATCGCGTGATTGCGCTCCTCGAGCGCCTGGGCGTAGAAGTGCTTGGCGAGCTGCGGCAGGTCGGCGCCATCGAAGAACACGGCGATCGCGATGTATTGCTGGGAAGCCGTGAATTCGCTGCGAATTTGATCCTGGATGAGGGCGTGGAATTTCGTGTCGAGAGCGCCGCTGTTCGTCATGATCTTGATGATAGAGCAGGTCAAACGGCATTGTCGGTGAAGGTGACCCTCATTGAGGTCAGCGTTACCTAAGTCTTGATTCGCGTGGTGAAGAACTTCAATGATGTTTGCTGTCGAGGAAATGTAGCCTTGCCTAAACTCAATTGACGGCATTTTCCAGGACGTCAGGCGGCACCGGCGCGTCGGTCCGCAGCGCCTCGAACAACCGCGGCGCGGCGTCGCTGTCCCACATCACCACGTCACCCGAACCGTTGGAACCGAACTCGCCGATGGGCACGGTCGTCGTGACCGGATCGCCTCGCAGCGCCCATGCCAGCCGGGCGAGATTCCACACGTGCGCGTCCTCGTCGACCGCGAGCGTGCCCGTCGCGGCACGCATCATCGGACTCCAGCGCAGGGGGTTGAGCCACACCGCGGGGCTGGCCGCGCGGTGCAGCAGCGCCGACATGAACTCCCGCTGATGGATCATGCGGTCCAGGTCGGCCCGGGCCGTCGCACGTGTGCGCACGAAGCCGAGTGCGGTGCGTCCGTCGAGTTCCTGACATCCGGCGGGCAGGTCGATGCCCGCGAGCGGATCGCTGATCGGTTCCGCCGGGCACACCGTCACCCCGCCCACGGCGTCGACCAGCGACGCGAATCCGCCGAAGCCGATCTCGGCGTAGTGGTCGAGGCGCAGCCCGGTCGCCGACTCGACGGTCTGCGCCAGCAGCGGCGCCCCGCCGAGCGCGAACGCCGCGTTGATCTTGTCCTCGCCGTAACCGGGGATCTCGACGTAGGAGTCGCGCGGGATCGAGACCATGGTCGCCGGGGTGCTCGACCCGAGGGCGGGGATGTGCACCAAGAGGATCGTGTCGGTGCGGCCGGTTCCCAGGTCGCCGCCGGTGGTCAGCGAGGCCTGCTGTTCCGGCGTGAGGCCCTCGCGGCTGTCCGATCCCACGAGCAGCCACGTGGTGCCGCGCCCGGCGGCGGGACGCTCCGGGTAGCCGGCCAGTGCGGGTATGCGTTGCAATGACGTGTCGACCCAGATCATCGCGCCCGCCCCGGCGAGCACCGCGATCATCAACAGCGCCAACACGATACGGCCCCAGCGACGCCTGCGGCGCGGCTTGCGCACGGTCGGCGCGGGTGGCGCGGACTGCGCGGCCGCTGTGGGCGTAGACGTCTTGCGTCTGGTGGGCGGCGGGGGGAACTGGCGAGGCGGCCTCGATGACTGGCCCGGTGGCGGCGGTGCGGGTGGCGGTGCCGCCGGGCGTCTCGGCGGTGGCGGGGGCGCCTGACGCGGCGGTGGTGGCGGAACCCGACGCGCAGGTGGCGGCGGGGCCGGCCGGGGCGGCGGTTGCGGAGGCCGGTAGTTGGGATCGCGGCGGATGAACTGTGACGGTTCCCCCGACGGCCGAGGCGTGCCTGGACGCCGCATGCGCGGGTCCCGGTCACCGTCGGCGGGCGTGAAACCGTTCATCTCAGCAATGTACGTGGCGGCTACCGCAACCAGCCGAGATGTTGCGCCAACAGGGCATACCCGACGAACGCGACCGCGTCGATCAGGGTGTGGGCGATGATCAGCGGCCACAGCCGCCCGGTGCGCTGCCACGCGTAGCCGAACACCAGGCCCATCACCAGATTGCCCAGGCCCGCGCTGTAACCCTGGTAGAGGTGGTAGGCCCCGCGCAGCAGCGCCGAGAGCACCAGCGCCCGCGTGGGGCTGATGTCGAGTTGGCGCAGGCGGGTGAGCAGGAAACCCACGACGATGATCTCCTCGGCCCACCCGTTGGCAAAGGCCGAGCCGAGCAGCACCGGGATGCGCCACCACGTGTCGTACAACTCGGCGGGTTCGACGTCGGCACTCAGGCCCAGGATGCGGGCCACGACGTAGAACCCGAGCCCGGGTAACCCGATCAGCGCGGCGAGGGCGAGGCCGCCGAGGCCGTCGGCGCGCGCCTGCGGGCGGCCCAGGCCGATGGCCTTGGGGCCGATTCCGCTGCGCCACAACAGGTACAGGGCCAGCGCACCCCAAGCCAGCAGATTGAAGACGCCCGCGAGGTGCAGGCCGAGGTCGATGAGGTCGAACGGGGACCGGCGCGGGTTGAGCGCGACGGTTTGGCCGGACAGTCCGAGCAGCACAGCCTCGATCAGCCGCAGCAGCGCGGTGTACGCACTGAGCCCGAACGTCACCGCCAGGACGACGACGATCTCGATCTTGATCGTGCGGCGTGACGGTTGGCGGTGCTCGCTGTGCTCGCGGTGCTCGAGAGGGCCGGTCACCGGAGCTACCGTAGCGGTCCCGCCTGACCGGCGGGCGTCAGAGGCGGCGGGCGCGCAGGCCGTTGAGGAAGGGGCAGCCCATGAGGACGCGGATCGCCTTGCTCAATCCCGGCACGTCGTCGACGGGCGCGGGGAACGGCAGCCGCACGTCGTGGTCGCCGTTCTCGTTCTCGACGCGTAGTTGTACGCCGTAGCGGTCGAGGCCGAGCGGGCGGACCCGGCCCTGCCGCAGGGCGACGGGCAGGCGTGTCGCGAGCCGGTCGACCACGTCGCGGTGCGCCGATTCCATGTGCTGCAGCCAGCTGGACTCCATGGCGCAGAACGGATCGGGCCGGGCGGCCAGCAGTGCACCGACAGTGACGGACTCGGCGCCGGTGGAATCGGCGACGACGATCGACTCGATCTCCAGGCGCAGCAGCGCGTAGGTGTCGTCGGCGTCATCGATGGGTGACGAGTTGACCTGCAGCAGTGCGGGATTCGGGTTCTCGGTGGCCACCAGATCCAGCAGGTCGGCCACCTCGCCGTTGGGCACGTGTTGCAGGCGGCCCCGGATCCACACCAGCGAACGCACCGGTTCGCGCAGCGGCAGCGGCGCGTAGTCGGTCATCTCCAGCACGGCCTGGACACCTGCCGAACCCGACGACGCCACCGTGCCGACGAGTGGCCCGTTGTTGGGGACGGTGATGGCGAACGAGCCGTCTTGCAGCAGGTGGTGCACGGGCGTCGCCAACGGCTCGATGCCCTCGACGGCGAGCATCGCACCGCCGCCACGGGCGCATGCGCTACGGATCCGCTCGGCCGTCGTCGGTGCCGCTACTGCCATGTCTCGCCGCCTTCCATCCTTAGGTGAGGTAAGCCTAACTTAACTGCATGATCGAAGACTGCGCAAGGCGTACCGAGGCGCGCGTTCACCGCCAGGAACCGGCCATGCGACCGGATAGGGTTGGCAACGTGCCGCGCATCGCATACCTGGGACCAGAGGGAACCTTCACCGAAGCGGCATTGCTGCAGATGGTGGCCAAGGGCATGGTCCCGGGCCCGGCCGAGGACGCAGGCGGATTCACCCCGGTCCGGACCGACAGCACACCCGGAGCGCTCAGCGCCGTCCGTGAAGGCCGCGCCGACTATGCGTGCGTGCCGATCGAGAACTCGATCGACGGCACGGTGCTGCCCACGCTCGACAGCCTCGCGGCCGGCAGCCCGCTGCAGATCTACGCCGAACTGACCCTCGACGTCGCCTTCACGATCGTGGTCCGGCCCGGACACGACGGGCCGGTGCGCACCGTCGCGGCTTTCCCCGTCGCCGCCGCGCAGGTGCGCCACTGGCTCGCGGCCAACCTCCGCGACGCGGAGGTGGTTCCGGCCCACTCGAACGCCGCTGCGGCCCATGACGTGGCCGAGGGCAGGGCCGATGCCGGTGTGAGCACACGGTTGGCCGCCGAGCGCTGCGGACTCGACATCATGGCCGCCGACGTCGTCGACGAACCCAACGCCCGCACGCGGTTCGTGCTCGTGGGTCTTCCTGGGACCCCGCCACCGGCCACCGGCGCCGATCGCACCGCCGTGGTGTTGCGGCTGGTCAATGAACCGGGTGCCCTGGTCTCGGCCATGACCGAGTTCTCGATCCGCGACATCGACCTGACCCGCATCGAATCCCGCCCGACCAGAACCGAGTTGGGCACCTACATGTTCTTCCTCGACTGTGCCGGGCACATCGACGACGATCCGGTGGCCGAGGCACTCAAAGCGCTCCACCGACGTTGTGTAGATGTGCGATATCTGGGTTCATGGCCGACGGAATCGGCCGCGGGCGCGCCGCCGCCCCGTCTGGACGAGGCCACCACATGGCTCGAAGGCCTACGGGCCGGATCGGGTGGCGCATGAGTGGCCGTCTCGTCCTTGTCCGACACGGGCAGTCCCGTGCCAACGTCGACCGCCGCCTCGACACCCGTCCCCCCGGCGCCGAACTGACCGACCTGGGCCACGATCAGGCCCGGCGGGTCGTCACCGCGTTCCCGCAACGGCCTGCGCTCGTCGCGCACTCGGTGGCGCGCCGCGCCGCGCAGACCGCATCCGGTATCGCCGGTGAGATCGGGCTGACGCCGCAGGAGTTCGACGGCGTGCACGAGGTTCAGGTCGGCGAGCTCGAAGACCGCAACGACGACGCCGCGATCGCGCAGTTCGAGGCCATCTACCAACGCTGGCACCAAGGTGAACTCGACGTGCCGATGCCCGGCGGCGAGTCCGCGGTCGACGTGCTCGACCGCTACGTGCCCGTCGTCGACCATCTGCGGCTGAACTACCTCGACGACCACGACTTCGACAGCGACATCGTGCTGGTGAGCCACGGTGCGGCCATCCGGCTGGTGGCCGCGGTGCTCGCGGGCGTCGACGGCAGCTTCGCGCTGGAACACCACCTGGCCAACACCGAATCGGTGATCCTCACGCCCACCACCGACGGGCGGTGGAGTTGCGTGCGCTGGGCGACGCTCACCCCGCCGTTCCATCCCGAACCCGACGTCCAGCCCGTCACCGACGCGCTGACGTCGAAAGACCCGATGGGTTAGATCGCGATCGCGATGTCCTCGCTGCACAGGCAGCCGACCGTCTCGCAGTCGATGCTGAAGGTGTGCGCTATCTCTGGGGTGGTGCAGCCGTCGTCTGTGCACTCGACGCGGTACCGGACATGGTGGATCAGGGTGCCGTGGCAGTGCTCCAGCCCGGCCACACAGTCCCGGCACTGGATCGTCATGTCCCGTTCATAACACTGCGGGCCGACAAAACGTGGTTGCCGCGCGGGCGTTTTCGTGTCCGAAGCGCTCATCCCCACCCCAACTCGTGGAGCCTCTCGTCATCGATCCCGAAATGGTGAGCGATCTCGTGGATCACGGTGATCGCGACCTCGTCGATCACGTCGTCCTCGGTGTCGCAGATGTCGAGCAGGGCATCGCGGTAGATCGTGATGGTGTCGGGCAGTGAGCCCGCGTACCAGGAGTCCCGCTCGGTCAGCGCCACGCCCTGGTACAGCCCGAGGATCTCAGGTTCGTCGGGGTTGCGGTCCTCGACGAGCACCACGACGTTGTCGATCGCCGCAGCCAGTTCGGGTGGCACCTGATCGAGCGCGTCGGACACCAATTCCTCGAACCGTTGCGGGTCCATCCGCACGGCCACGGGTCACGGACCCGGCGGCGGGGGCACCGGCGCGCCGGGCGGCGGCGGGACGTCGACCGGACCCGGCGGGGGCGGAGCCTGCTCGGGAGCGGGAGCGGGAGCGGGAGCGGGAGCGGGAGCCGCTTGGTCGGCCGGCGGGGCCGGGGCGTCGGGCGGCGGCGGGTTGAACGTGTTCTGCTGCGCCGGATCGGTCGACTGGGGTGCCTGCTGAGTGTCCGTCGACTGCGCAGGCAGGTGCTGATCGGCCGACCCGGAAGACCCGGACGACCCCGAGGATCCCGACGACGAGCTCGACGACGAGCCCGAGGAACCCGACGAACCCGACGAGGACGACGATCCCGACGAGGACGAGCTGGACGACCCGGACGACGTCTCCGCCACATCCGGCAGCGGGATGGGGTCGAGGTTGAGGCGTTCGGCCGGGATGTCGGGCGGCGCCACCGGCGGCTGACCGTTGATCAGCAGCGGGCCCTTGGCGGTGTTGACCAGCGTGGACCAGCCGCCGTTGCCCAGCGTCGCGCCGATGCTGCACGACACCTGACGGCTGCCCGCCGACCAGCTCGGCAGCGAGATGGTGCTGTAGCTCAGCGCGAGCGTGGTGCTGCGCAGCTGCACGGGCGCCAGATAGGCATCGGTCTGCTTGGTGCAGGCGTCCTTGATGAACTCGTCCTGGTCGTCCTCGGCAGGCAGCGGCCCGGGGAACTTCTCGGCGAGGTTGACCGCACCGGTCACCTCCATGGCGTGCGGTGCCGCACAGTCGACCGGGACGTCGGTGGGCTGGTTGGTGGCCGGGTCGATGCCCAGGCACGTGCCTGCAGGCCAGACCTTGGACTGGTCGATATCGGCGACCTTGCCCGTGAACTCCAGCTGGGTGTCGCCCGGGCCGAGCAACTGCAGGCCGCACAGCATGCGCCGCTCGCCCGACTGCTTCCACGCCTTCTCACCCGACCACAGCAGGCCGATCGTGAACTTGCCGTTGGGATCGAACTTGGGCCCCAGGTAGGACTTCAGCGCGGGCGTGCACTGCTCCTGGCTGATCTGCTTGATGCGGTCCATCGACGGCGGCGGGGCGCTGGGGCCGTACTCGCTGCCGGGGAACGTGCGCATGTCGATCGCCGCGGCGACCTCGAAGCGGTGGTTCTCGCCGCAGTCGACGATGCGGGCCGCGTCGGGGTTGCGCCCCGGCCAGTTCAGGCAGTCGCCGTCATTGACGTGGTTGAAGGTCTCGTTGCCGCGCGGGCCGAGCGCGATGGCACCGGCGCTGAGCGTGTTGTTCGCGCCCTCACTGCGGGGCAGCGCGGTGATCAGGCCCGCGATGAGCAGGCCGCCGAGAGCGGTCAACAGCAGCGCACGCCGCGTCGACGCGGCGTGCAGGCTGATCCAGAACCGCCCCTTCCGTTCGCGCTGATCGGGAAGCTGGTCTGGGTGCTCGGGTGCCTCCAACATCCGCTCCATTGTGACAGGCGTGTCAGGCGCTGTGACAACTGATGCGGTTGTAACGTTACGAGGTTGTGCTTGCGGCCGGCCGGACACGCTCCCGATGCGGCCGCTGACGCTCCCCGGCCGCACCTGGAATGTACGTACCGCCGCGCCAAAAGTAGGGTTGCGCCCGTGATCGACCTCAGGCTGCTGCGCGAGAATCCCGACATCGTCCGCGCGTCACAACGCGCCCGCGGCGAGGACCCGGCGCTTGTGGACGCGCTGCTGGCCGCCGATACGGCACGCCGCTCGGCGGTGTCGGCCGCCGACAATCTGCGGGCCGAGCAGAAGGCCGCGAGCAAGCTCGTCGGCAAGGCGTCCCCGGACGAGCGCCCGGCCCTGCTGCAGCGGGCCAAGGACCTCGCCGAGCAGGTCAAGGCCGCCGAGGCCGCGCAGGCCGAGGCCGAACAGGCGTTCACGGCCGCGCACATGGCGATCAGCAACGTGATCATCGAAGGCGTGCCCGCGGGCGGCGAGGACGACTTCGTGGTGCTCGACACCGTGGGTGAACCGCGGGCCATCGAGAACCCCAAAGACCACCTGGAGCTCGGTGAGTCGCTCGGCCTGATCGACATGGAACGCGGCGCCAAGGTGTCGGGTTCGCGGTTCTACTTCTTGACCGGTGCCGGTGCGCTGCTTCAGCTCGGGCTGCTTCAGCTCGCCACGCAGGTGGCCGTCCAGAACGGGTTCACGCTCATGATCCCGCCCGTGCTGGTGCGTCCCGAGGTGATGCGCGGCACCGGGTTTCTCGGCGCGCACGCCGACGAGGTGTACCGGCTCGAGGCCGACGACATGTACCTCGTCGGGACCTCGGAGGTGCCGCTGGCCGGTTACCACGCCGACGAGATCCTCGACCTGTCCGCGGGACCGCGCCGCTACGCCGGGTGGTCGTCGTGCTTCCGCCGCGAGGCGGGCAGCTACGGCAAGGACACGCGCGGCATCATCCGCGTACACCAGTTCGACAAGGTCGAGGGCTTCATCTACTGCAAGCCCGAGGACGCCGAGGCCGAGCACCAGCGGCTGCTGGGCTGGCAGCGCGAGATGCTGGCCGCGATCGAGGTGCCGTACCGCGTGATCGACGTCGCCGCAGGCGATCTCGGATCGTCGGCCGCGCGCAAGTACGACTGCGAGGCGTGGGTGCCGACGCAGCAGACCTACCGTGAGCTCACGTCGACGTCGAACTGTACGACGTTCCAGGCGCGCCGGTTGTCCACGCGCTACCGCGACGACAACGGCAAACCGCAGATTGCCGCGACCCTCAACGGCACGCTCGCCACCACACGGTGGCTGGTCGCGATCCTGGAGAACCACCAGCAGCCCGACGGCAGCGTGCGCGTGCCCGCTGCCCTTGTGCCCTACGTCAGAACGGAAGTGCTCGAGCCATGATCGACATCGACCTCACCGAAGCGCGGAACTGGTTCGGATTCGGCGTCGCGGGCAACTTCGCCGGCCACCTCGAACAGGCAGGCGAGGCAAGCGATTTCACCAAGGTGGTGACCGAGGGATACGCGCCCAAGGGCATCTTCCCGTGGTACGCCCCCGGCCGTGACGACTTCCTCGGCGAGTTCCCGCTGTCGAGTGAGAGCATCAAACTTCCCGAGGCCTCCGAGGAGTTCCAGGGGCCGCTCAACCTGCAGATCGAACCCGAGGTGGGCGTGGCCTGCCAGGTGGTGTGGAACGGCGACACGGTCGCCCGGCTCGAGCCGTTCGCGCTCGGTGCCTTCAACGACTGCTCGATCCGCAGGCCCGGCGCACCCAAGATCAGCCACAAGAAGAACTGGGGACCGGCGTCGAAAGGTGTCGCGGCGCAGTTCTTCGAGATCAGCGATCTGACCCCGGACGGTCCCACCGCGACCATGCGTCTGGTGTGCTACCTGCGCGAGGACGGCGGTCAGCAGCACGCGTACGGCGTCGACTCACCCCTGGTGGGCTACTCGTACTACGGCGAGGTGCTGCTGGACTGGATCGTCGAGCGGCTGGCGAACCAGAAGGGTTCCGACGACACGCCTCTGGAGGATGTGGGCGCCCTGATGGTGGCCAGCGGACACCCCGAGGTCGTGCTGATCGGCATCGGCGCGACGCGGTACACGCCGCTGGGCGAGTCGACCTACCTCAAGCCGGGGGACGAGGCCATCGTGCGCGTCTACGACAGCGCCTCCAGTGAGGCCTCGGAACTGCGCCAGATCGTCACGGCCGGCTGACGTTCAGGATTTCAGCAGTTCGTCGAGCCGCGCGGTGAACTCATCGGGATCGGCGGGGGTGAACGCGGGGCGCCACCGCGTCCCGGCGACGTCGAGGGTGACCAGCGTCGAGCGCAGCGGACGGCCGACGTCCAGCGGCAGCCAGCGACGCAGATCCGCGCTGCCCCACAGCCGGAACCGGTGCAGCAGATCCAGCCCGGTCGCGGTGTAGCCGCGCACGTCGCGCAGCGGGATCACCTTCGACGTGCCCGACGGAAAGTGGTAGCGGCGCAACGTGATCGCCTCCTGGTCCAGCTGGACCAGGCCGTCGTCGTAGTACTGCCGCGGCGCGGTCACAGCTTCTGGCACCTCAGTTCGTGGCCCTTGGTGGTCAGGCACCTGCCGTTCTCCAGGTTCCACTGCCAGCCGTGCAGGTTGCAGGTCAGCGTGTTGCCTTCCACCACACCGAACTTCGACAGGTCGGCCTTCAGGTGCGGGCAGCGCCGCTGGATCTGGAAGCCGTCCAGGGTGATCGACGACGAGTCGTCGTGGGCCTCGGCGAACCAGCCGTCGGCGTAGGCGATCCGCTCGTCGGTGAGGCACTTGAAGAACGTGTACAGATACTCGTTGTACCCGCCCACACGCCAGGCCCTGAACCGCGTCGACAAGAATATCGTGTTGACCCAGTCCGGTTCCTCGTCGCGCAACACCGTACGCACCAGAGCGGCGGGGATCTCGAAGCCGTAGCGGAACCTCTCGTCGGGGATCGGTTCGCGGACAACCCGTTTGGGGAAGTCGAGCACCACGGTCTCGTTGTGGTCGCGGCCGGTCAGCCGCAGCTCGACGGGGTAGCCGATGCCGTCGCAGATCTGGTCGGTCTGCGTCATGATCGGCTCGAACAGCGCGCGCAGCGCCTCCAGCATCGGCTCGCCGGCCGACGGGGCCCAGCGCGCCTTCTCCGCGGCCAGCACCGGTGCCATGCGCTGCGCGTAGTCCTCGATGTACGCGGCCTTGCCCGTGGTGAAGATCGACTCGGGATCGTCCACCGGATGCGTCAGCGAGTTGAGCGTCGAACCCGTGAAATCGGCAGTGCTGCCGGGGATCATCAGCAGGCCGCCGTCGTGGCCGTGGATGCGCAGCTGCTCCAGGAACACCATCTGGTCCGGGAAGATGTTGGCCGGGTCGCCGTGGTCGTCGTTGAGATCGCGCAGCTCGGGGTCCAGGAAGCACGGCGGGCCCGCCGACGGCACCACCCAGGTCGCACCGACCTGCGCGATGTACTGACGGCAGCGGTCCATCTGCCGCTGGCGCTTCTGGATGCCGAACGCCTCCTTGGCGCGCGCGGGCATGTCGTAGACCATCGGGTACCAGATCGCGCCCGAGTACTGCAGCATGTGCACGTCGATCTGGCCGAAGTCGGTGTGCAGCACATCGAGATCGACCGGACGCGCGTCGTTCATATTGAAAACGGTGGTGACGCGGTCCGAAACCACCAGACCGGAGTCCCCGATCGGGCCGTCGGCGGGCGCGCGCAGCGCGATGATCATCACGTCGAGGTCGCCCTTGGGGCCGCTGACGGTGTGCTTGACCGAGTCGGTGGTCTCGAAGAAGTTGTGGAAGCCCAGCTTCTCGAGCTCGCGGCGCAGATCGGGCACCGGGTAGTCCGGCAGCAGCACCACGGCGTCCTTGTTGACGTACCGGCGCAGGTGCTCGGGGTCGAAGTGGTCCTTGTGCAGGTGCGACACGTAGAGGTAGTCGACGTCGCCGAGCGCGTCCCAGTCGAGTTGGCTGTTGTCCGGGAACGGGAACCACGAGGCGAAATAAGCGGGGTTGACCCAGGGGTCGCACAGGATGCTGCCTGCCCGGGACTCGATCAGAAAGCCGGCGTGCCCGACACTGGTGACCTGCACAAACAGCCTTTCACTGGTGAAACAAGAGTGCTTCGCCAGCCTAGCTGGAACCCGGCGTCGGACCGAAGTCCGGCAGGTCAGCCGCGTGCGGGCGGGCCACGCGTCTACGCCGCGCAACCCGTGGGCATTACGCTTGCGGCTGTGGAACCGGTGTACGGGACTGTCATCCAACTGGCCCGCCTGGCCTGGCGGTTGCAAGGGCTCAAGTTCACGGTGACCGGGGTGGAGAACCTGCCCGTCACCGGCGGCGCGGTGGTGGCGATCAACCACACCAGCTACTTCGACTTCACCTTCGCCGGGCTGCCGGCCTATTTGCAGAAGCGGGGCCGCAAGGTGCGCTTCATGGCGAAGAAGGAAGTCTTCGACAACAAGATCACCGGTCCGATCATGCGCAGCCTGCGCCACATCGAGGTGGACCGCCACAGCGGCGCGGCCTCGTTCGAGCAGGCCTGCGAGTACCTCAAGGCCGGCGAACTCGTCGGCGTGTACCCCGAGGCGACGATCAGCCGCAGCTTCGAGATCAAGGAGCTGAAGTCCGGCGCCGCGCGCATGGCGATCGAGGCGGACGTGCCGATCATCCCGCACATCGTGTGGGGCGCCCAGCGCATCTGGACCAAGGGACGTCCGAAGAACCTGTACCGGCCCAAGGTGCCGATCTTCATCGCCGTCGGCGAGCCCATCGCACCGACGCTGCCCGCGCCGGAACTGACCGCGTTGCTGCACTCGCGCATGCAGCACCTGCTGGAGCAGGTGCAGGACTCCTACGGTCCGCATCCGGCGGGTGAGTTCTGGGTGCCGCACCGGCTGGGCGGCGGCGCACCGTCGCTGGCCGAGGCGAACCTGATGGACGCCGAGGAGGCGGCCGAGAAGGCCGCGCGGCGCGCGAAGCAGAGCGGCTCAGGACCTGCCGAACCCTCCGGGGCGCCGGGGTAGCAGCGTATGGAACCGGTTTTCCGCAGTTTGGAGATCGCGGCGCGGCTTGCGGTCCGGGCCACCGGATCCCGGATCACCTTCAGCGGCCTGGAGAATCTGCCGGCGACCGGCGGTGCGGTGGTTGCGATCAACCACACCAGCTACGTCGACTTCCTGCCCGCGGGTCTCGCCGCGACCGAACGTGGCCGCCGCATGCGGTTCATGATCAAGGCCGAGATGGAACAGGTGGCCGTGATCCGCTACCTGATCAGACACACCGGCACCATCCCGGTGGACCGCAGCGCGGGCGCGGGGGCCTACGCCGCCGCGGTCGAGGCGCTGCGGGCCGGTGAACTCGTCGGGGTGTACCCCGAGGCGACGATCAGCCGCAGTTTCGAGCTCAAGGAGTTCAAGACCGGCGCCGTGCGGATGGCGCTGGAGGCCGGGGTTCCGATCATCCCGCTGATCGTGTGGGGTGCGCAGCGCATCTGGACCAAGGACCACCCGAGGGCGATCGGGCGCAAAAAGATCCCGATCAACGTCTGCGTCGGGCCGCCCATCGAGGCTTCGGGATCTCCCGACGAACTCGGCGCGGCCCTGCGCGCGGCCATGTCGGACATGCTCGAGAGCGCACAGCGCGACTATCCCGCCCCGCCCGGGGCCTTTTGGGTGCCGCGCCGCCTCGGCGGCGGGGCGCCCACACCCGAAGAGGCCAAACGCCGCGACGAGGCGGAACTGGCCGAACGGGCCCGCAAACGTGCCGAACGGAAAGCGAAGACCAACCGGTGACCTCTGACAAAACGCCGGGGCTCATCGCCACCGACGTCGACGGCACGCTGCTCGACGAAGACGAGCGGGTCACGCCGCGTACCCGCGCCGCGGTCCGGGCGGCCGTCGCCGCGGGTGCGACGTTCGTGCTCGCGACGGGGCGCCCGCCGCGGTGGATCCAGCCCGTGGTGGACGGGCTTGGCCTGGCACCCATGGCGGTCTGTGCCAACGGGGCGGTGATCTACGACCCCGCCACCGACCGGATCGTCTCGGCGCGCACGCTGTCGCCGGAGATGCTCGCCGAACTCGCCGACATCGCGACGCACGTGATCCCCGGTGCGGGCCTGGCCGTCGAACGCGTGGGCCGCTCGGCCCATGACGCCGCCACACCTCAGTTCGTCAGCTCGCCCGGTTACGAGCACGCGTGGCTCAACCCGGACAACACCGAGGTGTCGGTCGAGGATCTGCTGAGCGCGCCCGCGGTGAAGCTGTTGATCCGCAAGGCGGGGGCGCAGAGTGCCGACATGGCCGCCGAACTGGTCAAGCACATCGGCGCGCAGGGCGACATCACCTACTCGACCAACAACGGCCTCATCGAGATCGTGCCGTCGGGCATCAGCAAGGCCACGGGCGTCGCCGAACTCGCGGGCCCGCTCGGGCTCACCGACGCCGACATCGTCGCGTTCGGCGACATGCCCAACGACGTCCCGATGCTCAGCTGGGCCGGCCGCGGCGTGGCGATGGGCAACGCGCATCCCGAGGCCAAGGCCGCTGCCGACGAGGTCACCACCACCAACGCCGAGGACGGTGTGGCGACCGTGCTCGAACGCTGGTGGGGCTGAGGCTTTTCGGGCTTTTCGGGCTTTCGGGATTTTCGGCTCAGGCGATCGGCGTGAAGCGCTCGAGCTGCACGGGCTGATCGTCGGGGGCCGCGGGTGGGAGTTCCTGTGGCACACCGTCGATGACGCGGACCACGGTGTGCTTCTCACGGTCGAAGTTCAGCGTGCCGTGCTGGAAGTTCTGCTTGATCCACAGCGGCTCGTGGATCTCACCGCTGGTCGGCAGGCCCAGCGCACCGCGCTCGAAACCCAGTCGGCCCCAGGCCTCGTAGATCGCGCCGGTGAGCGGCTGCGCCCCGGTGACGGGGGACCAGTAGATCGCACCGCGCTCGAAGGTCGCGTAGCGGGCCTCGCCCTCGGCCGCGGCCTCGGGTGAGGTCGGGTTGCCGAGCGGACCCGCGGGCCCGCCGACGGACTCCCACCGCGCGAATATCGCGCCGCCGCGCATCTGCTCGGCGAGTTCCTCGGGTCCGGGTGGCTGGTTGAACCGGGCGGCGATGTCGCGCAGGCGGCCCATCTCGGCGTATGCCGCGTTGCCCGGGCAGTCGGTGTTGCCGACGTCGCGGTGCGTGAAGATCGCGGGCAGCGTCGGGGTGGCGCCGCGCGGGAAGTGGGTGAACGACCCGCCTTCCGATGCGAGCACCACGGTGCCGTGCGGATCGATGCGGTCCAGGCCCAGGCGCCAGCCCAGCAGTCTTCCGGTGGTGCGCAACTGGATCGGGGTCGGGGGCACCGCGTCGAAGTTCCCCATCATCGCCACACCCCAGGTGTCGCGGTTGAAGCCGCCGGTGTGGGCGCCCTCCACGGGCCGGTCCATGCCGCCTGCCCGGCCCTCGAAGACCTGCCCGTACTTGTCGACCAGCGCGTTGTAGGCGATGTCGCACCAGCCCAGAGTTCTCGTGTGGTACTCGTAGATCGACCGCACGATGCCCGCCGAATCCTCGGGCGCGTAGTCGTTGCTGCCCGCCGTGTGGTGCACGATGCCGGCCCGGATCCCCGCGTCGTACACGGCCGGGCACCGCATCGATTCGTCGGCGCCCCACTGCGCGCGGCCGATGATGTGCGGCGGAACGCCGGGGGCCGTGACGGCCGTGGGCAGCGGGCCGATGTCGGCGGGCGCCTGCGGCGGGCTGATCAGCACCGCGGTGACGTTCTGGCCCAGCGGTTGTTGCACGGTTGCGGGCCGGTAGCCCAGATCGGGCTTGTTCTTGTCGTCCTTGTTCTTGGGGGCCGGGGCGGTCGGCGCGGCGTTCTCGGGCCGGGTGATCGCGATCTGCACGGTGTTGGTGCGTCCGACGAACACCGGATCGGTGCCGCGCGGGCCCGGGGTGTCGGCGCCGACGCCGTCGAGGGCCTCGGCCTCGTACCACGGCCCCCACGACCCGTCTGCCTTCTTGGCGCGGATGCGCGCCGAGGTGCCGTCGAGGTCCTGTGCGGTCAGCGCGACCAGGGAGAACGGCTCGTCCTGGTGGATCTCCCGGATGGTCTCGCCGCCACCGAGGTCGTCGAGGGGCTGCTGCGTGAGCGACGGGGCGTCGGCTGCGGGGTTGTGATGTTCGTCGCCGGTCCCGCTGAGCGCCCACGGGACGACGATCAGGGTCGCCGCGATCGCGGTGAACAGGATCGACGGCGCGGGACGACGTGACTGCACGGACTGATGTTACGTATGCGTCTGTTGTTACTAATGATGCGACACGCATCACGATCGCCCGCGAATCTGGACGCAACCGCAACGACACCGCAGAGCGCGAGGCTTCTGCGGTGCCGTTTCGGGTGACGCTTGTTGACTCGCCTGGATCAGGCAGGCGGCGGCACGGGTGCCGGTGCGGCGGCCGGGGCCGCCTGCGCACCGGACTGGATGGCCTGGGTGATGGCCGGGAGCACCATGCCCTTGAGCAGGTCGATCGCCTGGCCCGCGCCCAGCTGATCGGCCGCGGCGGACAGATCACCGAACAGGCCGCCGCCTCCCGTGCTCGCGGCAGGCATGGTCGCGAGCGACGGATCACCCAGGATCGGATAGGTCCCCAGGCTCGGATCCAGGCCGACCGGCGCCGAGATCGGCACCTCACCGGGTGCGGGCAGGCCCGCGGCGTTGGAGATCGGCGTCAGGGACGGATCCAGGCCGGGGGTGGTCAGACCGGTCGAGGGCGTGGCCAGGCCGGGAGTGGTGAGCGACGGCGTGGTCAGCGCGGGGTTGGTCAGACCCGGATCCGTGAGCGACGGCGTGGTGCCCAGCGACGCGTCCGGCGTGGTCAGGCCCGGGCTGGTCAGGCTCGGCGTCGTGAGACCCGGCGAGGTCAGGCCGTCGGGGCTGGTCAGCGCCGGATTGGTCAGGGCCGGGTTGGTCAGACCGGGGTCGGTCAGCGACGGCGTCGTCAAGCCCGGCGTCAAACCTGGGGTCAAGCCCGGGGAGGTCAAACCAGGGGAGGCCAGACCGGGGGAGGTCAGTGTCGGGGAGGCCAGCGACGGCGTCGCGGCGCCACCGGTCAGCGAGGGCATGGGCGGCAGGTTGATGCCGAACTGGGACAGGCCCTGCGAAAGCGCGGACATCAGCTCGCCGGGGAGGTCGGTGACCAGCGCGGCCTGGGTGAACTCGCGGTGTTGAGGTGCGGGGGAATGCTGAGTTACGGCAATCAGGGCGACTGGACTTGCGACGGCCACTGCGGCGACTGCGCTCATGGCTGTCGAGAGCTTGCGTCGACGGCGGTTCGGCACGGAAGTCTCCTCAATACATGGACTGCATATCAACTGCTCGGAGTGCTCCGAACAACTTCGTCAGCGGCTACGGACGGATCGTGCGAAGCCCATGAGCGCCAACGTCATCGATGGTACGGGTGTGACTAGTGTGTCTAGAGTGACGTGATTGAATCGTGAGCGAATTGCGACCTGGACCTGCTGTCGCATTCGAGGGGCGGGAGGGTGGTCGGATACCCTGGCTGCCGATGACGTCCATATCGCACCCGGTCGCTCCGTCCCAGTCCACCGGTAATTTCGACCTATTCGTCGTCGGATCCGGCTTCTTCGGTCTGACGATCGCCGAGCGTGCGGCGACGCAGTTGGGTAAACGGGTCCTTGTCATAGAGCGCCGCCCGCACATCGGCGGCAACGCCTACTCGGAGCCCGAACCGGAGACCGGCATCGAGGTCCACAAGTACGGCGCGCACCTGTTCCACACGTCCAACAAGCGCGTGTGGGACTACGTGCGCCAGTTCACCGACTTCACCGGTTACCAGCACCGCGTCTTCGCCATGCACAACGGGCAGGCCTACCAGTTCCCCATGGGCCTCGGCCTGGTGAGCCAGTTCTTCGGGCGCTACTTCTCCCCGGACGAGGCCAGGGCGCTGATCGCCGAGCAGGCCAGCGAGATCGACACCAAGGACGCCAAGAACTTCGAGGAGAAGGCCATCAGCCTGGTCGGCAGGCCCCTCTACGAGGCGTTCATCAAGCACTACACGGCCAAGCAGTGGCAGACCGACCCCAAGGACCTGCCCGCGTCCAACATCACCCGGCTGCCGGTGCGCTACACGTTCGACAACCGCTACTTCAACGACACCTACGAGGGGCTGCCCGTCGAGGGCTACACCAAGTGGCTCGAGAACATGGCCGCCGACGAGCGCATCGAGGTGCGCCTGGACACCGACTGGTTCGACGTGCGTGACGACCTGCGCGCGGCCAACCCGGACGCGCCCGTGGTCTACACGGGCCCGCTGGACCGCTACTTCGACTACGCCGAGGGCCGCCTTGGTTGGCGCACACTCGATTTCGAGCTCGAGGTGCTCGAGACGGGCGACTTCCAGGGCACGCCGGTGATGAACTACAACGACCTCGACGTGCCGTACACGCGCATCCACGAGTTCCGGCACTTCCACCCCGAGCGCACATATCCCACCGACAAGACCGTGATCATGCGCGAGTACTCGCGGTTCGCCGACAACGACGACGAGCCGTACTACCCGATCAACACCGAGGCCGACCGTGCCGTGCTGGCGGCCTACCGCGCCCGGGCCAAAGCCGAAACTGCCTCGGCAAAGGTGCTTTTCGGCGGCCGGCTGGGCACCTACCAATACCTCGACATGCACATGGCGATCGCCAGCGCGCTCAGCATGTTCGACAACGTACTGGCGCCGCACCTGTCCGAGGGCGCGTCGCTGGTCACCGAAGACGAAAGCAGCAAAGCATGAGTGACATCCCTTCCGGCGCACTCGAAGCCGACGAGTCCAGGGCGGTCAGTCTGCTCTCCCGGGTGATCCTGCCGCGACCGGGTGAGCCCCTCGACGTGCGCAAGCTCTACATCGAGGAGTCGACCACCAACTCGCGGCGCGCCCACGCGCCCACGCGCACGTCATTGGAGATCGGCCCCGAGTCCGAGGTGTCGTTCGCGACGTACTTCAACGCGTTCCCGGCCAGCTACTGGCGGCGGTGGTCGACGCTCGACACCGTGGTGCTGCGCGTCGAACTCACCGGCACCGCGCGCGTCGACGTGTACCGCTCGAAGGCCACCGGCGCGCGCATCACCGTCGGCGGCGCCCCGGTCGCCGGTGAAGGTGACGGCCCCGCCGCCGTCGAGTTCGAGATCGACCTCACCCCGTTCGAGGACGGTGGCTGGATCTGGTTCGACATCACCACCAACACCGCGGTGCGCGTGCACAGCGCGGGCTGGTACGCACCGGTGCCCGCACCGGGCCGGGCCAACGTCGCGGTCGGCATCCCCACGTTCAACCGGCCCGCCGACTGCGTCAACGCGCTCGCCGCGCTCACCTCCGATCCGTTGGTCGACGAGGTGATCTCCGCGGTCATCGTGAGCGACCAGGGCACCAGCAAGGCCAAGGACCATCCCGGATTCGCCGACGCCGCAGCGCGTCTCGGTGACCGCCTGTCGATCCACAACCAGCCGAACCTCGGTGGTTCGGGCGGGTACAGCCGTGTGATGTACGAGGCGCTCAAGAACACCGACTGTGAACAGATCCTGTTCATGGACGACGACATCCGCATCGAGCCCGATTCGATCCTGCGGGCCCTCGCGATGAACCGGTTCGCCAAGTCGCCCATCCTGGTCGGCGGCCAGATGCTCAACCTGCAGGAGCCGTCGCACCTGCACGTCATGGGCGAGGTCGTGGACCGCGCCAACTTCATGTGGACCGCCGCGCCGAATGCCGAGTACGACCACGACTTCGCGAAGTTCAAGCTCAGCGACGCCGAGGAACCGCGCACCAAGCTGCTGCACCGCCGCGTCGACGTCGACTTCAACGGCTGGTGGATGTGCATGATCCCGCGGCAGATCGCCGAGGAACTCGGCCAGCCGCTGCCGCTGTTCATCAAGTGGGACGACGCCGAATACGGTTTGCGCGCAGGCGAACACGGTTACGGCACCGTGACCCTGCCCGGCGCGGCGATCTGGCACATGGCCTGGAGCGACAAGGACGACGCCATCGACTGGCAGGCGTACTTCCACCTGCGCAACCGCCTCGTGGTCGCCGCGCTGCACTGGGACGGCCCGGTCAGCGGGCTGATCGCGAGCCATCTCAAGGCCACCATCAAACACCTCCTGTGCCTTGAATATTCGACCGTCGCCATCCAGAACAAGGCGATGGAGGACTTCCTGGCCGGCCCGGAGAACCTGTTCTCGATCCTGGAGTCGGCCATGCCCGACGTGCGCAAGCTGCGTTCGCAGTACCCCGACGCGGTGGTGCTGCCGGGTGCCACGTCGTTGCCGCCTGCATCGGACATGCGGCGCAAGAAGATCGCGATCCCGGTGTCCAAGCCGGCCATCGCGGTGAACCTCGCGCGCGGTGTCGTGCACCAGTTGCGCAGCCACGACCCCGAGACGCACGTGCGCCCGCAGATCAACGTCGCGACGCAGGACGCCAGGTGGTTCTCGCTGTGCCGCGTCGACGGTGTCACCGTGACCACCGCCGACGGCCGCGGCGTGGTGTACCGCCAGCGTGACCGCGCGAAGATGTTCGCGCTGCTGCGCGCCTCGCTGCGGCAGCAGGCCAGGCTGGCGCGCAAGTTCGACCGCATGCGCAAGGTCTACCGCGACGCGCTGCCCATGCTGACCAGCACGCAGAAGTGGGAGTCGGTCCTGCTCACCGAGACACCGGAGAAAGTCGGACGATGAGCGACGCCCCGCGCGGCGAGGACGCCGTGTTGGTTGCCGTGCAAGCGGCTCTTGCCGGCAGGCCCGGTGTGCTGACCGGCGCCCGTGCCCTCTCGCACTTCGGTGAACACAGCGCGGGCTGGGTGGCGCTGGCCGCCGCGGGCGCGCTGGCCCAGCCTGCCAAGCGCCGGTCCTGGCTCGCCGTCGGTGCCGGGGCGTTTCTGGCGCACGCGGCCGCCGTCGTGATCAAGCGCGTGGTGCGCCGCGAGCGGCCCAGCCATCCCGACATCGCCGTCAACGTCGGAACGCCCAGCCGGCTGAGCTTCCCGTCCGCGCATGCCACCTCGACCACGGCTGCGGCCGTGCTGCTGGCGCAGACCACGGGTGTGCCGGCACCCGCGCTCCTGGTGCCGCCGATGGCGCTGTCGCGTCTGGTGCTCGGCGTGCACTATCCCACCGACGTGGTCACGGGCGTGGTCGTCGGAGCGCTCGTGGGCAAAGCCGTCGGGAAGGCGGCCGGTAGGATTTCGAATTCTGTCGGTGCCGAAGGAGACAGATGAGCGTCGGTGAGCGGGTCGTAACGGAGCAGAAGAACCATGGATGCCACCCACATGAGTGAGGAAGCGCAGCCGACGGCAGGCCCGCCGAAGAATCTGGTCTCCGGGCTGATCAAGGCCGTGCGCCCGCGCCAGTGGATCAAGAACCTGCTGGTGCTGGCGGCCCCGCTGGCCGCCGTGGGCAGCGGCATCGAATACGACTACGCCGACGTCGCGGCCAAGGTCTCCGTTGCGTTCGTGGTGTTCTGCCTCGCGGCGTCGTCGATCTATCTCATCAACGACGCGCGCGACGTCGAGGCCGACCGTGCGCACCCCACCAAGCGGTTCCGGCCCATCGCGGCCGGTGTGGTGCCCGAGTGGATGGCCTACTCGCTGGCCGGCCTGCTCGCTGTCGCGTCGCTGGTGATCTCGTGGTGGCTCACCGCCAACCTGGCCATCGTGATGGCGGTGTACATCGCCGTGCAGTTGGCTTACTGCTTCGGCCTCAAACACCAGGCCGTGCTCGACATCTGCATCGTGTCGTCGGGCTTCTTGATCCGCGCGATCGCAGGCGGTGTCGCCGCCGACATCCCGCTGTCGCAGTGGTTCCTGCTCGTGATGGCGTTCGGTTCGCTGTTCATGGCGGCCGGAAAGCGCTACGCCGAATTGCAATTGGCCGAGCGCACGGGCGCCAAGATCCGCAAGTCGCTGGAGAGTTACACCAGCAGCTACCTGCGTTTCGTGTGGACGCTTTCGGCCACCGCGATGGTGGTCTGTTACGGGCTGTGGGCGTTCAGCCGCGACCGGGCCAACGACCTGATGACCCTCGACGCGCAGGACGCGTCGTGGTACGCGGTCACGATGATCCCCTTCACCATCGCCATCCTCCGTTACGCAGTGGACATCGACGGGGGCATCGCCGGTGAACCCGAGGAGATCGCGCTGAAAGACCGAGTGCTGCAGATTCTGTTCCTGGCGTGGATCGGGACCATCGGTGCGGCCATCTATTTCAGCTGAACGGCCGGTCGCGCGCCGGTTCAGCGGTGGTATCGGTGAACGGCTGGGACGAGGGGCGTCCTTCCCGTACGACATCTCGGTGCGCATCAGCCTGTGGCTGAGCGTGCTCGTGGTCGCGGGCCTGTTCGGCTGGGGCGCGTGGCAGCGCCGGTGGATCGCCGACGACGGTCTGATCGTGCTGCGGACCGTGCGGAACCTGTTGGCGGGCAACGGCCCGGTGTTCAACGCCGGTGAGCGTGTCGAGGCCAACACCTCGACGCTGTGGACGTACCTGGTGACCCTCGGCGCCTGGATCGGCGGTTCGGTCCGGCTGGAGTACGTGGTGCTGGCATTCGCGCTCGCGCTCAGCGTCGCCGGTGTGGTGCTGGTCATGTTCGGCGCCGGACGGCTGTACGCGCCCAGCCTGCAGGGCAGGCGTGCGCTGCTGCTGCCCGCGGGGGCGCTGGTCTACATCGCGATCCCGCCTGCCCGCGACTTCGCCACCTCGGGGCTCGAAAACGGTTTGGTGCTGGCCTATCTGGGCCTGCTGTGGTGGATGATGGTGTGCTGGTCGCAGGCGTTGCGCGCCTACCCGGCCGACGGCGGAGCACCCCAGGACGCCCCCGACAACGTCCCGGGACGGTTCTTCGAGGGGGCGCTGGCGTTCGTCGCGGGACTTTCCGTGCTGGTGCGCCCGGAACTCGCGCTCATCGGCGGCGGCGCGCTGGTGATGATGCTCATCGCGGCGCGGGGGTGGCGGCGGCGCGTGCTGATCGTCGTTGCCGGCGGTCTGCTTCCGGTGGCCTACCAGATCTTCCGGATGGGCTACTACGCGCTGATCGTGCCGGGCACCGCGGTCGCCAAGGACGCGACCGGATCGAAGTGGTCGCAGGGCCTGACGTACCTGGCCAACTTCAACCAGCCCTATCTGCTGTGGGTGCCCGCGGTGCTGCTGGTGCTGCTCGGCCTCGTGCTGGTGGCCACCCGCAGCCGTCCGTGGTGGCTGCACCGTCAGGTGCCGCGCGGGTACGGCTGGGTGCGCCGGACCGTCCAGAGTCCGCCCGCCGTGGTCGCTTTCATGGTTCTCAGCGGTTTGATCCAGGGCATCTACTGGGTGCGCCAGGGCGGCGACTTCATGCACGGCCGCGTGCTTCTGGCGCCGATCTTCTGCGTGCTGGCGCCGGTCGCGGTGATCCCGCTTGTGCTGCCCGACGGCACCCGGTTCACCCGTGAGACGGGCTACCTGCTGGCGGCCGCGACGAGCGTGCTGTGGGTCGCGGTCGTGGGATGGTCTGTGTGGGCGGCGAATTCGCCGGGCATGGGTGCCGACGCGACACGGGTGACCTACACCGGCATCGTCGACGAGCGTCGCTTCTACTCGCAGGCCACCGGGCACGCGCATCCGCTGACGGCCGCGGACTATCTCGACTATCCCCGCATGCGCGCGGTGCTGACCGCGTTGGAGAACACCCCGGACGGTGCGCTGCTGCTGCCGTCGGGCAACTACGACGTGTGGGATGTGGTGCCCGCGATCCCGCCGCCGCCGGACATGACGCCCGAGCAGCGCAAGGCCTACAAAGCGCCCCACACAGTGTTTTTCACGAACATGGGCATGCTGGGCATGAACGTCGGACTCGACGTGCGGGTGATCGACCAGATCGGTCTGACCAACCCGCTGGCGCAGCACACCCAGCGCCTGACCGACGGCCGCATCGGACACGACAAGAACCTGTTCCCGGACTGGGCGGTGGCCGAGGGCCCGTTCCTCAAGGAGCATCCCTTCGTCCCGGCGTACCTGGATGAGGACTGGATCGCGCAGGCGCAGGTCGCGCTGACCTGCCCGGCCACCGACGCGGTGCTGAACTCGGTGCGCGGCGAACTGACCCCGCGGCGGTTCCTGTCGAACATCGTGCACTCCTACGAGTTCACCAAGTACCGCATCGACCGCGTGCCGCTGTACGAACTGCGGCGCTGCGGGCTGGAGCCACCCGAACCGAAGAACCCGCCCTACACAGGCATGCCGGCAACGGGACCGTAGTTAGCTGAGGCGCGGGCGTCCCCGGTATTCGATCCGGGACGGTAACGCTTCGCCTGGCGCGGTCGATAGAAGGTCGACACCCGCGGTGTGAGCCGCGGTTCTCGCGACGGCCCCTGCGCCACCGACATAGGAACGGACGGTGAATGGCACCCATGGTGAGCACGCGCGCGGTGCGCGTATCCGGTCTGCGCCTGCTGGTGGCGACAGTCATTTCTGTGATGTTCACCACATTTGCTGTGGCAAGCTTGGAAATTCCACGCGCGAATGCCTTCTCGCGTGAGGGCCTGCCGGTCGAGTACCTCGACGTGTACTCGCCGTCGATGGGCCGCAATCTGCGCGTGCAGTTCCAGGGTCCCGGCGAGACGGTCGACGACATGCGGCCCAGCCGCGCGGTGTACCTGCTCGACGGCCTTCGCGCACAGGACGATTACAGCGGCTGGGACATCAACACCCCGGCGTTCGAGTGGTTCTACAACTCGGGCATCTCGGTGGTGATGCCCGTCGGCGGGCAGTCGAGCTTCTACAGCGACTGGTACTCGCCGTCGAGTTTCAACAATCAGACCTACACCTATAAGTGGGAGACGTTCCTCACCCGGGAACTGCCGGCCTGGCTCGCCGCCAACCGCAACGTGTCGACCACCGGCAACGGCGTGGTCGGGCTGTCGATGTCGGGCAGCGCGGCGCTGATCCTGTCGGCCTTCCACCCAGGTCAGTTCCGGTATGCGGCCTCTTTGTCGGGCTTCCTCAACCCCTCGTCGCTGTTGATGCAGCAGGCCATCCGCGTCGCGATGCTCGACGCCGGGGGTTACAACGTCGACAACATGTGGGGTCCGCCATGGGACGGGGCGTGGAAGCGCAACGATCCCATCAGGCAGGTGGACCGGATCGTGGCCAACGGGACCCGGTTGTGGATCTACTGCGCACCGGGCGGCGCCACGCCGCTCGACGACGGCGCCGACCCCAACCTCGCGATGAGCGCCAACAGCCTGGAGACGCTGGCCATCAAGAGCAACAAGGACTTTCAGGAGGCCTACGTCCGGGCCGGAGGCCGCAACGCGACCTTCACGTTCCCGCCCGCGGGCAACCACGCCTGGCCGTACTGGGGCGCTCAGCTGAGCGCGCTGAAACCTGACCTGATCGCTTCGCTGAACGGCTGAGGAGCGACCAGTCAGACAACTGCTGAAAAGTAGGACCACACCGATATGTGGTTGACTACACGGGATCGCGAGCCGAGTACTTCGGGGTGAGTCGGCCCGTGGAGTTCTGAAGAAGAGAGATCAGATAGGGAGCGGAATGAAGTTCGTTGGGAGAATGCGCGGCGCAGCGGCAGGTCTGTCGCGCCGGCTGACGGTTGCGGTCGCAGCTGCGGCCGTGCTGCCTGGCCTGGTAGGCGTCGTCGGCGGCTCGGCGACCGCTGGAGCCTGGTCTCGACCCGGCCTGCCGGTCGAATATCTCGAAGTCCCGTCCGCAGCGATGGGACGTGACATCCGGGTCGAGTTCCAGAGTGGGGGGCCGGGCGCACCCGCGCTGTACCTGCTCGACGGTATGCGTGCCCGCGAGGACCAGAACGGCTGGGACATCGAGCTGCCCACGTTCGAGTGGTTCCTCAACTCGGGCATCTCCGTCGTGATGCCCGTCGGTGGCCAGTCCAGCTTCTACAGCGACTGGTACAAGCCGGCCTGCGGTAGCAAGGACGGCGGCTGCAAGACCTACAAGTGGGAGACCTTCCTCACCCAGGAGCTCCCCGCCTGGCTCGCGGCCAACCGCGACGTCAAGCCGACCGGCAGCGCCGTGGTCGGTCTGTCGATGGCCGGTTCGTCGGCCCTGATGCTGGCCGCGCGCCACCCGCAGCAGTTCATCTACGCGGCATCGCTTTCGGGCACGTTGAACCCGTCCGAGGGCTGGTGGCCCATGCTGATCGGCATCTCGATGGGTGACGCGGGCGGCTACAAGGCCGACGACATGTGGGGTTCGACCAACGATCCGAACAACGCGTGGAAGGCCAACGACCCGACGGAGAACGTCGCGACGATCGCCAACAACGGCACCCGCATCTGGGTGTACTGCGGTAACGGCAAGCCGGGCGAGCTGGGCGGCACCGATCTGCCCGCGAAGTTCCTCGAGGGCTTCGTGTGCCGCACGAACTCGACCTTCCAGGAGAAGTACATCGAGGCCGGTGGCAAGAACGGCGTGTTCAACTTCCCGCAGAGCGGTACGCACAACTGGGCGTACTGGGGCCAGCAGCTGCAGGCGATGAAGCCTGACCTGCAGCGCGTGCTGGGTGCGACCCCGACCGCCTGATCGAGTTGAGCTGACGGCGGCGATCCTCTCGGATCGCCGCCGTCAGGCATTTCCGGGACGGTTTCGGGGACCGGCGACATCGGCGATGTGGTTCACTACAACGCGAGTTCGGTGAGTGGGGGCACATTCCGGCGGTCCGGCAGGAAGGTCTAGAGGATGAGACGTGGGTTGAGTCTGGTTCGGGCGCTGATGCTGACCGTGGTGCTCGCCGCGGGCCTGTGGACGGTCTCGGCAACCTCGGGTGCGCCGGCGCGGGCCGACGGCGTTGAGTACCTGATGGTGCCGTCGGCGGCCATGGGCCGTGACATCCCCGTCGCGTTCCAGGCAGGCGGGCCGCACGCGGTGTTCCTGCTCGACGCGTTCAACGCCGCCCCCGACGTCAGCAACTGGGTCAACGCGGGCAGCGCGATGAGCACGCTCGCGGGCCGCGGCATCTCGGTGGCCGCGCCGGCAGGCGGTGCGTGGAGCCTCTACACCAACTGGGAGCAGGACGGCAGCAAGCAGTGGGAGACGTTCCTCACCGCCGAGCTGCCGGGCTGGCTGGCCGCGAACAAGGGCCTGGCGCCGGACGGCCACGCCGTCGTAGGTGCCGCGCAGGGCGGTACGGCCGCGGTGACGCTGGCCGCGTTCCACCCGGGCATGTTCCGGTTCGCCGGGTCGCTGTCGGGTTTCCTGACGCCGTCGGCGACCACGCTCAACGGCGCGATCACCGCGGGGCTCGCGCGGTTCGGCAACGTCGACGCCAACCGCATGTGGGGTCCCCCACAGTTCGGTCGCTGGAAGTGGCACGACCCCGCTGTGCACGTGCAGTTGCTGGCCGACTCCAACACCCGGTTGTGGGTCTACAGCCCCGGCACCCTGACGTGCAGCGATCCGGCCGCGATGATCGGCTACTGCGATCAGGCGCAGGGCAGCAACCGTCAGTTCTATTCGGACTACCGACGCGTGGGCGGCAGCAACGGTCACTTCGACTTCCCGGCCTCGGGGCAGCACGACTGGGGCAGCTGGGCGCCTCAGCTGGCCTACATGTCCGGTGAGCTGGTCGCCACCATCAAGTAGCACACCGCGTCGAGACGGCGAAACAGCTGGACTGGAGCACTTTTCAGCAGCCGGTACGGTGGAAGCGTGCAGCACACGGTTCGGTCGAGGACGCAGGTCGTCGCGCTATCGCTCGCGATGGCCGCTGCGCCGTTGCTGACCGCATGTGACGCCGGTGGGGACATGATCGCGCCCCTGGCCGTGCCGCCTTCGCAAATCACCGACACCAGGGCGCAGTCGGGTGATCTGCCGCCCGAGTCGGCGATGACCGCGCCCGGGCGCACCGGGTCGTTGACGCTCACCGGCCAGCAGCAGGGTTATCTCGATGCGCTCCGTTCCTCGGGCGTGACGCCGTCGAGTGATCTGCTGGCCCTGTCCATCGGGTCGTATGTGTGCCAGGCCCGGGCTGCCAAGCAGAATGACCAGGCGGTGTGGGATTTCGTACTGCCGCTGGTGCGCAGCGATGTGCGTGCCAGGCACTCGGGCGCGACGGTTGCGCCCGGGGAGGTCGACTCGGCGACCTCCGACTACATCCGCATCGCAACCGAACGACTCTGCTAGCAGGAGCACGAAAACTACATGGCAAAGAACGCTCGGCGTAAGCGCCACCGCATCCTGGCCCTGATCGCCGCCGCGGCGATGGCCCTCGTCGTGGTGCTCGTGGTGACGATCGTGGTCGTGATCATGCGCCGTCCGGACACCCCGGCCACCCCGCCGCCCAGCGCGGAACCGCCCGGTGGCGTCGTGGTGCCTCCCGGCACGCGCAAACCGCGCCCGGAGTTCCAGTCGGCCGACTGCCCGGACGTGATGATGGTCTCGATCCCGGGCACGTGGGAGTCCTCGCCGACCGACGACCCGTTCAACCCCACGCAGTTCCCGCTGTCGCTGATGTCGAACATCAGCAAGCCGCTGGCCGAGCAGTTCGGCCCGGACCGTCTGCAGGTGTACACCACGCCGTACACCGCGCAGTTCCACAATCCGTTCGCGGCGGACAAGCAGATGTCCTACAACGACAGTCGCGCAGAGGGCATGCGGACGACGGTCAAGGCCATGACAGACATGAACGACCGCTGCCCGCTCACCAGCTATGTGATCGCCGGGTTCTCGCAGGGCGCGGTGATCGCGGGTGACATCGCCAGCGACATCGGCAATGGGCGCGGTCCGGTGGACGAGGACCTGGTGCTCGGTGTGACATTGATCGCCGACGGCAGGCGCCAGATGGGCGTCGGGCAGGACGTCGGGCCCAACCCGGCGGGGCAGGGTGCGGAGATCACGCTGCACGAGGTGCCCGCGCTGTCGGCGCTGGGGCTGACCATGACGGGGCCGCGCCCCGGCGGGTTCGGAGCGCTCAACAACCGCACCAACCAGATCTGCGGTTCGGGCGACCTGATCTGCTCGGCCCCTGAACAGGCCTTCTCCGTCTTCAACCTGCCCAAGACCCTCGAGACGCTGTCGGGCAGCGCCGCGGGACCTGTGCACGCGCTGTACAACACACCGCAGTTCTGGGTCGAGAACGGGCAAACCGCCACGCAGTGGACGCTCGAATGGGCCCGCAATCTTGTCGAAAATGCGCCCCATCCGAAACACGGTTGACGCGCGCGCCGGATTTGGACGGGACCACCCGGTCCCTTAACATTAAGAGAAAACTAAGAGCTTCGCGCACGTAGAGGAGCTGACCGGGCAGTGGCGGTCGGCCGATCCACGAGCTCGGATCGCTCGGATCGCAATGCCCGGTACGATTCTCCGGGTTTCGGTGCGTTCACCGGCCGTTGCGGCCGGGACGCGCCGTGTGACGTGCGACAACGCGATGAGCACGGCTCTGACACAGGAGAGTGATATGCCGTTCCACAATCCGTTCATCAAGGACGGACAAATCAAGTTCCCTGACGGCAGCAGCATCGTCGCGCACGTGGAGCGCTGGGCCAAGGTGCGCGGCGACAAACTCGCCTACCGGTTCCTCGACTTCTCCACGGAACGTGACGGTGTGCCCCGTGACCTGACCTGGGCGCAGTTCAGTGCCCGCAACCGCGCGGTCGCGGCGCGTCTGCAGCAGGTCACCCAGCCCGGCGACCGTGTGGCCATCCTGTGTCCCCAGAACCTCGATTACCTGGTCGCGTTCTTCGGCGCGCTGTACGCGGGCCGCATCGCGGTGCCGCTGTTCGATCCGTCCGAGCCCGGCCACGTCGGCCGCCTGCACGCGGTGCTCGACAACTGCCACCCGTCGGCGATCCTGACCACCACCGAGGCCGCCGAGGGCGTGCGCAAGTTCTTCCGCACCCGCCCGGCCAACCAGCGTCCCCGCGTGATCGCGGTCGACGCGGTGCCCGACGACGTCGCGTCGACCTGGGTGAACCCGGATGAGCCCGACGAGACCACCATCGCCTACCTGCAGTACACCTCGGGCTCCACCCGGATCCCGACCGGCGTGCAGATCACGCACCTCAACCTCGCCACCAACGTGGTGCAGGTCATCGAGGCGCTCGAGGGCGAGGAAGGCGACCGCGGCCTGTCGTGGCTGCCGTTCTTCCACGACATGGGTCTCATCACCGCGCTGCTCGCGCCCATGATCGGCCACTACTTCACCTTCATGACCCCGGCCGCGTTCGTCCGTCGCCCCGAGCGCTGGATCCGCGAACTCGCACGCAAGGAAGGCGACACCGGCGGCACCATCTCGGTGGCCCCGAACTTCGCGTTCGACCACGCCGCGGCGCGCGGTGTGCCGAAGCCGGGCTCACCGCCGCTGGACCTGTCCAACGTCAAGGCCGTCCTCAACGGCAGCGAGCCGATCTCGGCTGCCACGGTGCGCCGCTTCAACGAGGCGTTCGGCCCGTTCGGCTTCCCGCCCAAGGCCATCAAGCCGTCCTACGGCCTCGCCGAGGCCACGCTGTTCGTGTCCACCACGCCCAGCTCGGAAGAGCCGAAGATCATCACGGTCGACCGTGACCAGCTGAACGCGGGCCGCATCGTCGAGGTCGACGCCGATTCGCCCAAGGCCGTCGCGCAGGCGTCCGCTGGCAAGGTCGGGATCGCCGAGTGGGCCGTGATCGTCGACGCCGAGTCGGCCACCGAGCTGCCCGACGGCCAGGTCGGCGAGATCTGGATCAGCGGCCAGAACATGGGCACCGGCTACTGGGGCAAGCCCGAGGAGTCGATCGCGACGTTCCAGAACATCCTCAAGTCGCGCACCAACCCGTCGCACGCCGAGGGTGCCGCAGACGACGCGACCTGGGTGCGCACGGGTGACTACGGCGCGTTCTACGACGGCGACCTCTACATCACGGGCCGCGTCAAGGACCTCGTCATCATCGACGGCCGCAACCACTACCCGCAGGACCTCGAGTACTCGGCGCAGGAGGCCAGCAAGGCCATCCGCACCGGTTACGTCGCGGCGTTCTCGGTGCCGGCCAACCAGCTGCCCGACGAGGTGTTCGAGAACGCGCACTCGGGTATCAAGCGCGATCCCGACGACACCTCCGAACAGCTGGTGATCGTGGCCGAGCGCGCGCCCGGTGCGCACAAGCTCGACATCGGCCCCATCACCGACGACATCCGCGCCGCGATCGCGGTCCGCCACGGCGTCACGGTGCGCGACGTGCTGCTGACCGCGGCCGGTGCGATCCCGCGCACCTCCAGCGGCAAGATCGGGCGCCGTGCCTGCCGTGCCGCCTACCTGGACGGCTCGCTGCGCGCCGGCAAGGTGGCCAACGACTTCCCGGATGCCACCGACTGACCAACAACGCCATCACGGATCGAGCTTCTCGACCGGCGGCTTTAAGGGTGACCTGAACATGGATGAAAACCACAGCGATTCGAATCTTCCAGAGGGCACCGAGCCCGCTGGCCGGCCGGCTCCGCGTACCGACATGACCGTCAACGAGATGCGGGAGTGGCTGCGCAACTGGGTGGCCAACGCCACCGGGCAGTCGGCGGACGCGATCGACGAGTCGACCCCGATGGTCGAACTCGGCCTGTCGTCGCGCGATGCGGTCGCGATGGCCAGCGATATCGAGGACCTCACCGGTGTGACGCTGACGGCTACCGTCGCGTTCCGCCACCCCACGATCGAGTCGCTGGCGACGGTGATCATCGAAGGTGAGCCCGAGCCCGAGCCGTACGACGAAAACGAGGACTGGTCGCGCACACGCGATGTCGAGGACATCGCGATCGTCGGTGTGGCAACACGTTTCCCGGGCGATCTGAACACGCCCGACGAGATGTGGGAGGCCCTGCTCGAGGGCAAGGACTGCATCACCGACCTGCCCGAGGACCGGTGGACGGAGTTCCTCGACGAGCCCCGTATCGCCGAGCGCGTCAAGAAGGCCCGCACGCGCGGCGGCTACCTCACGGACATCAAGGGTTTCGACTCCGAGTTCTTCGCGCTGTCGAAGATGGAAGCCGACAACATCGACCCGCAGCAGCGCATGGCGCTGGAGCTGACGTGGGAAGCGTTGGAGCACGCCAGGATTCCCGCGTCGAGCCTGCGCGGCGAGAGCGTCGGGGTGTACATCGGCAGCTCGACCAACGATTACAGCTTCCTGGCGATGAGCGATCCGTCGATCGCGCATCCCTACGCCATCACCGGCACCGCGAGCTCGATCATCGCCAACCGGGTGTCGTACTTCTACGACTTCCGCGGCCCGTCCGTGGCGATCGACACCGCGTGCTCCAGCTCGCTGGTCGCCACGCACCAGGGTGTGCAGGCACTGCGCGCCGGTGAGGCCGACGTCGCGATCGTCGGCGGTGTCAACGCTCTGGTGACCCCGCTGGTGACGGTCGGTTTCGACGAGGTCGGCGGTGTGCTCGCGCCGGACGGACGCATCAAGTCGTTCTCGTCGGACGCCGACGGCTACGCCCGCTCCGAGGGCGGCGGCATGCTGGTGCTCAAGCGGATCTCGGACGCGCGCCGCGACGGCGACCAGATCCTCGCGGTGATCGCGGGCAGCGCGGTCAACCACGACGGCCGGTCCAACGGTCTGCTCGCCCCGAACCCCGACGCGCAGGCCGAGGTGCTGCGCAAGGCGTACAAGGACGCAGGCATCAACCCGCGCGACGTCGACTACATCGAGGCGCACGGCACCGGCACCATCCTGGGTGACCCGATCGAGGCCGACGCACTCGGCCGCATCGTCGGCAAGGGTCGTCCCGCCGACAAGCCGGCTCTGCTCGGCGCGGTGAAATCCAATCTGGGACACCTGGAATCGGCCGCGGGCGCGGCGAGCCTGGCCAAGATGACGCTGGCGCTCGCCAACGACAAGCTGCCCCCCTCCATCAACTACGCCGGGCCCAACCCGTACATCGACTTCGAGAAGGAACGCCTCAAGGTCAACGACACCGTCTCGGACTGGCCGCGCTACAGCGGCAAGGCCATCGCGGGTGTTTCCGGCTTCGGCTTCGGTGGCGCCAACGCCCACGTGGTGATGCGTGAGGTGCTGGCCGGCGACCTGGTGGAACCCGAGCCCGAACCCGAGCCAGAGGCCAAGCCCGAGAAGTCCGAGGCCGACGCGGTTTACGTCGGTGGTGTGCGGATGGACGAGTACGGCGAGTTCATCGACGAGGATGAGCCTGCCGAGGGCGGTGACGCCTACCCGAGCTATGACGGGGATTCCTACGAGCTGCCGGGAATCACCGAGGCCGCGCAGCGCCTGCTGGAGCAGGCCCGCGAAGAGCTCGAGGCCAAGGAGGCCGAGGAGCCCACCAAGCAGCTTGTCCCGCTGGCAGTTTCGGCGTTTCTGACCTCGCGCAAGCGGCAGGCCGCGGCCGAGCTGGCCGACTGGATCGACAGCCCCGAGGGTCGCGCGTCGTCGCTGGAGTCGATCGGGCGTTCGCTGTCACGGCGCAACCACGGCCGTTCGCGCGCGGTGGTGCTCGCCCACGACCACGACGAGGCGATCAAGGGCCTGCGTGCGCTCGCCGAGGGCAAGCAGCATCCCAGCGTGCTCTCGGCCGACGGCCCCGTGACCAACGGCCCGGTGTGGGTGCTCGCGGGATTCGGTGCGCAGCACCGCAAGATGGGCAAGAGCCTGTACCTGCGCAACGAGGTCTTCGCCGAATGGATCAACAAGGTCGACGCGCTGATCCAGGACGAGCGCGGCTACTCGATCCTCGAGCTGATCCTCGACGACAACGTCGACTACACCGACGCCACGTGCGAGTACCCCATCGAAGTGGTCCAGTTGGTGATCTTCGCCATCCAGATCGCGCTCGGTGAGCTGCTCCGTCACCACGGCGCGAAACCCGCTGCGGTGGTGGGACAATCGCTCGGCGAGGCGGCCGCGTCGTACTTCGCGGGCGGTCTTTCGCTCGCGGATGCCACGCGCACCATCTGCTCGCGCAGCCATCTCATGGGTGAGGGCGAGGCGATGCTGTTCGGCGAGTACATCCGGCTGATGGCGCTCGTGGAGTACTCGGCCGACGAGATCAAGACGGTGTTCTCGGACTACCCGGACCTGGAGGTGTGCGTCTACGCGGCACCGACCCAGACCGTGATCGGCGGCCCGCCGGATCAGGTGGACGCGATCATCGCGCGCGCCGAATCCGAGGGGAAGTTCGCCCGCAAGTTCCAGACCAAGGGCGCCAGCCACACGCAGCAGATGGACCCGCTGCTCGGCGAACTCGCGGCCGAACTGCAGGGTATCGAGCCGAAACCGCTGACCACCGGCTACTTCTCGACCGTGCACGAGGGCACGTTCATCCGCCCGGGCAGCGCGCCGATCCACGACGTGGACTACTGGAAGAAGGGCCTGCGCCACAGCGTCTACTTCACCCAGGGCATCCGCAACGCCGTCGACAACGGCCACACCACGTTCCTCGAGCTGGCGCCGAACCCGGTGGCGCTCATGCAGGTCGGCCTCACGACGGCCAGCGCGGGTCTGCACGACGCGCAGCTGATCGCGACACTGGCCCGCAAGCAGGACGAGGTCGAGTCGATGATCTCGGCCATGGCGCAGCTCTATGTGCACGGCCACGATCTGGACTTCCGCACGCTGTTCCCGCGCCGGTCCAAGGGCCTGGCCGGGGCGCTGGACTTCGCCAACATCCCGCCGACGCGGTTCAAGCGCAAGGAGCACTGGCTGCCCGCGCACTTCACCGGTGACAGCTCGGCGGTCATGCCCGGCAACCACGTGGCCACGCCGGACGGCCGCCACGTGTGGGAGTTCGTGCCGCGGGGCAAGACCGACCTGGCCGCGCTCGTGAAAGCCGCTGCCGCGCAGGTGCTCCCGGACGCGAAGCTTGCAGCCTTCGAGCAGCGCGCGGTCCCGGCCGACAACGCCCGGCTGGTCACCACGCTCACGCGGCACCCCGGTGGTGCCACGGTGCAGGTGCACGCACGCGTCGAGGAGTCCTTCACGCTGGTCTACGACGCCATCGTGGCGCGGGCGAACGGCGCGGGCGTCACGGCACTTCCGGTCGCGGTGGGCGCGGGTGTCGCGGTGTCCGGCGACGTCGCCGGCGAGGGTGCCGGGGCGTCGGTGATCGAGGACGACGAACCCGACGCCGAGATCCTGCAGGACAACCTGACCGCCGGTGCGGGCATGGGTGCGGACTTCCAGAAGTGGGATCCGAACTCGGGCGAGACCATCGGCCAGCGGCTCGGCACGATCGTCGGCGCCGCAATGGGTTACGAGCCCGAGGACCTGCCGTGGGAGGTGCCGCTCATCGAGCTGGGCCTCGACTCGCTGATGGCGGTACGCATCAAGAACCGCGTCGAGTACGACTTCGACCTGCCGCCGATCCAGCTGACCGCGGTGCGTGACGCGAACCTCTACAACGTCGAGGAACTGATCAGGTACGCGATCGAGCACCGCGACGAGGTCGAGCAGATCGCCGAGGCGCAGAAGGGCAAGACGGCCGAGGAGATCGCGGCCGAGCAGTCCGAACTGCTGGGCGGTGCGAGCACCGTGGCCGAGCTGGAGGCCAAGCTGGCCGAGGCCGGTCATCCGTTGGCGACCAAGGACTCTGAGGACTCTGAGGAAAGCACGGCAGGTGCTGCCGAAGCCGCAGCCGCCGAGGCCTCGGCGGTCGAGGGTCTGGAGATCCCGCCCCCGCCGACCGATCCCACGGGACCCGGTGGCGCGCCGATCCCGCCGCCGCCGAGTGACCCGTCGGGCCCGGCGCAGGCCGCGTCTGCGACCGACGCTCCGGCGGGCACCGTGAACAAGGCGACCGCAGCCGCGGCCGCGGCGAAGGTGCTCACGCAGGAGGCGGTCACCGAGGCGCTGGGCGCCGACGTGCCGCCGCGTGACGCGGCCGAGCGCGTGACGTTCGCGACGTGGGCGATCGTGACCGGCAAGTCGCCGGGCGGCATCTTCAACGAGTTGCCCACGGTGAGCGAGGAGACCGCGAAGAAGATGGCCGAGCGGCTGTCCGAGCGGGCCGAGGGCACCATCACCGTCGAGGACGTGCTGGGCGCCAAGACCATCGAGGAACTGGCCACCACCGTCCGCGAACAGCTCGAAGAGGGTGTGGTCGACGGGTTCGTGCGTACGCTGCGTCCCCCGAAAGAGGGTTCGAACGCTGTGCCGCTGTTCGTGTTCCACCCGGCCGGTGGTTCGACGGTGGTCTACGAACCGCTCATGAAGCGCCTGCCCGCGGACGTGCCGGTGTACGGCCTCGAACGTGTCGAGGGCTCGATCGAAGAACGTGCCGCCGAGTACGTGCCGAAGCTGCTGGAGATGCACAAGGGCCCGTTCGTCCTGGCCGGCTGGTCGCTGGGCGGTGCGCTGGCCTACGCGTGCGCGATCGGCCTCAAGCAGTCCGGCGCCGACGTGCGGTTCGTGGGGCTCATCGACACCGTGCTCCCGGGCGAGCCGATCGACCAGAGCAAGGAGGGCATGCGGGCCCGCTGGGACCGCTACGCCCGGTTCGCCGAGCGCACGTTCAACGTCGAGATCCCGGCGATCCCGTACGAGGAACTGGAGAAGCTCGACGACGAGGGCCAGGTGAAGTACGTCCTGGAGATCGTCAAGGAGAGCGGCGTGCAGATCCCCGGCGGCATCATCGAGCACCAGCGCACGTCCTACCTGGACAACCGCGCGCTCGACACCGTCGACATCAAGCCGTACGACGGTCACGTCACGCTGTACATGGCCGATCGCTACCACGACGACGCGATCGTGTTCGAACCCGCGTACGCGACCCGCAAACCCGACGGCGGCTGGGGCTCGTTCGTGTCCGACCTGGAGGTCGTGCACATCGGGGGCGAACACATTCAGGCCATCGATGAGCCGTACATTGCGAAGGTTGGTGCGCACATGAGTGAGGCGCTCAACCGCATCGAGGCTCAGGCGAGCAAGGAGGATGGGGCCAAGTGACGAACAAGACCACCGCTGAACTCCTGGCAGAGCTGCGCGAGAAGCTGGAACTGGCCAAGGAGCCCGGCGGTGAGAAGGCCGTCGCCAAGCGCGAGAAGAAGGGCATCCCGAGTGCCCGGGCCCGCATCAACGCGCTGCTCGACCCGGGCAGCTTCATCGAGATCGGCGCGCTGGCCAAGACTCCCGGCGATCCGAACGCGCTGTACGGCGACGGTGTGGTGACCGGTCGCGGAACCATCGACGGCCGGCCGGTCGGCGTGTTCAGCCACGACCAGACGGTGTTCCAGGGCTCGGTCGGTGAGATGTTCGGCCGCAAGGTGGCCCGGCTCATGGAGTGGGTCGCGATGGTCGGCTGCCCGATCATCGGCATCAACGACTCGGCAGGCGCCCGCATCCAGGACGCCGTGACCTCGCTGGCGTGGTACGCCGAGCTGGGCCGCCGCCACGAGATGCTGCGCGGCCTGGTGCCCGAGATCTCGCTGATCTTCGGCAAGTGCGCGGGCGGAGCGGTGTACTCGCCGATCCAGACCGACCTGCTGGTGGCCGTGCGCGATCAGGGCTACATGTTCATCACCGGCCCCGACGTCATCAAGGACGTCACGGGCGAGGACGTCACGTTCGACGAACTCGGTGGCGCCGACGAGCAGGCCAAGCGCGGCAACATCCACAAGGTGGTCAACTCGGAGACCGAGGCCTACCAGTACGTGCGCGACTACCTGAGCTTCCTGCCGTCGAACCACTTCGACAACCCGCCGATCGTCAATCCCGGTATGGAGCCGGAGATCACGCCGCACGACCTCGAGCTCGACTCGATCGTGCCGGACGCCGACAACATGGCGTACGACATGCACGAGATCCTGCTGCGCATCTTCGACGACGGCGACGTGTTCGAGATCGCCGAGCAGCGTGGTCCGGCCATGATCACCGCGTTCGCACGTGTCGACGGCCATCCGGTCGGGGTGATCGCGAACCAACCGATGGTGTTGTCGGGCGCGATCGACAACGAGGCGTCGGACAAGGCCGCGAGCTTCATCCGGTTCTGCGATTCCTACAACCTGCCTTTGGTTTTCGTCGTCGACACCCCCGGCGCCATGCCGGGTGTCGCCGAGGAGAAGGGCGGCATCATCAAGCGCGGCGGGCGGTTCTTCAACGCCATCGTCGAGGCCGATGTGCCCAAGGTGACCGTCATCATCCGCAAGGCCTACGGCGGCGGGTACGCGGTCATGGGCTCCAAGCAGCTCTCGGCCGACCTGAACTTCGCCTGGCCCACCGCGCGCATCGCGGTGATCGGCGCCGAGGGCGCCGCGCAGCTGCTGGTGAAGCGGTTCCCGGATCCCAATGCGCCTGAGGTGCAGAAGATCCGCGACGACTTCATCGAGGGTTACAACCTCAACATGGCAACACCGTGGATCGCGGCCGAGCGCGGCTACATCGACGCGGTCATCCAGCCGCACGAGACCCGGCTGCTGCTGCGCAAGTCGCTGAGGCTGCTGCGCGACAAGCAGAACGGCCCCAAGGTGCAGCGCAAGCACGGTCTGCTGCCGCTGTAGACGTCCCACGAAGAGGCCCGATCCTCCTGCACTACAGGGGGATCGGGTCTTTTCGTGTACCGGCCTTCCTGAGGTAGGCCCAGTGCGCGAGCGCGGCGGCCACGGTGCCCAGGCCGCCGACCAGGCACGCGACCCTGGGGTTGGCGTGCGTGCAGATCCAGCCGATCATCGGGCCGCCCACAGGCGTGGTGCCGTTGGTCGCGAGCACGAGCAGCGAGATGATCCGGCCACGGACGCCAGGATCGGAGTACAGCTGCAGCAGCGTCGTCGCGGTGGACCGGAACGTCACGCTCGCCGCGCCGACCACGAACAGCAAGGCGTACGCGATGGTCACGGTCGGCATCAGGCCCGTCAGTGCGAGGGCGGCGCCCAGCACACATCCGTTGAGGATCAACCACTTCGACGTGCCCCGCAGGACACCGGCCAGCGCCAGCCCGCCGAACACCGCGCCGACGCCCATGCTCGTGAAGGCGAACCCCACCACGCGGGCATCGCCGCCGAACGTGTCGCGGGCCAGCGTGGGCAGCAGGACATTCCAGTTGAACGCCAGCAGACCGGACACCGCCATGAGGACCAGTGCCGCGGCGATGTGCGGGCGCGCCGACACGTAGCGCAGGGTCTCGCCGAGATGTCCCTTGGCGGAGACGTTTCCGGTGATCACCGGTGCGTGGGGCCGGATCAGCAGCAGCGCGATCACCACCGGTAGGTAGGACGCCGCGTTGAGGAAGAACGACGCCGATACGCCGACCGCCGAGATCAGCACGCCCGCGACGGCCGGACCGGCGATCTTGCCGCTGTTCTGGATGATGCTGTTGAGCGTGACGGCGTTGGCCAAAGTTTCCGGCGTGGCGATGTCGTTGACGAACGTCAGACGCGCGGGTTTGTCGACAGCGTCGGCGAAGCCCTGGGCCACGGCGGCCGCCAGGACGATCCAGATGTTGACGACGTCGATCCACACCAGGACGCCCAGCACCAGTGCGGGGAGCATGCCGCCGAGCGCGGTCCACAGCAGGATCGTGCGCTTGCTGTACCGGTCGGCCAGCACACCGGCGAGTGTGGTGAACAGCAGGGTGGGCAACTGCTGGCCCGCGACGGTGACGCCGAGCAGCAGGGGTGAGTCGGTGAGTTCGAGCACCAGCCAGGCCTGCGTGAGCTTCTGCATCCAGGTGCCGCTGACGGAGATCGTCTGCCCCAGCGCGTATCGGCGGTAGTCACGGATGGTCAGGGCGCTGAACGTGGCAGCCAGGTACCGTCTCACATCGCCCCGCATCGCCCCAATGGTATGTCAATAAGTCTATTGACCATTATGGCGCACCGCGCGCATGAAAGTCAGCTCGCGACCCCCGCCGAGCGTGCGGTCCCGTACGCGATCGTGCGCGAGTCGCGTATGAAACCGCACGCTCGGCGGTTACATGTCAAGGTCGGATGCGCAAAGGCCCCGGGCTGTAGAGACCGCTGTGGGTCTGGGAGCCGAAATCGAGTTCGGCAGGCGTCGCTTCGACGACGGTGTCGAACTTGCGCAACGAACCCCAGTCCTGGCCCCAGTCCTGCGACAGGTAGGTCGACATCACCGAGGCCCGCAGCAGCAGGTCGGTGATGCCCAGCAGGCCGCCGTTGATGCCGTCCTGCCACGTGTCGGTGCTCTGCAGCTTGGCGTAGTAGTCCGGAGAGATGCGGAACTTGGGCACCTCGGTGACGCCGTTGGCGTGCAGCATGGGCTGCTGGCACGGGAACGCCAGACCCACGGCCCAGTCCATCAGCACGGGCTGATCGGAGCCGACGTACTCCTGCACCGACTTCAGCTCGGGCACCCGCGGCGGGGTCACGGCGATCCAGTCGCCCTGGCTCAGTGACAGATCCTCGGCCACCACGCGCACCGCGACGGCGTCGTCGGGGATCTCCGAACGCGGGTAGCGCAGGTTGCGCCACGACGGGGTGGGCCCCACGTCGTACGGTGTCACCCGGCCCGCGGGCACCAGGGTGCCGTCCGGGCCGCGGGTCGCGTACTCCAGGTCCACGGTCTGCCCGGTCGTCAGGCCGTTGGCGACGCTCTCGCCGGTGATGGTGCCCGCGGCGGTGATGACCACCAGCGGATGCGCAGCCCGTTCGGTCTCGTCACGGGCTGGAAGCTCGTACCACGCCGAGGACAGCCTGCTCTCCTGTTGCGCCTCGGTGGAGTACGTACCCGCGACCGGAACCCGCTTCGGGTCGAGGCCGTAGGGCAGCGGCACGGTGGAACCGTTGATGCCCGGCTCGTCGAGCTTGATGGGCCGGTTCCAGTCGTAGTCGGTGCCCGGCTGCGGATTGTTGAGGCGGATGGCCTCGGCGATGATGCGGTCGGGAACACCGTCGGGGGAGAAGCCTTGCGGATCCTCGCCGCCCAGCGGGCCAAGCGGACCGTACGCGCCGGGCAGCGGCGTGAGGAAGCCCGCGTTCGAATCCGGTTCCACCAGAACGTCGTCGGCCAGGCCGCAACCGCCCGCGAACGCGCGGATGTTGGCCCACGCATTGGAGTACGTCGGGTACTGGCGCACCACGCCGATCGCCATCGACGCCATCATCACCAGCACCATGAGACCGGCCGCGATCGGGACGGGCGCCGCGGTCAACCGGTCGACGACGCGAGACTCGGGGCGGCGGGACAGGTGCAACCAGAATGCCCACAGCGCCGCGATCGCCGACAGCGCGAAGAACACCGTACTGACCGTGACGCCGCCGACCTGCGGCACCGAACCGTTGAACGGCACACCGAAGTTCGAGACATACCACCAGCCGTTGGTGGACGCGAAGCAGAACGCCAGCACGAAGAACACCAGCGTCAGGAACGCCATTCGGTTGCGCGCCGAACGGAGCACAGCCGGCGACACCAGCACGGTTGTCAGCGCGGCCATCGCGCCGCCCACGGCGGCGAACAGCCCGAAGTGGTGAACCCACTTGGTGGGCGCGAACATCAGGAAGAACATGGTGGCGAAGATGGTGCCCATCAGCCGCCAGGCCGGGCCCCGGGCCACCCCCGCGACCCGCTTGCGCCGCAGCATCATGAACAGTGCCGGGAACAGGCACATCGCGGTGAACACGAACGCCACGCGCCGCGAGATCGCGCCGTCGGTGGTGGGCAGGATCAGGTAGTAGTAGCGCAGGTTCTCGGTCCACCACTCCTGGCTGGGGCCGATCGCGGTGCGAATCCGGGTGGCCTCCAACACCGTTGCGAATGTCTGGTCGGCGAACACCACGGCAAGGATCACGGTGCCCGCGGCCAGCATCGGCGCGATGAGCGGCCACGTTCCGACCATGCGGCGGCGGCGCATGACGATGCGCAGGATCGGCCGGCCACCGGCCAGCAGCGCGGCGACGGCGATCAGACCCGTGGGCTGAATGCCGAGGGTGAACGCGGCGGTCAGCGTGGCGAGCGCCGCCGGTGTCATCCGGCCCGAGGTGATGGCCCGTTCGATCAGCACATAGGTGATCAGCGCGCCGGTCGCGATCTGGCCCTCGGGGCGCAGCCCGTTGTTGAACGGCATCCACGCCGCCAGCAGCACCAGTCCGGCCGCCCACAATGCCGGCCGGCTGGCCGCCACCGCGGGACCGAGTCGCGGCAGCACCTCGCGGGACAACAGCAACCAGCACACCAGGGAGCACACCAGATCCGGCAGCCGGATCCAGATGCTGGCGTCGCTGACGTGGGTCATCAGCGCCAGCAGGTTGTAGTACCAGCCGAACGGATCTTCGGGGCTGCCGAACCACCGGAAGTAGTTGGCCATGTAGCCGGCGTGGTCGGCCGTCCGCGCCATCTGCATCTGGTAGCCGTCATCGGACGAGTTGGCACCGATGATGTACCAGACCAGGAATCCGCCGACGATGACGCCGTCGACGAGTGTGAGCGTGCGCCAGCGCGTCGGGATCCAGCGTTGCATGCGCCGCCCGTCGAGACGGTCCAGGCGCCACAGGGCGAGCAGCGCGATGACGGTCGACACGATCGCCAGCAGCATGGCCGCGAGCTTGAGCGCCGTGGGGTGCGTCGTGAAGCGCGTGTCGATCTCCGCCGACACCGACAGTCCCTGCGGCGCAGGGCCGGTGAGGTCGGTGAACACACCGACGATCGCGGGCCGCAGGTTCGGGTCGGGGTAGCCGGTGCGCTGCGGCTTGCCCGCGTCCTCACCGGAAACCTGTGTCAGCCCGACGAAGTCGGCGTAGGTGCCGTCAAGGTTCGACGTGATCTCGATGCGCTGGCAGTCGGGTCCCGCGACGCGGTCGCGGTTCACACTCGCGACGACGACGTTGCGCACGATCACGTCGACGCGGGTCTCGGTGACGTTGACCAGCATCGCGTTGAGCGCGGCGTCGCGGCCCTCGGCGGGGGCGGTGCCGAACACCAGGCCGCGCTCGGCGGGCAGGTCGCGCACCACCGAGCACGGCACGGTCGCGGTGAGCTCCAACGGGGCCTGCGAGATCAGCGGGGCGGTGACGTTGTCGAGCCGGCCCTGCTGCGGCCAGTTCAGCGTGGCCGTGGTCTGCGTGACCGGCAGCAGCGGGATGGACACGGAGAGCACGAATCCGAGCAGGCCCGCGATGGTGGCGACCCAGCGTGCGATCCGCACGTCCTTGCCGGCGCTCACGGCTTCATCCATGCTCCCGTTCTCTCCGTTCACGGCAGTGCCCTGATCGGTCCGCCGCGACTCCATCCGAACACTCGCGTCGATCCTTCCTCGATGGCGGCTGTGGGCGCCTGCTCCTGCGGTACCACCCGGATGTAGCGCTCGATCGAGCCCCAGTCGCGGTACCAGTCGTCACGCAGATAGGTCGGGATCGCCTCGGTCCTCAGCAGCGCCTGGATGAACAGGAACGGCCCACCGTCGGCGGCGGACTGCCACTGGTTGGACGACACCACCATCTGCTTGAAGTTGGGGATGATGCGGTACTCGGGCAACTCGGCGACACCGAGCCGCTCGGCGAATGGCCGCTGGCACGGGAAGTTCGCGGCCGTGGCGATGTCCATGAGCACCGGGGTCTGCGATCCGAGGAACTGCTGCGCGGTCTGCAGCACCGGAACGCGCGGCGGCGTGAACGCGAACCACTGGTCCTCGGACAGGTTGGGGTCGTCGGCGACGATGCGCGCGACGTTGGCCTCCGGCGGCGCCCACGCGAGCGGGAACCGCAGGTTGCGCCACGCCTTCTGCTGGAAGATGTCGATGGGCTGGACCTCCGACAGCGCCTGGTAGGTGCCGTCGGGCCGGTGCACACCCCACTGCAGCTTGAGCGACTGGCCGTAGTTGAACGAGCCGTCTTCCTCGTAGTACCAGATGGCGCCTGCCGCGGCGACGGTCACCAGCGGGCGGTCCGGCGTGCGGGGCGGCAGCTGGTACCAGGCCGACGTGGCCTTGGCGGCCAGCTTGTTCTCGCCGTAGCTGCCCATCACCGGGGTGCGGGACGGGTCCAGGCCGAAGGGCAGGAACACCCGCGACCCGTTGACGCCCTCGGGGCCGTAGCCGCCGCCGGTGCCCGCGGCGTAGCCGATGCCGATGTTGGGCTTGTCGACCGGCCCGTCGGAGTTCGGGGTGCCCGGGTTGGCCGCGACGGGCTCGGCGGGTTCGAGGGTGTCGCTGACGCCGTTGGGGGTGAAGCCCACGGGGTCCTCGCCGCCCAGCGGGCCGTACTCGCCGAAGCGCTGGCCCGGAACCGGTTGCAGCATGCCCTCGTTGGGGTCGGCCTCGACCAGCACGGCGTCGGCCATCGCACAGCTGTCGCCGGCCGAGCGCAGCGCGGCGATGTTGGCCGAGCCCACGGTGTAGACGGGGTAGCGGCCCACGGTGGCCTTGACCATCGAGCCGAGTTCGAGCACCACCATGATGGTCGCGACGATCAACAGCGGCGTCGAGGCGAGCGCGCGGTTTCTGCCGGTGTCGGCCACCTCGGTGTGCCCCGCGTAGTCCATGCGGAAGTGCAGCCAGCCTGCGAGCAGACCGCCGACGATCGCGAGCACCAGGAAGATCGTGGTGACCGGGTAATGCGCGATCACAGGCTGCTTGTCGAACCACGGCACGCCGTAGTTGCCGACGTAGAACCAGCCGTTGAGGCCCGAGGTGGCCCACGCCAGGATGAACAGCAGCGCGGTGACGTACAGCGCGAGGTTGCGTCGGCTGTGCAGGCCCACGCGCGCGAACGCGAACGCCGTCACACCACCGAGGGCGCCGGCCAGCCCCGCGAACGCGCCGAACTGGATCGCCCACTTGGTGGGGGTGAGGATCAACAGCAGCAGGCCGATCGCGGTCGAACCGCACAGCCGCCACAGCGGCCCGCTCACCGCGCCGGGCACCCGGCCGCGGCGCAACAGCACCATGATGAGGCCGAACAGGCACAGCAGCAGCACCAGCACCGCGAAACGGCGGGTCAGGGATCCGTCGACGCTGTCCTCGACCGTGAGGAAGTAGTACCGCAGGAACTCCTGGTACCACGGGATGGTCGGCCCCACGACGTATTTGATGCGCACCGACTCGGCGACCGTGGCCAGGGTCTGATCGCGGAAGACGATCACGAAGACCACGGCGACCGACGCCGCGAGCGGGGCCAGGGACGCCAGGATCCCGGTGCCCGCGCGGCGTGCGGTGACGACGCGGCCGATGGCGCGCGCGCCGACCAGCAGCGGCGCCAGCGCGATCAGGCCCTGCGGCGCGAGTGTGACGGAGAACATCGCGATGACGATCGCGACGGCCGCGGGCCACAGGCGTCGCGTGCCGATGGAGTTCTCCACCAGCATCCACACCGTGATGACCGCGAACGCGATCAGCGGTTCGGGGCGCAAACCGTTGTTGAACGGCAGCCACGCGGCCAGGAACGTCGCGCCCGCGGTGAGCATCGCGACGCGGTTGGCCGCGACGCGCCTGCCGATGCGGGGCAGCACGCAGCGGCTGATGATCAGCCACGTCGCGATCGCGGCGGCCGTGGCGGGCAGCCGCATCCACACGCCCGCGGTGCTGATCGAGGCCAGGTGCGACAGCACGCTCTGGTACCAGTCGAACGGGGCCTCGGACGCGCCGAAGTAGCGGTAGTAGTTCGTCGTGTAACCCGCCTCGGACGCCACCCGGGCGATGGTCATGTTGTAGCCGTCGTCGGACGTGGGCGCGCCGACGATGTGCCAGATGAGCAGGCCGCCGATCACGCCGGTGTCGGTGATCCACGTCCACAGCCCGGCGCGTCCGCGCGTGCGCGGCGGGCGCCTGCGCCATCCGCGGTCCAACAGGGCCAGCGCGACGATCGACCCGATGACGCACGCGAGGCCGAGCACCATCACGGCGGTCTTCAGCAGGGTCGGTGACGTGATGAAGCGGGTGTCGATGTCGATGCGCGCGGCCAGGCCGGGCTGCGCGGGCACCTTGAGGTCGGTGAAGACACCCGAGACCTGGGGGCGCTTGTCGACGGGCAGGGTTCCGCTGGCGTCGGGGATACCGGCGAAGTCGGCGCCCACCGCGCTGACGTCGGCCCAGACGTGGATCTCGCTGCACGCGCCGGAATCGACGGCCTCACGCGGTGCGACCGCGGCGACCGTGTCGCGGAACGCGACGTAGACCACGTCGGCGTTGGCGCGGATGAACATGCCGTTGCGGCCGGCCTCGATGCCGCCCGCGGGGTTGGTCGAGAACACCACGCCGCCGTCGGCGGGAAGCTCGGCCACGGCGCGGCACGGGATCGTGACGTCGAGTGCCCGCGGCGCCCCGGCCACCAGCGGCGCCGTCAGCTCGGTGACGTTGCCGTCGGCACCCACACCCTGCGGCCACAGGACGGTCGCGGTGGTCTCCTCCACCGGGAGCAGTGGAACCAGACCGCACAACAACACGCCCGCGATGCCGGCGACGACAGCGATCAGGCGTGCGATGCGGGACGGTTCGGTCACTGCGTCATCTGCTGTTCGCTCACGCTGTTCATCGCCCGGCACGAGGCTCGATGGTATGCGACCCGCATGTGAGCGTCGGCCATGCGGGCGCGCGTCGGCTCGACTGTGCTCGCTCAGCCGCTCAACTCAACCGCAGGGGCGCCGGGCTCCACCAGCCGCTGCGCGTGGCCGTGCCGAGGTCCAGGCGCGCCGGCTGGGCGTCCGGGTACCACGGCGTCAGCCGCTGCAACGAGCCCCAGTCGCGGTACCAGTCGTCCTTGAGGTAGGTCGGCACCGACGACGGGCGCAGCAGCAGCTCGGTGATGCCGAGCGGGCCGCCGCCCAGGTAGTCCATGACCGGCGAATTGGCCTCGGCGCCGAACCGGTCCGGCAGGATGCGCCACTTGGGCACCTCGACGACGCCGTAGCGGTGGTCGAACGGCCGTTGGCACGGGAACGCCAGGCCTACGAGCCAGTCCAGCATCACCGGGTCGGACGATCCGACGACCTCCTGCAGCGTGCGCAGCTCGGGGATGCGCGGCGGGGTCAGGGCGATCCAGTGCTGGGGTGCGAGATCGTCGTCGCTGGCGACCAGCCGGATCTGGGTGGCCTCGGGCGGGATCGAGCTCAGCGGGGCGCGCAGGTTGCGCCAGGCCGGGGCCGCGCCGACGTCACCGAAGGTGATGCTGCCGCCCGGCTCGTTGGCCGCGGCCTGCTCGTCGGTGGCCCACTGCACCTCGACCTCGCCCTGGTCGAACCGACCGGCGGCCGACACCACGAGCAGCGGGCCCGCCTGGTCGCGGTCGGGCAGCCGGTACCACGCCGAGCGCAGCACCGCGGGCTGCTGTGTGCCCGAACGCCACGAACCGAGCACCGGCGTGGTGGCCGGGTTCAGGCCGTACGGCAGGCGCGCGCGGGATCCGTTGATGCCCGCGGCAGCTGTGGTGCCGCCTTCGGTGCCGACCTCGGTGCCGGTGACGACGCCGGAGTCGCTGTCGGCGAAGTTGTCCGTGCCGGGCTGCTCCATGACGGGGTCCGCGGAGACATCCGAGGGGATGCCGTTCGGCCCGAAGCCCAGCGAGGTCACGGCGCCGAGCGCCTGACCGGCCGGCTCACCGATCGGGGTGAGCATGCCCGCGTTGGCGTTCTGCTCGACCAGCACGTCGTTGGCCAGTCCGCAGGTCTTGCCGGTCAGGGCGTTGAGGTTGGAGCGGCCCACCGACCACGCCGGGTACTGGTTGATCATCCCCAGCGTCAGCGAGACCACCTCGAAGATCACCAGTGCCCACGTGGCGACCGCGAGCGGGGCGACCAGAAGGCGCTGCCAGCGCCGTTGCGGCCGGTCGGGCGAGACGTCGCGCCCGCTGAAGTGGAACCATGCCGCGACCAGCAGCGCGAGCACCGACAGGCCCAGCAGCATCGTGGTGAACCCGAACTTGAACTCGGGGAACGAGTTCGACCAGGGCACACCGAAATTGGACACGTACCACCAGCCGTTGACCGTCGCGAACGACAGCGCCGTCACGAACAGCACGGCCGCGCCGAACACCGTGCGGTTGCGGCGCGACTTCATCGCCGTCGCGGTGACCGCGACGGCGGCCAGTGCGCCGAGGGACCCGGCCAGGCCGGCGAACACGCCGAAGTGATGGGTCCACTTGGTCGGCGTGAACATCATCGCGAGGAACGAGATGATCGTGATGCCGATGATGCGTCTGCTCGGGCCCAGCGCGGTGCCGGGGATGCGGCCCTTGCGCAGCGTCATCGCGATCGACACCGCCAGCGCGAGAAGCAGCGTGAGCACCGCGAAGCGCCGCGCCACCGAACCGTCCGGGCTCGTGGTGAACAGGCGTGAGTAGCGGATGTGCTCGTCGAACCAGGCCAGGCTGGGGCCGACGGCCGACTTGAAGCTGCTGGCCTGCAGTTCGGCGGCCAGGGTCTGGTCGCGGAAGATCAGGAAGATCGTGACGGTGCCCGCCGCGGCGATGGGGGCCAGCAGTGCCCAATAGCCGAACCGTGAAACATGCGCGGCCACAATGGTTTTCAGGGGACCGACGGCGACCAGCAGGGCACCGACCGCGGCGATACCGGTGGGTCCGGAGAACAGCGTGAGTGCACCGATGATGATCGCGACGGCCACCGGCAGCAGCCTGCTGGTCGCGACGCCGCGCTCCACCGAGCACCATGTCAGCAGGATGCCCAACGCGATGATGGGCTCGGGGCGCAGCCCGTTGTTGAGCGGCAGCCAGAACGCCAGGAACAGGCCCGCGGCGGTCCATGCCGCGGCGCGGCTGTGCTTGGCGGCGGCGCCCAGGCGCGGGATGACCTCGCGGCTGATCACCCACCAGCAGGCCAGACCCATGAGCAGCGTGGGGAAGCGCATCCACACGCTGGCCGTCGACACGTGCGCCCACAACGCCAGCAGGTCGTAGTACCAGCCGAACGGCGACTCAGGCGTACCGAACCAGCGGTAGTAGTTGGCCATGTAGCCGGCGTGCTCGGACACACGGGCCATGGTCAGGATGTAGCCGTCGTCGGCCGTGTTGGCGCCGACGAAGTGCCACCACACCAGCATCGCGCTGACCAGCCCGTCCAGCGGCGTCATCGACCACCAGCGCGACGGCAGGAAGCGCTTGTGGCGCCGGCCGTCGGCGCAGTCCAGCACGTGCAGCGCGCCGAGCGCGATGACGGTCATCGCGACGCCCACGATCATCGCGAGCAGTTTCAGCAGCGTCGGCGACGTGCTGTAGCGCGTGTCGATGGTCGCCGAGAACTGCAGTCCCTCGGGCGCCGGGCCGGACAGGTCCGTGAAGACACCGACGATCTGGGGGCGGAAGTCGTAGCCGCCGCGCTCGCCGCGCACCTGCTCACCCGGGTCGTCGTCGTCAGGGCCCTGCGTGAGGCCGACGAACTCGCCCGTCACCTTGTCGGCGTGCGCCGTGAACGTCAGATAGCGGCAGTCCGGGCCGAGCACCTGCTCCAGCGGTGCGCTGACCACCGGGGTGTTGCGCACGATGACCGTGAGGTCGTTGTTGATGCGTTCGATCAGCAGGCCGCGGTCGATGGCCTTGGGGGCCTGCTTGGGCACCGTCGACAGCAGCACGCTGCGGTTGCGGTTCTCCGGTCCCACCAGGCCCGCGGCGGCCTGGCACGGCACGGTGACGGTCAGATCGGTCGCGACGTAGCCGATCAGCGGTGCGTCGACGCTCTGCCAGACGCCGTTCTGCGGCCAGTTGAGCTCGGCAGTGGTCTGCTCGACCGGCAGCAGCGGCGTCGCGATCGCCATGAGCGTGCCGAGAAGTCCGGCGATGATCGCGACGAGCCGCGCGGTGCGGTGGTTGCTGCCACCCGCTGCATGCGGACCGGTCACGGGCTTCGATGCTAACGGGGTATCAGTGGCCATCGGTCTCCGGCTTTCCCCCGGGTTTCCTGATCGCGAGCACGAACGGACCGTGGTCGGACACCTCGAACCGCGGATCGTCGAACAGAGCCGAGTCCAGTTCGACGTGGTAGCGCCGCACGTTGGGCTGGTTGGGATACACGTCGGATGCCAGGCGCAGCGTGTAGGTGTCATTGGCGCCGTGGCGCATCAGGAACACCGTGGGCGGTTCCCACGGCAGCTCGTCGAGTGCGGCGACGAAGTCATCGGCCGAGCCCAGGGTCGCCCAGCCTTCGATCGCGGCGGCGCGCTTGTCGAACTGCGCGAGCGGGTTGGCGTAGTGCGACGTGAGCCCTTGGAAGCCGTAGTACGGGTAGAAGGACAGGAAGCTGTAGTCGGCCGTGAGCACCACGGTCTGGTTACGCGGGACGCCGGTGACCTCGAGGATCTTGGCGTCGATCTCGCGGTAGTAGCGCTCGGCGCCCGGTGGCCTGCGGTCGGCGCGCTGGCCGGTGCCGTCGGTGTCGGTGTAGGCCACGTTGATGTCGGGTCGCAGCACGTCGGGGATGTCCTGGCTGAACGTGACGGCGCCGATCGCGCCCACCGCGGTCGCGGCGGCGACGACGCGGCGCGACGTCTCGGGCCGATACCGGTGGGCGATCGCGAGTGTGGCCTCGATGAACCCGAACGCACCCGCTGTGGTGAGCAGCACGGTCAGCGTGGGCTGGAGGCGGAAGGACAGCAGCGTGGTGCCCGCAAGCGTCGTGAGCATCGACAGCAGTGACCACGCGTACACCGCGACCACGGCCACCGCGAGCGCCCCGGCGCGTGTCGAGGTGCGGGCCCGCACCACGAGCCACACGGTGCCCAGCATGCACAGCGCGCCGTGCAGCGTGAGGCTGAACATCGGGAAGTGCAGTTCGGCGCCCGCGTCGGGCAGGTAGTGCTGCGCGGTTCCCGAATCGGCCGGTTCGCCGCGCATCGCGGCCAGTAGGTACGGGGCCCACGTGAGCAGCGCGATGGCCCCGGAGATCACCGCGATCACCGCGAGCCGCAGCAGTGGGTCGATGTGCCTGCGGGCGACCGCCACGCACAGCGCCATGATCGTCAGCGTGAACGCCGCGTAGACCAGCAGCAGTGTGTAGAACAGCGCAGCTACACCCAGGAAGATGCCGACGCCGACGATCGCGGCCCACCCGCCGCCGCGCGTGCGGGCACGCAGCCCGGCCCAGGCCAGCACGAACACCGGCGGCATCAGCACCGTGATGATCGCCGCGTACGGCTCGGTGGAGGCGTACGCCAGCATGGCCGCTGTGCTCGCCGCGGTCGCCACGAGTGCGTACTCGAAACGGATCATGGCCGCCCACAACACAAGTGCGAGCGCCACAGCGATCGTGATCGACACGATCGACCAGGGTTTGAACATCTCCCACGCCGGCGTGCCGGTGGCCGCGGCGATCCGCCCGCCCAGCCAGAACCAGCCCGCGGGGTAGAACGGCGGCAGGCCGATGTAGGTCATGTCGTGCAGACCGGCCGTGTCGGTGAGCCGGGTGAGGTACTCGGTGCGGAACTGCTGATCGACCGAGACCCCGAACAGGTACAGCTTTGTCGCACCCAGCGGCATCGCGAGCGTCACCACCGAGAACGCCGAGATGAACGCCAGCGCACCCAGGCGCGCCAGCGTCCTGCGGCCGCGCCGCCACAGCAGTCCGGCTGCGAACAGGCCTGCCAGGCAACCGAACTGGCCCACCGTGGTGAGCGCGTGCAGCTGGTTGGACGTGTTGTAGGCGGGCCATTCGACGCGGGCGATCGCCGCGATCGCCACACCGGCGACGGCCGAGGCCATCAGCACGGCGAGCACCATCTGGCCGAGAACCCTGGCCGCCACCGGCATCAGATGGGGAGCTTGCGGAAGATGGGTCGCGGGATGTGACGCAACACCATCATCACGTACCGGAATGCGCCTGGCGCCCAAACCAGTTCCTTGCCCTTCGCCGACGCGGTGACCGCGAGTTCGGCGACGTACTCCTTGTCCACGGTCAGCGGCGCCTCTTTGACGTGGGCGCTCATGCGGGTGCGCACCTGACCGGGGCGGATCACCAGCACCCGCACACCGAACTCGCGCAGGGCCTCGCCCAGGCCCAGGTAGAAGCCGTCCAGGCCGGCCTTGGTGGAGCCGTAGACGAAGTTGGAGCGGCGCACGCGCTCACCGGCCGCCGAGCTCATCGCGATGATCTGCCCGGAGCCCTGTGCGCGCATCTTCTCGCCCAGCAGCACGCCGACCGACACCGCCGCGGTGTAGTTGACCCCGGCGATCTGCACGGCCTTGCGCTGGTTCTGCCACAGTTCCTCGGCGTCACCCAGCAGACCGAATGCGACGATCGCCACATCCACGTCACCGCCTGCGAACGCCTGGTCGATCACCGCGGGGTGGCTCTCGGTGTCGAGCGCGTCGAAATCGACCACGTCCACCGCGCTCGCACCGGCTTTGCGCATCTGTTCCACGGCCGCGTCGCGGCCGGGATCTCCCGGCATCACGGCCAGCACGATGCGCGCGGATGCGTTGCGCAGATAGCGCTCACAGATTGCCAGCCCGATCTCGGAGGTGCCGCCGAGCAGCAGGATCGTCTGGGGGTTACCTACGGCGTCGAACACCATCTACTGCAGCTCCAAGCCTCGGGGACATCGTGACGAGGGTACCGTGCGGCGCAAAGTGCGGTCCTTGCGCTCGAGACCGAACGCCCAGGCCGGCTGTGAGGCCGGCCTGGGCGTCCAGGTGGTTGTGTGTCAGGCGACGTCGAAGCGGTCGGCGTCCATCACCTTGGTCCACGCGGCGACGAAGTCCTTGACGAACTTCTCCTTGGAGTCATCCTCCGCGTACACCTCGGCCAGGGCCCGCAGCTGCGAGTTCGACGCGAACACCAGATCGACACGCGTGCCGGTCCACTTGGGCGAACCGGTGGCACGGTCGGTGCCGATGTAGGTGCCGTCATCGGCAGGCGAGGGCTTCCATGCGGTGGACATGTCGAGCAGGTTGACGAAGAAGTCCGTGGTCAACGCGCCCGGCTTGTCGGTCAGCACGCCGTGCTTGGTACCGCCGTGGTTGACGTCGAGCACCCGCAGACCGCCGACGAGCGTGGTCATCTCAGGAGCCGACAGGCCCAGCAGGTTCGCCCGGTCGATCAGCTTGAACTCCGCGGGCAGGTCCGAACCCTTGCCCAGGTAGTTGCGGAAGCCGTCGGCCTTGGGCTCCAGGTAGGCGAACGAGTCGACGTCGGTCTCTTCCTGGGTGGCGTCGCCACGGCCCGGCGTGAACGGCACGGTGACGTCGAATCCGGCTGCCTTGGCGGCCTTCTCGACACCCACGTTGCCGCCGAGGACCACCAGGTCGGCGAACGACACGTTGATGCCGGACGCCTTCTGGATCTCCTCGTACTTGCGGACCACCTGGGCGAGCTCGTCGGGCTCGTTGGCCTCCCAGCCCAGCTGCGGCTGCAGGCGGATGCGGCCGCCGTTGGCGCCGCCGCGCAGGTCACTCGACCGGAAGGTCGACGCGGCCTTCCACGCGGTCGAAACCAGCTGCGACACAGTCAGACCCGAGTCGGCGATCAGCTCCTTGAGCTTGGCCACCTCGTCGTCGGACAGATCGTTGCCCGCCGGGATGTTGTCCTGCCACAGCCAGGTGTCCTTCGGCACCTCGGGGCCCAGGTAGCGGGTCACCGGACCCATGTCGCGGTGCAGCAGCTTGAACCACGCCTTGGCGAACTCCTCGGCAAGTTCCTCGGGGTGATCCAGCCAGCGACGGGTGATCTGCTCGTAGATCGGGTCGACGCGCAGCGCGAGATCCGAGGTCAGCATCGACGGGTGGGTCTTGCCGTCCTCGTGGGCCAGCGGCACCGAGTTGGCCCAGCCGTTGTCCTTGGGCTTCCACTGGTTGGCGCCCGCGGGGCTCTTGGTGAGCTCCCACTCGTTGCCGTACAGGATCTCCAGGAAGCTGTTGTCCCACTTGGTCGGCGTGTGGGTCCAGGTGACCTCGAGACCGCTGGTGATGGCGTCCTTGCCGACGCCGGTGCCCTGCGGGTTGCGCCAGCCGAGGCCGACCTCTTCGAGCGGGGCGGCTTCCGGCTCGGGGCCCACCAGCGAGGCGTCGCCGTTGCCGTGCGTCTTGCCGAAGGTGTGGCCACCGACGATCAGCGCGGCGGTCTCGACGTCGTTCATCGCCATCCGGCCGAACGTCTCGCGGATGTCGATGGCCGAGGCCTGCGGATCCGGATTGCCGTTGGGGCCTTCGGGGTTGACGTAGATGAGGCCCATCTGGACCGCGGCAAGCGGGTTCTCCAGGTCACGCTCACCGGTGTAGCGCTTGTCGTCGAGCCATTCCTGCTCGGGACCCCAGTACACGTCCTCCTCGGGCTCCCAGCGGTCCTCGCGACCGAACGCGAAGCCGGCGGTGCGGAAGCCCATGTCCTCCAGCGCCACATTGCCGGCATACACGATCAGGTCGGCCCACGACAGGTTCTTGCCGTACTTCTTCTTGACCGGCCACAGCAGGCGGCGGGCCTTGTCCAGGCTCGCGTTGTCGGGCCAGCTGTTCAGCGGCGCGAAGCGCTGCATGCCCGCGCCCGCACCGCCGCGGCCGTCACTGACGCGGTAGGTGCCCGCGGCGTGCCAGGCCATGCGGATGAACAGCGGTCCGTAGTGGCCGAAGTCGGCAGGCCACCAGTCCTGCGACGTGTGCATGACCTCGACGATGTCGGCGCGCAGCGCGTCGACATCGAGGTTCTGAACCGCGGACCGGTAGTCGAAATCCTCGTCCAGCGGATTGATGACGTCCGGGTTCTTCTGCAGGATCTTCAGATTGAGCTGATTGGGCCACCAGTCACGGTTGCTGCCACCGGCCACCGGAGGCTTGATGCGGCCGAAACCCGCCGGGCAACCACCCGCAGGCGCGTCGGTCTGAGCTTCTCCGATGGGCGGGCTGTCTTCGATCGGGCGATCCTCAGGCAATGCATTTCCTTTCGGGAGTGGTGAATTGGGCTGTGATCACGGGTGTGATCGGGAAGTTGGTGCTTGCGCACGGTGGGGGTCCTGCGCGCACGCCGGGCACGTGCCCCAGTAGATGACCTCGGCCTCGTCGATGGCGTAGCCGTGGTGGTCTGACGCGGCCAGGCACGGGGCATCGCCGACCGCGCAGTCCACGTCGGCGATGTCGCCGCACGTCCGGCAGACCACGTGGTGATGGTTGTCGCCGACGCGAGATTCGTAGCGCGCCACCGAACCTGACGGCTGGATGCGGCGCACCAGGCGCGCCGCATCCAGCGCGTGCAGCGAGTCGTAGACCGCCTGGTGCGACACCTCGGGCAGGTCCTCGCGCACCGCGCGGATGACCGTGTCGGTATCGGCGTGCGGGTGTGCGTACACGGCCCGCAACACCGCGATGCGGGGACGGGTCACCCGCATGCCGGCACTTCGAAGCAGCTGCTCGAAGTCGGTCGTGTGGGTCACGACCAGAAGGCTACTGCTTTTCTGGAATTAGTCAAGAATAAAGTTCTCGCCGCATTCGCGCCTGTCAGAGCAGTTGCAGGCGCCTGGCCATGTCGGACGCGAAGACGCCGTCCGGGTCCACGCTGCGGCGGATCCTGATCCACTCGTCGATGCGCGGGTACATCGCGTGGAAGGTCTCGGCCGTGGTGCGCGAGTCCTTCGCCGTGTACAGCCTGCCACCGAACTCCAGTACGCGCCTGTCGAGTTCGGTGACGAACTCGTGAAGGCCCGCCTTGATCGGGAAGTCCACGCACACGTTCCAGCCCGGGATCGGGAAGCTCAGCGGTGCCTGATTGCCCGGGCCGAACAGCTTGAACACGTTGAGGAACGAGTAGTGCCCGGATCGCTGGATGTCGACGATGATGCTCTTGAATTCCTCGACGGCCTCGGTGGGGACCACGAACTGGTACTGCAAAAAGCCCGCCGAACCGTAGGCGCGGTTCCACTCACCGAACATGTCGAGCGGGTGATAGAACTGCGTCAGGTTCTGCACCTTGTTGCGGTACGTACCGGACTTGCGGTACCACAGCTCGCCGATCGGCATGAACGTGAACTTGTTGGCCAGGCCGTTCGGGAAGATGTCCGGCAACGTGAGCAGTTGCGGCGCATCGAATTTCAGTGGATCCTTCTGCAGCTTGGACGGCAACTGGTCGAGCTTGGCCAGGGACCCGCGCGATATCGCGGCGCGACCGAGTTTCGGCGGCTTGCTGATCGCGTCGAACCACGCGCTCGAGTACGTGTAGTTCGCCTCGCTGCCGTCGCTGTGGAACGCGATGGTCTCGTCGAGACTGCCCGTGACATCGCCGTCGGCGATGAAGTACGCGGTCTCCGTCGGCGTCATCTCGATCGTGGCGCGCAGGATGATGCCGGTCAGACCGTTGCCGCCGACGGTCGCCCAGAACAGGTCCGAGTCCGGTCCGGCGGGCGTCAGGTGGCGCACCTCGCCGTTGGCTGTGAGCAGTTCCATCGAACGCACGTGGTTGCCGAAACTGCCTGCGCTGTGGTGGTTCTTGCCGTGGATGTCGCAGCCGATCGCACCGCCGACCGTGACCTGGCGCGTGCCAGGCAGCACCGGAACCCACAAGCCGTGGGGCAGTGCGGCTTTCATCAACTGGTCCAGGCTCACCCCGGCGTCGACGTCGACCAGCCGGGTGCCCGAGTCGATCGAGTGGATGCGGTTGAGCGCTGGCATGTCGATCACCAGCCCGCCGCCGTTCTGCGCGTTGTCCCCGTACGAGCGTCCGAGCCCGCGTGCGATGACGCCACGACCACCCTCTTCGGCTGCCCGTGTGACAGCGCGGACGATGACCTCGGGGTCGCTGGTCGAGAGCACCGAAGCGACGGTCGGCGCGGTGCGCCCCCAGCCCATCAGGCGCTTGGTGGTGGTCGGAAACTCGGTCGTTGACATCGTCAGTGAGGGTACCGCGCCCATTGCCCGCAACCTGTCGTCTTACCCGCCGAAATCGACGTAAATGCTGTTCACAGCGTTTGCGGACGACATTTTCGTCCCTCTCGGCGCGGTTTCGAGCAGCTTCACCTGGCGGCGAACTTGGTGCATGGGGCCAGCAAACGCGCGGATAAGATATTTCCTGACGTGATGCCAGGGGGATCGGGTGCAACTGAGCGACATCGACTCGTGGAACGTGGGCGCATTGCAGTCCATCGCTTTCGAGTTGCGTGACGAGCTCAGGACGATCGAGGGCGTCGCGACCGACTTGGAGTTGATCTCCAGGCTGCCGGGCTGGGACTCTCCTGCCGCAGACGCAGCCAGGGGGCGTATCGGGACGGCCAAGGCGAACGTCTTGGACGACGCGGCGGTGATCGGAGCTGTCGCTCAACTCGCCGATGAAACAGCGGCGGCAGTCGCGAAGCTTCAATCCCAACTCGAGGCCGTCCGCGCAGACGTCGCCGCGCAGGGCGGGTTGCTCCACCTCGCGGACAACGGCGATGTCACGATCGGCGGGTCGCCGGACGACCGTGAACAACTGAAGCACATCGCGGAGAACATCGAAGCCCGCGCAAAGGCACTGATCCATCAGGCAGAGGACATCGATGCCGACTGTGCAGAGGTGTTCGGCCACATCGAAAATGGTGACGTAACGGCGCGCGGCTCCTCCGATTTCGCTTCGGCGCAAGAGATGGGCCGCGAACAGTCAGGATTGTCCGCTCCCTACCCGCCGGAAGGTGAAGGCGTAAGCCCCGAGAATGTGAATGCCTGGTGGAACGCACTTTCCGAAGAGGAACAGGCCAAGGTCATTTCCGAGCACCCGGACTGGATCGGAAATCGGGATGGGGTCCCCGTGGCGGTGCGCAGTGAAGTGAACAAGGCAGCGTTGGATCGGGAACTCGCTGAGGCGCAAGCCGCCGTCGACGCGATGCCGAGCCGAGATGAGTTCCGGCGGGAGCATCCAGGATGGAACGGTGCACAGTTGAACGCCGCGTACAACAAGATGATGTTCGAGCGGCAAGGGCGTCTCGACGATGCCAAAGCGATGAAAGATGCCCTGTCCGTTGATGGGAAGTATGACCCGAACAAGTATCTGATGCTGCTGGAGTTCCCGGAGGATCGCGAGCCGCGAGCTGCCATAGCCGTAGGCAATCCGGACACGGCTGAACACGTCACCGTGACGACACCTGGCGTCGGTACAAGGCCCGAAAGCCTGGGTGGCATGGTGAGTGAAGCCGATGCCCTACGTCAGGAGGCTCAGACGCAACTCGACCGGGCCGGACGGAGTGGTGAGCAGGTCGCCACAATTGCGTGGCTTGGCTACGAGCCGCCCGGAACCGATATTTCGGTCGCGGAAGCCGGCTTCGAGCGTAGAGCGAACGAGGCTGCGCCGGATCTCGCCGACTTCTATCGTGGAATCAACGCAACGAACGAACACGGCTCAGACGTCCACTTGTCGGCTTTCGGTCATTCGTATGGTTCGTTGACCACAGCCCAGGCCCTCTATGAGCTCGGCGAAACCGGCGTCGTCGACGATGCCGCTTTCTACGGCTCGCCTGGTCTCGGCCACACTGACTCGACCGAGACCTACATCTCTCCGCGAGGGGTGCCGATCGAGGTTATGGCACCGATCCGAGATGAGTCAGACATGTTTCTCGCCGACGGCCGTGCATTTGTGATGTCAGCGCCAGGCGACCCGATTTCTGGTGATCCCACGTGGAATGGCGTACCGCTGCCGTCAGCAGGGGACCTTGGCCAGTTCGGGCCCAACCCCTTGACGCTCCCGTTGGAACAGTTGTCGGCGGATGCTGCAGTGACGCCGGATGGAGTATCACGCGAGGGGGCCGTTGCTCACGCGGATTACCCGCGTCCGGTCGAACTACCAAGCGGTGAGAAGGTGTTGAGAACTCCTGCGTACAACCTGGCGGTGATCGCCGCAGGGCTCGCAGATGTCCCGGGCCCGAATGGAGAGGACAGGTTGGTGCGTTGACGAATCAAATCCCGTCAAGACGGATCCGAGGCGCAATGGCGTGTGTGGTCCTGATGGTGGCCGCAGCATGCGGTGGTGGTAACGGCGATGGCGGATATGACTCGCCGATTCTGAATGAGGATGTACCTGTGGCCAACTTGACCGATCTCCCTGATATTGAGCACTCCAGGATTGAAATGTTGGACCTGATGGAGCGGGTGCGTGACGAAGTTTCCCGGCTTGCACCGGCGACTCAACCCTGGCGGTGGAACCGTGAAGAATCTCGATCAGGATGTGTACAGAAAGAAAGTGGCCTCCGCGGCGTTTCGCTGGCTACACAGAATCTCATCTCAGATGCCCCACTCACCGATGACGAGTGGGCAGCGGCATTCCCGGTAGTGGAGAGGCTGACCAGGGAGTCCGGTCTGGGAACCGTCACGGTGATGGCGAACGCCAGTCGGAATCACGACGTGCGGTTCAGCAGCGACGACGGGCGGACACTTGTATTCGGGACTGCGGAAGCGTCGGTTATTGCCGGAAGAATCGAGTGCCGCCGTTCGGCCACCACCGCTACACCGGCGCCGTCGCCCTTGCCGACCACAACTGGACCTGTTCCCACCAGAACGACGGGCAGGGGAGGATCGTGACGAACCCTGAGCTACACGTGACGCCGGCCGAGGTGCGCCGCTCGGCCGACCAGATGGACGTGGTTGCGCATGAGGCCTCGTCCAGCCGTACGGCGATGGCTGACGGCATCTCGGGCCAGACGACGGCGTGGAAAGAAGCCGGCACCCCAGGTTTCGCCAAGTTCGTGGACATCGCTCATTCTCAGGCAGAACGGTTACGCACCGATCTGACAGGCCTCAGGGACAGGCTGCGAACTGCCGCCGATGTCTACGAACGACGGGATCACGAAGCCGGCGGAGCCCTCGACAGTTCCGTCGGAGGAACGGACTGATCGCTCCCGGATGTCAGAGGTCACGAAGACGCGAGCACGGGCTCCTCTTCCTCGATGGCCGGGCGGCGCAGGAAGATCTGGAGCAGTGCGCCGGCCAGCGCGCAGGCCGACATCACGAAGAAGCAGATGATGTAGCCGCGGTGGGCCTCCCAGCCGCCGCCGACGGCGATCAGCCTGCCCATGAGCAGCGGGGCGATGCCGCCGCCGATGAACATCGCCGTGGTGATGATCCCGTTGGCCGTCGACACGGCGCCCTCGGGTGCGGCGTCGGACGCTGCGGCGTAGTAGATGGGCCACACGGCGTTGGCGACCACACCGAACGCCAGTTGGATCACGACGACGAGCACTGACGACGTCGCGAAGTAGAAGCATGCGACGCTGATGGCCATCCAGATGCCACAGATCATGATCGTGGACTTGCGGCCGATGACGTCGGACAGCGTGGGCCACAGGATCTGCCCCAGGACGCCGGTGAAGGCGAACACGACGCTCAGTCCGGCCGATTCGGCCAGCGACAACCCGACGACGTTGTACAGGTAGGCGGGCAGCACGACGTTGATGCCCATGTACACGACCTGGGTGAGCAGCGTCGTGAGCGCGGTGAGGTTGATGCTGCGGATCTTGAAGCACGCCCCGATCAGGCCCTTTCCGCCGGAGGCCGCCCGTTCCTCGTCACCCTCGGGCGGGGTGAGTCCCTTGGCGGCGATGTCCTCGTAGAGGGTGCTGATGCGCTCCGCGGTCGAGTAGCGGCCCCAGAAGATCATGAGCGGCACCGCGACGATCAGGCCGAGGAACAATGCATACGACCAGTTCTCGGGGCCGAACGCGGCTATCACCACGGCTGCCGCCAGGCCGCTGAGCAGCGATCCGACCGGATAGCCGGTGTGGTGGGCGCCCAGTGCGAAGCCGCGTCGCTCCTTGGGCCACCACTCGGCGGTGTTGCTGACGCCGACCGGTTCACCCCAGCCTGCGCCGAGGTTGACCCCGACGCGCAGCGCGATGAACGCCGCGGCGTGCGAGCTGACGGCCTTCAGTCCGGAGGCGAAAGACAGTGCGGTGTAACCGATCACGAGCGGAACCTGGAAGCGGGCACGTTTCCAGCCGCCGCCGTACCGGTCGCTGAGCGTGGAACCCGGGATGGCCAGCACCGCGAGCGAGATCATGATGAGCGATGCGATGGCACCCCAGGTGTCGGGGCTGAAGTCGAAGTGCTCGGAGATGGTGGGGCCGAGCCGCAGGATGATCTCGCGGTCGTAGGCGTTGAGCACCCAGATCAGCCAGCACACACCGAGCGAGACCCAGGAGTACTTGTGCATGTTGCGCAGCGAGACCCTGCGTGAGCCGATTTTCATACCGATGTCCTTGAGTGTGAAGTGATCAGGCGCCGAAGCGGGGTTCGGGGACGCCGCGCACGCCGAGGCCATGGATGGCGAACAGGGAGCCGCGCAGTTGTCCGTCCTCGGGGAACCGCGGCAGCGGCGGGCGCGCCATCGAGGTCACGTAGAGGACGTCGAGATCGGGCCCGCCGAACATCACGCTGGTGGGTTTCAGTACCGGGAAGTCGATGACGTGGTCGACGGTGCCGTCGGGCGCGTAGCGGATGATCTTGCCGCCGTACACCAGCGCCTGCCACAGGTAGCCCTCGGCGTCGACGGTCGCGCCGTCGGCCGCACCGCCGCCGCTGGTGTCCACACGTGCGAACGTGCGCCGGTTGGACACCTTTCCGGTATCGAGATCGTAGTCGTAGCACCAGATCTCGCCGGTCCAGGTGTCACAGAAGTAGAGCGTGCGCCCGTCGGGGCTCCAGCACGGACCGTTCGAGACGGTGATGTCCTCGTCGAGTATCTGCAGTGTCCCGTCGGGGCCGTAGCTGTACAGCTTGCCGCTGCGGGACTCCTCGAGGGTGTCCATCGACCCGAACACGAACCGGCCGCGCTTGTCGACCTTGCCGTCGTTGAGCCGGTTGCTGGGCAGGTCGCGCTCCAACTCCAGCACCTCGGTCTGCTCGCCGGTTTCGAAATCGACTCTGTACAGACCGTTTTCGAGTGCGGTGAGCGCGGCCGTGCCGTCGCGGTACAGCGTCATCGAGCCGATCTTCTCCCGAACGTCCCACGCCCGGATCTGCGTGCCGTCCGCAGTCGCGCGGAAGATGCGGCCGTCGGCGCTGTCGAGCCAGTACAGCAACTGCTGCTCGGTATCCCACAGCGGTCCCTCACCGAGGGTCGTCTTGAGATCGGCGACGACGGTGATCGAGTAGTCGCGGTTGATCGCGGTTCCCATGGGCGTGAACGCTAAGGCGGGCTGAAGATGTTCAGCAACGTTAAGTTGTGATCTTCGGCATTTTCAGGTGGCGTGCGTGGTGGCACCGACTTTTTCGCACGAAAGCCGCAGGACAGCGGGTGGCGAGCTGGGCATCGGGCTGCAATTCAACTTAACGTTGCTTAACGATTTGGATCACACTTAACGTCGGACACACACGACGGCAGGGGGAGGTGACCAGTGAGTGCAGAAGTCCCGTCGCGGCGGCAGCGATCCACCCGGGTCTCGGCGGCCGACGTGGCACGGGCTGTCGGCGTCTCACCGGCGACCGTCTCCTACGTCATGAACGGACGCGCGGGCGTATCCGAACAGACGCGGGCGAGGATCCTCGAAGTGGCCGAAGCGCTCGGGCACATCTCGAGCGCGCGGGCCGATCGGCTGCGGTCGCATCAGACGCGGGTGATCGGCCTGATCCTGACCGACATCGCCAACCCCTTCTACACCGAGATCGCGGCAGGCACCATCGACGCCGCGCGGGCCCGTGGGTACGAGGTGTTCCTCGCGCACACACAGGAGGACCCGCAGACGCTGCGGTCGATCGTCGACACGATGATCGCCCGCCAGGTCGACGGGGTCGTGATCACCGTGCTGCACCCCGACGACGGCGAGGTGATCCGTTCGTTGCGCAGCGCGCGCATCCCACTGGTGCAGTTGTCGCGGCGCATCCAGCGCGTCGACGCCGACTTCGTCGGCATCGACGACCGTGCCGCGGCCTCGGAGATGATGGAACACGTTGTCACGCACGGCTATCAGGACATCGTCACCGTGGTCGGGCCGCGCTCGTCGAGTGCGTCGGCCGCGCGTGAAGAGGGTTTCATCCGTACCGCCGAGGCGCACGGCATCCGGACGGTGTCCTCGCAGCGCATCAGCACCTACCTCAGCGAGCGCGGCGGCTACGAGGCCGTCGAACAGGTGCTGGCTCGCAAATCGCTACCGCGGGTGATCGTGTGCGGCAGCGACGTCATCGCGCTCGGAGCCATCAGCGCACTGCGGGAACGGTCCCTCAACGTTCCCGACGACGTCGCCGTCACGGGTTTCGACGGGCTCTACCCGGGACCTCTCGTGGAGCTCACGACAATCAACCAGCCTCGGCGTGAGATGGCCGAGCAGTCCATCGAACTGCTGACCCGCCGCATCGAAGGAGCGGGAGGCTCCTACCAGTCGGTGCTGCGCGCCCACCAACTGCGCATCGGAACCACGTGCGGCTGCCCCAGGATGCGGCCGCACCTCGCCGCCTGAACCGACTGAGCGACAACCACATCGAATCGTGACGACCCCCGAGTGGGGGTCTGGAAGGAGCGTTGTCTTGGACAGGCTCATCATTCGCAGATTGATGCCGCTGCTGATCGCGGCGTACATCATCGCGTTCATCGACCGCACCAACATCGGGCTGGCCAAACACCACCTCGAGGTCGATCTGGGGATCTCGGCAGCCGCCTACGGTCTGGGTGCCGGCCTGTTCTTCCTCGCGTACTCGCTGTGCGAGGTGCCGAGCAACCTGATCATGCACCGCGTGGGCGCGCGGATCTGGATCGCCCGCATCATGGTCACCTGGGGTCTGCTGTCGGCGGCCATGGCGTTCGTGCAGGGTCCGGCGTCGTTCTACGTGCTGCGGATCCTGCTGGGCGCGGCCGAGGCCGGCCTGTTCCCGGGCGTGATGCTCTACCTCACCTACTGGTTCGGCCGCGATCAACTAGCGCGTGCCAACGGGGCGTTCCTGGTCGCGGTGTGCCTGGCCAACATCGTCGGGGCGCCGGTGGGTGGTGCCCTGCTCGGCATGGACGGCGTGCTCGGCTGGCAGGGGTGGCAGTGGATGTTCGTCATCGAGGGCATCCCCGCGGTGCTGCTGGCGGCCGTGGTGCTCAAGGTCCTGCCCAACGGTCCGCTCGAGGCCAAGTGGCTGGACCCGGCGGCCGCACGTGCCCTGGTCGACCGTCTGGAACGCGAGAAGGCCGAAGGCGCCGCCGCATCGGGAACCCACTCGTTCGCCGGGGTGTTCCGAGACAAGCAGATCCTGCTGGTCATCGCCGTCTACTTCACGCACCAGATCGCGGTGTACAGCCTCACCTACTTCCTCCCCGGCATCATCGGCGGATGGGGCGAGATGTCCGATCTGACAATCGGTTTGCTCACCGCGCTGCCGTGGGTCGCGGCGGCGATCGGCACGCTGGTCCTGCCGCGGCACGCCACCGACGGGCGCAGGTCCCGGATGCTGCTGTTCGGCGGGATGGCGGCCATGGTCGTCGGATTCGTGATCGGCGCGGTCGCCGGACCCGCGCTCGCCCTCATCGGGTTCTGCATCGCGGCGTCGACGTTCTTCGTCGTGCAGTCGATCCTGTTCACCGTGCCGGCCTCGAGGCTCACCGGCGCCGCACTCGCCGGTGGCCTGGCCCTGGTCAACACCCTCGGCATCCTCGGCGGCTTCGTCGGCCCGTTCGTGATGGGCCTGCTCGAATCCGTCACCGACAACCCCGGGGCCGGACTGTGGTTCGTCATCGCACTGCTGGTCATCGGCACCGCGGTGAGCCTGACCCTCAAGGTCCGCGCCGCGCCCCAACCCGAACTGAAGGGAGTCAAAGCATGAGCGACGCACGCATTCTCGTCGTCGGCGCAGGAGCGATCGGCGGTGTCACCGCGGCGCACCTCGCGCGCGCCGGGCGGGACGTGACCGTGCTCGACGCCAACGCCGAACACGTCCGGTTGATGAACTCACCGGGCCTGAAGTTCGACGAACTCGGCGAGACCAGCCACGTCACGATCACCGCGGTCGACAGTCCCGCGGCCCTCACGGGCCGGTTCGACTTCGCCCTGGTGGCGCTCAAGGCCCCGTATCTGCAGGCTGCGCTCGGGCCGCTGGTCGAACGCGGTCTGGTGGACACCTACGTATCCCTCGGAAACGGACTGGTGCAGAACACCATTCAGCAGATCGTCGGTACCGAGCGCTTCGTCGTCGGCATCACCGAGTGGGGCGCGACCAACCTCGGTCCGGGGCACGTCGCGCAGACCACCGTGGCCCCGTTCGTGATCGGCGAGGTCGACGGCACGCTCACCGCGCGTCTGGAGACCCTGCGCGGCGTGCTGTCCGCGGCAGCCGAGGTGGACGTGTCCACCGACGTGATGAACCAGGTGTGGACGAAATTACTTCTCAACAGCACCTTCTCGGGCCTCGCCGGTGTCACCGGAATACTGTACGGCGAGATCGCCGCCGATCCGCTGGGCCGCACGATGGCGTATCACGTGTGGACCGAGTCGTACGACGTCGCGCGTGCGGCCGGCTTCGAGGTCGGCCCGCTCATCGGCATCCAGCCCGATGATCTCGTCGTGCGTTCCGAAGCGGACCGCGAACGCGCCGATGCGGCAATCGAAGTCCTGATGAGCAAGCTCGGCGCCACCAAGGCGTCGATGCTGCAGGACCTCGAACGCGGCGCGACCACCGAGGTCGACGTGATCAACGGCGGCGTGTGCACCACCGCGGCGAAAGCCGGTGTGGCAAGCCCGTTCAACGCGCGCATCGTCGAACTCGTCCACGAATGCGAACAAGGCCTGCGCTCGCCCGGCCGGGAAACGCTCGAAGCCCTCGCCCAGATTTCCGCTCGACAATGAGGAGTCAGACCATGAACCAGTCCATGAACGACAAGGTCATCATCACGTGCGCCGTGACCGGCGGCATGACCGTGCCCGCGCAGTCCAAGGCCATCCCGATCACCGTCGACGAGATCGTCCGCGCGGGTGTGGAGGCCGCCGAGGCCGGTGCCGCCGTGCTGCATGTCCACGTGCGTGAGGAGACGACGGGACGGCCGGTCGCCGATCTCGACCTGTTCGAGCGGGCGCTCACCGAACTCAAGAAGAACACCGACGCCGTCATCCAGCCCACCACCGGCGGCGGCCGCGGCATGACCGTGGAGGAGCGCGCGTCGGTGCTGAAGTTCCGCCCGGAAATGGCCACATTCAACGCGGGCAGCTTCAACTTCGGCCTGTTCCCGGTCGCGGCGCGGGATCTGCCGTTCGCCGACTGGGAGCGTGACTACCTCGAAGGCACCACCGACTACATCTTCAAGAACACCTTCGCGGACATGACCTACATGGCCGAGCAGATGCGCCAGTCCGAGACGCGCCCGGAGATCGAGGTGTACGACGTCGGCCACATCTACAACCTGGAGCAGCTGGTCAAGGACGGTGTCCTGGAGCCGCCGTTCAACCTGCAGTTCGTCCTCGGTGTCCTTGGTGCCAACGCCGCGGAGCCCGATCAGCTCATCCACATGCTGCGCACCGCCGAGCGGGTGTTCGGCCGGGACGCGTTCACGTGGTCGGCCGCGGGCGTCGGCTACCGCGGCGAGTTCGGTCTCGCGGCGCTGTCGCTGATCCTGGGCGGCAACGTGCGCGTCGGCCTCGAGGACAACCTGCGGATCACCAGGACCGAGAACGCGACCTCCAACGCGCAGTTGGTGCGCAAGGCCGTCGACCTCGCCGCTACGTTCGACCGCGCACCGGCCACACCCGACGAGGCGCGTCAGTTCCTGGGCCTGAAGGGTGCCGCGGCGGTCGGGTTCTAGCGCGGGGTTCTAGCGCAAACGGAAGATCACGGCGCGCTGGACGATGAAGTTGATGACGGTGGCGGTGCCCTGCGCGATCACGAACGCAACGGGCACCCGCCAAGGCTTCTCGTCCCACGCCATGTAGAACACGTAGTTGATGCCCACCTGCACGGCGTAGGTCACCGCGTACAGCACGCACACCGCGATGAACCGGGCCTTGCTGGGTGGCGCCTGGAACGTCCAGCGCCGGTTGATCAGGTACGCCGTGGTGGTGCCCGCGACGAAACTGAGCGTCTTGGCCACGTTGACGTGCAGCCCGGCCGCGAGCAGCAGCACGTACAGGCCGAAGTCGACGATCGCCGACAGCCCACCGGTCACGATGAACCGGAACGCCTGGGTTCCCAGGCTCAGGCGGGGTGCTGTCGTTTCGGCCACCCCGGCAGCTTAGCGAGGTCAGGGGGACAGGACGTCTTCCAGCACGCCGCGCAGCGCCTCGACCGCTGGTCGGAACGCATGTTCGGCGGGTGCGCCGAACCCGACGATGATGCCGTCGGGGGCGGGGATGTCTGGATGGGCCAGCGGGTGACGCATGAACGCCAGGCCGGACAGCGCGATGCCGGCCTCGCCCGCGCGGCGCAGCACCTCGGGTTCGGCGCCGTCGGGCAGGGTGAGCAGCATGTTGACCCCCGCGGCCAGGCCGCGGATGCCGACGTCGAAGCCGGACAGCGCCTCGACCAGGTGGTCACGGCGACGTCGGTAGCGGTTGCGCATGCGCCGGATGTGACGGTCGTAACCGCCCGTGGCGATGAAGTCGGCCAGCGTCAGAGCCGTGATGGCGTCGACGTTGAACTGCTGGCCGCCCGCCGCGGCGATCACGGGTTCGACAAGTGCCTGTGGCAGTGCCATCCACCCCACCCGCAGGGTCTGCGCCAGGCTCTTGCTGGCCGAACCCAGGTAGGCGACGTGCTCGGGGTCCAGCGACTGCAGGGCGCCCACGGGCTGGCGGTCGTAGCGGAACTCGCCGTCGTAGTCGTCGTCGATCACGTAGCCTCCGGTGCGCCGCGCCCACTCGATGACCTCGCTGCGCCGCGACGGGTGCAGCGGCATGCCGTGCGGGCTGTGGTGTGCCGGGGTCAGCAGCACCGCGGGTACGTCCAGCATGTCGAGATCGCTGATCACCGCGCCGTGTTCGTCGAGGCCGATGGGTGCCGTGGCGATGCCCATCGCGGCGAGGGCATCGCGAAAGATGAAGAGCCCGTACGCTTCCACGGCGATGGAACGCTGTGTCCCGAACACCTTGCCGAGCAGTTCGACGCCGTTTCGCACCCCCGAGCAGATCACGATCGATTCCGATGTGGTGCGCACGCCGCGGACGCGGCCCAGATATTCGGCCAGCGCCGAACGCAATTCGAGCCGCCCGCGGGGATCGCCCATGCGCAGTGCCGACGCGGGTGCGTTGGACAGTGCGCGGCGCGCGGAGGCCAGCCACGCCGTGCGCGGGAACTCCGCGACATCGGGCGAACCCGGCATCAGGTTGTGCTTGGGCGTGCCCGCGATGCGCAGCGGCGGCGGTGTCAATCGCGGGGCCTCGGTGCGCGCGACCCAGGTGCCCGCTCCCTGGCGTGAGGCCAGCCAGCCCTCGGCGACCAGGTCGGCGTACGCCTCGGCCACGGTGTTGCGGGCCAGTCCCAGGTCGGCGGCCAGCACGCGCGACGGCGGCAGTACGGTGCCGGTGCCCAGGCGCCCCGAGCGGATGCCGTCGCGCAGGGCGGTGACCAGGTCTTCGCGGGCCGTGCGGCTGCCCGGCGTGATGACGGTGTGCAGCTCGAGGTCCCGAGCTCCAGAATTGGCCCGTGAAGTCACTACAACATTGAACCACCTGGGCGGGCCTTTGATGGCTAGCGTGGATGTCATGACACAGACACTCGAATCCGCCGAACGCATCAACGTCTACAAGGCGTTCCCCGAGCTGTACGACGCGATGATGACGCTGTCGTCCACGTCCGCAAAGGATTTCGACCACACCATCGGCGAGCTCGTGAAGATCCGCGCGTCGCAGATCAACCGCTGCGGGTTCTGCCTCGACATGCACACGCGCGACGCCCGCAAGCAGGGCGAGACCGAGCAGCGGCTCGCGCTGATCGCGGCGTGGGAGGAGGCCGGTGACCTGTTCACCGAGCGTGAGCAGGCGGCTCTCGCGCTCACCGAGGCGGTGACGGAGATCAACCGCGGCCCGGTGTCTGACGACGTCTACGAACGTGCGGCCGCGGTGTTCAGCGAACGCGAACTCAGTCAGTTGATCGCGATGATTGTGACCATCAACGCGTGGAACCGCATCAACGTCACCGTGAAGATGCCGTTCCCGCGCCGCTGAATCCCCCAGACCTTCCGCGAGTGTGAAACCTCAGCGAAAAAACCGCGTTGGAGTCGCAGAGGTTTCACACTCGCGGGTATGGCAGATCCACCGAAGCTAGATTGGGCGCATGGCCGGCCCGGTGTCAGTGCTCAGCGAGAACGAGTGCTGGCGGCTGCTCGCGAGCGTCCCGATCGGGCGGTTCGTCACCACCATCGGCACACGGCTGGAGATCTATCCGGTGAACTTCGCCGTGCAGGAGCGCACCGTGTTGTTCCGCACCAACGAGGGCACCAAGCTGATCACCGCGATCATGAGTGATCGCGTGCTGTTCGAGGCCGACGCCCACACGGCCGCCGACGGCTGGAGCGTGATCGTGCGCGGAACCGCCGAACTGCTGCAGACCGCCGAGGACATCGCCGAAGCCGAGCAGACGGGACTGCTGCTGTGGACCTCACCGGCCAAACGGCGCTACGTGCGCATCACCCCGAAGGAGATCTCGGGGCGGTTCTTCACGTTCGATCAGACCCAGTAGGGCACGCGGCCGCGGTACTGGCGCATCGCGAAAGCCGCGAACGTCCAGCCGATCACCGTGAACGCCAGGACCACCAGCCAGTGCCGAAGTTCCTGATCGGCGCCGAGCAGCGGAGCACGCACGATGTCCAGATAGTGCAGCAGCGGGTTGATCTCGACGATCTTGGCCCACGAGCCCGCACCCTGCTGCTGCAGCGTCGACTCGTTCCAGATGATCGGCGTCATGAAGAACAGCAGCTGCACGACGCTGGCGAGCAGCGGCCCGATGTCGCGGTAGCGGGTGGCCAGGATGCCGAAACACAGTGCGACCCAAACCATGTTGAGCATGATGAGCCCGAGTGCCGGGATGACCGCGAGATCGGTCCACGTCCACGGTTTGGGATAGATGATCGCGATGATCACGAAGATGATGATGTTGTGGGCGAACAGGATGATCTGCCGCCACACCAGCCGGTAGACGTGCACGCTCAACGGCGTCGGAAGCTGTTTGATCAGACCCTCGTTGGCGATGAACACCTCGGCGCCTTCGAGGATCGACGCGTTGATCAGGTTCCAGATGATCAGGCCCAGCGTCACATACGGCAGATGCTCGGACAGTTCGAGCTTGAACAGCTTGGAGTACAGCACGCCCATCGCCACGGCGGTCGCGCCGGTGGCGATGGTGATCCAGAACGGTCCGAGCACGCTGCGGCGGTAGCGCTGCTTGATGTCCTGCCAGCCCAGGTGGGCCCACAGTTCACGTTTGGCGAAACCCTCGACCAGGTCGCGGCGGGCTCTGGCCATGGTCTTCGACTGCGCCGCCGCGTCGGTGAACGTCATCGCTGGAACCTTTCGCGTCTTCCCAACCGCCGCAGCCGAATCCACTCACGCAGACCGGCGAGGTCGCGGCGTGACACCAGAAAGTACCAGCCGAAGCGCAGCCACTCCTGCGGCAGGAGCTTGCGCAGACCCGGCTGTGACAGCAGGTAGCCGCGGTTGCGGTAGGTGAAGAACCGCTTGGTCTCGTCGTCCGGGTACTGCGTGTGCATGCGCCCGCCGAGGATCGGTTTGAACTCGTCGGTGCCACAAGGATGCAGATAGCTTGCGGTCAAACACGTTCCGAACGGCAGCCCGGAACGGACCAGGCGACGGTGCAACTCCACCTCGTCGCCGCGTACGAACAGCCGCAGATCCGGGACGCCGACGGCGTCGACCGTGTCGGCGCGGAACAGGGCGCCGTTGAACAGCGACGCGATGCCCGGCAGCAGATCCCCCGATGACGACGAGCTGTCGGTACGCAGTTCCGAGGT
>Ga0182740_1000091_pt1 | contig 156952 bp, 147 predicted proteins | sample eDN5th37CKraftBY_FD_128872 | JGI IMG/M metagenome (GOLD analysis project Ga0182740, IMG submission 128872) | Enriched backyard soil microbial communities from Emeryville, California, USA - eDNA 5th pass 37_C Kraft BY (version 2) (version 2) | ecosystem: Environmental > Terrestrial > Soil >... | reverse complement strand
GATGCCGCCGACGGCGGCGTCGAACTCGCTCATCACCTTGGCGGTGGCGGCTTCGCGCTCGGCCGCGGCGCGCTTGTCGGCCTCGACCTTCTGCTCGGCCTCGATGCGGTCGCGCTCGGCCTTTTCGGCCAGCGCCTTGCGGTCGAGCTCGGCCTTGGCCTCGGCCTCGAGCCGCGCCTTCTCGGCCGACTTGACCTTGAAGGTCTCGACCGCCGCGGCGACATCGCCGATCTCGTCCTTGCGGCCGAGCCCGGGCAGCACCACGTCGAAGTTGCCGTCGGCGAGCTCCAGCATGCCGCCGGTCAGCGCCTTCATCGGACGCGCGATGGTGAACACCGAGAACACCGCCGTGCCGATCAGGAGCAGCGCCGCGACGGCGCCGATGATCAGGTTGGTGCGCTCGGTCTCTTCCATCGCCTGCGCCGCCTTCGCCACGGCGACCTCGGTGCGCTGCTGCGCCACCTCGGAGATCTTGTTGGCCAGGGTCTCGACCTCGGCGGCCAGCGGCAGCGTGCGCTCGCGCGCGATGCGCGCGGCCTGCTCGTTGAGGCTGGCGATGCGCGCCGTATCGGCCTGCGGGCCGGCGAGGCCGATCGCCTCGGTGCGCACGGTCTGGATCGCCTTCGCCTCCTCGACGTAGCGCGTCGCGGTGCTCTTGAGATCCTCCATGCGCTTGCGGTTCTCGGGGTCCTGCGCGATCTTGATCATCGCATCGGTCTGCTTCACCACCGTGGCCTGGCGCGCCGCGAGATAGTCGGCCGCGCGCTGCATGTCCTCGTTGGTGCGCGCGAGACGGATGTCGCGCACGCCGATCTGCAGGCCGCGCGCGGCGGATTTTGCGTCGGCGGCGAGCGCCGCGATCATCTGCTGCGCAGTGGCCACCTGCGTGTCCGTGCGGACGGCGCCGTTTCCGGAAATCTGGCTGAAGATCATCGCGCCGACGAGCGCGATGCTCATGATGGAGGTGATGGCAAGCTTCGCGCCGATGCGAAGGTTGAGCAGGACGGCAAAAAACCGTGACATGGATGAGCCCCGACTGGGTTGGCGTGAAACGATCGACCGATGGCACATGTTGGCGGGCGCGCTGGTCGGGCGCGTCCATCAAGTCGAAGAGCTGCAAAGGCACGGGGCGCTGTGCGGCGCTGCAAGGAGCCCCACCGACGGCAGGTTCGGCAGTGCGTCGGGTTGGTCAGGACGTCATTGGCCCGACCGGCGTCCGACAGATGTCACCCGCGCGACGTTGCGCGAATGGTCATCCGCGCTGCGGTGCGCGGACGCGAACTTGAAACACCGGCCGAGGGGGGACTGCGGACAGCGGCAAGCCCATGAGTCCGGCGAAGGCTGGACAAGCACGCGTCCGAACGCTTCACCGTACCTGCCAAAAGGATTGGTCGGTTAGGCTTACCGGTGTGTTAAATCGCGCGGCATGGCGGGAATGCCGCGCCGCGCGATTGCGCGCGCATCGGTCGCGCGCCGCCGCGCGCGCCGCAGCGAAACGCGCGGCCATCTATCGATGAAGACACGGGATTTCGCGCGCGGCCGACGCGCTCACGCGCAGCGACGCCGCGCGGCGACTCGGCGACGTCGTGCTTTTCCTGACAGGATGCGCAGTACGTTACGCGGCTTCCCTCGCCTGCATCGACGCAGCACCGGGACCGCTCGGCGCCCTCGCCGCGGCGAACGCGAGCGCCGTCAACGGACCGACCATGATCCACTGCACCGCCGTGAACGCCGTCTCGATGAGGAGATAGTCGGGGACCGAGGTCATCACGTTCTTCGCGGCGACCGCCAGGGTGGTGAACGTCCATGACAGCAATCCGCCGACGGCGGCAAAGGCAAGGCCGCGCGCGAGCCACGAGCCGGACGCCTGGGCGAACGCCTTGTCATAAAGCCAGGCAAAGATGGACCCCTGGACCAGGATGGCGACGAACCCGAACGGCACGATGATGTCGCTGCGATAGATCCCGAGCGCGGCGTAATAGCCCTCGAACAACACCAGGTGCCACACGAAGCCGAGGGCGAACGTCGGGACGAGATAAGCCAGAATGGGGAGGATGTAGCGCTTGACCATCGGTGCCTGCCTGTCGCCGCGACCCACGGGCTCTGTTACGTCTTCGATGCACCGGGGGCGCCGACGTGCAGCCCCCTCGTTGCTCAATACAACCTGTATTTGTATATGACGCGAATGCATGTGTATACTTGCCGCGCGGCAGCCGGCGCATAACCGCAAGAACACAACGGCGGCCGACCGGTTCGGAATCAGTCTCGTCAGGACGATACGGGTGATCTCACGCGGGGGATTTCGATGTCCAACAATTACGTGGGACTGCGGCGCTTCAAGCGCGACGACCCGAAGGCGGCGGAGCGCTGCATCGAGCGGCTGATCGCGCTGCGCAAGGACCTCGCGCCGCTGCGCAAGCGCAAGAGCGACGCATCGCTGCTGCTCGCGACCTGGAACATCCGCGACTTCGACTCCAACAAGTTCGGCTTCGGCCCGCGCCTGCCCGAGACCTTCTACTACATCGCCGAGATCATCTCCTGCTTCGACCTCGTGGCGGTGCAGGAGGTCGCGCGCGACCTCTCCGCGCTCGAAAAAGTGATGGCGATCCTCGGGCGCGAGTGGAGCTACATCGCGACCGACACCACCGAGGGGCCGAGCGGCAACGCCGAGCGCATGGCCTTCATCTACAACACCGAGAAGGTGTGGTTCCGCAAGATCGCGGGGGAAGTCGTGCTGCCGCAGGGCCAGCTCGTCGTCTCGCGCAAGAAGGTGCGCGCGGCCAAGGACGAGAAGAAGGGCGAGAGCGCAAAGACCAGCCCGCAGTTCGAGGAGACGCGCCAGCAGTTCGCGCGCACGCCGTTCCTCGTCGCGTTCCAGTCGGGCTGGTTCCGCTTCAGCCTGTGCACGGTGCACATCTATTACGGCAAGGAGTCGGGCCCCGAGCTGCAGCGGCGCATCGACGAGATCAAGCGGCTGGTGACATTCTTCGCCGACCGCCAGGATGTCGCCAGCAAGCAGGAGAAGGACCGCTTCGGCAACGTCGAGAACTACGTGCTGCTCGGCGACTTCAACGTGGTGAGCCCCGAGCACGAGACCATGAAGGCGCTCAAGAGCGAGGGCTTCGTCGTGCCCGACGCGATCGACGGCAAGAACGTGCGCAAGCAGGGCGACCACTTCTACGACCAGATCGCCGTGCGCGTGAAGGACAAGCGCTTCAGGGTGGTGGGCGGCGGCATGCTCGACATCTACGCCGAGGTCTTCCGCGACGAGGACCAGAAGACCTACGCGCCGTTCATGCCGAAGAAGGACCCCGAGAAGGACGCCAAGTTCGCCGCCAAGACGCCGGAGGCGCTCTACCGCAAATGGCGCACGTGGCAGATGTCGGACCACCGCCCGCTCTGGATCGAGATCGCGACCGATTTCGCGGACGAGTATTTGAAGGAGTTGGCGGGGGAGTGAGCCTCCAAGATTCAGAAAGATCGGCGTGAATCCTGGTTTGTCTTACGTGTCGCCGTATTCCTCCCCCGCCGCGTGGCGCGCGGCGATCAGGCCCTGCACGATGCAGCGCGCCAGTCCGTCGTGCTGCCCCACGGACTCCGCTCAACCCTGCTGCGGGTGATTTCGGCATCACGCTGCCGCTTGATCTGCCGCAAAGCGACAGCCGATACGTTTTGCTAGATGATGCCTGCGTTCTCGCGAGGCCACATATGCTGGAATACAGCGTCGTCGCAAACCGCGTGGATTCCCACGGCAGTATCGTGCGCTGCAAGTCAGCGGAAATCACGCTCGATACGGATGTGAACGGACGCGCGGACGCCTTCAATCCCGCCGAATTGCTTCTTGCCGCGCTCGCCGCGTGCATGATCAAGGGCATCGAGCGCGTCGCCCCGATGAATCATTTCAAGTTCCGGGGTGTCGAAGTCCGCCTGCATGGGCTCCGGCAGGACGCGCCGCCGTTCATGTCGCAGATCACTTACGAACTGATCGTGGATACCGACGAAGAGGATCGCCGCCTCGACCTTCTTCACCTCAACGTGCGCAAATACGGCACCATCTTCAACACCGTGGCCGCCGCCACCAAACTCGAGGGCGTCATCACGAGAAAATCGTGACGAGCTCCCGACCACCGCGTATCCCTTAAGAGTCCCTCTCACACGGCAGCCATGATCCGCCGCGGGCCCGCCACGCGCGCGACGGCACGATTCCCGGGGGTGCGGCCATGTTGACCTCCGCTACGCCCCCGCCGCGTGCCGCGCGGCGATCAGTCCCTGCACGATGCAGCGCGCCAGTCCGTGCTCGGAGAAGCCGCCGGCGGACTCGCCGCCGCAGTAGAGGCCGGGAATGACCGCGCCGCCCATGTCGATCACCTGGCAGTTCGCGTTGATGCGCAGCCCGGCGCGCGAGTCGTGCAGCACCGGCGTCGACCACGCGGCGAAGAAGGGCGGCGTCGCGATCTTGTAGCGCGGCGCGGGCTTGCCGAAATCCGTGTCCGCGCCGGTATCGACGAAGGAGTTGTAGCGCGCGACCGTCGCCTCCAGCGCCTGCGGCGGCATCGGCACGCGCTGATATTTCATTTGGATCCTGGCGGCGAGCTCGGCGATCGTGTCGGCGCGGAAGAAGAAGCCCTGCGCCATGTCCACGAACGGCGGCTCGGGCACCCAGTTCTGCCGCTTGAGCGCGTCGGCGTCGAAGATCGCCCAGATCGGGCCGCCGCCGTTGTGGCCGTCGCCGATGCCGGCGAGCGCGGCGTTGATGAAGTTGTTCGGATTGTAGGTGATCGTCTTGGCGTTGAGGTAGCTGCCCTGCACGTAGGGCTTCACGCGGTCGTAGTTGTTGGCCGTGAAGGCCGCGCCGGTCTCGTCGTAGAAGCGGCTGCCGAGCATGTTGACGAGGATGACGTTCTGCCAGTCCGACACGAACAGGCCGGTGGCGCGCGCCTTCTCGAACACCCTGCTGCCCGGCTGCCAGTGCAGGTGCTGGTAGCCGTACTGGCAGCCGATGCGTCCGGCCTTGGTGATGCCGTAGCCGAACTCGCCGGTCTGGTTGGCGAGGCCCCAGAGCGCGGCGCCGACCGCCATCGCCGCGATCTCGCCGCTGCCGTCCTGGTCGGACCACGGCATGCCGGCGAGGCCGCAGTATTCCTCGGTGAGGCGCGGATCGAACATGCGGCGGAAGTTCACGTTGCCCATCGCGCCGCCGGTGCCGACGATCACCGCTTTGCGCGCGCCGATGGAGAAGCGCGCGCCGCCGTGCTCGACCTCGATGCCGGTCACGCGGCCCGCGGCCGGGCTCTCGCGGTGGATGGCGGTCATCCTGTGCTCGAGCAGGATCGTGACGCCGCAGCGCTGCGCCGCCTCGATCAGCGGCCACATCAGGCCGGCGCCGATGGAATAGGTGGCGCGCTGCGCAGGATCGACCGGCAGCCCGGTGTGCGCGATCGGCCAGTCGAGCGGCACCGCATGCATCTCGCGCGGCACCGAGTTGCCGACCGAGATGCCGCCGCGCTCGTCCGGCGCCTTGTCGGCGAAGGTGACGCCGTGCGCCAGCAGCCAGTCGTAGGCCGCGACGTTGTTGTCGGCGAAGGCGCGCACGATCTCGCGGTCGTTGTAGCGATAGTCGGGAAAGCCGTTCGGCTGCACGATCGACCAGTCGGTCAGGTCGGCGAACAGCAGGTCGGGGGAATCCTTGATGCCGTGCTTGATCTGCGCGCTGGTCCCGCCGCCGAGGGGAACGTTGCCGCCGCTGCAGATGGCGTGGCCGCCCATGTGCGGCTCGGCCTCGACGAGAATGACGGAGGCGCCCGCCTCGCGCGCCGCGATCGCCGCGGGCAGACCCGTCGCCCCCGATCCGATGACGACGACGTCCGCTTCCAATTTCCAGGTCACTTCACGTCTTTCCAAGTTACTTCGCTTCTTTCCAAGTCACGTCTTTCCAGGTCACGTCTTTCCAAGTCACGTCACGTCCCTCGCGAGACGTGTCCCGCCTCCCAGACGGGTGGTGCGGGCGGCCGGACTCGAACCGGCACAGGCCTTTCGGCCCGAGGGATTTTAAGTCCCTTGCGTCTACCATTTCGCCACGCCCGCAAGGCGGCGTGGATCATATGCGACCCGCGCCAGCGCCGCCACGGCGAAAGGCGCAAGCCTGCGGGCATGGCTGCACGGCCGGGTGGCAGCCTGATGCGTCATCAAAGCGGCGGCTCAGCGCTGGATTGCTTCGTCCGCCTTCGGCGTCCTCGCAATGACGGCGGCGCGGGCATGACAGCGGCGAGCGATGCCGCTCGGCTTACGCCCCGCCGTCGCGGATCGGCGGGCGGAACGCGAGGCCGGTGTCCCACGGAAAGAAGATCCAGGTGTCCTGCGACACCTCGGTGATGAAGGTGTCGACCAGCGGGCGGCCCATGGGCTTGGCGAACACGGTCGCGAAGTGCGCCTGCGGCAGCAGGTTGCGCACGACGCGCGCGGTGCGGCCGGTGTCGACGAGGTCGTCGACGATGAGCACGCCCTTGCCCTGCCCGCCGCCGATGTTGACGATCTCGTCGGAGACGCCCTTGAGCACCTTCAACTCGCCCTGGGTCTGGTGCGAGTAGCTCGCCGCGCACACGGTCTCGATCACGCGGATGCCGAGCTCGCGCGCGACGATCGCCGCCGGCACGAGGCCGCCGCGCGTCACCGCCACGATCGCCTCGAACGGGCCGGCCCCGGCGAGCCGCCATGCCAGCGCGCGCGCGTCGCGGTGGAACTCGTCCCAGGAGACCGGAAAGTTCCGCTCGGGCCCGCCCTGGGGCTGGTCGGTCGTGGCGTCGGTCATGGTGCTCTCGTCTCCCGCAAACCGGAGGGGTTTACTCCAAGCCTACCGTGTCGTGGCGGGAGTTGTTGCGGCCGTCCACGTTTTTCTTGAAGGCGCGCACCCCGCCCGGCTGACGCGCCGCAATACGCGCGCGCGGAGAGTTCTGCACCCCTCACCCGGATTGCGCGCCAGAGCGCGCAATCCGACCTCTCCCCGGCGGGGAGAGGTGGGGCGCCGTACCGGATACAGCGCCTCGCGATGAGCGCTAAACCCGCCGGCCGCGGCACGCGTATCTCAGCGCTTGATCTGCGCCAGCATGTCCTCGACCGCGCGCCGGGCGGCGGCGAGCTTGTCGGGATCGCGCCCGCGCACCACGATGTTGGTGTTCGGCCCCTGCCCGTCGAAGAACGGATAGCTGCCGATGATCACCTCCGGGTTGGCCTTGGCGACCTCGCCGAGCGGCGTGCCGATGTCGCCCTCGCGCGCGTCGGCGCGCACGGTCTCCGACAGCATCCGCACGCCGGTCGCAAGCTTGCCCGAGACCGCGTCGAGCATCGCCTGCATGATGGTCGGCACGCCCGCCATCACGATGACGTTGCCGATCCAGAAGCCGGGCGCGGTCGAGATCCTGTTCTCCACCAGCGCGGCGCCGGCAGGGATGCGCGCCATGCGCAGCCGCGCCTCGTTGAGCTCGAGGTTGGGCGCGCGCTCGCGAAAGAGCGCGACCGCGCGCGGATCGACGTCGATCGGCACGCCGAAGGCCTTGGCCACCGCGTCGGCGGTGATGTCGTCGTGGGTCGGGCCGATGCCGCCGGTGGTGAAGACATAGGTGTAGCGCTTGCGCAGCGCGTTGAGCGCGGCGACGATCTCGTCCTCGACGTCGGGGACGACGCGCACCTCCCGAAGGTCGATGCCGATGGCGGTGAGATACTCGGCGGTGAAGCCGATGTTCTTGTCCTTGGTGCGGCCCGAGAGGATCTCGTCGCCGATGACGAGCAGAGCCGCCGTGACGACCTCGGTCCCCGGCTTCACGTCACTCATGCGCCACGCTCCCCTCTTCCCGCGCCGGGCCGGCCATCGCGCCCGCCGGCCATAGTGCCGCCAAGACCATAGTCATTGCCCGCACAAAATAGAGGCAATCGCCGCTATCGCCCGGGGAATCCACATGGTTTTGAGCCTTGCCCGGCTGGCCTGCCGCTTGCAACCACCGGCGCGGAAGGTCTGCGTCACGGGGCGTGCATGTCCATGGCATTCGACGAGATGACGGCGCCGGACGGGGCGATCCGGCCGGCCTACGCCGGACTCGACGCCTGGCTCAAGACGCTGCCGGCGGACATCCTCGACCACCGCCGGCGCGAGGCCGAGGTCATCTTCCGGCGCAGCGGCATCACCTTCGCGGTCTACGGCGAGGCCGACGCCACCGAGCGGCTGATCCCCTTCGACGTGCTGCCGCGCATCCTCACCGCCGCCGAATGGAGCCTGCTGCGGCGCGGGCTCGAGCAGCGCGTGCGCGCGCTCAACGCCTACATCAAGGACATCTACGGCAGGCGCGAGGTGCTGCGCGCCGGCATCGTCCCCGAGGACCTCGTGTTCCGCAATCCGGTGTTCCGGCCGGAGATGAACGGGCACAAGGTGCCGCACGATATATATGTGCACATCGCCGGCATCGACGTGGTGCGCGTCGACGCCGATACGTTCTACGTCCTGGAGGACAACGCGCGCACGCCCTCGGGCGTCTCCTACATGCTCGAGAACCGCGAGATCATGATGCGGCTGTTCCCCGAGCTGTTCGCGCGCCACCGCGTCGCGCCGGTGGAGAACTATCCGGACGAACTGCTGGCGACGCTCAAGTCGGTGGCGCCCGCGACCGCCTCGTCCGACCCGACCGTCGTGCTGCTCTCGCCCGGCATCCACAACTCGGCCTACTACGAGCATTCGTTCCTCGCCGACCACCTCGGCATCGAGCTCGTCGAGGGCCGCGATCTCCTCGTCAAGACCGACGCCGTCTACATGCGCACGACCGAAGGGCTCAAGCGCGTCGACGTGATCTACCGGCGCATCGACGACGATTTCCTCGATCCGCTGGTGTTCCGCCCCGACAGCGCGCTCGGCGTGCCGGGGCTGATGTCCGCGTACCAGGCCGGCAACATCACCCTCGCCAACGCCGTCGGCACCGGCATCGCCGACGACAAGGCGGTCTACAGCTACATGCCGCAGATCATGCGCTTCTTCCTGGGCGAGGAGCCGATCCTCAAGAACGTGCCGACCTGGCGCTGCCGCGAAGACGACCACCTCGCCTACGTGCTCGACCACATCGAGGAACTGGTGGTGAAGGAAGTGCACGGCTCGGGCGGCTACGGCATGCTGATCGGCCCGCGCGCCGACAAGTCGGCGCTCGCCGAGTTCCGCAGCAAGCTCAAGTCGGCGCCGCAGAACTTCATCGCGCAGCCCACGCTCGCGCTCTCCACCTGCCCGACCTGCGTCGACGAGGGTATCGCGCCGCGCCACGTCGATCTGCGTCCGTTCGTGCTCACCGGGCGCAACCGCATCTCGGTGGTGCCGGGCGGGCTCACGCGCGTCGCGCTCAAGAAGAACTCGCTGGTGGTGAACTCGAGCCAGGGCGGCGGCACGAAGGACACCTGGGTGCTGGATTCGTGACGGTGATTTGAAGATGCCGATCGCGCGGCTGACAGGACGGTCCCCCCTCACCCGGCTCGCGTTGCTCGCCGACCTCTCCCCGTTGGGGAGAGGTGACCGTGGGGCAGGGCAACGCATCTTGCTCACCTCTCCCCGCTGGGGAGCGGCCGAGGGGCTGCCGGATTCGGAGGATTAGCCATGCTCTCTCGCACTGCCGACAATCTTTATTGGCTCGCGCGCTACGTCGAGCGCGCCGAATATCTCTCGCGCACGCTGGAGGCGACGTTGCGCCTCTCGACGCTCCCGCTCGATTACGTCGGCTCGTCGAACGAATGGGCCTCGACGGTGGCGACCGCCGGCTGCGCCGGGGCGTTCTACGCCGCGTACGGCGAGGCGAACGAGGAGAACGTCGTCGAGTTCCTGGCGTTCTCGCTCGACAATCCGTCCTCGATCCGAAGCTGCTTCGAGGCGGCGCGCACCAACGCGCGCGCGGTGCGTACGGCGCTCACGGTCGAGATGTGGGACGCGATCAACGGCGCCTGGATCGAGCTCAAGCGCTTCGGCAACGGCCCGACCTCGCGCGACGAGTTGCTGCGCTTCCTGCGCTGGGTGCAGGAAATCTCCATGCTGTTCGACGGCTCGGCTTACCGCACCATGCTGCGCAACGATGCCTACTGGTTCTCGCGGCTCGGCCTCTACATCGAGCGCGCCGACAACACCGCGCGCATCCTCGACGTGAAGTATCACCTGCTGCTGCCGGAGGCCGAGCACGTCGGCGGCCCGCTCGACTATTTCCAGTGGGCGGCGATCCTGCGCTCCGTCTCCGCCCTCACCGCCTATCACTGGGTCTACCGCGACAGCGTCAAGCCGTGGCTGATCGCCGACCTGCTCATCCTCAACGAGCAGATGCCGCGCTCGCTGGCGAGCTGCTACGCCAACCTCGTCAGCCATCTCGACCAGATCGCGAACGCCTACGGACGGCAGGGCCCGACCCAGCGCCAGGCCCGCGCCATCCGCACGCGCCTCGAGAACAGCCGCATGGACGGCATCTTCCAGTCCGGCCTGCACGAGTTCATCACCGGGTTCCTGGCCGACAACAACAAGCTGGGCGCCACGCTGTCCGAGCAGTATCTTAATTGAGGACCCCTGCGCATGTCCTCGCCGGAAAACCGGGACCCACTTTTCCGGGACATGCGTATACTTTTGACGCATGTCCTCACCGGAAAACCGGGACCCACTTTTCCGGGACATGCGTAGAGAGACGAGACCCGCATGCGCATCCGCATCGCGCACGAGACGCGCTACCACTACGACGCGCCGCAGAAGAGCGTCGCGCAGCTCCTGCGCCTGACGCCGCGCAACCACGACGGCCAGCACGTCATGGGCTGGCGCATCGACGTGTCGGCCGACTGCAGGCTCAGCCGCCAGGAAGACGCCTTCGGCAACATCACGCATGCGTTCACGGCGGACGGGCCGTTCTCCGAACTCGCCATCGCCATCGAGGGCGAGGTCGAGACGCGGGACACCAACGGCATCCTGCGCGGCACCGTGGAGAAATTCCCGCCTGCCCTGTTCCTGCGCGAGAGCGCGCTGACGCAGGCGGACGCGCCGATCGCGGAGTTTGCGCAGGCCGTGCGCCGCCAGGCCGGCGGCAACGACCTCGACGTGCTGCATGGGCTGATGGCCGCCCTCAACCGCGAGATCGCGTTCGATCCCGACCCGACGCACGTGATGACCACGGCGCCGGAGGCGTTCGCGCTGCGCCGCGGCGTCTGCCAGGACCTCAGCCACGTATTCATCGCCGCCGCCCGCAGCCTCGGCATCCCGGCGCGCTACGTGAGCGGCTACTACCGGCGCAGCGACGTGACGGCGCAGGAGGCCGGGCATGCCTGGGTCGAGGCGCACGTCCCCGACCTCGGCTGGATCGGGTTCGATCCGACCCACGGCGTCTGCCCCGGCGAGGCGCACGTGCGCGTCGCCATCGGGCTCGACTACCTGAGCGCCTCCCCCGTGCGCGGCACGCGCTACGGCGGCGGGACCGAGGCGCTCACCGTCGCGATCAGCGTGGACCAGGCCTCGCGGCAGACGCAGAGCTGACGTTGCGGCCAGATCGTCAAGCTCGCTATAACCCGCAGCGCGGGCTTCCCGGACCGCGAGGCTGACAAGGACGTCGTCGACGCATGACCTACTGCTGCGGAATCCTCGTGCGCGACGGCCTCGTCATGATCGCCGACACGCGCACCAATGCCGGGCTCGACAACGTGTCGGTGTTCCGCAAGCTGCACCTGTTCGAGAAGCCGGGCGAGCGGGTGATGGCGATCGCCGCCGCGGGCAACCTGTCGCTGACCCAATCGGTCATCAGCATGCTCAACGAGGGGCTGGAAGACCCCGAGACGGGCGAGGTCGAGACGCTGATGAACGCGCCCACCATGTTCCAGGCGGCGCAGCGCATCGGCCGCGCCGTGAGGACCTTGCAGCGCGTCGAGGGCCGCGCGCTCGAAGCCTCCGACGTGAAGTTCGATCTGTCGTTCCTGTTCGGAGGCCAGATCAAGGGCGGACCGCTGCACCTGTTCATGGTGTATTCGGCCGGCAACTTCATCCAGTGCACCACCGACACGCCGTACCTGCAGATCGGCGAGCACAAGTACGGCAAGCCGGTGCTCGACCGCGCGATCACCCACGACATCGATCTCTACGACGCGCTCAAGATCGGGCTGATCTCCGTCGATTCCACCATGCGCTCCAACCTCACGGTCGGCATGCCGCTCGACATCATGGTGGCGCGCAGAGATGCCTGCGCGGCGGAACTGTCCTACCGCATCGAGCCGGGCGAACCCTATTTCCACGACCTGCGCGAGCGCTGGTCGGCGGCGCTGCGCGCCGCGCACAACAACATCCCGCGTCCGCCCTACGCCACGAAGGCCTGAGGCGGCCGTCAGGGCTGACCGTCAGGCTTTCTTGCCCCAGCGTCCGAACGCGAGCCCGGCGACGCAGACCGCGCCGAACACGACCTGCGCCGCTGCAACGAAGGCGAACAGCCCGGCGAGGCTGAGCCCGAACCTCGCGGAGGCGAACCAGCCGACGACGCCGGCCAGCAGCAGCCGCGCGGTGCCGCCGAGCAGAGGCACGAGAACGCGCTGCGCACCCTGACTGGCGAAATAGATCATGAGCCCCACGCCGAACAGCCAGTAGAACGGCGCGACGAGGCGCAGGTACTGCGCGCCCGTGGCGAGCGCCGCGGCGTCATCGGTGAAGAGGCGAAGCCACAGCGTGGGAAACGCCGCCACCACAGCACCGATCAGGCCGGTGGCGCCGCCGCCGATCAGCGCGCCGACCCAGGCCACGCGGCGGGCGCGCGCGACGTCGCCCGCCCCGATGGCCGTGCCGACCATGGTCACCGCGGCGGTGCCGAAGCCGAACAGCAGCGGGATCAGCAGGTAATCGAGCCGCGCCGCCACGCCGTAACCCGCAATGGCGGCGGTGCCGTAGAGGCCGACCGCGCCGGTGACGAGCGCCACCGTGAGATTCGTCTGCACGGTGGAGAGCGCCGACAGCGTGCCGACGCCGAGAATGTCCTTGAACAGCCGCCAGCGCAGCGGCGTGACCGCAAGGCGCAGGCCGGAGCGTCCCATGCGCAAGTAGAGCAGCATCGCCGCGGCGCAGAGCGTCGCGTAGAGGCCGTTGGCCGCGGCGCCACCGGCGATGCCGAGGCGCGGCAGCGGCCCGAGGCCGAAGATCAGCGCCGGCGACAGCGGCACCAGCACCAGCGCGCCGGTGAAGGTGATCAGCGCCGGCACCTTGACCTGGCCGCTGCCGCGCAGCACGGCCGCGAGCAGCGCCGTCATCCAGATCGGCACCGCGCCGAGGAAGGTGATGTTGGAAAAGGTGAGCGCCGCCGTCAGCGCGCCCTCGCGCGCGCCCAGCGCGCGGTAGAGCAACGGTCCCCCGAGCAGCGCGGCGACCATGAACACGCCGCCGAGGACCAGCGCGAGCACGAGCGCGTGGAAGGCGAGCGCCTGCGCATCGGCGAAACGGTTGCCGCCGATGGCGCGCGCGATCGCCGAAGCGACGCCCTGCCCGAAGCCGCCGTTGGCCATCATCTGCATCAGCATCAGCACCGGGAAGACGACGGCCACCCCCGCGAGCGCATCGGTGCCCAGGAAGCTGACGAAATAGGCCTCGGCGACGCCGACCAGCGTCTGCACGGTGATCACGATCAGCGTCGGCAGGCCGAGCCGCAGCAGGCCGGGAACGATCGGACCTTCGAGAATGAACGCGCGCGAGGCCAATGCGGCCGCGGCCGGCGGCTTTATGCGCCCGGAATCAGAAGCCACTGCCATCCTCGCCGAGTTCATCGACCGCCGCCGAATTATCTGTATATGCAGCTAATCGTGAAACAGGCGCGCGGTCAAGCCGGCGAGCCATGCGGATTGCGTTAGCTGGCCGTCAATTGTCGCAGAGAGTCGTCGAGCGAGCGGTTGAGTTCGTCGAAGCGGGGCGAACCCATGAGATCGGCCAGGTCCGCCTGCACCTTGCGCCAGCGCGGCAGAGCCTCGCGGAAGGCGGTGCGCCCCGCCTCGGTCACGGCGACGTCGCGCCGCCGGCGGTCGTCCCTCGCCACCGCCACCTTGAGCAGGCGGCGCTTCTCAAGCGGCCGCAAGGTGCGGGTCAGCGACGTCGGGTCCATCAGCAGTTCGTCGGCGAGCGCGCCGATCGACGTATCGCCGCGCACCGACAGGAATGCCAGCAGGCTGAACTGGCTGGAGGTGAGGCCCGCGGGCGCGAGCGCCTGGTCGTACATCTGGGTGACGCGGCGGGTGAGCTTGCGCAGGCGCAGGCACGTGCAGCGCCCCCACTGCCCTTCCGCTTTCGGCTTGCTCATGGCCACGGCCTCCGCACACGCTCGCCCGCAAAGGCTGCATATACATCCTTCTTGCCGCGCCGGCAATCTATCGACCGCATGCCGGGACGGCGGCTTGCGGCCGCAGGTCTCCTTCCACAAGATGCGCCGGGCTGCGCCTACACCGCGATCAGACCAGGTTGAAATCGCGATCGTGGTCTAGCTTTTGTTTGAGCATGATCTTTTCCGGAAACCGGTGTCCACTTTCCGGGATCATGCTCTAGCTTTTTGTGTGAGCATGATCTTTTCCGGAAACCGGTGTCCACTTTCCGGGATCATGCTCTAAGGCGCGCCGCCGGAGGAACGAAAGGAGCATCGAGGCATGGCTGCACAGAAGGTCGCGCTGGTCACCGGCGCAGGAACGGGCGTCGGCCGCGCCGTGGCGCTGGCGCTGATGAAGGCGGGCTACGCCGTCGTGCTCGCGGGACGCCGCCTCGACAAGCTGCGGGAGGTGGCGAAGGAGGGCGCGGGCGGCGCGTCGCTGTGCGTCGCGACGGACATCGCCGATGCAGCCTCGATCAAGGCGCTGTTCGCGAAGATCAAGGAGACCTACGGGCGGCTCGACGTGCTGTTCAACAATGCCGGCATCGGCGCGCCGGCGATGCCGCTCGAGGACCTGCCGCTCGAGAAATGGAAGGCCGTGGTCGACACGAATCTGACCGGCTCCTTCCTGTGCACGCAGGAAGCCTTCCGCATCATGAAGGAGCAGACGCCGCGCGGCGGCCGCATCATCAACAACGGCTCGATCTCGGCGCACGCCCCGCGCCCCCTCACCGTCGCCTACACCGCGACGAAGCACGCGATCACCGGCCTGACGAAATCGACCGCGCTCGACGGGCGCGCCTACGACATCGCCTGCGGGCAGATCGACATCGGCAATGCCGTCTCGCCGCTGACCGAGCGCATGGTCACGGGCGACGGCGTGCTGCAGCCCAACGGCCAGATGATGATCGAGCCGCGCATGGATGCGGAGCACGTGGGCGAGGCGGTGGTCTACATGGCCAACCTGCCGCTCGCGACCAACGTGCTGTTCATGACGGTGATGGCGACGAAGATGCCGTTCGTCGGGCGCGGGTGACCGTCCGGGCCTTGCGTGTCGTCAGTTCGTCCCGCGATCAATCGCAGACGAGCCGGCGCGGGCCGCGCCGCCACACGCCCGCGTAAGGATCCCACACGCGCGGGCGCTCGTACCAGCAGTCCTCTTCCACGACCACCGGCGGCGGCGGCGCGTAGTAGCTCGGCGCGACATAGGCGGGCGGCGGAGGTGGCCGCCGCGAATTGGCAACCGCGCTGCCGATGAGCGCACCCGCCGCAAGCCCGCCGATCACGCCGGCGGCGACGGCACCGCCGTCTCGGGCGCGGGCCGGAGTGCCCGGCAGGACGGTGGCGAGCGACACGAGCCCGGCAGCGAGAAGCGTGGCGACGGTCCTGATCATGAGATCCCCTCCCCGGCCCCGGCCGGTCCGAGCTGATTCTCCGCCAGTATGCTTACAAAGGGTAAACGAAACGCGCGCGGCCTTCCCGCACCATCCGCCGTGGTCTGAACACCGGCGGCCGGCCGCGCCGGGCGCTCAGTCGGCGGCGGCCCGCACCGTCACCTTGGCGCCGGAGCGGATGGCCGCCAGCGCCTTCACGTCGCCGCGCGCCTTGGCGAAGATGTTGCACGGGCTGGCGAGCCGCGTCTCGCCGGTCTGCGAGATCGGCGTGCGCCCGAACCCGATGGCGATCGCGGGGCCTTCGGGCCAGTAGGCGATCTCACCGGGCGTAATCACCGCGCGCGCATCGGGCTCACGCCGCGCGCGCACCGGCACGTCGAAATAGACCTCCTCGCCCCAGGTGAGCGCGGACGAGGTCAGCGGCAGCGCCGCGACGATCGCCTTGGCGGTGGCGGTGTCGAGCAGATCGGCGTCGAGGGTGAGCGTGCCGAAATCGAAGCGGATGCGCATGCGCGGCTCCTGGAGGAATGCAAGGACTCTCGGTTCGTCATGCTCCGCGAAAGCGGAGCATCCAGCAATCTCCGGCCTTCAAGCTTGAATACGAGCGCTTCGGAGTACTGGATCGCCCGCTTCCGCGGGCGATGACACCCGGGAGTCGGTGCCCAAGCCAAGTAGACCGCGCCTTCAGCGCGGCGGCTGCGCGGGCGCATCCGGCTGGCGCAGCGGATGCTCCATGGCGAAGGCGTCGAGCTGCATGCACGCCTCGAAGATGCGCGCGGCGGTCGGCCAGGCGGCAAGATCGCTGCCGAGCATCTTGGTTGCGACGAGATGCGGCACGAGACAGACGTCGGCGATCGTCACCTCCTCGCCGCAGCAGAAGCGCCCGGTGCGCGGATCGCGCGCGAGCACCTCCTCGACCGACCGGCAGGCCAGCTCCATCCAGTGGCGCTGCCAGGCGGCACGGCTGGCCTCGTCGAGGCGCAGGTCCTCCTCGAAATATTTTCGCACGCGCGGCACCACGAGCGGATGCGCGTCCATCGCGACCATCTGCGCCAGCGCGCGCACGTGCGCCCGCGCGCGCAAGTCACGCGGGAGCAAGGGCGGTGCGGGATGCTTCTCGTCGAGATACTCGAGGATGGCGAGCGACTGCACCAGCGGCGGCCCCTCGCCGTCGATCAGCGCCGGCACCACCATCTCGGGATTGACCGCGCGATAGGCGGGCGCGAACTGGTCGCCCTTGAGAAGATCGAGCGTGACGAGGCCGGCGGTCAGTCCCTTGAGGCGCAGGGCGATGCGCACGCGATACGTGGCCTGCGATCGCCAGTAGCTGTAGAGCTGCATCTCGTCCTTTCCGCCGGACCTCGCCGAACGTCATTGCTGCGGGATCTTGGCTTCCGCCACGACCTTGCGCCATTTGGCGACTTCGCCCGCGACCCAATCGTGCATCTCCTGCGGCGAGCTGGCGCGCACCTCGTTGCCGAGCTGTTCGAGCTTGCTCTTGGCCGGATCGCGCGCGAGCACGTAGCGGATTTCGCTGTTGAGGCGATCGACCACCGCCTGCGGCATGCCCTTCGGCCCCGCGATGCCCATCCACGAGCGCACGTCATAGCCGGGCACGGTCTGCGCCACCGGCGGAACGCCGGGCACCGAGGGCCACGCGTTGGGGCTCGTCACGCCGAGCCCGCGGATGGCGCCCGAGCGGATATGCGGCAGGGTCACCGTCTGCGTGTCGAACAGCACGTCGACCTGGCCGCCGAGCAGGTCGGTGATCGGCCCGGTGCCGCCGCGATACGGCACGTGGATCATCTCGATGCCCGCCATCGAGGCGAACAGCGCGCCGGCGAGATGCTGGGTCGAGCCGACGCCCGCCGAGCTGTAGGTGATCGAGTTGGGCTTGGCCTTGGCCGCCGCGATCAGGTCCGCCAGCGTCTTGTGCGGCGAGTTCTTGTTCACCGCGACGACGAAGGGGAAGAAGATCAGCGTCGACACCATCTGGAAGCTGTTCACCGTGTCGAACGGCAGCGACTTGTAGATCGCGCCGGAGACGGCGTGACCGCCGGTGAGCGTGATCAGCGTGTAGCCGTCGGGCGCGGCCTTGGCGAGCGCGCCCGAGGCGAGATTGCCGCCGGCGCCCGCGCGCGCCTCCACCACCACCGGCTGGCCCAGGCGCGGCGAGAGCGGCTCCGCCATGATGCGCGAGATCGTGTCGGAGTTGCCGCCGGCCCCGAAGCCATGCATCAGCGTAATCGGCCGCGAGGGATAGGCATCCTGCGCCGACGCCCGCGCACCAAACGCCACGATTGTTGCAAGCGCGGCCGCGCCGGCCGCGATGAATTTCAGCATTTCCACCCTCCCGTGATCTTGTTGTGGCGGGAGGGTAGCCCATGGGCGCACGGGAGGAAATCAAGTCCGTGCCGCAGACAGGCGACAAGTCCTTCGCGCCCCCGGCGCACCGAGCGGCGGACGCGGATCAGTGGAGCCCGAAGACGCCGTCGACGGCGCGCATCTCGGTCGGGGCGATCAGCTTGCAGTGAGCGACGGTCACGGAATGCAGCGGCCCCTCGAGGTTCGACTGCCAGAAATCCAGGAAGCGGTGGAGCTCGGGGAAGTCCGGGAACAGGTCGTAGTGCTGCCAGACGTAGCTCTGCAGCAGCCAGCGGTGATCCGGCCGGCGGTAGAGGATCTGCGCCGTGGTCAGGCCGTACCCGTCGAGCTGCTTCTTGAAGTCTTCCGAAACCATCGAATCCTCCGTGGTGGGAGGTACAAGTCTCGAATTCGCCGCCGGTTCATTGCAAGGCTAAAAAGTGAATTGTTTGTGTATTTTCAATGCGTTAGCAGCATCATGAGGAGACTGCTGCCAGCCCGGCGCCGACCCCCGCGGCGCGCCCCGCGCGCCGCGTTAAGGCGCATTAACCATGTCCGATCAAGCGGTTAAAGGATACGCTGGCACTCTTGAAAAGCGAGTGCTAAAAATTTTCGGCCGACCTCTTGCGGGACCCTAATCCCGGCCTATGTCGGCGGTCGGGCGGCTCACGGAAATGTTAGCTGGGGGGCCGCCCCGCTTCATCCGTTCCAGATCTGTGACATTTTCTCTAGGAGGACACCATGAAGTTCCGCCCGCTTCACGACCGCGTTGTCGTCAAGCGCATCGAAGCCGAAGAAAAAACCGCCGGCGGGATCATCATTCCCGACACGGCGAAGGAAAAGCCGCAGACGGGCGAAATCATTGCAGTGGGTCCGGGCGGCCGCGACGAGACCGGCAAGCTGATCCCGATCGACGTGAAGGTCGGCGACCGCGTGCTGTTCGGCAAGTGGTCGGGCACCGAGGTCAAGCTCGACGGCGTCGAGTACCTGATCATGAAGGAAAGCGACATCATGGGCGTGCTGGAAGACGGCGTCGCCAAGAAGAAAGCCGCGTAAGCCGCAACGGATACGGAGTTACTCAACATGGCTGCCAAAGACGTCAAATTCTCCGTCGAAGCCCGCGACAAGATGCTGCGCGGCGTCGACATTCTCGCCAACGCCGTAAAGGTGACGCTCGGCCCGAAGGGCCGCAACGTCGTGCTCGACAAGAGCTTCGGCGCCCCCCGCATCACCAAGGACGGCGTCACCGTCGCCAAGGAGATCGAGCTCGAGGACAAGTTCGAGAACATGGGCGCCCAGATGGTGCGTGAGGTCGCTTCCAAGACCTCCGACGTCGCCGGCGACGGCACCACCACCGCCACCGTGCTGGCCCAGGCCATCGTCAAGGAAGGCGCCAAGGCGGTTGCCGCCGGCATGAACCCGATGGACCTCAAGCGCGGCATCGACCTCGCGGTCGAGGCCGTCGTCGACCACCTCAAGGCCAACACCAAGAAGGTCACCTCGAACGACGAGATCGCCCAGGTCGGCACCATCTCGGCCAACGGCGACCAGGAGATCGGCCGCTTCCTCGCCGAGGCGATGAAGAAGGTCGGCAACGAGGGCGTGATCACGGTCGAAGAGGCCAAGTCGCTCGAGACCGAGCTCGACGTCGTCGAGGGCATGCAGTTCGACCGCGGCTACATCTCGCCGTACTTCATCACCAACGCCGACAAGATGCGGGTCGAGATGGAAGACCCGTACCTGCTCATCTATGAGAAGAAGCTGTCGGGCCTGCAGGAGCTGCTCCCGCTGCTCGAGGCCGTGGTGCAGACCGGCAAGCCGCTCGTCATCATCGCCGAGGACGTGGAAGGCGAAGCGCTCGCCACGCTCGTGGTCAACAAGCTGCGCGGCGGCCTGAAGGTCGCGGCGGTGAAGGCCCCGGGCTTCGGCGACCGCCGCAAGGCCATGCTGCAGGACATCGCGATCCTGACCGGCGGCCAGGCGATCTCCGAGGATCTCGGCATCAAGCTCGAGAACGTCACGCTGCAGATGCTCGGCCGCGCCAAGAAGGTGATGATGGAGAAGGAGAACACCACCATCGTCAACGGCGCCGGCAAGAAGGCCGACATCGAGGCGCGCATCGCGCAGATCAAGGCGCAGATCGAGGAGACCACCTCGGACTACGACCGTGAGAAGCTGCAGGAGCGTCTCGCCAAGCTCGCGGGCGGCGTCGCGGTGATCCGCGTCGGCGGCGCCACCGAGGTCGAGGTGAAGGAGCGCAAGGATCGCGTGGATGATGCCATGCACGCGACCCGCGCGGCCGTCGAGGAAGGCATCCTGCCGGGCGGCGGCGTTGCGCTGCTGCGCGCCTCGGAGGCCCTCAAGAAGGTCCGCACCCAGAACGAGGACCAGAAGCACGGCGTCGAGATCGTCCGCAAGGCGCTCTCCTACCCGGCCCGCCAGATCGCGTTCAACGCGGGCGAGGACGGTTCGGTGATCGTCGGCAAGGTGCTGGAGAAGGACCAGTACAGCTACGGCTTCGACGCGCAGAACAGCGAGTACGGCGACATGCTCAAGAAGGGCATCATCGACCCGACCAAGGTCGTGCGTACCGCCCTGCAGGACGCCGCGTCGGTCTCCGGCCTGCTGATCACCACCGAGGCGATGGTCGCCGAGCTTCCGAAGAAGAAGGACGCGGCGCCGGCCATGCCGCCGGGCGGCGGAATGGACTTCTAAGGAAGTCCAAGGAGCCGCCCTCTTGAAAAAGTGTCGAAGTCGGCAATAGCCGACTTCGATGCGGCGGAATGGACTTCTAAGAAGTCCAAGGAGCCGCCTCTCAGACGGACTTCCAAGTCCGGCTTGAGAGATCAACGGAAACTGCGAAGGCCCGGGAGCAATCCCGGGCCTTTTGCTTGCCGCGCGGCCCGGTAGAATTGCGCCATGCCGGATTCGAGCACGCTGTCGCCCCCGCGCATCGCCACCCGGCCCTTCACGGATGCCGACGCCGCGGTCGCGCGGCTCGTCGAGATCTACGAGCGCAACACCGCCTTCTTGCGCGACGCGTTCGAGGCCTACGCCTCCGGCAAGGAGCCGCCCGCGCGCGTGCGCGCCACCTACCCGTTCGTGCGCATCACCACGACGACCCACGCGCGGCTCGACTCCCGCCTCGCCTACGGCTTCGTCTCGGGCCCCGGCGTGCACGAGACGAGCGTGACGCGGCCCGACCTGTTCCGCCGCTACTTCACCGAGCAGATCGCGCTGCTGATCGCCAACCACGGCGTGCCGGTGGAGATCGGCGAGTCGGACGAGCCGATCCCGATCCACTTCGCCTACCGGCGCGACATCGGCGTCGCCGCGGGGCTCGCCGCCCGCGGTGGCGAGCCGGTCGAGCGTCCGCTGCGCGATCTCTTCGATGTGCCCGACCTCGCCACCATGGACGATGCGATTGTCAACGGCACGCTTGCGCCTCAACCGGGCGCGCCGGCGCCGCTTGCGCTGTTCCGCGCCGCGCGCGTCGACTATTCGCTGCACCGGCTCTACCACTACACCGGCACCGATCCCGAGCATTTCCAGAACTTCGTGATCTTCACGAACTACCAGTTCTATACCGACGCCTTCGCGCAGATCGGCCGCGCGCGGGTGGCGACGCCGGGCTCCGGCTACGAGCGCTTCGTCGCGCCCGGCAACGTGATCACACCGGCCGCGGGCGCGCCCTCCGGCACGCCGCCCGACCGCGTGCCGCAGATGCCCGCGTTCCATCTCGTGCGACCGGACGATGCCGGCATCACGCTGATCAACATCGGCACCGGCCCATCCAACGCGCGCAACATCACCGACCACGTCGCGGTGCTGCGCCCGCATGCCTGGCTGATGCTCGGGCACTGCGCCGGGCTGCGCAACACGCAGCGGCTCGGCGACTACGTGCTCGCCCACGGCTACGTGCGCGAGGACCACGCGCTCGACGAGGAACTGCCGCCGTGGGTGCCGGTGCCGGCGCTGGCCGAGGTGCAGGTCGCGCTCGAGCAGGCGGTCAGCGAGGTGACGGGGCTCACCGGCTACGCGCTCAAGGCGGTGATGCGCACCGGCACGGTCGCCAGCGTCGACAACCGCAACTGGGAGCTCGGCGGCCACGCCGTGGTCGGCCGCCTGTCGCACTCGCGCGCGGTCGCGCTCGACATGGAGTCGGCGGTGATCGCGGCCAACGGTTTCCGCTGCCGCGTACCCTACGGCACCCTGCTCTGCGTCTCCGACAAGCCGCTGCACGGCGAGATCAAGCTCGCCGGCATGGCCGACCAGTTCTACCGCCAGCGCGTGAGCCAGCATCTCGACATCGGCCTGAGCGCGCTCGAGAAGCTCAAGGCGCAGGAGCGCGAGCGGCTGCATTCGCGCAAGCTGCGCAGCTTCGCCGAGGTCGCATTCCAATAGGTTCCGCGAAGTTCCACCGTGGCGATGGCTGCGCCTCCTCGCCGCAGCGCGGCGCGGGCGCTTGCCGCCGGCGCGCCGTTCTTGTTAGCCTTCGAGCATAAGCGCAATGAGCGGCGGCGGTCGCGATCAAGCGCCCACCGTGCAATGCCCGTTGCATATCCCAGGGAGGGCTATTGATGTCGCACCGCATCCTGACGACGCACGTGGGCAGTCTGCCGCGACCGGCCAGGCTGATCGAGCTCAACCGCAAACGCATCGACGGCGAGAAGATCGACGACGCGACCTACGACGCCGAGCTCAAGAACGCGGTGGCGGAACTCGTCCGCCGCCAGAAGGAGGTCGGCATCGACCTCGTGAACGACGGCGAGTTCGGCCACACCATGGGCTGGGGTTACGACTACGGCGCGTGGTGGTCCTACGTCGTGCGGCGCCTCGAAGGGGTCACGGCGGAAGACAAGCCGCTGTGGATGCAGAAGCTCTCGGCCCAGATCGACACGCCGATGACGCCGGGCGCGTTCACCGTCGGCGACTGGCTCGACCGGCGCGACTGGAAGAAGTTCGAGGAAGCCTACATGGACCCGGCCTCGGGCTGCGCCCTGCCCGAGCAATACATGACGCACTACAGCCCGGTGGTGACCGGTCCGATCAAGTACAAGGGCCAGGACGCGATCCAGCGCGACATCGCCAACCTCAAGGCCGCCCTCAAGGCCGCCGGCATCCCCGAGAAGGACGGCTGGATGAACTCGGTGGCGCCGGCGAGCTGCTCGCGCATGGCCAACACGCACTACAAGAGCGAAGAAGACCTGATGATGGCCTGCGCCGACGCCATGCGCGAGGAGTACAAGGCGATCATCGACGCCGGGCTGACGCTGCAGCTCGACGATCCGGCGATCGGCGAGAACTGGGACCAGCAGAAGAACGAGCCGAGCATCGAGGGCTACAAGAAGTACAACGACAAGTGCATCGATATCCTCAACTACTCGATCCGCGGCCTGCCGCAGGACAAGATCCGCTTCCACCTGTGCTGGGGAAGCTGGCACGGCCCGCACACGACCGACATCCCGATGCAGCACCTCATCGACTCGATGCTCAAGGTCAACGCCTATGCCTATTCGTTCGAGGCGGCGAACGTGCGCCACGAGCACGAGTGGAAGCTGTGGAAGGACGTCAAGCTGCCGGACGGCAAGGTGATCATGCCCGGCGTCGTCACCCACTCCACCAACGTGATCGAGCATCCCGAAGTGGTGGCCGACCGCGTCCTGCGCTTCGTCGATGCGGTCGGGCCCGAGAAGGTCGTCGCCTCGACCGACTGCGGGCTGGGCGGGCGCGTGCATCCGCAACTCGCCTGGGCCAAGCTGGAAGCGCTGGCGCAGGGTGCGGAGCTTGCCAGCAAGCGGCTCACCTCGCACCGGGCGGCGGCCTGACCAATCCGCCACGCGCGGCGCAGGGTACTCAAAGGCCGGCCCCGGAGCGATCCGGGGCCGTCCGCGTTTCGGCGTTCGCTGTCATGTTGGAATCGCGTGCCATGAATCGGTACCGGGTCCTCGGCGTTTGCGTTATCAGATCAGTCCATGAGCAGCAGCGATACCGAAGTCGCGGTGATCGGCGGCGGGGCGGCCGGCATTGCCGCAGCGCGCCGCCTGCACGAGGCCGGCGTTGCATGCGTGATCATCGAGGCGCGAGACCGGCTCGGCGGGCGGGCGTGGACCGTCACCGATCCGGATGGGCACGGCATCGATCTCGGCTGCGGCTGGCTGCACTCCGCCGACCGCAATCCCTGGCGCGCGATCGCGCAGGCGCAGGGATTGACCCTCGACGACACGCCGCCGCCCTGGGCGCGGCCCTCGCTGCCGGTCGGGTTCTCGCTGACCGACCAGCACGCCTTCCTGCAGGCGCAGCACCGTTTCTATGAGCGGCTCGCCGCGGCCGAGCACGCGCCCGACCAACCGGCGTCGGCGCTGCTGGAGCCGGGCGGGCGCTGGAACGCGCTGCTCGACGCGGTGAACACCTACGTCAGCGGCGCGGAGCTCGAACAGGTGTCGGCCGTCGATCTCGCGCGCTACGACGACAGCGGCATCAACTGGCGCGTGGAGGAGGGACTGGGGACGGCCATCGCCGGGCACGGCGCGGGTCTTGCGGCGGCGCGCGACTGCCCGGTGCAGCGGATCGATCACGGCGGCCAGCGCCTGCGCATCGAAACGCAGAGAGGCACCTTCACCGCAGACCAGGCGATCGTCGCGCTGCCGAGCGCGATCATCGCGCAGCAGCCGGAGCTGTTCGTCCCTCGCCTGCCCGACAAGACCGACGACGCCGCCGGCCTGCCGCTCGGCCTTGCCGACAAGCTGTTCCTCGCGCTCGACCGGCCGGACGAGTTCGAGACCGACAGCCGCCTGGTCGGGCGCACCGACAGCGTCGCCACCGCGACCTATCATCTGCGCCCGTTCGGGCGGCCGCAGATCGAAGCGTATTTCGGCGGATCGCTCGCCGCCGAGCTGGAGCAGGCCGGCGACGCCGCTTTCACCGACTTCGCCGTGGGGCAGTTGAAGGACCTGCTCGGCAACGCCTTCGCGCGCCGGGTCCGGCCCCTGCGCGTCCACGCGTGGCGGCGCGATCCCTTCGCCCGCGGGTCCTATTCCTATGCCCGCCCCGGCCATGCGGACGCCCGCGCGAGGCTGGCCGCGCCTGTCGATGATCGCCTGTTCTTTGCGGGAGAGGCCTGCTCGCTCGCGGATTTCTCGACCGCGCACGGCGCGTATCTGACGGGAGTGGCGGCGGCGGAGAAAGTGATCGCCGCACGAGGCGTCGCGAGCGGCGGGGCGATCGCTTAAAATGCTAACGACCACGAACGAGAAGGTGCGCGTACATCCGGCGTCACCTGCTTGTCGTGGCCGTCTCAACAGCGGGCGCTAGCCTCGCCGTCTTCGTTCGCAATAATGTAGGAACGCAGCAAAGGTTCCACAAGGATGACTAAGACCATAAACACGCGACACTTTTATGTCGGTATCGGCGGCTGGACGTTCGAGCCCTGGCGCGGGGTGTTCTATCCGAAGGGCCTGACCCAGGCGAAGGAGCTGACCTACGCCGCGAGCCAGCTCACCTCGATCGAGATCAACGGCACCTATTACGGCTCGCAAAAGCCCGAGAGCTTCCGCAAGTGGCGATCGGAGACCCCGGAGGGGTTCGTGTTCGCGGTGAAGGGGCCGCGCTTTGCGGTCAACCGCCGCGTGCTGGCGGAAGCCGGCGATTCGATCCAGCGCTTCTACGACAGCGGCGTGACCGAGCTGCGCGACCGGCTCGGGCCGGTGCTGTGGCAATTCGCCCCGACCAAGAAGTTCGACGAGGCCGATTTCGGCAAGTTCCTCGAGCTGCTGCCGCGCGAGCGCGACGGCCTCACGCTGCGCCACGTGGTCGAGGTGCGCCACGACAGCTTCAAAGTGCCGGCCTTCATCGCCCTGCTGCGCCAGTTCTCGATTCCGGTGGTCTATGCCGAGCACAAGACCTATCCGGAGATCGCCGACATCACCGGCGACTTCATCTATGCGCGCCTGCAGAAGGGCAAGGACACGGAGCCCACCGCGTACCCCAAGGCGGCGATCGAGGCCTGGGCGAAGCGCGCGCAGACCTGGACGGCAGGCGGCGCGCCGGACGACCTGCCCTACGTCGACGGCAAGAGCGCGCCGAAACAACAGCCGCGCGATGCATTCATCTATTTCATCCACGAGGGCAAGGTACGCGCCCCCGCCGCGGCGATGGCGCTGCTGGACCGGCTCGGTGCGCGGCCGACGGCCAAGGACGCGTGATGCGCCCGCGCCCCACTAGGGTCCGTAGCTGACCTTGGGGGACCAGCCCGCGCGGCCCTCGGGGATGAGATCGAACAGGTGCCACACGGCGCAGAAGTCATCGCCGGGCGAGAACGAGGTGTCGGACACGCGCAGGATGGCGCCGCCGCGGCGCTTGAACACCGAGACGCCGGGCCGCGGGCCATTCTGCCAATAGCCCATGTCCTGCGGGAAGGTCGTTCCTAAAGTCGACACCATGGGAAAGCGCCAGCCGCGGCTCGCCGCGAACTCGCGCTGCACGGCCGGCTCGTCGGGCGAGGAAACGACGAATGCGGCGCGGTTCGCGAGATGGTGATAGACGCCGTTGAATCCGTCGGCCCACAAGGTGCAGGACGAGCACCCTCGCCCCATGTTGTGAATGACGATCAGCGTATCCTTGTCGCCGAACAGCTCCGACAGTTTCACGGGGCCGCCGAAGCGGGTGAACACGTAGTCGGCGACCTCCTCCGGCTCGACCGCCGCCTGCGCCTCGCGCATCTTCAGGCGCAGGTCGGCGATCTGGTTGCGATAGTCGGCGATCTTGCGCGCCGTGTCGCGATAGGGCATGCGGGTCCTCACGCACCGTAGGTGTCGCGCAGCCGCAGCCAGCTCATCGGCCGCGCCGGATCCTCGTCACGTCCCTTGGGAACGAGATCGAGGTACTGATAGGCCGCGTTCATCATCTCGATCCCGCGCGAGTAGCACGAATAGGTACGGAAGATCGCGCCGGCGTCGTCCTTGTAGAAGACGCTGATCCCCGGCATCTCCGATCCCGGGGGCGGGATGGTCCCGAAGTTGTAGGCAGCCTTGCCGTTTCCCACCTCGTCCGGACGGAACGAGACACCGTAATCATAATTGAAGTCGCTTCCGTTCGACGAGTACCAGTCGAAGGTCCAGCCCATGCGCCTGCGGAAGGCCTCGATCTTGGCGAGCGGCGCGCGCGAGATCGCGATCATGGTGACGTCGCGGTGCGCCAGGTGCACGACGTTGCGCTCGAAGTTGTCGGCCCAGAACGAGCAGCTCTTGCAGGCGGCGTCCCAGGCCGGATCGAACATCAGATGATAGACCACGAGCTGGCTGCGGCCGGCGAAGAGATCCGCCAGCCCCACCTCGCCGCCCGGGCCCGCGAACCGATAGTCCTTCTCCACCCGCTCCCAGGGCAGATCGCGGCGCGCACGGCTGAGCTCGTCGCGGGCTCGCGTGAATGCCTTCTCCCGGGCCAGCAACGCCTTGCGGGCTGCCAGCCAGGCATCGTGCGAGACGACCGTATGCTGCGTCATGACGACCTCCACTCCACTTACGATTTGGCACTCGAAGGTTTGGATGGTTTGCGGCGCGCACTCCCGCGCCGCGATGGCTGCCGCCGCTGCGCCGGCCTGGTGGGGGCCGGCGCGATCTCCTCCAAAGCGGCGGCGAGGACGTTGAACTGCTCCTGCCAGTACTTGCTGTAGCGGTTGAGCCAGACCGCCGCGGTCTGGATCGGACCGGCGTCCAGCCGGCAGCGACTGATGCGGCCCGTGCGCTCCTGCGTCACCAGCCCGGCGCGCACCAGCACCTGGATATGGCGCGAGACCGCCTGCAACGAGATGTCGAACGGCTCGGCGAGCTCCGACACCAGCAGGTCGCGGCCGTCGAGCCGCGTCAGGATCGCGCGGCGCACCGGGTCGGCCAGCGCCGCGAAGACCTCGTCCAGCAGGACGTCCTCGCGGGACTGCTCGTCATCGGGCCGCACCAGGCGCAGCGGGGTGGTCATGCTCGGGCCATTACTCAACCGATCTGTTGATATTCAACACATCCGTTGATGATCTTGTCAACCCCCTCCACCGCCTTGTCTTTGGCCCGCCGCCTGCGCACATTTGCGGCATGGCACGCAAGGCATCCGGCAAAGTTCCCCTCTTCACCATCGGCTATGAGCAGGCCGTCGTCGGCAACGTCATCGACGAGCTCGCCGAGGCCAAGGTCGACATGGTGATCGACACGCGCGCGGTGGCGGCCTCGCGCAAGCCCGGCTTCTCCAAGCGCCAGCTCGCCGCCGGCCTCGACGAGCGCGGCATCGGCTACCTGCACCTGCAGGGGCTCGGCACGCCCAAGGAAGGCCGCGAGGCCGCGCGCAGCGGCAAGATGGACAAGCTGTTCAAGATCTACAGCGCGCACCTCAAGACGGCGCGCGCGCAGGAGGAACTCGACGAGCTGACCACGCTGGCGAAGAGCGGGAAGCGCCTGTGCCTGCTCTGCTTCGAGCGCGATCACACGCAATGCCACCGGCAGTGGATTGCCGAGGAGGTGCAGGCGCGCACCGGCATGCCGGTGACGCACCTCGCCGCGAAGCTGCTGTAGCTGGTTATTCCGCCGGCAGGGCCGCCGGGCTGGCGCGACGCGCCTCCGCGCCGGCGACCAGCAGCGTGATCATCAGCGAGTTGACGGCATAGATGCCGGCGACGATCGCCGTGACCAGGAGCACGAGGTCGAAGCCGCCGGCGTCGTAGAGCTTGCCGATGCCCCACACCGCCGGCCCCGCCGACGTGAAGATCAGGAAGAAGCGAAACGCGTAGATGCGGCCGCGCCACGCCGGCGGCGTGTAGCGCGCGAGCACGATGTCGTTGACCGTCACCTGCGCATAGATCGCGGCGATGGCGAGAGCGAGCGCGGGCAACAGCGGCCAGCCGGTCGCGACCGTCAGCCACACCACCGCGATGAGCTGGATGCCGGCGACGGCGACGACGAGCACGTGCGGCGCGATGCGCTCGACTGCCCGGCCGACGGCAAGCTGCGCCGCCCCGCCCGACAGGAACACCAGCGTGGCAAGGCTGCCCACCACCGCCAGCGGAAAGTCCCGGCCGATGCGGGCGTCGACGATCTTGGGCAGCGTGATGGTGAGCGCATTGAAGACGAGCCCCGAGGACAGCGCGAGCGCCATGAACAGCACCACCACGGCGACGACCGTGCGGACGTCGAGCACGACATCCTGCGAGGTGAGCCGCGGGGCAGCCCGGCGCCTGTCGTCCGGAAGCATGAGCGCGTAGGCGATGCCGCTCACGATGAACAGCGCCGCCGGGATGAAGAACGCCGCGCGCCACCCGAACTGCGCCGTGATCACGGCGGTGACGCCGGCGGCGATCGACACGCCGATGTTCCCGCACACGCCGTTCCACGCCATCGTGCGGCCGCGGTTGACCGCGGTATCGATCACCATCGGGATACCCACGGGATGGTAGATCGCGGCAAAGATGCCGACCGCAAGCAGCGCGATCGCGAGCAGGGTGAAGTTCGGCGCAAGGCCGACCCCGACGCAGGCGAGCCCGGTCCCGAGGAAATAGATCGTCATCATGTTGCGCCGGCTCCAGTGATGGGCGATCCAGCCGAACGGGAGCGCAAACAGGCCGAACGCGGTGAAGGCGGCGGTGGAGAGGATCAGCAGGTCGCCGTAGGACCGGGCGTAGACGGCCTCGAGCCCGATCACCACGGTCGGGAAGATCAGGATCACGTAGTGATCGAGGAAATGCGCCCAGTTCAGGAAGGCGAGCGACCGGCGGCGCACGTCCTCCGGCAGCACCACGGCGGCATCGGCAGCGGGATTGTTGGGCGACATGGCTCGGTCCGCAATTGAGACTCAAGCTATAGCGCGGTTCGTAGCCTCGGCCTATGCCCCCGGGGCAGACGGGGGTCCCGATACAGCGGTCCCTAGTCCAGGGTGCGCCGGAACCGCGTCACCGCGATGCCCATGGCCACCAGCATCAGCACGAACAGGGCGATCGAGTCGTAGCGCAGGTCGGCGAGGGTCGACCCCTTGAGCATGATCGAGCGCACGATACGCAGATAATGCGTGAGCGGCAGCGCCTCTCCGATCCACTGCGCCCATTGCGGCATGCCGGCGAAGGGGAACATGAATCCCGACAGCAGGATGTTCGGCAGGAAGAACATGATCGACATCTGCATGGCCTGAAGCTGGTTCTGCGCCACGGTCGAGAAGGTGTAGCCGATCGAGAGATTGGTGGTGATGAACAGCGTGCTGAGCGCCGCCAGCAGCAGGAGACTGCCGAAGATCGGAACGCCGAACAGCAGGATACCGATGCCGAGGATGAGCGAGGCCTGCACGAACCCGACGACGATGTAAGGCACGATCTTGCCGAGCATGATCTCGACCGGCGTGATCGGCATCGCCAGCAGGCTTTCCATCGTTCCACGCTCGATCTCGCGCGTCACCGAGAGCGCCGTGAAGATCAGCATGGTCATGGTCAGGATGGTGCCGATCAGCCCCGGCACGATGTTGAGGGCGGTGGCGGCCGCCGGATTGTAGCGCGCATGCGTGCGCACCTCGAACAGGTCCTCGCCGGTCTGCGGGAGGCCGCGTTCGTTGCGCAGCGCCGTTCCAACGAGCCGGCCGAGCGAGGCGAGTGCCGTGCCCGCCGCGACGGGATCCGTGGCGTCCGCCGCGATCAGCAGCGCCGGCTTGTCGCCGCGCCGCACCGCGCGCTCGAAGTTCACCGGAATCTCGACACCGAACAGAACCGATCCCGACTTGAGCAACTGGTCGAACTCGGCTTCGCTGTGGACGATGTGCGTGACCTTGAAGTAGCGCGTATTCTCCAGCGCCTTGAGGAGCGTGCGGCCGATATCCGTCTGCTCCTGTACAAGCACCGCCATCGGCATGTTGCGCGGCGTCGTGTTGATCGCGTAGCCGAACAGCATGAGCTGGATCAGCGGAACCATCACGATCATCCCGAACGAGACGCGGTCGCGCCGAAGCTGGATGAACTCCTTGATCAGGATGGCGCGGGTGCGTCCCCAGAACCCGCCCATGCGGAACCGGCGAGACCCGCTCACGGCGCCACCTCCTGCTGGAAGTTGTCGCGCGCGCGGCCCATCAGCTCGATGAACACGTCCTCAAGCGAGGGCTCGGACGTGTGCACCGTCAGCGCGGGATCGTCGCGATAGGGCGCGAGCGTCGCCTGCAAGGCGGCGTGATCGCGGCCGGAGACGTGCAGGCTGTTCCCGAACGGAGCGACCATGTCGACGCCCGGCTTGCCCGGCAGGTCGGTCGCCAGCTCGCTCAGGCCTTGGCCGGTGATCGTGTAGGTGACGAGCTGCGAGCTCTTGATCACGTCCTCGACCGTCCCGTGCGTCAGCAGCTCGCCATAGGCGATGTACGCGATCTCGTGGCAGCGCTCCGCCTCGTCCATGTAGTGGGTGGAGACCAGCACGGTGAGCCCTTCGGCGGCGAGCGCGTGGATCTCGTTCCAGAAATCGCGCCGCGCCTTGGGATCGACGCCCGCGGTCGGCTCGTCGAGCAGCAGCAGCTTGGGATTGGGCAGCGTGCAGGCGCCGAGCGCCAGCCGCTGCTTCCATCCGCCGGACAGTTCTCCCGCGAGCTGCTCCTCGCGCCCGTGCAGACCAAGCCGGTCGATCATCGCCCGCGCCGCCTGCCTGGGCCGCGGCATGCCGTAGATGCGCGCCACCAGTTCCAGGTTCTCGCGCACCGAGAGGTCCTGATAGAGGCTGAAGCGCTGGGTCATGTAGCCGACCTGACGCTTGATCTCGTCGGCCTGCGTGCGGATGTCGTAGCCGAGCGTGGTGCCGGTGCCGCTGTCGGGCGTGAGCAGGCCGCAGAGCATGCGGATGGTCGTGGTCTTGCCGGACCCGTTCGGCCCGAGGAAGCCGTAGATGGTGCCGCGCTTCACGGTCATCGAGAGATTGCGCACGACGACGCGGCCGTCGAACGACTTCGTCAGCCCGTCCACCTTGATCGCAATGTCCGATGCGTCGGTCATGACTTCGGTGCGGCGTTCGCTTCGGGTTTGACTTCCGGCTTTGCCTCGGGTCCGAGCAGCGTGACGTCCACCGGCTGGCCCACGCGGAATTTCTCGGGCTGATCCGGCAGCGCCTCCACCAGGAACACGAGCTTGGAGCGCTCCTCCAGGCTGTAGATGACCGGAGGCGTGAACTCCGCGCTCTTGGAGATGAAGCTGATCGTCGCGCGCAGATCGGGCGCGCAACCATCGCACGCCACCGCGATGCGCTCGCCATAGATCACGCGCGGCAGCACCGCCTGGGGAACGAAGAAGCGGATCTTGAGATTTCCGGGCGGCAGCAGGGCCACGATCGGCCGGCCGGCCGGCACCATCTCGCCGGGACGGAAGTAGACCTGCTGCACGGTGCCGGTGACCGGGCTGTTCAGGCTGCGGCGGTCAAGCCGCGTGCGTGCCGAATTGAGCCGCGCCTCCGCGGCGCGCAGCTCGGCCTGGGTGACGTCGTAGTCGCGCTGGGTGCCGGACCCGGTCTTGGCAAGCTTCTGCGCACGCTCGAACGCCTGTTGCGCATTGGCGACGGTCGCCATGTTCATGTTGACGTCGGCGCGCTGCAGATCGGCGTCGAGCGTGAACAGCGGCGAGCCGGCGGTGATCTGGTCGCCCTCGCGCACGGAGAGCGTCTCGATGCGGCCCGCCTCGTCGGGCGCCACGAAGATGAGATTGGCCTCGACCCAGCCCTGGTAGGTGCGCGGCTCCTCGTTGCAGGCCGCCAGCGCCAGCGCGATGGCCAGCACCACGAGTATGCGAACGCTCTTCATGGTGCGGATTCCTTGCCAAAAAGAAGGTCGAGGTGCGCGCGCATCAGCACCGAAACGTCAAGCGGCGAGAAGCGTTCGAACAGCCCGGACCATACGACCGCGAAGATGATCGGCGCGACGACGAGGTGCGGGAAGCGCACCAGCGTGTCGTCCTCGAGCTCGCCGCGCGCGTGAGCGCGCGCCAGGACGTGGCGCAGCGCGGCGACCGCGCGCTCGACCACCTCGTGGTAATAGAAGTCGGCGAGCGCGGGAAAGCGCGGCCCTTCCGTCAGCATCAGGCGGATGATCTCGCGCCGGCGCGTGCCATAGACCTCGCGCACGAACATGTCGGCCAGGTGCTCCACCACCTGTCGGACCGGAAGGTCACTGGCCGGCGCGCTCTCGACGCTCGCGACCAGCGGCACCACCATGGTGCGCACGATCTCCTGGAACAGCGCTTCCTTGTCGGCGAAGTGAACGTAGATCGTGCCCTTCGCGACCCCCGCCCGTTCGGCCACGTCGTCGAGCCGGGCCGCCGCGAAGCCGCGCGCCGCGAACTCGTCGAGCGCCGCCGCGAGGATCGCCTGCCGGCGCGCCGCCGCCTTCTGCGCGCGCCCGGTGACTGCGTCCGCCGCTAGTCCCGGCGGGACGGGCGCGGAACCCGCGTCGCCGGTCGCGGCGCTTGCAGGTCTTCCCGCGGCCCTTTGGCGGGTCGTGGCCTGGGGCTTTCGCTGTCGTTTCGGCTTGGGTCCGTTCATGGCATGCCCGGCTGCATCACAATACTGACTGACTGGTCAGTCATATTTAGCGATACGGCTTCTTGCGCGCAAGAGGCTAGGCGGGAGACGATCCGGCCGGCACTGGCCTTTTTTGCACCGAGCTTGAGTTCCGTGCCGTAAGCGCAAGGATTTTCGGGCGATTCCGGGTGGGACACGCAGGCCGGCTCGGCCCTTGCGGCCCCTCCTCGCCCGCGGCCGCAACGCTACCCGGCGCTCGCGCCGGGTAGCGGGACCCGGAGCCAAATGGTGCTATGGACGTTGTCAGCCGTCAGGGGATGACGACCATGAGTCTTGCGGGACAGCTCAAGCGGATGGCCGGCGAGATCGCCGAGCAGGCGCAGCAGCGCGTGGACGAACTGGAGCGCCAGCTCGTCGAGATCGAAACGCGCAAGGCGACGATCGAGAAGGAGCGCGCGACCGCCCTGCTCGCTCCGCAGCGCGTGGAGGGCTTTCCGGTCAAGGCCGGCTCGGATTATCTGTGTCCGCGCTGCTGGGTGGAGAACGGCGCCATCTCACCGCTGCATCCCATTGCCAGCCAGACCAGCGACGACGTGCTGCGCTGCCGCACGTGCCATCTCGAGGTGGCGGTGTCGTTCTGAGTCCCGGTGGCGAGCGCGACAGCCCGCAAGGACGGGCTGGCGGCGCTACTTCGCCATCTCGGCGCGCACCGCGTCGAGCGCGTCGGGGGTATCGATGTCGAGAAGCGCGGCATTGCCGCTCACCGGAACCTCGACCACCGCCTCGGGGTAGGACGCGATCAGGTGACGCGCGCCGACGTCGCCTTCCAGCTGCGCAAGCTCGGGGAAGAAGCGGCGCGACCACACCACCGGATTGCCGCGCTTGCCGCCGGTCGTCGGCACCACCACGAGCGCGCCGCGCTCGGGATCGAATGCCGCGAGCAGCCGATCGACGAGGCCGGCATCGACATGCGGCATGTCGCCGAGGCACACGATCGCGCCGTCGACGTCCTGCGGCAGCGCCGCCACGCCGGCCTTGAGCGAGGTGGAGAGGCCGTCCGCGAAATCGGGATTGTGCACGAACGTCACCGGCAGACCGGACAGCGCCGCCTCCACGCGCTCGCGCTGATGGCCGGTGACGACGACGACCGGACGCGCCTTCGAGGCCAATGCCTGCTCGACCGCGATGCGCACCATCGGCTTGCCGCCGACGTCGGCCAGAAGCTTGTTGGGGCCGCCCATGCGCGTGGAGCGCCCGGCCGCGAGCACGACGGCCGCGAGCTTGCGTCCCGCGCCCGCCTCGTCGGCGCGCGGCTGCGGCCGCGTGACGATCTCCATCAGCAGGCCGCCGACGCCCATGCCGGTGATGTCCTTGCGCGTCACCGGCAGGCCGCACAGCAGGCGTGCCAGCACCCAGTCGAAGCCGTTCTCCTTGGGCGAGCGCGCGCAGCCGGGCGCGCCCAGCACCGGATGGCCGCCCGCGGAGGCGACCAGCATCAGGTTGCCGGGATCGACCGGCATGCCGAAGTGCTCGACCTTGCCGCCGACCGCCTCCACCGCCGCCGGAATGACGTCGCGCTTGTCGGCGATGGCTGAGGCGCCGAACACGACGACGAGCTCGGCGCCGGCCTTGAGCATCTCGTCGAGCGCCGCGGCGAGCGCGTCCGTCTCGTGCGGCACGCGCTTCTCGGCGATGATGCCGGCGCCCGCGGGCGCGAGGCGCTCGGCGGTGACGCGCAGCGTCTTGTCGATGACCTTGTCCGCGAGACCGGGCAGCAGCGTCGAGATGATGCCGACCTTCTTGACCACGTAGGGCGCGACGCGCACCAGCGGCTTCGCCTCGCGCGCGGCCTTCACCGCCCCGTCGCGCGCCGCGCCGCTGACCGCGAACGGAATGATCTTGACGGTCGCCACCATCTTGCCGGGCACCACCGGCGCATAGGCCTCGAGCGTCGCCAGCGTGATGTCGGGATCGACGGCATTGAGGCGATCGATGCCGGCCTCGTCGACGACGAGCACGCCGCCCGCTTCCGCGAACAGGTTGGAGCGGCCGGTGAAGGCGCGGTCGACGCGCACGCCCTCGCCCGCGACGGCCGCGGCGATCTCGCCCGCCGCCTGATCCTCGGAGATGTCGCCGGGCTCGAGCCGCGCGACGGTGATGCTGGCGATGTCGGCCGCTTCGAGCGCGGCGATCTCCGCCTTGCCGATGCGCGTGCCCTTCTTGAGCACGAGCGCGCCCTTGCGGATCGAATGGACGACGATGCCGCCCTCGGCTTCGGCGGGCGGGAGCGGACCGAACTTCATGACCGCTGCTCCGGTGACAATCGCAGGCTGGCGGTGATCTCGCCCAGGATCGAGACCGCGATCTCGGGTGGTGACACCGCGCCGATGCGCAGGCCGATGGGCGCATGGATGCGCGCGAGCGCCGCTTCGCTGATGCCCTGCCCCTTGAGCCGCTCGATGCGGCGGCCGTGGGTCTTCTTCGAGCCGAGCGCGCCGATGTAGAAGCACTCGCGCTCGAGCGCGTGCGTGAGCGCGGGATCGTCGATCTTGGGGTCGTGGGTGAGCGCGACGAAAGCGGTGTAACGGTCGACGCCGAGCGGCGGCAGCGCGACGTCCGGCCATTCGGCGATCAGCTTGACGTCGGGGAAGCGTTCCTTCGAGGCGAAGGCGGTGCGCGGATCGATGATGGTCACGTCGTAGTCGAGCAGCGCCGCCATCGGCGCCAGCGCCTGGCTGATGTGGACCGCGCCGATGACGATCAGCTTGGGCGGAGGCACGTGCACCGTCAGGAAGACGTTGCCCTGCGGCAGTTCCTCCATGCCGCTCTTGCCGCTGCGCAGCGCCTTCTCCAGCGTCTCGCGCAACGGATCGCGAGCGACCTCGTCGGCCTTGACCAGGCGCTGCTCGCCGCTCGCGGTGTCGGTCACGACGACGGCGGCGCGCCGGGCGGCGCGTTCGGCATTGAGGGCCTTGAGGATGTCGATGCGCATGTGCGGGCGGTCCCAGTCGGTCGGACGCCGCCGTGCAGGCTGCGGACGCAGCCTGCGACGGCGACTGTAGCAATGCCGTCGCCCCGGTCGGCGCGGGCCGGCCGGGGCGAGGCCTTAGTCGATCTTCTCCACGTAGACGCGGATGGTGCCGCCGCAGGACAGCCCGACCTTCCAGGCCGTCTCGTCGGCGACGCCGAACTCCAGCGTCTTGGGCTTGCCGCTCTCGATGACGTCGATCGCCTCGGACACCACCGCGCCCTCGACGCACCCGCCCGAGACCGAGCCCAGAAAATTTCCCTGATCGTCGATCACCAGATTGGAGCCGACCGGCCGCGGCGCCGAGCCCCAGGTCTGGACGACGGTCGCGAGCGCGACGCCGCGCCCCGCCTTGCGCCAGTCCTCGGCGGCCTTGAGAATGTCGTCACTGCCAGCGAGCATGCGAACCTCCTCGCGTGATACCTTCAATATGGTATGGCGCCCCCGCTTCGGCAACGCGCCGAAGTGCAGTTACGCCGCCTTCCCCGTCCAGGCCCGGCCCTCGACCGACCGGCCGCCGATCGATGACAGCGATCGGGTGAGATCGGTGAGGGATTCCAGATTGTGGATCGGGCGGAACTCGTCGACGTGCGGCAGGATCGCCTGGATGCCCTTGGCCTTGGGCTCGAACTGGTCGTAGCGCAGCAGCGGGTTGAGCCAGATCAGCCGCTTGCACGAGCGGTGCAGGCGGTCGATCTCGAAGGCGAGGCGATCGTCGGCGTCGCGCTCGAGCCCGTCGGTGATCAGCAGCACGATCGCGCCCTGGGTGAGCACGCGCCGCGCCCACAGCTTGTTGAACAGCGCGAGCGAGGTCGCGATGCGCGTGCCGCCCGACCAGTCCATCACGCTCGCCGTGCAGGCCGCGAGCGCCTCGTCGGGATCCTTCTGCTTGAGCGCGCGCGTGACGTTGGTCAGGCGCGTGCCGAACAGGAACGAGTGCACGCGCTTGCGCGCATCCGTGACCGCATGCAGGAAGTGCAGGAACAGGCGCGTGTAGTCCGCCATCGAGCCGGAAATGTCGAGCAGCGCGACGATCGGCGGCATCTTGGTCTTGGCGCCGAGATAGCGCAGGTCGATGAAATCGCCGCCGCCCTTCATGCTGGCGCGCAGGGTGCGCCGCATGTCGATGACGTGGCCATGCGGGTGCGGCGCGAGGCGGCGTGTCCTCGTCTCGTCGAGCGGCAGCACCAGGCGCTTGATCGCCTCTTTCGCCGCCGCCACCTCGGCGGCGGTCATCTGCGCGAAGTCTTTCTTCTGCAGGACCTCCTGGTCGGAGACCGTCTGGCGCATGTCGATCTCGAGCTGCTCGACTTCCTTGCGCAGCTTGTCGTTCATGCCGGCGAACAGCGCATCCTGCACGCGCTGCGAGGCGGGCTTGCCCTGCTCGCGCGGCAGGCCCTCGACCTGCGGCAGCGTGAGGCCGATGAGCTGGTCGAGATAGCCGCGACGCTTGAAGAAGATGCGGAACGCCTGGTCGAACAGGATGGAGTGCTCGTGGCGCTTCACGAACACCGAGTGCAGCGTCCAGTAGAAGTCCTCGCGCGTGCCGACGCCGGCGGCGAGCACCGCCTCGATGCCGTCGAGCACCGAGCGCGGTCCGAGCGGCAGGCCCGCCGTGCGCAGCGCGCGCGCGAAATAGACGATGTTCTCGGCAAGGCGGCCGACGCGCTCTTCGGGGGCTGTGCCCGGCACCTTCTCCGCCATGTCGCGTTCCGTTGGTTTTCCTTCGCTCGATGGGCCCGACAGTGTCCCGTCCCCCCTCACCCGGCTCGCTGCGCCCGCCGACCTCTCCCCGGCGGAACGAGGTGACGGTGCGCTACTCCGCCGCGCGCAGCTCGGCGCGCACCTGGTTGAGCAATTCGCTCGCCTTCGAGCCCTCGATGCGGGCGATGTCGTCCTGATACTTGAGGAGCACGCCGAGCGTGTCGGACACCGTCGCCGGATCGAGCGCGACCACGTCGAGCTCGCTGAGCGCCGTCGCCCAGTCGAGGGTCTCGGCGACGCCGGGCGACTTGAACAGGTCTTCCTTGCGCAGCGCCTGCACGAACTGGACGATCTCCTGCGAGAGCCGCTTGCCGACGTTGGGCACCTTGGCGCGCACGATCGTGAGCTCGCGCTCGGCGGTCGGATATCCGACCCAGTGATAGAGGCAGCGGCGCTTGAGCGCGTCGTGGATCTCGCGGGTGCGGTTCGAGGTGATGATCACGATCGGCGGATGCGCCGCCTTGATCGTGCCCATCTCGGGAATGGTCACCTGGAAGTCCGCGAGCACCTCGAGCAGGAACGCCTCGAACGCCTCGTCCGTGCGGTCGAGCTCGTCGATCAGCAGCACCGGCGGGCCGGCGGTGTCCGGCTCGAGCGCCTGCAGCAGCGGACGCTTGATGAGGAACTGCTCCGAGAACACGTCGTGCTCGACGCGCTGGCGGTCGACGGCGCCCTCCGCCTCGGCGAGACGGATCGCGATCATCTGGCCGGCGTAGTTCCACTCGTAGACGGCCGCGGCGACGTCGAGGCCCTCGTAGCACTGCAGGCGGATGAGCCGCCGCCCGAGCGTCGTCGACAGGACCTTGGCGATCTCGGTCTTGCCGACCCCCGCCTCCCCTTCGAGGAACAGCGGCCGGCCCATCTTGAGGGCCAGGAACAGCACGGTCGCCAGCGAGCGGTCGGCGACATAATCGGCCTTCGCGAGCAGGTCGAGCGTGGCGTCTATGGAGGCGGGAACGGCAAGGGTATCGGTCACAGGAGAACTCCAAGCCCTGCCGGTCGGGCAAAGCGGCTGGTTAGGTCCACGATGGATATAGGCCTTTCGACGGTGCCGATCAAAACCCCGGAAACGGTGTTTTCGGAGGCCTGACATGCATTGGCCACCCCCGCCGGCCGGCAAGGGTGGCCAAAAGCGCGTCCCTTGGACGAGTGGCGCTAGTTCTGCTCCCCCGCCCCTCCGGTGACACCGATCTTGCTCTCGGTCTTGACGTCGGCGGCGGCGACCGCGCGGCGGGCGCAGACGCCCACGAGATGCGCGCGATATTCGGCGCTGCCGTGGATGTCGCTGGCGAGACCGGTCGCCGGGATGCTCAGCCCGTCGAGCGACTTGGGCGAGAAGCGCTTCTTGAGCGCCTCTTCGAACGAGGGCACGCGGAACACGCCCGAGGCGCCGGCGCCGGTCACCGCGACGCGGATCTCCGACGGACGCTTGGCCACGAACACGCCGACGAGCGCGAAGCGCGAGGCCTGGTTGCGGAATTTGTAATAACCAGCCTTCTTGGGAACCGGGAAGCTGATCTTGGTGATGATCTCGTCCGGCTCGAGGGCGGTCTCGAACAGACCCTTGAAGAAATCATCGGCCGCGATCTTGCGCTTGGAGGTGATGACCGTGGCGCCGAGGCCGAGCACCGCCGCCGGATAGTCGGCGTTCGGATCGTTGTTGGCGACCGAGCCGCCGATCGTGCCGCGGTGACGCACCGCCGGATCGCCGATCATGCTGGCGAGCTCGGCGAGCGCCGGGATCGCCTGCTGGACGACCGGCGAGTTCGCGACCTCGGCGTGACGCGCCATCGCGCCGATGACGAGCGAGCGGCCCTTGAGCTCGATCTCGTTGATGCCCTCGACCTGGCCGAGGTCGATCAGGTTCGCGGGCGAAGCGAGGCGCTGCTTCATCGTCGGCAGCAGCGTCTGGCCGCCGGCGAGCAGCTTGGGATCCTCGAGCTTGCCGAGCATGTTGATCGCCTGACGCAGCCCGCTCGCGCGGTGATAGTTGAAAGCGTACATTGAAGTCCTCCTTACTCGGCCGCCTGACGCAGCGTGTTCGCTTGTTGAAGCGCAGCCCAGACGTTTTGCGGCGTCGCGGGCATGTCGATCTTTTCGGTGCCGAGCGCGTTGGTGATGGCGTTCATCACCGCCGCCGGCGCCGCGATGGCTCCGGCCTCGCCGCAGCCCTTGATGCCGAGCGGGTTGGACGGACACTTGGTCACGGTCGTGTCCACCTTGAGCGAGGGCAGATCGTCCGCCCGCGGCATCGCGTAGTCCATGTAGGAGCCGCTCACGAGCTGCCCCTTGTCGTCGTAGACGGTGTGCTCGAGCAGCGCCTGGCCGACGCCCTGCGCCACCCCGCCGTGGACCTGGCCTTCCACGATCATCGGATTGATCACGGTGCCGAAGTCGTCGACCGCCGTCCATGCGGCGATCTCGGTGACGCCGGTGGCGGGATCGATCTCGATCTCGCAGATGTGGCATCCGGCCGGGAACGTGAAGTTGGTCGGATCGTAGAACGCGCTCTCCTTCAGGCCCGGCTCGATCTCGCCGGTGGGGAACTTGTGCGCCACATAGGCCTGCAGCGCGAGCGAGCCCCAGTCGATCGCCTTGTCGGTTCCGGCGACGCTGAACTTGCCGTCCTTGAAGACGATGTCGCCTTCGGCCGCCTCCAGCACGTGGGCGGCGATCTTCTTGGCCTTGGCCTCGACCTTGTCGAGCGCCTTCACCACCGCCGACATGCCGACCGCGCCGGAGCGCGAGCCGTAGGTGCCCATGCCGAACTGCACCTTGTCGGTGTCGCCGTGCACGACGGTGACGTTCTCGATCGGGATGCCGAGCCGCTCGGACACGAGCTGCGCGAAGGTCGTCTCGTGGCCCTGCCCGTGCTGATGGCAGCCGGTAAGCAATTCGACGCTGCCGGTCGGATTGACGCGGACCTCCGCCGACTCCCACAGACCGACGCCGGCGCCGAGCTGGCCGACCAGCGAGGACGGGGCGACGCCGCAGGCCTCGATGTAGGTGGCAAAGCCGATGCCGCGCAGCTTGCCGCGGCGCTCGCTCTCGCGCTTGCGCTTGCCGAAGCCCTTGTAGTCGTGGATCTGCAGCGCCTTCTGCATCGAGGCGTCGTAATCGCCCGCGTCATAGAGCGAGGCGACGGACGTCTGATACGGGAACTGCTTGACGAAGTTGCGCCGCCGCAGCTCGGTCGGATCGAGGCCGAGTTCGCGCGCGCCGACCTCCACCAGCCGCTCGACGACGAAGGTCGCCTCAGGCCTTCCGGCGCCGCGGTAGGCGTCGACGGGCACGGTGTTGGTGTAGACCGCGTCCACCTCGCAGTAGATGTGCGGGATGGCGTACTGGCCCGACAGCAGCGTGGCGTAGAGGAAGGTCGGCACCGCCGACGAGAAGGTCGACATGTAGGCGCCGAGGTTGGCGATGGTGTGGACCTTCAGGCCAGTGATCTTGCCGTCGTCGTCGAAGGCCATCTGCGCGCGCGTGACGTGGTCGCGGCCATGCGCGTCGGAGATGAAGCTCTCGCTGCGCTCGGCCGTCCACTTCACCGGGCGCCCGACCTTCTTGGAGGCCCACAGGCAGACGACCTCCTCCGGATAGATGAAGATCTTGGAGCCGAAGCCGCCGCCCACGTCCGGCGCGATCACGCGCAGCTTGTGCTCGGGCGCCATGCCGATGAAAGCGGAGATCACCAGCCGGGCGACGTGCGGGTTCTGCGTCGCGTTCCACAGCGTGAAGCTGTCGCTGCCGGGATCGTATTCGGCGAGCGCCGCACGCGGCTCCATGGCGTTGGGCACGAGCCGGTTGTTGACGAATTCGAGCGTGGTGACGTGCTTGGCGCCCTTGAAGGCGGCCGCGGTCGCGTCAGGATCGCCCAGGTGCCAGTTGTAGATGGTGTTGTTGGGGGCGACCTCGTGGATCTGCGGCGCGCCCTTCTGCGCCGCCTTGGCCGGATCGGTGACCGCCGGCAGCACCTCGTAATTGACGACCACCTTCTCGGCCGCGTCCTTGGCCTGCGCGACGCTCTCGGCAACGACCACGGCGACCGGATCGCCCACGTGGTTGGCCTTGCCCGCCGCCAGCGCCGGATGCGGCGCCATCTTCATCGGCGAGCCGTCCTTCGAGAGAACGGTCCAGCCGCAGATCAGGCCGCCGAGCTTGCTCTCGGCGAAATCCTGGCCGGTGAGCACCGCGACAACCCCGGGCATCGCGGCGGCAGCGGCCGTATCGATGGAAAGAATTTTCGCGTGCGCGTGCGGGGAACGAATGAAGCAGGTGTAGGTTTGTCCCGGCCGGCTCACGTCGTCGGTGTACTGGCCCTTGCCAGTGATGAAACGGAAGTCCTCCTTGCGGCGCACGGCGGCGCCAATCCCGGTCGCACTCATGATGGCTCCTCCCGGAATGGTGGTTGACGTTCCTCCACGCGCGCGATCGGCACAACGCAGCTCCGATTGACGTCCGATCGCGCGCCTTCTGTCTTGTTATTCCGCGGCGTGCTGCATGCCGCCGCCCTTGCCCATCGCCTGGGCGCCGGCGCCGATTGCCTTGACGATGTTGTGGTAGCCCGTGCAGCGACAGATGTTGCCTTCGAGCTCGTGCCGGATCGTCTTCTCGTCCAGGCTATTGCCGAGGCGGTTCACCATGTCGACCGCGGTCATGATCATGCCGGGGGTGCAGAACCCGCACTGCAGGCCGTGATGCTCACGGAACGCTTCCTGCATCGGATGAAGCTGCTGGCCGTCGGCCAGACCTTCGATGGTGACGACCTGCGCACCGTCGGCGCTCACCGCCAGCATGGTGCAGGACTTCACGGCCTTGCCGTTGACGTGCACGACGCACGCGCCGCACTGGGAGGTGTCGCAGCCCACGTGGGTGCCGGTGAGGCGCAGATGCTCGCGCAAAAATTGCACCAGCAGCGTCCGGGGATCGACATCCGCCTTTGCAGGCTTGCCGTTCACCGTCATGGATACGGTGGGCATGGTTTCCCTCCTCTTTACACAGGCCGAATGGCCGATTTTTCGATGTGGCCGAAGGCGGCCGAGCGTGGCGATACGATTTCCGAGCGTTTTTGGAAGATAGAACCTGTCTAAGTCTCGCGCGCCCATCTGGCCGGGTCAAGAGACTTAGCGCGATACCGCGGAGATCGGTGGGACGGTGCGGGAGCTGGGGGTCAGCCGACCTGCTGATTGACCTCGGGCGCGGGAGCCCCGACGGCCGCGGCGAACTTCCCGAAGAAGTCGTCGGCCATCTTCTTGGCCGCGCCCGCGATCAGACGCTGCCCGAGCTGGGCGAGCTTGCCGCCGATCTGGGCATCGACGTCGTACTTGAGCAGCGTGCCGCCATCCTTCTCGCTCAGCGCCACCGAGGCGCCGCCCTTGGCAAAGCCGGCGACACCGCCCTCGCCCTCTCCGGTGATCTTGTAGCCGTTGGGCGGATCGAGGTCGGACAGCTTGACCTTGCCCTTCCAGCGGGCCTTCACCGGCCCGATCTTCATGGTGACGACGGCCTGGAACTCGGTGTCCGACAGCTTTTCGAGCTGCTCGCAGCCGGTGATGCTGGCCTTCAGGGTCTCGGCATCGTTGAGCTTCTGGTAGACCTGCTCGCGCGGCGCGTTGATCTGAACCTCGCCCGACATCGTCAAGGCCATCGTGTCACTCCACTTCGACTTTCAGGGGCGCATGCACCCTGGGAAACGCCGGATGCATCAATCCGGGCCATGCGCGGGGATGAATTTCAGCCGACGCTCATAGTAGCAGCGGGCTGGGCGGCAATATAGTCGTCCAGCGGTAGAACTGGAATTCCCTCCGCGATCGGCACGCAGGCCGGCGGGAAATCCTGGCGGATGCGACCGCCCGCCGCAGCGACCGCGTCGAGGAAGCGCTCGAGATGGCGCATCGCGCCGGTGGGCAAGTCGTGCAGAACCATCAGGGTCCACGGCTGTGCGCGGCACTCGTCCAGCGCGCGCTCGACCCAGCCGTCGGGATCCTCCCAGTCGCGCGGAACGGAATTCCACAGCACGCAGGTGTAGCGGTGGCGTTTGAGGAACTCGACCACGCCCGGATTGAGCAGGCGCCGGTCGAGATGGCCGCCGCCGCCGAACGGACGGAAGAGCCTTCGCGCGTGGGCGAGCGCTCCCAGCGCGTCCTGCGTGCGGCCGATCTCCCGCTCGGCGACGTCGGGATCGCCGGACAGGCCGAGCGGCAGCGAATGCGTGTAGGTGTGGTTGCCGATCCAGTGGCCCTCGGCATGGGCGCGTTCGGTCAGGGCGCGGCGCTCGCGCTGCGCGATTTTCTGTCCAAGCACGAAGAACGTCGCGCGCACGCCTCGTCGCGCCAGCACGTCGAGCACCGCCGGCGTGACGTCGGGCTCCGGGCCGTTGTCGAAACTCAGGGTCAGGTCAAACATGGCGTGATATCGTATATCCGTCGCACCACAGCAAGCCTGTCGCGTCGTTGCCCGGAGGATACGTCCCATGCCCGTCATTCAATCCGACGGATGCGCGCTCAACGTCGTGGTCGACGGCAACCCCAACGCCCCCGCGCTGATCCTGTCGAGCTCGCTCGGCACCGACCACACCATGTGGGCGCCGCAGGTCGAGCGGCTGGCGCAGCAGTTCCATCTGGTGCGCTACGACTATCGCGGCCATGGCAAGTCGTCGGTGCCGCCGCGGCCCTACACGATGGACATGCTCGGACGCGACGCGCTCGCGATCATGGACGGCCTCGGCATCAAGACGGCGAGCTGGTGCGGACTCTCGATGGGCGGCATGGTGGGCCAATGGCTCGGCGCGCATGCACCCCACCGCCTCGAGCGGCTCATCCTATGCAACACCACGAGCTACTTCCCGGACAAGCGCGCGTGGAACGACCGCATCAGGACGGTGGAGACCGCCGGCATGGAGGGGATGGCACAGGGCGTCGCCGCGCGCTGGTTCACGCCCGGCTTCACCGCGCAAGAGCCGAACGAGGTCGCACGGCTGCAGGCGCTGGTGCGCGCGACCTCGCCGCAGGGCTACATCGGCTGCTGCGAGGCGATCCGCGACATGGATCATCGCGAGATCCTGCACAAGATCTCCGTCCCAACGCTGATCATCGCCGGCAAGCACGACGTCGCGACGAGCGTGGAGAGCGCGGAGTTCCTCCGTGACCGCATCCCCGGATCGAAGCTCGTGGTGCTCGATGCGGCGCATATCTCCAACATCGAGCAGGCGGACGCCTTCACTGCCGAGGTGCTCGGGTTTTTCAACCTGATCTAGCGGTCCACCCGACGACCCGTGGTATTCGGGAACCCTGCACGCGTCCCGCACGTTGCGTCTGCGGCCGGCGGAGCGCGCCGGCGGGAAGGCTGCAGCAATGGCCGTCAACGTGCGCAAGGGAACGCCCGACGTCGGGCTCGACCGGACCGAGTTCGAGCGCCGCTTCCGCGCCCGCTTCTACGATCCGCAGTTCTCCGAGCGCGCGGACGAGATCGAGCGCCTGCTCGAGACCGCCTGGGACGTTTACCGCGCCTATCGCAAGTCGCCGCGCACACGGCCGGCCGGTCCCGGTTTCGCCGATCCGTCCTACGAACTCTCGATCGAATGGACCGCAGCGCGCGAGGCGATCGCCGCCGCCGAGCGCCGGCAGAAGGACGCATCCGCGCCCGCGCGCGTGCTGGTGATCAACGGATCGCCGCGCAGCGACCAGACGTGCCCGGGCGAGATGTCGAAGTCGTATCGGCTGGCGCGGCTCGCCGAAGCGACGCTCGCGGCGGAAGCGAACCTTGAGGTCGACTTCCTCGACCTCAGCCTGCTGACCTCGCAGTACGAACGCGTCATCTATCCGTGCAAGGCCTGCGTCTCGACCGCGATGCCGCTCTGCCACTGGCCATGCTCGTGCTATCCCAACCACGGCGCCGGCCAGGTCAACGACTGGATGAACGAGCTCTATCCACGCTGGGTCGCCGCGCACGGGATCATGATCGTATGCCCGGTGCATTGGTATCAGGTCCCCAGCGCGTTCAAGCTGATGATGGACCGTCTGGTCTGCGCCGACGGCGGCAACCCCGACCCGACCTCGACACACGGCAAGGACGCGCAACGCGCCAAGGAGATCGAGCTCGCGGGTTGGGACTACCCCCGCCACCTCGCCGGCCGCGTGTTCGCCCTCGCCGTGCACGGCGACGCGGAGGGCGTCGATGGCGTGCGGCGGCTTCTGCACGACTGGCTCGTGAACATGCGCCTGATCCCGGCCGGCCGGCTGTCGCAGCTCGGCGCCTACATCGGCTACCAGGAGCCCTATGCGACGAGCCACGATGCGCTCGATGCGGATCACGACGTGCAGGAGGAAGTGCGCAACGCGGCCCGCAGTCTTGCGCATGCGGTCGCCCTGCTGCGGCGCGGCGCGCTCGCGCAACCGGATACGGGTCTGCGCGAGCCGCGCCAGAAGTAGCTGCGGCCGACCGACAAGCGTTGCAATCATAGCTTGCAATCGCAACCACGGCGCGCAACAATATCTTACCTTCGACGTGCGCAAGGGGGGACCATGCGCCGCTGGCATGCCGATGGTGGCCTACGCCTTGCGCTGGCCGCCGCCGCGATGGTGTGGGCACCAATCGCGCTCGCGCAATCGGCGCAACCACTCAATCACTTCGTGAGCGGCGACGAACTCGTCGGACGTCCGCCCGAACTGTTCTCGTATCTGCGCGACGACCTTTACGCGGTCGTCGATCCTCTCGATTCGAGCGTCGTCATCATCAATCAAGCCGGCGCCATCGCCGGGCGCAGCGAGCCCCTGCCGTTCGCGCCCGCGAACGTGCGCGATACCGGCGCGGCGCTTGTGTTCGAAGAAGGTTCGGGCCGACGCCGCGCGCTGCTCAACCGGACGGTCAATCCCGCACAGGTCGGAGCGCTCGCCATCGAAGAGGGTGACGGCGCGCTCGCCCCGGCCGCCGCGCCGCCGCCCCGGGTCAGACGCGCGAACGCGCGCACGCTGCGTCTCGACGTGGGCGGACGCAGGCTGACGGTGCGCGCACGCGCCGGCGGCTATCTTTCCGACGCCAAGGTCCTGGGCCGCGATGCGAGCGGACACTGGTACGTGCAAAGCTCGGAAGTGGTCGAGGGCAGCCCGCAGATCAGGACGCTGGTCTTCGTGCAACGCTTCCTGCCGTCCGGACGGCTCAAGGACGTCGCCACGGTGCCGGTCGCCGACATGGATACGATTCCGTCGAGCATGGTCGCGCTCAGCGCGGACGGGCTCGTGACGGCCATCGTGCCGACGGCGACGGGCGTGTTCCTGCAAAAGCTGGGCTTCGAGTCCATTTCGGCACGGCGCGATCTTCGTCCGGCGGTGGCGCCCGCGAGGACCCCGATCCAGACGACCGTGCACCAGACCAGCGGACTGGCCGACGAAGCCGATGTCGAGGCGGCGGCGGTCACGCCGCCGGCCACGCGCGACGAGATCGTCAGCCGCGCGCAGGCGTTCCTCGCCACCAACTGGACGATGACGGAAAGCAATTTCACGCGCATCGGCATCGAGAACCGCTGCGCGAAGACCGAAGGGAAATACTGGCTGCGTCCGAGCCGCTTCACCCGCGCGAGCATCGGGCGGACGTTCGGTCCGATGCCCTATCACTGGGGCGGCGGCGACTCGCCGGAGACGTTCCGCGCCAAGCTCTCGCGCGGGCTGCTCGCCGGCAACGTCTGCACCTGCCGCGAGGCGCAATACAATCAATGTCAGGTCAGCGAAGCCGCGGGCGTCGACTGCTCGGGATTCGTGTCGCGCACGTGGGGCATCACCAAGCACGGCACATCGAACCTGCACCGCGTCGCCTCGCCGGTTCCCAGCCTCGGCCAGCTCAAGCGCGGCGACGCGCTCAACAGGCCGGGCAGCCACGTGCGGCTGTTCGTCGGATTCGGTCCGGGACCGGCATTGACGTTCGAGGTGATCGAGTCGGCGACCAATCGCGACTGCGAAGGCGTCTGCCGGAAGACCTACACGGCCGCCCAGCTCAATGGATACAGGCCGATGCGTTACGTCGGCATACGAGATTGACAACCGCACCATCCGTTTCCGGAGGCACATTTCCATGTCGAATGCATATTGCGCGCCGACACTGCGCTCTTGCGCGCTCGGCGCAGTCGTCCTGCTGTCGGCGCTGACGGCGATTGCCTTTCCCCACACGGCGCAAGCGCAGGACGGGCAGCGCGTCATCATCATGACCCCGCCGGAAAGTCCCGGCGGAATGCCCAAGGTGGTCGGCGGCGAGGCGCAGGATCCCAAGCGGTGGCCGGCGACGCTCAAGTACTATCTCGACGGGCGCCTCTCCTGCACGGCCACCATCGTCGGACCGCGCGCGGTGATCACCGCCGCGCACTGCATCGACGATCAGGCCAGGATGGAAGTCCGCCTGCCCGGGGATGCGCAGCCCTTCCTCCTCACCTGCGAGGTCCATCCCTGGTATCAATATGTCGGGCTGATCGCGGACGCCGCGCTCTGCCTGAGCAATCGCGCCTTCCCGACGAGCTTCGCGTACGAGAACCTCGACACGCAGATCACGCGGGTGCGCCGCGGCACCAAGCTGTTCCTGCTGGGCTACGGCTGCCGCAAGTTCGAGGACATCGGCAATCCCCAAAAGATCGGGCAGCTTTACGGCGGCGTGTCGGAGGTCATCCTCCTGCCGTCACGCAGCGAGGAGCACTACCGCACGTTCGGCGGGGTCGTGATCTGCCCCGGCGACAGCGGCGGATCGGCCTACATCCTGAGCTCCGCGACGGCGCCCGAAGGCCTGCGCTCGATCGTCGGCATCAACTCGGGCTTCGCGCAGGCCTCGCGGCAGTCGGCGATCACGCCGCTCACCGGCTCGGTCGCCCAGTTCATCGCGGACTGGTCGAAGGACAGGAAGACGCAGATTTGCGGCGTTCACGACAACGCCGCCAACTGCCGCGACCGGTTTTCACCGTGAGGCCGCGGCCGTGCCCAAACGTCTGCCCCATGGTCTAGGTCTGCTGCTCGCCCTGACCGTCTGCGCGTCGGCGCAGACGCAGAACGCCGACGGACTGTTCCTCAAGATCGACAAGCTCACGCCCGACGTCATCGCGGCGGTCGCCAAGATCGGCGAGGAGCGCATCGTGCCCGCTCCTGCGGGAACGGACGTCCTCAAGCTCGTCTCGCAGTACTGCGGCTCCGCCAATGCGCGACGGTCCTACCTGCAGCTCTTCATCGCCGCCAACGCCGAGGTCGAGGACATCAAGGCGAGCCGGACAATCCTCACGAGGGACACGCCGCTCAAGCTGCCGGCCTGCATCTACAGCGACGAGCGCGTCGTGGCGGTGCCGGTCGACCAGGTCGGGCCGCGCTGGGACAAGCCCGTCGCCCCGACCGCGCAAACCGTGGAGGCCCTCACCGCGGCCAGGGTGGTGCCTACGTCGGGCGGCAGGTCGCCTGCGTCCGTCCAGCCCGAAGACACCGCACCCGAGACTCCGGGCCAAACGAAATGGAATCCGCTGACCCAGCAGATCACGATCCAGTCGGCCGACCGGCTTCCCGGACAGGGGCTGGATCTCGGCCGCCTCGCGGCGGCCGGCGCGCGCGGACTGCCGGACCAACTCTCGATGCTGGGGATCGCGATCACCAAGGTGCTCGACAGCACGCGTCTGATCGATCCCGAGGTCAAGGATCAGTATGACCGTCTCGTGAGCCGCGTCATCGCGTCGTTGGACAAGGGCGACGACGCGTGGAAACGCAACACCATGCAGCTTGCGTCGCTCGAGCGCGTGTTCCGCACGCAGGATGTCCTCGCCTCCAACGAGACCACCAACTTCACGAGGCTGCCCACCGGCGCCGCGCTGCTCTCGTCCGACTTCGCGCCCGGAACCTTTCACGTCAGCGTCAAGCCGGGGCTGGAGGCGAAGACCGCTGCGCTGGAACTGAGCAACGCGATCAAGGCGAGCAATCCGAACGCCGCGATCGGTATCCCGTCGAAGTACGTGTCGTATTTCGCGACCCCGCAAACGGCGGAGACGACGGAACAGTGCAAGCCGAAGCCGGGCCAGCCATGGCCCTTCGACGCGAACGAGCTCAAGAAGGTGCTCGAGCTGCGGACGCTGGCCGAGCGCCCCACGAGGTTCGGCAAGATGTTGATCCTCGACGCTGGATTCCCGCCGGGCGCGGTCGGGACGTCGCCGTTCGAGAAGCGCTACTTCCTGCGCGATGCTTTCGCGCCGAGCGGCGACGGCGCGCAGCCGTATCTCTGGACACAGACGATCGAGAACGGAAAGCCCGTCTACTACGTCCCGGGCATCAAGTTCAGCGGCCACGGCGTCGAGGTCCTGACGCTGGCTCTCGGCGGCGTCGATGCGCTCGGCCGCAGGCTGCTTGCGTCCGTGGGCACGCTGGACAGCGGACATGTCATCCAGTGGATGGGATATTCCGGAGCCGGCGGGGTGCTGCAACTGCGCGGCGACGCCATTGCCGGATCCATCTCCGGAGCCAATGAAAACCGCGCGATCGCCAACGTGGTGAACCTCAGTCTCAGTTTCGAGCTCGACAGCGACAACAGCTTCCTCAAACGCAGTGTCAAGGACCGCAATTACGTGCTGTTCGTCTTTGCCGCCGGCAACGAATCCGAACCTCTCGTGCAGCAGAACCCCGCCACATGGGGCGGCGCCACCACCGAAAACGTGATCACCGTCGGCGCAAGCCGGCCCGACGGCTCCTATGCCGGCTTCTCCAACTACAACGTGCTGACAGTCGACATGGCGGCGCCCGGCTGCGGCGTGCCGACGCTGACCTGGAACGACACGCAGGCCAAGTTCGAGTCGATCGTGCTCGACGGAACCTCGCTGGCGGCGCCGCTGGTGTCCTTCGCGGCAAACCTGCTGCATGGCGACTACGCCGGCAGCATCAAACGACTGAAGTCGAGGCTGATTTCCAGCGGCCGCTTTTCCGAAAGCGTGGCGGCAAAGACCTGGTCGGGACGCATCCTCGACGTTCCGGTCGCGGTGGCCTCGCCCTTCGATGCGGTGCGAAAGAAGGACGGCAGCCTGCGGCTCGGACGTATCGAGTGGCCGGAGGCCGGAAAGGTCGTCTGCGGGAAGATGCGCTCCCAGAGGGGCGTCCGCCAGATCCACGTCGCAACCGAGGCCGCGGACAAGGTCAGCATTCTCTATTACGACATCGAGCGTACCGGCATTTCGCCCGAGCCGGTGTGCAAACTGGCGAGCGGCGAATTGGCGCAGATCCCGTTCCGTGAAGCCGTCGTGCGCGAGGGCCAAGTGAAACTCGCGAAGACGCCTGAGACGCTCGACATCGGCGACCTGAGAAGCATCACCTTCTGCGACACCTGCGCGTACCTGGAAAAGGAGGAGTGAAGCCTGGCGGCGTAATCGCGGGACGGCGGCTGACTAGCCGCCCCCCTTGGCGCGGAAGTCCTGCGGCGTCGTGCCGGTCTGCTTGCGGAAGAAGCGCGCGAAGTGCGACGGATCGGAGAACGCGAGATCGTAGGCGATCTCATGGATCGGCTGGCTGGTGAACACGAGCTGGCGCTTGGCCTCGGTCAGCACGCGCTGGCGGATGAGATGGCCGGCGGTCACGCCGGTGGCGCGCTTGACGTGATCGTTGAGCCGGTCCGGCGTCATGGCCAGCTTGGCCGCGTAGAAACCGAGCAGCCGCTCGGTGCGGAAGTGCTCTTCCACGAGCGCGCGCAGGGCCGTCACCGTGGGATCGGCCGCCCTGAGCGTCATCGCGCCGGTGCGCGCGCGGCTGGCGGCGAGCCGCGCGATCTCGATGGCGATCAGCACGAGGTAGCCGCGCATGGCGAGGCGGAAGCCTTCGCGCGCGAGGAAGCTCTCCTCGTTGAGCGCACTGCACAGGCCCAGCACGCGGTCGAGCTCGGCCGCGCCGAGCGCGACCACCGGCTCGGCCGCGAGCGCGCGCAGCCGCGCCAGCGCCTCGCCCGGCTGCTCGCCCAGGCCCTGGACCTCGTCCTCCGTGAAGCTGAGCACGAAGCCCGAGGTCTCGTGCGGGCGGAAGCGGAAGCCATGGGCGATGGTCGCCGGAATCAGGATGGCGCAGGGCGCCTCGAACGGAATGCTCGCCGTCTCGTAGGTCATCTCCCCGCCCCCGCCGGCGATCACGAGGATCTGGAACAGGTTGCGGTGGCGGTGCGCGCCGATCACCCAGTCATGCAGGGAGGAGCGCGAGAAGATCGTCTCGATGTGGATGAAGTCGAACGCCTGGTCGTCCGGCGGATCGCCGTAGAGATGGAACAGCGGCAGGACCTGGGCGGTCTGGGGGGACGGCATGGGGCAAGTCTAGCGCGGCACGCCGTCCCGCGTCAGCCCGGGACAGCGCGCCTGCCCCAAGAATCCGCGTCAGCCCGATCCCGTCAGACCGGTCCCGTCAGACCGTCTTGTAGGAACGGCCGTGGTAAACGAGCGCGGACCCGGGCGGGCCGAACGAGATCGCCTCGACCACACCGAAGATCACGTTGTGGCTGCCCACCGCGGTGACCTCGGTCACGCGGCAGTCGCAGCAGACGATCCCGGTGGTGAGCGCCGGCGCGCCGGTGGCGAGCGGCTGCCATGAGCCCACCTTGAACCGGTCGGCCAGCACAGCCCCAGTGCGGCCGGCGAACGTATCGGCGATGGCTTCGTCGGCGGCGCGCAGCGTGTTCACGCAGAACACGCCGTTGGCCGACAGGATGGGCGCGGCGAGGCTGCGGCGATTGAGGCACACCAGAAGGGTCGGCGGCGTGTCGGAGACGGAGCAGATCGCGGTGGCGGTAAATCCGGTCTTGCCGCCCGGCCCGTCCGTCGTCACGACGTGCACCGCCGCGCCGTAGAGGCTCATCGCCTCGCGGAAGCGCGGCGCCTCCACCGCCTTCACCTCGACCGGCGCGATCACGTCGAACGCGCCGACCATCGCGTCGTCAGGACGTTGGTCTCGCCAGTTCATCATCATCCTCCGACATATAGCAACTATATGCCGGGACGACCGGAATAGTCGTCATTCCGCGGCGGCCCTGCCATGCGGAAATCGCGAGACGTCGTCGGGATCGAGCCAGGTCTTGTCGACCCAGCCGCTCTCGTCGTAGTCGGCCATGCACTTCTCGGCGAGACCGATCATCTGATCGAGCGCGCCCGACCCGCGCGCGTTGAACATGCACTGGATGCGGATGTCCTCGTGGTTGCCCGCGTAGTTCATCTCGTAGAGCTCGTGCCGGCCGCCGAACTCCGTGCCGACGGAGTCCCACAGCAGCTTCATGATCTTGATACGCTCGCGATAGCCGATGTTGTTGGAGCCGCGCACGTATTTCTTGAGGTACCTGTCGATGTCGGGATTGTCGAAATCGCGCGCCGAGGACGGCAGATAGATCAGCGCGGAGGCGACGATCTTCTCGACGATCTCCTTGATCCGTCCATAGGCCTCGCCCGCGAACACGCGATAGCTCGAACCGGACTGGGCGTTCGGCAGCACCGTGTCGCCGACCCAGGGCACCGGATGCATCGCCATGGCGTCCGAGATCGCCCAGAACAGGTTGCGCCAGGCGATCACCTCGCCGAGCATCGCCTGGTTGCCGCGGAACTCGTCCGCGCCGGTCGCGCGCAGCGCCTTGGCAATGATGCCGACCATGAAGTCGAGCTTCACGGCGAGGCGCGTACAGCCCTGGAACTGGAAGCCGTTGAGGAATCCCGAGCGCGGGTAGAAGATCTTGATCTTCTCGATGTCGCGATGCAGCAGCACGTTCTCCCACGGGATCAGAACGTTGTCGAAGACGAAGATGGCATCGTTCTCGTCGAAGCGCGACGACAGCGGATAATCGAACGGCGTGCCCATCACGCTCGCCATCATCTCGTAGGACGTGCGGCAGAACAGCTTGACCCCGGGTGCGTTCATCGGCGCGATGAACATGACCGCGAGGTCGGAATCGTTGATCGGCATCGCCGCGTTCTGGCCAAGGAAATTATAGTGCGTGAGCGCCGACGAGGTGGCGACCACCTTGGCGCCCGAGACGTAGATGCCGGCGTCGGTCTCCTTCTGGATGGTGATGAACACGTCCTTGACCTGATCGGCCGCCTTGGCGCGGTCGACCGGCGGATTGACGATCGCGTGGTTCATGAACAGGACGTAGTCCTGTGCCCGGCGGTACCAGTTCTTGGCGTTGTCGGCGAATTTTCCGTAGAACTCGCTGTGGGCCCCGAGCGTGTTCATCAGCGAGGCCTTGTAGTCGGGGGTGCGTCCCATCCAGCCGTAGGACATGCGCGCCCAATGCGCGATCGCCTCGCGCTGGCCGATCAGGTCCTCGCGTGATTTCGCAACGCGAAAAAACTTGTGCGTGTAGCTGCCCGAGCCCGTGTCGGTGGGACAGGTCAGCGTCGGCTGCTGCGCCGGGTCATGCAGGGCGTCGTAGAGCTTGGCGATGGTCCGCGCTGCATTGCGAAACGCGGGATGGGTCGTGACGTCCTTGACGCGCTCGCCATAGACATAGATTTCCCGCTCGTCGCGCAGGCTTTCGAGATATTCCTTGCCGGTGAAAGGGCGGGGCTTGGCGCCGATGATGTCCTCGGACTTGCCTCCCATGGAATGCTCCTTTTTTGGACCGCGAGGGCCCTCTTTGCGGGCGTGAACGGCGCCTCTTCCGTCTGCGCAGTTCGCAATCGCCGCGGTCGGCAGGGAAGACACCAAACCGGGGATCGCTGGCACAAAACAGCGGCCAAACAGCGCGGCGCCGTTGTTTGGCCTCTGGCATGCATGTAGAACTTTCGCGACTCGAACGAAAGGAGCCCGGCGGGCGCATGGAAGTCTTCGTCCAGCAGCTCATCAACGGGATCACGCTCGGCTCGATCTACGGCCTCATCGCCATCGGCTACACGATGGTCTTCGGCATCATCGGCATGGTGAACTTCGCCCACGGCGACGTGTTCATGGTGTCCGCTTTCATTGCACTGGTTGCCCTTTTACTGGTCACGACCTGGATCGGCATCGCGTCGGTCACGCTGGCGCTGCTGATCGTGCTGCTGGTCGCCATGACGCTTACATCCGTGGTGAACTGGACGATCGAGCGCTTCGCCTACCGGCCGCTGCGCGGCTCGTTCCGCCTGGCGCCGCTGATCTCGGCGATCGGCATGTCGATCTTCCTGTCGAACTTCGTCCAGGTGGCGCAGGGACCGCGCGTCAAGTCGATACCGCCGATCGTGTCGGGCGAGTTCGTGCTGTTCGGAGGCGAGACCTATCCGGTGACGCTGTCCGCCAAGCAGCTCATCATCTGGGTGGTGACCGCCGTCCTGCTCGCCGCGTTCTGGTACGTGGTCGCCAAGACCTCGCTCGGACGCGCCCAGCGCGCCTGCGAGCAGGACCGGAAGATGGCCGCCCTGCTCGGCATCGACGTCGACCGTACCATCTCCATCACGTTCATCATGGGCGCCGCCCTCGCCGCGGTCGCCGGCACCCTCTACCTCATGTATTACGGCGTGATCTCCTTCGCCGACGGCTTCACGCCCGGCGTGAAGGCCTTCACCGCCGCCGTGCTCGGCGGCATCGGCTCGCTGCCCGGCGCCGTCATCGGCGGCCTGCTGATCGGGCTGATCGAGACGTTCTGGTCAGCCTACTTCACCACCGACTACAAGGACGTCGCCGCCTTCTCGATCCTGGCGATCACGCTCGTCTTCCTGCCGCAGGGAATCCTCGGCCGTCCCGACGTGGAGAAGGTGTGAGATGACGTGCCGTCCCGCAGGCGCCGCACGTCGTTCTGCCGGCCGCGCAGCCGGGACGCGCTGACATGCCCGGCGAGGCGCAGGCTGCACGCTTGGATTTCGCCCGCGCCTTGAAGGACGCCGCGCTCGCGACCGCCGTTTCGTTCGCGATGTTCCTGCCGCTCATCGGGTTCAACACCGTCCTGAACCTGCGCAACGAGACCGTGCTCGAGACGCGCTTCGGGACTCTGGCCGTCTTCGTCGCCATCATCGCCGCGGCCACCTTTCTCAACACGCTGGTGCTCGCGCCCTGGCGCGCGCGCCGCGCGCAGCGCGCCGTCTCGCGCGAACCCGGAAAGATCTCGCAGTGGCTGTCGCGGCGGTTCGCGCCGTTCGCGCTGGGCTTCGTGCTGATCTACCCGGCGCTGGTGCTGAGCCTGACCGGATCCTCGGGCGCGCTCAAATGGATCGACAACTTCGGCATCCAGATCCTGATCTACGTGATGCTGGCCTTCGGGCTCAACATCGTGGTCGGCCTCGCGGGACTGCTCGATCTCGGCTACGTGGCGTTCTATGCGGTCGGCGCCTATTCCTACGCGCTGCTTGCAAAGACCTTCGGCCTGTCGTTCTACATGCTGCTGCCGCTCGCGGGCATCCTCGCGGCCTTCTGGGGCATCCTGCTCGGCTTTCCGGTGCTGCGCCTGCGCGGCGATTACCTCGCGATCGTCACCCTCGCCTTCGGCGAGATCATCCGGCTCGTGCTGGTGAACTGGATTCCGGTCACCAACGGCTACGCCGGCATCAGCGGCGTGCCGCGCCCGACCTTCTTCGGAATCCCCTTCACCGCCGGCGACGACGGTTTCGCCGCCGTCTTCGGCCTGCCGTTCAGCCCGATCTACCGCACCATCTTCCTTTACTACCTGATCCTGGCATTGGCGCTGCTCACCGCATACGTGACGCTGCGGCTGCGGCGCCTGCCGGTCGGCCGCGCCTGGGAGGCGTTGCGCGAGGACGAGATCGCCTGCCGCGCGCTCGGCATCAACACCACCAGCACCAAGCTCACCGCCTTCGCCACCGGCGCGATGTTCGGCGGCTTCGCCGGCTCGTTCTTCGCGGCGCGCCAGGGCTTCATTTCGCCGGACTCGTTCACCTTCATGGAGTCGGCGACCATCGTCGCCATGGTCGTGCTCGGCGGCATGGGCAGCCAGATCGGCGTCGCCATCGCGGCGGTGGCGATGGTGGGCGGCACGGAGATCCTGCGCGAACTCGACTTCCTCAAGGAGATCTTCGGCCCGGACTTCGATCCGACGCAATACCGCATGCTGCTGTTCGGCTTCGCCATGGTCGTCATCATGATCTGGAAGCCGCGCGGCCTCGTCTCCACGCGCGAGCCATCCGTGTTCCTCAAGGAGCGCAAGCTCATCTCCCGCGACCTCGTGAAGGAAGGCCACGGATGAGCGCGCCGCTGCTCGAGGTCGAACATCTGACCATGAGCTTCGGCGGCCTCGTCGCCGTCCATGACGTCTCGTTCGAGGCGCGGCGCGGCGAGATCACCGCGCTGATCGGCCCCAACGGGGCAGGCAAGACGACGACGTTCAACTGCATCACCGGGTTCTACAGCCCGACCGTGGGCCGGATCGTCATGCGCCACGGCGACATGTTCGGTCCGGCCGAGCTCGACCTGCTCACCCGCCGCGGCGAGCAATGGCTCAAGCGGCGCGGCGGCGCGCTGTTCCTGCTGGAACGCATGCCCGAGCATCGTGTCGCCGAGCATGCCAAGGTGGCGCGCACGTTCCAGAACATCCGTTTGTTCGCGGGCATGACCGCGCTGGAGAACCTGCTGGTGGCGCAGCACAACCCGCTGATGCACGCCTCCGGCTACAGCTTCCTCGCCGTGCTCGGGCTCGGCGGCTACGCCCGCGCCGAGCGCGCGGCGATCGAGAAGGCGCGGCACTGGCTGGACGCGACCGGGCTGATCGATCGCGCCGACGACCCGGCGGGGGACCTTCCCTATGGCGCGCAGCGCAGGCTGGAGATCGCCCGCGCGATGTGCACCGACCCCGTTCTGCTGTGCCTCGACGAGCCGGCAGCCGGCCTCAATCCGCGCGAGAAGGCGGACCTGACGGATCTCATCCTCAAGATCCGCGACGATCACGGCGCATCGGTGCTGCTGATCGAGCACGACATGTCGGTGGTCATGCACATCTCCGACCATGTCGTCGTGCTCGACTACGGCGTGAAGATCGCCGACGGCACGCCCGACGCGGTGCGGAACGATCCGAAGGTGATCGCGGCCTATCTCGGTGTTGCCGAGCAGGAGGTCGCGCGCGTGGAGGCGGAGGTCGGACTATGACCACGCCCCTGCTCTGCGTGCGCGGCGTCGAAACCTATTACGGCAACATCCCCGCGCTGCGCGGCGTCGACCTCGACGTCATGGAGGGCGAGATCGTCACGCTGATCGGCGCCAACGGCGCGGGCAAGTCGACGCTGATGATGACGATCTGCGGCAATCCACGCGCGAGCGCCGGCGCCATCACCTTCGCGGGGGAGGACATCACCGGCGTCCCCACGCACGAGATCGCGCGCCGCCGCATCGCGCAGTCTCCGGAGGGGCGGCGCATCTTTCCGCGCATGACCGTGCTCGAGAATCTGAAGATGGGCGCAGTCGCGTCCGGCGAGCGTCACACCGCCTCCGACCTCGAGCGCGTGTTCGCGCTGCTGCCGCGCCTGAAAGAGCGCGCGCACCAGCGCGGCGGCACGCTGTCGGGGGGCGAACAGCAGATGCTGGCGATCGCGCGCGCGCTGATGAGCCGCCCGCGCCTGCTTCTGCTCGACGAGCCCTCGCTCGGTCTTGCGCCCCTGATCGCTCAGCAGGTGTTTGCCTTGCTGCGCGATCTCAACGCGCGCGAGAAGCTGACGATCTTCCTGGTGGAGCAGAACGCGTTCCATGCGCTCAAGCTCGCGCACCGGGCCTATGTGATGGTCAACGGGCTGATCACCATGTCGGGCTCGGGCCGCGAACTGCTGGAAAGCCCGCAGGTGCGCCAGGCCTATCTCGAGGGCGGCAGGGGGAAATGATGCTGCGCGGCCTGCTGTACGAGGAGAACGCGTTCGGGATCTTCCTGCTGGTGACGGTCATGCTCGGCGGCGGCGCGGCCTGGCTCACGGGGCGCGCGCTGGCGCGGACCTGGCATCCGTGGTGGGGCGTCGTGCTGGCCGTGCTGCCGCTCGGGCTCGGGGTGCGCTTCATCCATTTCGCGCTGTTCGAGGCAACGTTCCTGTCCCTGCACTACTATCTCGTCGACACGGCGGTGGCACTCGTGTTCGCGCTGGCCGGCTATCACGTCACCCGCGCCCGCCAGATGGCGCAGCAGTACGGGTTCCTGCGCGCCCCTTAGGCAGGGCCGGCCGGCGGTTAACCGTGAACGCGGCACGGCGTCGCGATGCGAGAAAAGGCGCTCAATCCGAGTGACTTTTGCGCGAATTCACGCTTGAATCCGCGTGGGTTTTGCCGCTCGGCGCCGGAGCGCTGCGGCCCTTTCAGGGGAGAACGATATGAAACGAATCGCATTCGCAGCCGCGCTGGCCTGCGGCGTGCTCGCCGCAGGCTCCGCCTCGGCGCAGATCAAGGTCGGCGTCGCGGGGCCCCTCACCGGCGGCAGCGCGGCTTTCGGCGCGCAGCTCAGGAATGGCGCAACGCAGGCGGTCGAGGACATCAACGCCGCCGGCGGCATTCTCGGCCAGAAGATCGAGCTGAGCATCGGCGACGACCGCGGCGATCCCAAGGAAGGCGTCTCGGTCGCGAACAAGATGGCCGGCGAAGGCGTCAAGTTCGTCGTCGGCCACTTCAATTCCGGCGTGACCGAGCCGGCCTCCGCGGTCTACCAGGAGAACGGCATGCTGGAGATCACGCCGGCATCCACCAACCCGAAGATCACCGAGCGCGGAATGTGGAACGTCTTCCGCACCTGCGGGCGCGACGATCAGCAGGGTACGGTCGCGGGCGAATATCTCCTCAAGAACTTCAAGGGCAAGAAAATCGCCATCATCCATGACAAGACCACCTACGGGCTGGGCCTTGCCAACGCGACGCGCGCCACGATGAACAAGGGCGGCCTCAAGGAGGTCATCTACGAAGGCGTGAACCGCGACGACAAGGACTTCTCCGCGATCGTTTCGAAAGTGAAGGCCTCGGGCGCCGACCTGATCTACTGGGGCGGCCTGCACGACACCGGCGGCCTCCTGCTGCGCCAGATGCGCGACCAGGGCGTGCGCGCGCCGCTGATGGGCGGCGACGGCATCACCGACGACGAGTTTGCCTCGATCGCCGGCCCCGGCGCCGAAGGCACGCTGATGACCTACGGCCCCGATCCGCGCAAGCGTCCCGAGGCCAAGGCCGTCGTCGACAAGTTCCGCGCCAAGAACTTCGAGCCGCAGGCCTATACGCTCTACAGCTACGCCGCGATGCAGATCATCAAGCAGGCGGCCGAGGCCGCGAAGTCGCTCGACCCCAAGAAGGTCGCCGACAAGATGCGCTCGGGCATGAAGTTCCAGACGGTGATCGGCGAGCTCTCCTACGACAAGAAGGGCGACATCACCCGGCTCGACTATGTGATGTACGTCTGGAAGAAGAACCCGCAGGGCAAGATCACCTACGTGGAAATGGAATAAGCGCGCACCTGATGCGCCTGACGCACGGGCCCGCCGGAAACGGCGGGCTCTTTCGTTTGCGCCGTCTCAAGCGAGGCCTTGCGCCACCTTCATCAGTTGCTGGCGCAGCCACACATGCCCGGCTTCGCCGTCATTGCGGCGATGCCAGATCATGGCAAGCGAGATCGGGGCAAGCTCCACCGGAGGCCGGTGGATGCGCAGTCCGAACAGCGGCGCGACGCTGCGCGCGAGGCGCTCCGGGTAGGTCGCGATCATCCGCGACTTCGCCACGGCGCCGGCGATCGAGAAGAAATGCGGCAGGCTGAGCGCCACCCGCCGCTCGCGCTTGACGGCGGCAAGCGCGGCGTCGACGTTGCCGGTGGCGCCGCCCACCAGCGAGTGCAGCACGTGCGGCAGCCGGCAGTACAGATCGAGGTCGAAGGTCGAGCCGGGCGCGCCGTTCACGTCCGCGTCGGGGTGGTCGGCGGCGATGATGACGACATAGCGCTCCTGCAGGAGAAACTGCGAGCGCGCGGGATCGGGCAGTTCGTGCATGACCTCGAACGCGAGATCGACGCGACCCTCCTCCAGCAGTTGGGGGATCGGGCCTGTGCGTGCGTCGACGAAACGCACCATGATGCCCGGCGCGGTGTTCTGCAGTTCGGCGAACAACGGCGGCGCCAGCAAGTAGCTGAAATAGTCGATGCCGAGCAGAGCGAAATCGCGGCGCTCGGTCGCCGGATCGAAGCGCACCGTGCTGCCGACCGCCTGCTCGATCCGGCGCAGCGCATCGCCGATGGGGTCGGCGAGTTCGAGCGCGCGCGGCGTCGGCAGCATGTTTCCCGCGGTGCGAATGAACAGCTCGTCCGCGAAGATCGCGCGCAGGCGATTGAGGGCGGCGCTGACCGCCGGCTGGCTCAGGCCGATGCGCTGGCCCGCGCGCGTCACGTGCCGCTCGATCATCAGCGCCTGGAAAACCCGCAGCAGATTGAGGTCGAATGCGGCGAAATTCATGCGATCAATGAATACTATGCGAACATGCGATTTCCAATCGCGCGGACGGCTCCCTAACGTCCCCGACGCCACGCATGAGGAGCGCCGCATGAGCATAGGGACGTCGTCGATTGCAGCCGTCGCGGGAGAGGCCGGCCACGAGGCGGAGGTGGCCGCGCTCGCTGCAGGCTTCACGCAGGCCTGGAACCGCCACGACATGGACGCGCTCGCCAATCTGTTCGCGGCGGACGCGGACTTCGTGAACGTGGTCGGGATGTGGTGGCGAACCCGCGAGGAGATCAAGGCTGCGCACGCGCATAGCCATACGACGTTCTTCCGCGACAGCCGGCTCGCCGGCGAGGTCCGCCGCGTGAAGTTCCTGGAGCCCAACGTGGCGACGGTTCACGTGGTGTGGGAGCTCTCCGGCCAGATGGAACCGGACGGCAGTGTCGGTGAGCCGCGGCAGGGCATCCTGCTGTTCGTGGCGGTGCGCCGGGACGGCCGCTGGGTCGTCGAGGCTGCCCAGAACACCGATGTTCTCGCCGGCGCCCTCACCCGTCCTGCCGAAAGAAGCTGACCGCGCTCAGCCGATCCTGCCGAGAGCCGGGAACCATTCGAGCAGCCAGAACGCGGCTTGGGCGACGAAGCCGGTGAGGAACGCAATCCCGGTGAGCACGAGCAGTCCGCCCATCACCTTCTCGACAACGTCGAGGTGGCGGCGAAAGCGCGCCAGCGCGGCCATCGCCGGCTCGATGGCGAAGGCGCAGACGAGGAACGGAATTCCGAGACCCGCCGAGTAGACGGCGAGCAGGCCGGCGCCCTTCGCGACGGTTTCCTTCGAGGCGGCGACCGCCAGGATGGCCGCGAGGATTGGCCCGATGCAGGGCGTCCAGCCGAAGGCGAAGGCGAGGCCCATGAGGTACGCGCCCCACAGCCCCACCGGCCTGGACATCGGCAGGCGCTTCTCGCGCATCAGCACGGAGATGCGGGTGAGCCCGAGAAAGTGCAGGCCCATCACGATGATGACGATGCCCGCGAGGATGGCGAGCTGGGGCGAATAGGCCAGCACGAGCCGTCCGATGACGCTGGCGCTCGCGCCGAAAGCGACGAAGACCGTGGAGAAGCCGCAGACGAACAGGAACGCGGCCAGCACGACCTCGCGCCGAACCCGCGGCTCCGGCTCGGCATCGGCGAGCCGCTCGAGCGAGGTGCCGGCCAGATAGACGAGATACGGCGGCACCAGCGGCAGCACGCAAGGCGACAGAAAACTGAGAAGACCCGCGAACAGCGCCGCGAGGAACGAGACGTCAGCAGCCATGGGGGAGTAGATGCGTTACGCCGGGGCTGCAATGCAAGCCAATCCGTCCGCACTCGCCGGGACGTGATCGGTGGTGATAGGCTCCCGCGCCGACAACAGAGGCCCGCGCGATGACCACCCGCAATCTCCTCACCGACGTCGCCGGCGTGCGCGTCGGGAACGCCCACGACGAGCGGCTCGCCTCCGGCGTCACCGTGGTGGTGTTCGACGAGCCGGCGGTCGGCTCGATCGACGTGCGCGGCGGCGGGCCGGGCACGCGCGATTCGGAGCTGCTCGAGCCGGTGATGACGGTCGACCGCATCGACGCGATCGCGATCTCCGGCGGATCCGGCTTCGGTCTCGATGCCGCGAGCGGCCTGCAGGCATACCTGCGCGAACAGGGACGCGGCTTTCCCGTCGGAACGGCGCGCGTGCCGATCGTGCCCTGCGCCATCCTGTTCGACCTCATCAACGGCGGCGACAAGGACTGGGGCCGCTTCCCGCCCTATCGCGAGCTCGGCTACGCGGCGGCGCGGCAGGCCGCAGCACAGTTCGCGCTCGGCAGCGTCGGCGCCGGCTTCGGCGCGACGAGCGTCAATCTCAAGGGCGGGCTCGGATCGGCATCGGCCAAGGTGGGCGACTTCACGGTCGCGGCGCTCGCCGCCGTCAACCCGGTGGGCTCGGTGACGGTCGGCGATGGCCCGCATTTCTGGGCAGCGCCCTTCGAGCAGGCCAGCGAGTTCGGCGGCCGCGGCCCCGCGCCCGAGGTCGAAGCAGCCGCGCTCACGCCGCGCACGAAGGGCGTGCCGGGCGCGAGCACCACGCTCGTCGTGGTCGCGACCGACGCGGTCATGAACAAGGCGCAGGCCAAGCGTCTCGCCATCATGGCGCAGGACGGGCTCGGGCGCGCGATCTATCCGGTGCATACGCCGCTCGACGGCGACATCGTGTTCACCGCCGCGACCGGACATCGTCCACTGGACGACGCATGGATCGACCTGATGCGCATCGGCAACGCCGCTGCGGGAACGGTGGCGCGCGCCGTCGCGCGCGCGGTCTACGAGGCAAGTGCGCTGCCGTTCGAGGGCGCGCTGCCGGCCTACCGTGACAAGTTCCGCGACGAGAGCTGAATCGTTTCCCGCGTGAGCGCTACCACTGCGCCCGGACATCGGACGCGGCCCGCAGCGCCGCGGCGGCGGGATCGGGCGCCGTCGTCACCTTCTCGAAATCGCCGCGCAGCGCCTGCAGCGCCTTGCGCTCATGCTCGATCTCGTAGGCAGTGCGGAAGCCGAGGCGCCGCAGGATCGGCACCGGCGGGCACCAGCCCTGGATCGCGTGCTGGAACAGGAAGCCGGTGACGAGCGCGGGCAGCATGAGCCAGCGCCGCCGTCCGCTGGCGGCGAGCGCCACGCCGGTGAAGGCCAGCGCCGCGGCATTGGCCTCGATGGCGCGCTCGATGTCCCATTCCTCGTCGAGTTCGCGCAGGCGTTCGGGGATCTCATCGGGATGCAGCGCGAAGTAGCGCACGCTGTTCTCGATGTCGCGCGCGATGCGCCGGTTGACCTCGTCGGCGGTGTGACTGGGAACGCGGGTCCGGGTGCTGGTCATGACGGCCTCCTGCCCACCCCCAACGCGGAATCCCCGCATTCGTTCGCGGGCGGCTCCCGGATCGCCCGTCAGGCGAAACGCTCGGCCCGGAACGGGGCGGGGTCCATGAACGGCGTCTGCCCCGTCATCATCTCGGCCAGCAGGCGCCCTGTCGCGGGGCCGAGCGTGAGGCCCCAGTGGCCATGGCCGAAAGCGAGCCAGAGCCCCGGCTGCCCCGGTGCGCGGCCGATCACCGGGCGGGAATCGGCAAAGCACGGGCGCGCCCCCAGCCAAGGCTGCGGCTCGACCGGCTCGCCGAGCGGGAACAGCCCGCGGGCCGCCGGCATGACGCGCGCGAACTGCACCGGCGTCGCGGGCGCGTCGCGCGCGGCGAATTCCGCGCCGGTGGTGAGGCGGATGCCCTGCTCCATCGGCGCGAGCAGATAGCCGACGTCCATGTCCAGCACCGGGCGCGCCAGCGCGGCGTTCCCCGCCGGGCGGAAATGCCGGTGATAGCCGCGCTTGACCGCCAGCGGCAGGCGCAGGTCGAACCGCGCGAGCACGTCGGGCGCCCAGGGGCCGAGCGCGAGCACCACCTCCTGCGCATCGAGGTGGCCTTCCTGCGTGTCGATGCGCCAATGGCCGTCGGCCCGGTGGAGCGTGCGCGCATCGCCGACGAGCAGGATGCCACCGAGCGCCGCGAAGCGCTTGGCATAGGCCTGCGTCACCGCCAGCGGATTGGAGACGCTGGCGACGCCTTCCCAGAACACGGCGTGACGAAACACGGGCGCCAGCGAGGGTTCGAGTTCGCGCGCGCCCTCCACGTCGAGCACGCGGCGCGCGATGCCGTAGCTCTGTGCGATGTCGCGCTCGGCCGCGTTGGCGCGCAGCGATGCGTCGTGGCGATAGAGCTTGAGCCATCCCGTGCGTCGCAAATATTTCTCCGCCCCCGACTCCGCCATCAGCGCGGCATGCTCGTCGACGGCGCGCGCGAAGAACGGACGCATTGTCGCAGCCGTCTCCGCCAGCCGCTGCGGCGTCGACCACGTCCTGAACGAGAACAGCCAGGGCGCGACCCGAGGCAGGAAGGCGAGATGATAGTTGGCTTCGGGCGCCCGCTTCAGGGCGACGCGCAGGAGCGTGCCCAGGCCGGGGAAGGCCTGGGGAAAGATCGTGTTCCCCTCGATCACGCCGGCGTTTCCATAGGACGTGCCGAGGCCCGGGGCCTGGCGGTCCACCAGGGCGACGGACCGTCCGCGCTTGGCGAGATGCAATGCGATCGAGGTGCCGACGATGCCGGCGCCGAGGACGACTACGTCCGTGCGAGCCATGGGTTCCTCAGTACAGCCGAAAAAATTCCGCCCCTGATATAGGGTGCCGCCGCCGGCCCGCCACGACGGCGTCCCGCGGGCCGCCGCCTTGGAAAATCGGGCCTCAGCGCATTGCCGCACGCGGCGTCACGTGTTAGGCCGACGAAATCGCGGAGACTGCAATGCCCCGTCCGCTCCTGATCGCACCGTCGATTCTCGCATCCGACTTCGCCAGGCTGGGCGAAGAGGTGCGTGCCATCGACGCAGCCGGCGCGGACTGGATCCATGTCGACGTCATGGACGGCCACTTCGTGCCCAATATCTCGATCGGGCCCGACGTGGTGAAGGCGCTGCGTCCGCACACCAAGAAGACATTCGACGTTCATCTGATGATCGCCCCGTGCGATCCCTACCTCGAGGCATTCGCCAAGGCCGGGTCCGACATCATCACCGTGCACGTGGAAGCAGGCCCGCATCTGCACCGCTCGCTGCAGGCGATCCGCGCCCTCGGCAAGAAGGCCGGCGTGACGCTCAATCCGGCGACGCCGGTCGAGACGATCGAGCACGTGATCGACCTCGTCGACCTCGTGCTCGTGATGTCGGTCAATCCCGGCTTCGGCGGGCAGACATTCATTCCGGCGGCGATCGACAAGATCGCGCGCGTGCGTGCGCTCTCCGGCGGGCGGCCGATCGACATCGAGGTCGACGGCGGCATCACGCCAGAGACTGCGCCGCAGGCGGTGCGGGCCGGCGCCAATGTTCTGGTCGCCGGCTCGGCGGTTTTCAAAGGCGGCAGCGCGGACGCGTACCGCGCGAATATCGCAGCAATCCGTAATGCTGCGGCGATGGCACGGGGGGAAGCGGCTTAGGGGCAAGGCCGCGCAAGCTTGCTGAGGTGTTAATGGTGGATGATTCGATCCCCGAAGACGTCCGGGATTTCATCCTGCGGCATATCGATTCCGTGGCCCAGCTCGAAGCGCTGCTGTTGCTGCGCGCCAACCCCCAGGAGAGCTGGGACGTGGCGCGTGCAGCGAAGCGCCTCTACACCGATGAGCAGCAGATCGCCGAAGTGCTCGGACGGCTGGCGGAGGACGGATTCCTGACCGTCACCGACGCGACCTATCGCTTCGAGTGTCAGACGCCCGAGCAGCAAGCCATGGTCGACCGGACCGCCGAGGTCTATCGCCGCCAGCTCATTCCCGTGACCAACATGATTCACGCCAAGCCGCGCCGGATCCGCCAGTTCGCGGACGCGTTCAAGTTCAAGAAGGACCGCTGAAATGGCCGCCGCGATCTATACGTTGTGCGCGCTCACGGCCCTGGTCTGCACCGTCATGCTGTTGCTGGCCTACAGCCGCAGCGGCTATCGCCTCCTGCTGTGGAGCGGCCTGTGCTTCGCGGGGCTCACGCTCAACAACCTGTTTCTGGTGCTGGACAAGGTTGTCTTTCCCAACATCGACTTTTCGCTGTGGCGGACCTCAACGGCCGTGGCCGCCATGGCGATCCTGCTCTATGGCCTGATCTGGGACAGCGAATGAACGGCACGACCACATCGGTGCTGGCGGGCGCGACCGCCATGGCCTCTTTCATCGCGACACTGTTTTTTCTCAAGTTCTGGCGCCAGACCCGCGACAGCTTCTTCCTGCTGTTCGCGATCGCCTTCGCCATCGACGCGGTGTCGCGCTTCGTGCTCGGCCTCACCCAGGTCTCCAACGAGACCGAGCCTTTCTTCTATCTCATGCGCCTGGTGACCTTCGGACTGATCATCGTGGCGATCATCCAGAAGAACCGCCCGGCCAACCCGGCGCGCTGACCGGCCTACCAGCGCACGCCGGACATCGCCTCGCTCGCCTGCCACAGGCGCTGCGCGGCCTCCTCGTCGGCGGCCTGCGCGCTCACAGCCGACGGGCGGCACTTCTCGAAATATCCGCCGTTCGCCGCGGCGACATCCGGCGCGGAGGCGAGATAGACGATCGTCTTCGCCCCTTCCTGCGGGCTGATCGCGAACAGCTTGGCGAAGCGGATGCCCCACGTGTAGACGCCGCCCGACTGGTCGCCGAAGCGCGTGGCGACGAAGCCGGGGTGCAACGCATTCGCTGTGACGCCGCTGCCCGCGAGCCGGCGCGCCAGCGCGCGGGTGAAGAGGATGTTGCAGAGCTTGCTCGTGCCGTAGACCCGATAGGGATCGTAGCGGCGCGCCGCCTGCAGGTCCGCGAAATCGAGATGACCACGATAGTGCGCGTCCGAGGCGGTGTTGACGATGCGCGCGGGCGCGGCGGCGGCCAGGCTCGCGCGCAGACCCGCGCTGAGCACGAAGTAGGACAGATGGTTGAGCGCGAAGGTCCGCTCGAGCCCGTCCTCGGTGACCTGCCGGCGCGCGAAGATCGCCCCGGCGTTGTTGATGAGCACGTCGATGCGCGGCTCCGCCGCCGTGATCTCGGCGGCGACGCGCTTCATCTCGGCGAGGCGCGACAGGTCGGCGTAATGGACGCGGTGGGCCGCGCCGGGCGCGAGCGCCGCAAGCCGGGCGAGCGCCGCCTCGCCGCGCGCGGCATCGCGAGCGACCTGCACGATCCGCGCGCCCATGGCCGCGAGCCGCTCCGCCGCGACCTGCCCGATCCCGGAGGTGGCCCCGGTGATGACGACGACCTTGCCCTGGATGACAGCCTCCTCGCATGCGCGGCCCGGCGGGCGCCCGCCAGGGAGGAAGATCGGAGCCCGAACCGCGGCTTGCAAGCGGGCCCGGCGGGGTTCCGCCGGACCGCCCGCCATGTTACGCCACCGGCGATTTCGCCAGCGAGAGAGCCGATGATTCCGCGTTACACCCGCCCCGAGATGGCCGCGATCTGGGAACCGCAGACCCGCTACCGGATCTGGTTCGAGATCGAGGCCCATGCCGCGGACGCCATGGCGGAGCTCGGCATCATCCCCAAGGATGCCGCCAAGGCGATCTGGACCAAGGGCAAGAACGCCACGTTCGACATCGCGCGGATCGACGAGATCGAACGCGAGGTCAAGCACGACGTTATCGCCTTCCTCACGCATCTCGCCGAGATCGTCGGGCCCGAGGCGCGCTTCGTGCACCAGGGCATGACATCCTCGGACGTGCTCGACACCTGCCTCAACGTCCAGCTCGTGCGCGCCGCTGACATCCTCATCGCCGACGTCGACAAGGTTCTGGCGGCGCTCAAGCGCCGCGCGTTCGAATTCAAGATGACGCCGACCATCGGCCGCTCGCACGGCATTCACGCCGAGCCGACGACCTTCGGCGTGAAGCTCGCCTACGCCTACGCCGAGTTCACGCGCGCCAAGGAACGCCTGCAGGCCGCGCGCAAGGAGGTCGCCACCTGCGCAATCTCCGGCGCGGTCGGCACGTTCGCGCAGGTCGATCCGCGCGTCGAGGCGCACGTCGCCGAGGCGATGGGGCTCGCGATCGAGCCGGTGTCGACGCAGGTCATCCCGCGCGACCGCCACGCCATGTATTTCTCGACGCTCGCCGTCGTCGCCTCCTCGATGGAGCGGCTGGCGACGGAGGTCCGCCACCTGCAGCGGACCGAAGTGCTGGAGGCAGAGGAATTTTTTTCGGAAGGACAGAAGGGTTCCTCCGCCATGCCGCACAAGCGCAATCCCGTGCTCACGGAGAACATCACCGGGCTCGCGCGCATGGTGCGCGCCTACGCCCTGCCTGCGCTGGAGAACGTTGCGCTCTGGCACGAACGCGACATCTCGCATTCATCGGCCGAACGCATGATCGGGCCTGACGCGACGGTGACGCTCGACTTCGCGCTCAACCGGTTGGCCGGCGTGATCGACAAACTCGTGGTCTATCCGCAGAACATGCTCAAGAATCTCGACCGGCTCGGCGGACTGGTGCATTCCCAGCGCGTGCTGATCGCGCTCACCCAGAAGGGCGTCGCGCGCGAGGACGCCTACCGCTTCGTGCAGCGCAACGCCATGAAGGTCTGGCGCGGCGAGAACACGGACTTCCTGGCGCTGCTCAAGGCCGACCCTGACGTGTCCAAGGCTCTGGGCGCCAAGGAACTCGAGGCGTGCTTCGACCTCGGCTATCACCTCAAGCACGTCGACACGATCTTCCAGCGGGTGTTCGGCGCGGCATGAGCGAGCCCGCGCAGACCTCAGGCCACGTGCTCGCCGTCGCGCGTCACGGGCGCCATGCGTTCAGCAAGCCGCCCTGCCTCGCCATCCGCCTGACCGCAGGACTCGGTGTCGAGGGCGACGCGCACGCCGGCGCGACCGTGAAGCACCGCTCGCGCGTCGCGCGCGATCCGAGCGCGCCCAACCTGCGCCAAGTGCATCTCATGCACGCGGAGCTGTTCGACGAGTTGCGGGATGCCGGCTTCACCGTCGCCCCCGGCGACCTCGGCGAGAACGTCACGACGCGCGGGCTCGACCTGCTGGCGCTGCCGGAAGGCGCGCGGCTGCACCTCGGCGCCACGGCGGTGGTCGAGGTCACCGGCCTGCGCAATCCCTGCGTCCAGATCGACCGCTTCCAGAAAGGCCTCATGGCCGCCACCCTCGCCCACGCGCCGGACGGCTCGCTGATCCGCAAGGCCGGCGTCATGAGCGTCGTCCTCGCCGGCGGGGACGTCACTGCCGGCGATGCGATCGGGGTGGAGCTGCCGCCCGCACCGCACCGTGCCCTGGTTCCGGTCTAACCCTCGCCACACGCACAGCCGATTACCACCCCGATCGGACGGCGCTTGACGCGCAGCGCCGGCTGCCGAACATGCCAAACAGGCTGCGACTCGAGGCATCTCGTTGACAGGGGCTGAGCCCACCATTCTCGTCTTCGATTCCGGGCTGGGCGGGCTGACCGTCCTGCGTGAAATCCTGCGCGCGCGCCCCGACGCCGATTACGTCTATGTCGCCGACGACGCGTTCTTCCCCTACGGCGCCCACGGCGAGGACGCGCTGATCGCGCGCCTGGTGCCGCTGATGGGCGACCTGATCGCGGCGCACGATCCCGACCTCGTCGTCATCGCCTGCAACACCGCTTCGACGCTGGTGCTGGGTCCGCTGCGCGCACGCTACAAGGTTCCGTTCGTGGGCACGGTGCCTGCGATCAAGCCGGCATGCCTCGCCTCCCGGACCCGGCGCGTGTCGGTGCTCGGCACCGAGGCCACCGTCAAGCGCGAGTACACGCGCGCGCTCATCCGCGATTTCGGACAGGGCTGCGACGTGACGCTGGTCGGATCGGCGCGCCTCGCCGCCATAGCCGAAGCGTCCTTGCGCGCGGAGCCGGTGAGCGACGCGGAGATCGCGGCGGAGATCACCCCCTGCTTTGTCGACGCCGAAGGGCGACGGACCGACACCGTGGTGCTCGCCTGCACGCACTATCCGCTGCTGCTCGCGCAATTCGAACGGCTGGCGCCCTGGCCCGTGCAGTGGACCGACCCCGCTCCCGCGATCGCGCGGCGCGTGGCCGATCTCACCGGTCCCGTTCAGAACGACCGGCGCGGCAGCCTGCGCGCCGTGTTCACCTCCGGACGCTCACCGCCAGCGGCACTGGCGCGGGCTCTCGCGACGTTCGGCTTCGCCGAACCCGCCGCGGCCGCGGCGAGCTAGGCGGCCTGCCCGGGGGGGGGGGCCAGCCTGGTCCAAGGGACCCCGAACTCGCCGCTTGTCGGCCCGGGATTGACGCGGAGGGGCCGGGCATGCGGCCGTTACCGGCACAATTGCACCTGACAGAGGCGGGAGGCTTGCTGGCGCGCCCTGCAAAGCCTTTGACAGGGCGGCGAAATCCCCCTAAAACCCCCCTGCTCGCGGGCCGTTTTCGGCCCGCGGTGCGTTTCGCGACCCGTGGTTTGTCCAGAGCGCTTATTTGGACGGACCTGTCGGTTCCGGGTGAAAGCCGGGAACATAGGAGGGCGCGATCCTCAACTGCGCATGCCCGAGGCAGGTGGTTTTCCGGTTCGCCGCGGGTTCATGCGCCGCTTCATCCGCGCGCGATCGGATCCAACCGGGAGCCACTGTCGCCGGCCGCGCGCGACGCCAACATGAGGACGCGATGACCAAGCGCCACGATGCAAAGTACAAACTCGACCGCCGTATGGGCGAGAACGTCTGGGGCCGCCCGAAGAGCCCCGTCAACCGCCGCGAGTACGGGCCCGGCCAGCACGGCCAGCGCCGCAAGAGCAAGCTCTCCGACTACGGCGTGCAGCTGCGCGCCAAGCAGAAGCTCAAGGGCTACTACGCCAACATTTCCGAGAAGCAGTTCCGCGGCATCTACCAGGAAGCCATCCGGCTCAAGGGCGACAGCGGCGCGAACCTGATTGCGCTGCTGGAGCGCCGGCTCGACGCCGTCGTCTATCGCGCCAAGTTCGTGCCGACGATGTTCGCCGCCCGCCAGTTCATCAACCACGGCCACATCAAGGTGAACGGCCGCCGCGCCAACATCGCGAGCATGCGGCTGAAGGCCGGCGACGTGATCGAGGTCAAGGAATCCTCGCGCCAACTCACCATGGTGCTGGAAGCGACCGGTCTCGCCGAGCGCGACGTGCCCGACTACATCGAGGCCGATCACAGCAAGATGACGGCCAAGCTCGCGCGCGTGCCGGCACCGACCGACGTGCCTTACGCGACCCGGATGGAGCCCCACTTGGTCGTCGAGTACTATTCACGCTAGAGCCTGCGCCCGCTCACAGGGCCGCAAACAAACAAGCCCGCGGTGTTTGCCGCGGGCTTTTTCGTTGTGAGGGCGGCCGACGCGGCGCTCACGGCCACGGCGGCATTACGGCGAGGAAGAGCGCGATCAGCGGCGGAAGCCACGCCACCAGCATGCCGCCGACGGGACGGCCGGCGCGCAGCAGGACAAATCCGGCGACAGGCGCGAGCAGGCAGAGCAGGACGAACGCAACCAGCCCGGCCTGCACGCCGAGGCCGGCGCGCATGCTTTCCGGGCCGCTTCCGACGATGAAGCCGGAGACGCCCACGGCAAGCGCCGCGAGCGCAAGGTCGGCGATGGTGGCAATGATCAGCGCGGCCCGGTTCATCCCAGTGGTATCATGCGGGCCGCACCGGCGGCGTCAGGTCGGCGCGCCTTCCTTCACCGGGACGCCCTTGTCCTTGAGAAGCTGCTGCAGCTCGCTGGCCTGGAACATCTCGCGCACGATGTCGCAGCCGCCGACGAACTCGCCCTTGACGTAGAGCTGGGGAATGGTCGGCCAGTTCGAATAGGCCTTGATGCCGTTGCGCAGTTCGTCCGACTCCAGAACGTTCAGCCCCTTGTAGGGCACGCCCAGGTAATCGAGGATCTGCACGACCTGCCCGGAGAACCCGCACTGCGGAAACTGCGGCGTTCCCTTCATGAACAGGACGACGTCGTTCGACTTCACTTCGCTGTCGATGAACTGGTTGATGCTCATGAATTTGTTCCTGATTGGCGCCGGTTCAAGGCCGGCGCTTCGAGCCCGCTAAGTCCTATATGTAGCGCAGGTGAGGCGCGATCCCAAGGGCCCCCGGAGCACGTCCAGCCGCGTCAAGGGGTGCCGGTCTGCAGCGCCAGCGCGTGAAGCTGGCCGCCCATCTCCGCCTTGAGCGCCTCGTAAACCATCTGGTGCTGCTGCACGCGCGACTTGCCGCGGAACGACTCGGCGATGACCGTCGCCGCATAATGATCCCCGTCTCCGGCGAGGTCGCGAATGGTCACCTGGGCATCCGGGATGCGGGCCTTGATCAACCGTTCGATGTCGTTGGCTGCCATCGGCATGACGCCGTCTCCTTCACACCCGGCGGCGGACCGCGGAAGGTCGCAGAATCCTGCGGTACCAGAGTCGCCCGCTCGCCCGACAGATCAGCCGCATTTACGACCCGGAAATCAACTCAAATTTGTTCATCGACCGCGACAGGCGCAGAGGCTACTCGTCAGGCTCGGCGCCTTTGCTAACGCGCGCCGTCGCATCTGAAGGGGACGAGTATGACATCACTCCGTTTGCTCACAGCGGCCGGCGCGGCAATGACGAGCGCTTGGCTCGCGTTCGCGTTGCCAGCCGCGGCACAGCCCACTGCCCAGCAGCAGGACGCCCTGCGGCAATCCTGCCGCTCCGATTTCATGTCGAACTGCTCGGGCGTGAAGCGCGGCGGGGCCGAAGCCCTGCAATGCCTGCAGCGCAACGTGGCCAAGCTCTCGCCTGCCTGCCGCACCGCCGTCGATGCCCTCACTCCGCCGGCGCCCGCGCCGGCTGCCGCCGCATCTCCTCCTGCCGCCGCGGCGCCCCCGCGTGCAGCAGAGCCGCCGGCTCCGGCCGCCCCTTCAGCCGCGACGCCGGCGGCACCTGCTGCGCCCGCACGCACGGCGGCCCCGGCGCCAGCGGCGCCGGCCAAGCCGACGGCCGCGCAGCAGGACGCCATGCGGCAGTCCTGCCGCTCGGACTTCATGTCGAACTGCTCGGGCGTCAGCCCCGGCGGCGCCGAGGCCCTGCAGTGCCTGCAGCGCAATGCGGCAAAGCTCTCGCCCGCGTGCAAGAGCGCGGTCGCCGCGATCGCGCCCACGGCTCCGGCGGCGCCCGCAGCCCCGGCGCGCACCGCCGCTCCTGCGCCGGCCGCTCCCGCCCCAGCGGCGGCGGCTCCCGCCCAGCCGACGGCGGCCCAGCAGAACGCCATGCGGCAGTCCTGCCGCAACGACTTCATGTCGAAGTGCTCCGGCGTCAGCCCGGGCGGAGCCGAGGCCCTGCAGTGCCTGCAGCGCAATGCGGCGGCGCTCTCGCCTGCGTGCAGGAGCGCGGTCGCCGCGATCGGCGGCGCGCCGGCGTCGGCGCCCGCCACCGCCGCAGCACCGGCCGCGGCTCCGGCGGCCGGTGCGCCCATCGGCCCGGTGCCGCCACGCGTCGAGCTGATGGTGGCGCGCGCCTGCGCGCTCGAGCGCCGCACCGTCTGCGAGCTGCCGCCCGGCGGCGGCCGCATCCTGACGTGCCTCGCGGCGAACGAGGATCGGATCACGCCCGGCTGCAAGGCCGCACTCGCGCAAGCCCGCGCGGCGGCGCGTTGAACGCGCAGATCTGCGCACAGCAAACGGAACCCGCGCTCGCGCGGGTTCCGGGTTGAAGCGTCTCGTCAGCGAGAAGCAGGACGCGCGCTAAAGCGAGCCGTTGTCGGTTCTGCCCGCCATGTAGGCGGGCAGCCACGCCTCGAAGCGCGTAATCAGCGCCGCAACCGGCAATGCCCGCTCGCCGGCAATCGCCAGCGCATCGCCGGCCGTGGTGCCCAGCCGCATCACCGGCACGCCGGCGGACCTCGCGCCAGCGAGGATCGCCTCGACATCGGCGGTCTTCGCCGTGACGAGGTAGCGCGCCTGGTCCTCGCCGAACCAGAACGCATGCGGCGGCACGCCGTCGGGGGCGCCGTCGAGACGCGCGCCGACGCGTCCGGCCATCGCCATCTCGGCGAGCGCGACCGCGAGGCCCCCATCCGAGAGATCGTGCACGGCGGTGACGATGCCGTCGTCGATCAGCTTGCGCACGAAATCGCCGTTGCGGCGTTCCACCGCGAGATCAACGGGGGGTGGCGCGCCCTCTTCGCGGCCGCAGATGTCGCGCAGGTAGAGCGACTGGCCGAGCCATCCCACGGTTTCGCCGACGAGCAGGACCACCTCGCCCGCGGCCTTGAACGCGAGCGTCGCCGATTTGGTGAAATCCGGCAGCACGCCGACGCCGCCGATGGTCGGCGTCGGCAGGATCGCGCGGCCGTTGGTCTCGTTGTAGAGCGACACGTTGCCCGACACGACCGGGAACGCCAGCGCCTCGCAGGCGGCGGCGATGCCGCGGATGCAGCCTACGAGCTGGCCCATGATCTCGGGACGCTCGGGATTGCCGAAGTTGAGGTTGTCGGTGATCGCGAGCGGCCTGCCGCCGACCGCGGTGATGTTGCGCCAGGCTTCGGCCACCGCTTGCTTGCCGCCTTCGAAGGGATCGGCCTCGCAATAGCGCGGCGTGACATCGGCGGTGAGCGCCAGCGCCTTCGGTCCTTCCTCGATGCGCACCACGGCGGCGTCGCCGCCCGGCCGCTGCACGGTGTTGCCGAGGATGACGTGGTCGTACTGCTCCCACACCCAGCGCTTGGAGCAGAGATCGGGCGTGGCGATCAGCGTCTCGAGCGCGTCGGCGAGCGCCACCGGCGCCGTAACGTCCGCGGCGCGGATCGCGTGCGGCTTCACCGTGTCGACGAACGGCCGGCGATATACCGGCGCCTCGTCGCCGAGTTCCTTGATCGGCAGGTCGGCCATCACGTTACCACCGTGGCGCACGACGAAGCGCATGCTCGGCGTGGTGCGCCCGACGACCGCGAAGTCCAGCCCCCACTTGCGGAAGATCGCCTCGGCCTCGGCCTCCTTCTCCGGCTTGAGCACCATGAGCATGCGCTCCTGGCTCTCCGAGAGCATCATCTCGTAGGCGCTCATGCCCTCCTCGCGGCACGGCACTGCGTCGAGGTCGAGGTCGACGCCGAGATTACCCTTCGCGCCCATCTCGACCGCCGAGCTAGTCAGTCCCGCAGCGCCCATGTCCTGGATCGCGATCACGCAGTCCTTCGCCATGATCTCGAGGCAGGCTTCGAGCAGCAGCTTCTCGGAGAACGGGTCGCCGACCTGCACGGTCGGGCGCTTCTCCTCGGCATCCGCGCCGAACTCCGCCGAGGCCATGGTGGCGCCGTGAATGCCGTCGCGGCCGGTCTTCGAGCCGAGATAGACGATGGGCATGCCGACGCCCGAGGCCGCGGAATAGAAGATCTTGTCGGCTTGCGCGATGCCCACGGCCATTGCATTGACGAGGCAGTTGCCGTCATAGCGCGCGTGGAAGCGCACCTGTCCGCCCACCGTGGGCACACCGAACGAGTTGCCGTAGCCGCCGATGCCGGCGACCACGCCGGAGACGAGATGGCGCGTCTTTGGGTGGCGCGGATCGCCGAAGGAAAGCGCGTTGAGACACGCGATCGGACGCGCGCCCATGGTGAACACGTCGCGCAGGATGCCGCCGACCCCGGTCGCCGCGCCCTGGTAGGGCTCGATGTAGCTCGGGTGGTTGTGGCTCTCCATCTTGAAGACGACCGCGAGCCCGTCGCCGATGTCGATGACGCCGGCGTTCTCGCCGGGTCCCTGGATCACCCACGGCGCCTTGGTCGGCAGGCCGCGCAGATGCACCTTGGAGGACTTGTACGAGCAGTGCTCGTTCCACATCGCAGAGAAGATGCCGAGCTCGGTGAAACTCGGTGCGCGCCCGATCAGCTTGAGGATGCGCTCGTACTCGTCGGGCTTGAGGCCGTGGTCGGCGATGAGTTCCGGCGTGATGGCGGGTTCGTTCCTGAGCATGCGATGTGACCCGCCTCGGGCGGCCTCGACTCCTATGCCGCCTGCGCGAGGTGATCGACGAGCCCGGCGAACAGGCCGCGGCCGTCGGTGCGGCCCATCGAGGCTTCGACGTGGTTCTCCGGATGCGGCATCATTCCGAGCACGTTGCCGCGCTCGCCGAGGATGCCGGCGATGCCGTTGATGGCGCCGTTGTGGTTCCAGTCGGGATCGAGCAGGCCGTCGGGCGAGGCGTAGCGGAACAGCACGCGCCCCTCGCCTTCCAGCCGCGCGATGGTCTCGCCGTCGGCGATGTAGTTGCCCTCGCCGTGCGCGACCGGGACGCGGATCACCTGGCCGGCGTTGTAGCCGCGCGTGAACGGCGTATCCGAGCGCTCCACGCGCAGATAGACGTCGCGGCAGATGAAGCGCAGGTTCTGATTGCGCATCAGCACGCCCGGGAGCAGCCCGCTCTCGCACAGGATCTGGAAGCCGTTGCAGACGCCGAGCACGAGGCCGCCCTTGTCGGCGAAGGCGCGCACCGCGTCCATGATCGGCGCGCGCGCCGCGATCGCCCCGCAGCGCAGGTAATCGCCATAGGAGAACCCCCCCGGCACCACCACGAGATCGGTCCCGGGCGGCAGCGCCGTGTCGGCGTGCCACACCATCGCCGGCTCGCGGCCGGAGACGAGCCTGAGCGTGCGCGCCATGTCGCGCTCGCGATTGATGCCCGGAAAAACGAGAACGGCGGCTTTCATCTGCGTCTCAATTGGGGGCGGCGGCGCCCGATGCAACCGCGCGCGCCGGCGTCACGGCAGCACGTCCACGCGGTAGTTCTCGATCACCGTATTGGCGAGCAGCTTCTCGGCCGCTTCCTTGAGCACCGCTTCCGCGCGCGCCCGGTCGGCGCCCTCGATCTCGATGTCGAACACCTTGCCCTGGCGCACGCTGGCGACGCCCGCGACACCGAGCGACTTGAGCGCGCCCTCGATGGCCTTCCCCTGCGGATCGAGGATGCCGGATTTCAACGTGACGGTGACGCGCGCCTTCATGCGACCCTTTCCGGCCGATGGGAATGCAGGCCGGGCCTGCGGCTGCCATCCTTTTTCAAAGGATGGATTGCCGGGTCAAGCCCGGCAACAGCGCCAACCGACTTGCCCAGCGAAATTTCAGTGCACCAGCTCGGGGGCCTGCGCCTCTTCCAGCATGCGCCCGTAGCCGGAGATCCGACCGCTCTCGCCCACGAGACGCAGCGCGGCCCAGAACGCGGACTGCGTGCTGGACACGACCGGAACCCCGCAGCGCTCCTCGATCGGTTTGGCGCAGTTGAGCGTGCGCAGGCCGCCGCAGGAAATCAGCGCACCGTCGGCATCCGGCGCCCTGGCGCAGGCCGTCGCGGTCAGCTCGATGATCTCGTCCTCGGTCTTGCGGACGGCGCCGCCGCCGAACTCGGTGATACCGAAGCACTCGAGAGCGCGCACGTCGAACTTGTTGTAGACGAGCCATTCGCGCAGCTTGTCGTTCACCACGTCGGAATAGGCCGTGCTGACGGCGACCTTGGTCGCACCGACGGCGTGAAGCCCGTCCACGATCGCCTGGCTCATGGTGCTGCACGGCAGCCCGGTGACGCGGCGCACCTTGTCGAGCAGTTCGTCGTGGAACTCGGGGCCGCGATAGAACGTCAGCGACGTGCCGATCACCATCACCGCCTCGACGCCCTTGCGTGCGAGATCCTCGGCCGCAGGCACGATCTTGCCGACGGCGGCGTCGTAGCCTTCCGGGGTGAGCGAGCGCACGCCCGTGCCCCTCGGAACGAAGGTCACGTCGGGATACATCTTGAGGCCCTCGTCGGGCACGCGGTCATCCGCGAAAGGTACGACCAAGCCGATGGTGTGCTGCTTCGCCACGCTCGCCCCCTTTTGACAATCAGCCTTTGACGAGGATCGGTCCGGAGCCCTGCGGCCGCTCGTTCTCGGCGATGATGCCGAGCCGCTTGGCGACCTCGGTATAGGCCTCGACCAGCCCGCCGAGATCGCGGCGGAAGCGATCCTTGTCGAGCTTCTCGTTCGATTTGATGTCCCACAGCCGGCAGCTGTCGGGAGAAATCTCGTCGGCCACGACGATGCGCAGCATCTCGTTCTCCCACAGGCGTCCGCATTCCATCTTGAAGTCGACGAGACGGATGCCGACGCCGAGGAAAAGCCCGGTCAGGAAATCGTTGACGCGGATGGCGAGCGCCATGATGTCGTCGATCTCCTGGGGATTCGCCCAGCCGAACGCGGTAATGTGCTCTTCCGACACCATCGGGTCACCGAGGGCGTCGTTTTTATAATAAAATTCGATGATCGAGCGCGGAAGCTGCGTGCCTTCCTCGATGCCGAGGCGCTGCGACAGCGAGCCGGCGGCGACGTTCCGCACCACGACCTCGAGCGGGATGATCTCCACCTCGCGAATCAGCTGCTCGCGCATGTTGAGCCGCTTGATGAAGTGGGTCGGCACGCCGATGTTGTTGAGGTGCTGGAACACGTATTCGGAGATACGGTTGTTGAGGACGCCCTTGCCCTCGATCACCTCGTGCTTTTTGGCATTGAACGCAGTGGCATCGTCCTTGAAGTGCTGAATCAGCGTTCCAGGCTCCGGTCCTTCATAGAGGACCTTCGCCTTGCCTTCATAGATACGGCGACGGCGGCTCATCGGGGTGTACCGTGGCTTGAGGAAATCCATCGGATTGCCGTGGCTCCTTTGAGTTCGAGGTCCGCGGCGGCGGATGCGAGCGGCGCCAAAAACCTGACGCGAAACGTGGCGACCAGCCCCTCCGCACAGGACAAAAACGCAGCGCGGAGCACCCATGACATAGACCCCGCGCCGGATGACCGCAATGGCCATGTTGCGACGTTGCGGACGTTGCCTTGACGCCCCAGGCTCGATATGCAAGGCGCCGAAACATACATATTTTCATCAAGGTTCCCGATCATGTTGCCGGCCCGTCAGGCGGCGAAACGTCGGCGACCAGGCGATGGCAAGCGGGGAAGCAATGACCACGTTCGACAAGCGCGAAGAGGGTTTCGAGAAGAAGTTCGCCCACGACGAAGAGCTCAGGTTCAAGGCCGAGGCCCGGCGCAACAAGGCCCTGGGCCTGTGGGCCGCCGAACGGCTCGGCCTGTCGGGCCCTGCCGCCGAGGCCTACGCCAAGGAAGTCGTCGTGGCGGATTTCGATACGCCGGGCGACTCCGACGTGCTCGCCAAGATCCGCAACGACTTCGAGGCGAAGAGCATCGGCGTGTCCGAGGTCGATATCCGCCGCAAGATGGACGAACTGCTGGCCGTCGCGATCGCCGACATCAAGAAGACGGGATAGCGCCCGCCAGACGGTCGCACACGGCCCGCGGATCGCGCTCGATCTCCTGCGCGGTCACTTCGAACACCTGATAATCACGCTCGCGCAGCCACGCAATCCTTTGCGCGCGCGAGCGCGCCGCGTCCGCGTTCTCCGCGGCGGGCACGATGTCGATGACCGTGCGCTCGCGGAACGACACGATGTCCACGACGTGGGGGCCGATCGGCACCTGCCGCTTGAAGCCGCGCGCGGCGAACCGCCGGTCGCGGGTCATCGCCTCCCATAACGCGCGCTCCGCGTCGGTCGGGTTTCGCCGCAACAGCTTGGCGAGGCCGCGCACCGGCGTGCGCTCGGACGGCGTGCGCCCCTCCCCGTGCTCGGCGAGCAGCGCGCGCAGCTGCACCGCCTGCTCGCCGTCGAGGATGCCGCCACGCGCCGGCCCCTTCTTGCCCTCCGCGATGGCACGGATGATGCCCGAGAGCGTCTGGATGTCCTGCTGGGTCGGCTGCATGCGCGCGAAGATGTTCTGCAGGTTGATCATCATGGTCGCGCGCTTCTCCTCGGGACGGAAATATTCCACGCGATCGAGCGCGCGCTCGATGGTGGCGAGGAAGGCGGCCATCTGCTGCTTGGGCGCAGGCGCGGATTTCTGCGGCATGGCGAACGGGAGCGCGTTGCCGCTGGTGAGCTTGAACCATTCGTAGGAGAGCACCGCGACCGCCTGCGCGAGGTTGAGCGAGGCGAAAGCGGGGTTGACCGGCAGCGTCACGATCGCATCGGCGATGGCGACTTCCTCGTTGGTCAGGCCGATGCGCTCGCGGCCGAACAGGATGCCCACGCTGTCGCCGGTCGCCACACGCGCAGCCAGCGCCTGCGCCGCCTCCTGCGGCGAGATCACCGGCTTGGCCTGATCGTGAGCGCGCGCCGTCGTCGCCAGCAGGAACGTGCAGTCGGCGACCGCCTCCCCCACCGTGCCGAACAGGGCGGCCGCGTCCAGGACGCGGTCGGCGCCGGCCGCCATCATGCGCGCCTTCGGATTCGGCCACGCCTGCCGCGGGGAGACGAGCCGTAGCCGGCTCACGCCGAAGTTGGCCATCACCCGCGCCGCCGCGCCGATGTTCTCTCCGAGTTGCGGCTCGACCAGGATCACCGCCGGGCCCGGCTGCTCGATCCAGTTCCTGGTCTTGTCGGTTCCGGCGCCTGGCATGTCGCTCCTTGGTCAGGTGATCTGGGCCCGCTCGGCGGGGCCCCGCAGGGATGCCCAGGACGATTGCTTTTGCAAGCCGGCCGGCTACGCTTTTCGGGCACCGCCACCGACACCGCCTCCCGCCCACCGGCCGTGAGCGCTGCCATGGACGCTGTCTCCATTCCCGATTCCCGCCGCCTCGTGCTCGGGGCGGCCATCGGCTTTGGCGTCGACGACGTGCGCGTCTTCGTGGAATCGCTGCGCGCCTGCGGATATCGCGGCGACGTCCTGATGCTGGTGCGCTGGCCGGGGCTGGCCGTGTCGCGTTACCTGCGCCGCCACGGCATCGAGTCCATGCCGCTCGTGCAGATCCGCTCGTTCAGCCGCTCGCCGCACGCCCGGCGCTACACGATCTACGCCGACTATCTGCGCCAACACCTCCAGCGCTATGACCAGGTCATGCTGTCGGACACGCGCGACGTCGTGTTCCAGGCCCATCCGTTCGAGGGCCTCGCCAACCCGCGCTGCCACTTCTTCCTCGAAAGCGCGGTGCGCACCATCGGCACCGACGAGACCAACGCGCGCTGGGTGCGCGGCTGCTTTGGCGTGCAGGACGTCAAGGCGCTGGCGCCGCGCCGCATCAGCTGCAGCGGCATCACCATCGGAGGCGCGCACGCCATGCTCGCCTATCTCGACCGGATGACGGAGCGCATCCAGGCGATCCCGTACCGGATCTATCGCGAGATCGGGCACGGCTACGACCAGGCCCTGCACAACTACCTCGTCCACCTCGACGAACGCAGCGCGGGCGTCGTGCACGAGAACAACGGCCACATCGCCACGATGGCGCTGGAGCCGCGCGCGCGCTACGTGCTCGGCGACGACATGCGCATCCGCACCAGCGACGGGCACCTGCCGGCGATCTGCCACCAGTACGACCGATTCCCCGACCTGCGCGCGGCCATGGCGGCGCACTACCCGGCGACATGATGCTGTTGCGCGCGACCGCGCCTCAGGCCGGCTCGCGCGCGAATCGATCGTGCGTCACGGGGTCGCGCAGCAGGTCCTCGAAATAGGCGATGGTGCGCGTCAGCCCGTCACGCAGGCTGGTCGTCGGCTGCCAGCCGAGCACATCCTTGGCCATGGAAATGTCCGGCCGGCGCTGGCGCGGATCGTCCTCGGGCCTGGCGCGGTGAACGATACGCGAGCGCGATCCGGTGAGCTCGATGACCAGTTCGGCAAGCTCGCGGATGGTGAACTCGGCGGGATTGCCGACGTTGATCGGGCCGGTGACCTCGTCGCCGGTCGCCATCAGACGCAGCAATGCGTCGACGAGATCGTCCACGTAGCAGAAGGCGCGCGACTGCGTGCCGTCACTGTAGACGGTGATGTCGCGCCCGAGCAACGCCTGCACGATGAAGTTCGACACCACGCGCCCGTCGTTCGGATGCATGCGCGGACCGTAGGTGTTGAAGATGCGCGCCACCTTGATGCGCAAGCCATGCTGGCGCCGATAGTCGAAGAACAGCGTCTCGGCGCAGCGCTTGCCCTCGTCGTAGCAGGAGCGCACGCCGATCGGATTGACGTTGCCCCAGTAGCTCTCCGGCTGCGGATGGACGGCGGGATCGCCGTACACCTCCGAGGTCGAGGCCTGCAGGATCCTGGCGCGCACCCGCTTGGCGAGGCCGAGCATGTTGATGGCGCCGTGCACGCTGGTCTTGGTGGTCTGCACGGGATCGTGCTGGTAATGGACCGGCGAGGCTGGGCAGGCGAGGTTGTAGATCTCGTCCACCTCCGCGTAGAACGGAAACGTCACGTCGTGGCGCGCGAGTTCGAAGCGCCGGTGGCCGATCAGGTGCTCGATGTTGCGCCGGGTGCCCGTGTAGAAGTTGTCGAGGCAGAGCACCTCCGCACCTGCGTCGAGCAGGCGGTCGCAGAGGTGGGACCCGAGAAATCCCGATCCGCCAGTGACCAGGATGCGGCGTTGCAGGTGCAAGGACATGGCGGCCGTTCGCCCCAAGCTCCGGACACGCGGAATTAGAGATTATCTTAAGACTAATCTCAATAGTTGCATTGGTGGGGCCGACAGAGCACCGGTGCCGGCAGGCGGCAAGGCGCCCGAACGGCCGTCCTTGCCTGAGCCCATGCGGACGGATAGGGCTCACCTGCCCTCCCGTCGGCCCAAGGATAGTCGTTGCCTTCCCACCCTCCCCGCGATCCCGCCGACGCCCGCCGTCTCGTGCTTGGCGCGGCGGTGGGATTCACGCCTGCGCAGGTCCACACGTTCGTCGAGTCGCTGCATGCCACCGGCTTTGCGGGCGACGTGGTGATGCTGGTGGGCCCGCGCGACCTTGCGCTGGCCCGATACCTGCGCGCCCGCGGCGTCACGCGCGCGCGCACGTGGTTCATCCGCCGCCTGCACGGGCCGATCCACGCCTACCGCTTCGAGTTGTTCGCGGCCTACCTGCGCAAGACCCTCGCCCGCTATGACCAGGTGCTGGTGACCGACGTGCGCGACGTCGTGTTCCAGGCCCACCCGTTCGCGGGCATCAGCGATCCTGCGTGCCACTTTTTCCTCGAGGGCGACCGGCGCACCATCGGCAACGAGCCGACCAACATGGTCTACATGCGCGCGTTCCTGCCGCCCCCCGAGGTCGAACGGATCGCGGCCTATCGCATCAGCTGTTGCGGCGTGGTGCTCGGCGGCGCCGCCGCCATGGCGGCCTACCTCGAGCGCATGGCGGCGGATCTTTCGGCCGTGCCGCTCGCCGTCCGGCGCAAGATCGGGGCGGACACCGCGTTCCACAATCGCATGGCTCATCTCACCCATGCCGTCCCGGTGACGCTGGTGGAGAACAACCTCCACGTCGCCACCATGGGGATCGAGCCGGTCTCGTCCTACAGGATCGGCCCGGACCACCTGATCCGCACGGTTGACGGCGGCCTGCCGGCGATCCTGCACCAGTACGACCGGATACCGGCGTTCAAGGCCGCGGTCGAAGCCCGCTTTCCAGCGATGCGGTAGCCGCGGCGCCTGCGCCAAAAGTCATCTTCCGGCGCCCGCGCCCGGGTGCTATAGCGACGCGCCTGCCGCGTCCGCGCCGGCTCATCCCCGCCGTCTCTAGAAAATCCCGAGGTTGCTCAATGGCGAAGATCAAGGTTGCCAATCCGATCGTCGAAATGGACGGCGACGAGATGACCCGCATCATCTGGAAGTACATCAAGGACAAGCTGATCCACCCCCACCTCGACGTGGACCTGCTCTACTACGACCTCGGCATCCAGAAGCGCGACGAGACCCGCGACCAGATCACCATCGACGCCGCCAACAAGACCCGCGAGGTGGGCGTTGCGGTCAAGTGCGCGACCATCACGCCCGACGAGGCGCGCGTGAAGGAATTCAACCTCAAGGAAATGTACAAGTCGCCGAACGGCACGATCCGCAACATCCTCGGCGGCGTGATCTTCCGCGAACCGATCATCTGCAAGAACGTGCCGCGGCTGGTGCCGGGCTGGACGCAGCCGATCATCATCGGCCGCCACGCCTACGGCGACCAGTACCGCGCGACCGACTTCAAGGTGCCGGGCAAGGGCAAGCTCTATCTCACCTTCGTCGGGGACGACGGCCAGAAGATCGAGCGCGAGGTGTTCGAGTTCCCGGGCTCCGGCGTCGCGATGTCGATGTATAACCTCGACCAGTCGATCACCGACTTCGCGCGCGCCTCGATGAACTATGCGCTCAACCGCGGCTACCCGCTCTACCTCTCGACCAAGAACACGATCGTCAAGGTTTACGACGGCCGCTTCAAGGACATCTTCCAGGAGATCTACGAGAAGGAGTTCAAGGCGAAGTTCGAGGCGAAGAAGATCTTCTACGAGCACCGCCTGATCGACGACATGGTGGCGGCCGCGCTCAAGTGGTCGGGCGGCTACGTGTGGGCGTGCAAGAACTACGACGGCGACGTGCAGTCCGACACGGTGGCCCAGGGCTACGGCTCGCTCGGCCTGATGACCTCGGTGCTGATGACGCCGGACGGCAAGGTGGTCGAGTCGGAGGCCGCGCACGGCACCGTCACGCGCCACTACCGCCAGCACCAGAAGGGCGAGCAGACCTCGACCAATTCGGTCGCCTCGATCTTCGCCTGGACGCGCGGCCTCGCCCATCGCGCCAAGCTCGACAACAATGCCCAGCTCGCGAAGTTCGCGGCGACGCTCGAGAAGGTCACCGTCGACACAGTCGAGTCCGGGTTCATGACCAAGGACCTCGCCCTGCTGGTCGGTGCCGACCAGAAGTGGCTCTCCACCACCGGCTTCCTCGACAAGGTCGCGGAGAACCTCGACAAGGCGATGGCGGCGTAACGGCGCCATCGCTGCTCATTGATCACAAGGCTCGCTTCATCCCTCCCCGCTTGCGGGAAGGGGTGGAGCATATGAACTTTGCGGGTGCGGAACTTCGATGGAGGTCTGCACCCCCTCACCCGGCATGCTGCGCATGCCGACCTCTCCCCGGTGGGGAGAGGTGGGGGCCGTGCCATGTTGCGCGCTCCATGTTCGACCACGAACGGCCGTTCTCATCATCAATGGCGCACACGGCGTCGCCGCTTGCTCACCTCTCCCCGGCGGGGAGAGGTCGGATTGCGCGCCTTCCGCGCAATCCGGGTGAGGGGGTGCCGAACGCTCCATCAAGCCGTCCCAGCAAACGATATGCGATAACCCTGCCCTCTTGCGGGAAGGGATCGAGCAGCCAGACGCTATTGAGCGAAACGATCAGCCGGCGATGGCGGCTTCGATCGCCGCGAGCGCGGCGTCAGCCTTGCTGCCGTCGGGCCCGCCGGCCTGCGCCATGTCGGGACGCCCGCCGCCGCCCTTGCCGCCGAGCGCTTCCGCGCCCTTCTTGACGAGATCGACCGCGTTGATGCGCGCCACGAGATCGTTGGTGACGCCGACCACGACGCCGGCCTTGCCGTCGGCGGCGACGCCGACGATCGCCACCACGCCGGAGCCGAGCTGCTTCTTGCCCTCGTCGGCGAGGCTGCGCAGGTCCTTGAGCTCGACGCCCTCGATGGCGCGCGCCATCAGCTTGACGTCGCCGACCGTGCGCACGCCGTCGCCTGCCGCCGCCGTGGCGCCGCCGCCCATGGCGAGCTTCTTGCGCGCATCCGAGAGATCGCGCTCGAGCCGCTTGCGCTCGTCGAGCAGCGCGGCGACGCGCGCGGGCATGTCCGGGATCGACACCTTGATCTCGGAGGCCGCCGACTGCGCGATGTCGATCAAGTTGCGCGCATGCTTGCGCGCGGTCGTGGCGGTGAGCGCCTCGATGCGGCGCACGCCGGAGGCGACCGCGCTCTCCGAGACGACCGACACGAGGCCGATGTCGCCGGTGCGCCGCACGTGCGTGCCGCCGCACAGTTCGACCGACCAGCCCATGGTGTTGCCGCCGGCACCTGAAGGATTTTGACCCATGGCGACCACGCGCACCTCGTCGCCGTACTTCTCGCCGAACAGCGCGCGTGCGCCGGAGGCGATCGCCTCCTCCTGGCCCATCAGGCGGGTGATCACCGGCGCGTTCTGCAGCACGATGTCGTTGGCGATGTCCTCGACGCGCTCGATCTCCGCCTCGGTCATCGGCTTGGGATGGGCGAAGTCGAAGCGCAGCCGGTCGGGCGCAACGAGCGAGCCCTTCTGCGCGACGTGATCGCCGAGCACCTGGCGCAGCGCCTCGTGCAGGAGGTGCGTCGCCGAATGGTTGGCGCGGATCGCCGTGCGCCGCGCATGGTCGACCTCGAGCTGCAGCGCGTCGCCGAGCTTGAGGCCGTCGTGGTCGACGGTGACCTGATGCACGAAGAGGTCGCCGGCCTTCTTCTGGGTGTCGAGCACGCGCGCGATGGCGTGTGCGCTCGCGGGGTCGCGCCGCATGACGCCCTGGTCGCCGACCTGGCCGCCGGACTCGCCGTAGAACGGGGTCTGGTTGACGACGACCTGCCCGCTCTCGCCGGGCTTGAGCTCGCCGACCTCCTGGCCGTTGCGCACGATGGCGACGACCACGCCCTCCGCCTGCTCGGTCTCGTAGCCGAGGAACTCGGTGGCGCCGAGCTTCTCGCGCAAGGTGAACCACACCGTCTCCGTGGCAGCCTCGCCCGAGCCCGCCCACGAGGCGCGCGCCTTCTCCTTCTGGCGCTCCATCGCCGCGGCGAAGCCCGCCGTGTCGACGGCGATGCCGCGGCTCTTGAGCGCGTCCTGGGTGAGGTCGAGCGGGAAGCCGTAGGTGTCGTAGAGCGTGAAGGCGACCTCGCCCTTGAGCGCGTCGCCCGTTTTGAGCGCGCGCGTCTCCTCGTCGAGGATCGCGAGGCCGCGCTCCAGCGTCTTGCGAAAGCGCGTCTCCTCGAGCTTGAGCGTCTCGGTGATCAGCGGCTCGGCGCGCACCAGCTCGGGATAGGCCTGGCCCATCTCGCGGGTGAGCACGGGCACCAGCTTCCACATCAGCGGCTCTTTCGCGCCGAGCAGCTCGGCGTGGCGCATGGCGCGCCGCATGATGCGGCGGAGCACGTAGCCGCGGCCCTCGTTCGAGGGCAGCACGCCGTCGGCGATGAGGAAGGAGGACGCGCGCAGGTGGTCGGCGATGACGCGGTGCGAGGCCTTCTGCGCGCCGGTCGGATCGACGCCGGTGGCGTCGGCGACCGCCTGGATCAGCGCGCCGAACAGGTCGATCGCGTAATTGTCGTGGGTGCCTTGCAGCACGGCGGCGATGCGCTCGAGGCCCATGCCGGTGTCGATCGAGGGCCGCGGCAGGTCGACGCGCTTGCCGCCGGCAAGCTGCTCGTACTGCATGAACACGAGGTTCCAGATCTCGATGAAGCGGTCGCCGTCGGCGTCGGGCGAGCCCGGCGGGCCGCCCGGGATGTGCGGCCCGTGATCGTAGAAGATCTCCGAGCACGGGCCGCACGGGCCGGTGTCGCCCATGGCCCAGAAATTGTCGGAGCCGGCAATGCGGATGATCTTCTCGTCGGGCAGGCCGGCGATCTTCTTCCACAGGTCAAAGGCCTGGTCGTCGTCGATGTAGACGGTGACGAGGAGGCGCTCGACCGGCAGGCCGAACTCCTTGGTGATCAGGTTCCAGGCCAGCTCGATCGCGCGGTCCTTGAAGTAGTCGCCGAACGAGAAGTTGCCGAGCATCTCGAAGAAGGTGTGGTGGCGCGCGGTGTAGCCGACGTTGTCGAGATCGTTGTGCTTGCCGCCGGCGCGCACGCATTTCTGCGCGGTCACGGCGCGCGAATAGGGCCGCTTCTCGACGCCGGTGAAGACGTTCTTGAACTGCACCATGCCGGCGTTGGTGAACATCAACGTCGGGTCGTTGCGCGGGACGAGCGGCGAGGACGGCACGTGCTCGTGCGCGTGCTTCTCGAAATACCTGACGAAGGCCGACCGGATGTCGTTGACGCCGCTCATGTCTTTCTACCGTGGGGGGTGCCGCCCGTGGGTCCGGGCCGCGCCCCAACAATATGGGCGCTGACACGCCAGCGCCCAACCCGTGCCTTCCGCTGCCCGGACGGCTTTTCTAGCGGCGCGGCAAGGGGCTGTCCAGAAAAGGCGGCATAACCGGGCCGCGGTTTACCGGCCCCGCGACCCTCGTCTATAACCGCGCCAACCCAATTCCGGCGCTCTCGCGCCGACCGCGGAGGAGAGCCCCAACAATGACCACAACCACCGCCTCTTCGCTCGAGCAGCGCCTCAAGGACGGACGCTTCGTCATGACCGCCGAGGTCGTGCCGCCGATCTCCTGCGATGCCGACGATCTTCTCAAAAAGGCGCTGCCGCTGAAGGGCCTCGCCGACGCGGTCAACGTCACCGACGGCGCCGGCGCGCGCGCGCACATGAGCGCGGTCGCCTCCGCCACGATCCTCAAGGGCGCGGGGATCGAGCCGATCCTGCAGCTCGTGTGCCGCGACCGCAACCGCATCGGCCTGCAGAGCGATCTGATGGGCGCCGCGGCGCTCGGCATCCGCAACATCCTCATCCTCGGCGGCGACAAGCCCACGGCGGGCGACCAGCCCGACGCCAAGGCGGTGTTCGACCTCGACTCGCGCTCGCTCTCGCAGACCGCGCACATGATCGGCCAGGGCAAGCTGCCGACCGGCACCGCCGTCGCCAATCCCAAGCCGTTCCTCATCGGCGCCGCCGACGCGCCGATCGACCCCAAGCCCGACTGGCAGCCGACCGGGCTCAAGGCCAAGATCGACGCCGGCGCGACCTTCGCGCAGACCCAGTTCTGCATGGACGCCGGCGTGATCCGCCGCTACGTCGCGCGCCTCACCGACGCCGGCATCCTGCCCGGCTTCCACATGATCATCGGCATCAATCCGCTGCGCTCGGCGAAGTCGGGCAACTGGATGCGCAACAACCTGTTCGGCACGATCATCGCCGACAGCATGATCGAGCGCATGGAGAAGGCGACCGACCCGGCCGCCGAGGGCCGCCGCATCTGCGTCGAGTACATGGAAGAGCTCGCCACCATTCCGGGCATCGCCGGCGTGCACATCATGGCGCCGGGCAACGACGCCGCGGTGCCGGACGTGATCCGCGAGGCGCGCAGCAAGATCGCGCGGGCGGCGTAGCGCGGGCGCGCCCGCTTCGGCGTCTTCGGTCACCGCCCTGCCCCGCGACGCGGGGTGACCGAGACCGCCGCCGCGCGGCGGGCCGGTGACGACGGGTGCGCGGCTCCCGCCTGGGTTCGTTTCGCCAAAATTCTTCACGTGCCGTGGTTCCCGGGTTCGTTCCGCCAGAACCCGCGCCGCGTGCCGTGCGTCGGGTTCGTTCCGCCAAAAACCTGACGGCTGCTGCCCGCTAGGTTCGTTTCGCGAAATCCCGATGGCTGCTGCATGCCGGGTTCGTTTGGCCAAACCCTCGGCGGCAGTGGTTGCTCGGGTTCGTTTCGCCAAAATCCCATATCTGCCGCCCGCTGGGTTCGTTCCGCCAAAATCCCATTGCCGCCCCTCGCCGGTAAGCCAGCCGCGGCCGGCTGTGCCGGTCCCCAAAACACGCGATCACCGGGACGCGCGCGCGGCCCGGTGATCCAACGATGACTGGCTTGGAATCGCTTGGCTTGGAAATCGCCCGGCTTCGAAACCACCTGATCCCGCGCCGAGGCCGGCAACGCCCACCGGCGCCCGGACGAAGGCTTATTCTTCGTCGTCGGCGTCGTCGTCTTCCTCTTCCGCCGCCAAAATCTTCTCGGCGATCAGGCCGGCGTTCTGGCGGATCGCGGTTTCGATCTTGCCCGCGATGTCGGGGTTCTGCTTGAGGAAGGTCTTGGCGTTCTCGCGGCCCTGGCCGATGCGCTGGCTGTCGTAGGAGAACCAGGAGCCCGACTTCTCGACCACGCCGGCCTTGACGCCGAGGTCGATGAGCTCGCCCATCTTGGAGACGCCCTCGCCGTACATGATGTCGAACTCGACCTGCTTGAACGGCGGCGCCAGCTTGTTCTTGACGACCTTGACGCGGGTCTGGTTGCCGACGGTCTCGTCGCGCTCCTTGATCGCGCCGATGCGGCGGATGTCGAGGCGGACAGAGGCGTAGAACTTGAGCGCGTTGCCGCCCGTGGTGGTCTCGGGCGAGCCGTACATCACGCCGATCTTCATGCGGATCTGGTTGATGAAGATCACCATGGTGTTGGAGCGGTTGATCGAGGCGGTGAGCTTGCGCAGCGCCTGGCTCATCAGGCGCGCCTGCAGGCCGGGCTGGCTGTCACCCATCTCGCCTTCGAGCTCCGAGCGCGGCACGAGGGCCGCCACCGAGTCGATGACCAGCACGTCGACCGCGCCGGAGCGCACCAGCGTGTCGGCGATCTCGAGCGCCTGCTCGCCGTGGTCGGGCTGGGAGATCAGGAGGTCGTCGACGTTGACCCCGAGCTTGCGGGCATAGACCGGGTCGAGCGCGTGCTCGGCGTCGACGAAGGCGCAGATGCCGCCCTTGCGCTGGGCCTCGGCGACCGTGTGCAGCGCCAGCGTGGTCTTGCCGGAGGATTCCGGGCCGTAGATCTCGACCACCCGCCCGCGCGGCAGGCCGCCGACGCCGAGCGCGATGTCGAGCCCGAGCGAGCCGGTGGAGACGGTCTCGATGTCGAGCGACTTGTCGTTCTTGCCAAGCCGCATGATCGAGCCCTTGCCGAAGGCGCGCTCGATCTGGGAGAGCGCGGCATCGAGGGCTTTGGACTTGTCCATGGAGGAACCTTCAACGAGACGTAACGCAGCGGCCTGGGCCATGTTTCTCTCCTAAAAACCGGGATTCGCAAGGGCTGCCCTCGATTCCCGACGATTAAGGAGGCATCGTACATGGTTTGTTCTCTGTTCGCAATATGTTCTTTGTTGCGACTAGGGTACTGGCCCCTTTCCATGTCGGGTGGCCCCTTTTGAGAACTGGGGTGGTCCCTATTTAGGAAGCCGGTCGAATAGGTCCGGCTCTTTTTTGGGCGGATAGAACAGCCCCACGATGATCCAGTTGTTTGGGTGCTGGTGGATCGTACCGACGAAGAAATGCGTGTCGTACTTTTCGATCATGTCGCGCTCAAACGTGGCCCGAAACGCTTTCTCCCAATCAGCCCGGTATTGCAGCCGCCAGCGACGGTAGGCTTGAGCCATTTCCCAATCGGTGCAGCTCATCCGATGGCCCCTGCACTCGGGATCGTCGCAATCAAACTCGTACACGAACTTGAACGGTATCTTTTCTAACGCCTGCGTCGGCGTTTTCTGGAATAAGTCATCTTGCTTTAGGATGGCTCGTTGGTCCGCATTCCAATCTGCGGCGTCCTCTTCAAGAACCAGACGCTTAATTCTCCCTGGCCGGAAGATGCCGAGCGTTGGCGCCCCCTTTGCCTGCAACTCGCGGCGAATCTCGCACATCGATTTCCGCAGCAACGGCCTTATGAGATCGCGGCGCTCGCGCCATCCGTCAGCCGTCCCGATCTTCTCACCCGCATGGATGGTATCGCTATTCAGTTTGAAGCTTTCAGGTCGGGCGTCGCTTGTCGCCTTTACTGCATCAGTCGTAATCCATTGCCACTTTGAGAAACGGTTTTCTTCGGCCATCAGCCGGTAAGGAATTGGGAAAAGCCTGATCCATTGCCCGTCCTCGGTAATGCCTGCCGTGCACGATGCTTCAATGCTTTTCGTTGCCGGAACCGGATAGGTTCTCACGGCAATTAGCACGCGTTTGCTGCCCCAGCCTGCGGCCATTCCGCCCTTTAGCGTTACAGATCGAATCCACGCAGTCCCTGATTTTCCAACGCCATGAAAATGCGATGCCGATGGCACTCGGTCGGGTCGCATTCCATGCACAGCATCGCCACTGGATATCCGAAGTTCAAAAAGCGATGCAGGTTCTTCTGAAAGTTCGGTTCGACCACGGATTGATCGTACCACTCCCAAATCGTTTCCCGTGTTCCGCTTTCAATTGCCCGCGCTCTAACGTCGCGTGGAACGCCCCAGTCCCGCAGATGAAAATACGCCAGCCCTAAATCCTGCAACCCCTTTTGCAAGTTGCCCTTACTCAGCTCGGGCCGATACATGCTGACGGGATTGTATCGAATATCAATCACGCACTGCACGTTCGCCGCACGCAACGCGTCAAACATATCCTTCGTCGTTCGGCCTTCGTAACCGAGCGTGAAAAAGTCCGCGCTCTCCGGCGACCGCGCTTCATTCCACAGCGCTTTGCTTTCGGCGCGAGCTCGGGCGGACTTCGTTGGCAGCTTGAGCGGGCGTTGCGTTTGAACGGTCAAAAAGTGATTCCTTCAATTCCCAGTGGATTATGCCGTCGCTTTCTCTGCGGCGCGTTAACCCGATATCGGCCTCCATCCGACGAACCCATTGGTTGTTCGGGAACGCCTGCGGGAGTGATGCCGTAGTCCGTATCTCTGTCCACGTCAGGGGCTTCCCGGCTTGCTTTAGCGTGGTGGCAATCTTCGCCCGGAAATCCTCGTAGGACATGCGGGCGGGCTTCTGAGGCTGGTTCCAGAGCCCGCTATGGCACTTGGGGCAAACGCGCGGCTCCTCCTCCACGCCACCGCGCGGAATCCATTCATGGCCACAGCGGTCACAGCGAAACCCCATGACCGTAATCGGCACACGCGCCATATCGCCTCCGTTCTTCGGCGGAGAAGGTAGCCCATAAATATTGATTTGTACATATTGATTAGCTAATCAATATTTGCTAGAAGATCGAAATGTTCAAGCACTTACCGAAACAAGAACGCCCCGCTCCGGTGACCCGGAACGGGGCGTTCTTTGTGCTTGGGCGGGGATCGTCTAGCGGTCAAGGACGCCGGGACTACACCCCGGAAACGCCCAGTTCGAACCTGGCTCCTCGCACCAAGCAAATCAGTGGGCCCGCCGTGGTTGCAGCCGCGACGAGCCCGTGTCCTCAACCTCGGGATTGGGCCCCTCGGTGTCAGACCGTATCGAATATATCGATTGCAGGTCTGCTTCGCCACGGCGGCCGATCCCCCAACGTGTCGGATTGGGCCCGCCATGAACATCCTTCCCCGCGACAAGCAAATTGAAATCATCGCCGCTCTCTGTGAGGGCGTCGGCCAACGCGCCGTCTCGCGCCTGACTGGCACGGATCGCAAAACCGTCGCGCGTTTGGCGCTCGCGGTCGGCCGTGGCTGCGCTGAGATGCACGACCGCATGATGGTCGGCCTTCACGTCCACCGGATCGAATGTGACGAGCTGTGGGCCTACGTCGGCCACAAGCGCAACCCGCAACAGCCGTTGAAACGGCGTGCGTCCCCTGCACGCGGCGATCAATACACCTACGTCGCCCTGGCGTCGTCTACGCGCGCCATCGTCGCCTACCACACTGGCAAGCGTGATAGCGCTACCACGGACGATTTCATTCAAGACTTACGTGCGCGAGTCATCGGTGCGCCGGAGATTTCGACGGACGGCTTGCACCACTACAAGCCCCGCGATCCGCGACGCATTCGGCAAGCGCGCGAAGCACGGCGTCATCAACAAGACCTATTCGGTAACGCACCTCAACGTAACGGAGGCGTCGCGCCGCTACTCACCGGCCGCTGTAATCGCGGTAGAGCGAGTAGCCGTAGAGGGCGACCCCGACCACATTTCCACGAGCTACGTTGAACGTCAGAACCTGACGCTGCGCATGGCGTCGAAGCGCTTCGCACGTCTCAGCAACGGCTTTAGCAAGAAGATGGATTGCCACGTTGCGGCTGTCGCGCTGTACGTCGGCTTCTACAATCTCTGCAAGTCGCATGAAGCGTTGCGCATGACGCCCGCGATGGCGCTCGGGATCACTGATCGCGTCTGGTCGGTTGGCGATTTGATCGAGGCTGCGCTTAAGGCTGTGCCGCCGGTTCCGACGCCGACGCCTGCACAACGTCGTCGCCAGTTCCGCGTAATCCAAGGCGATCTGTTCGACGGCGACTAAAGAGGTGGAAATCGCATTTGTAGGTTGCGTCAGCCAGACGCAACCAGGGTGCGAATCAACTATCCTCTGAGATGGGCGACGAGCCGCTGTATTAGGCTCCCGCCTGGAACTGGAATATTGGCGTAGACCTCACCTTTGTAACGCGCCCAGTTCAGCGCCTTTAGACGCTCCTTGGCGTCCTCGGGGTTCTTAGCCACGATTTCAATTCCCCATTCAGCCCCGTCGTGTCGGTACTCGAACAAGTACCGACCGAATTTTTCGTCATGAAAGGAATGGGAAGCCATGTATTTCTCCTTGTACAAGGACGCGATTCAGCAGTGGCGTTGGACGCTCTACGCTTCCAACCACAAGAAGGTTGCAGACTCGGCTGAGGCTTACTGGAACAAACAGGACGCCTTGCACGGCATCGGCTTGGTGATGAGCACCAACCAGAACACGCCTGTGTACGAACGCTGACGCGCGTCTGGTTAATAGGTTCCTAAGAAGTGCAAGGCCCCGCCCCCAAGCGGGGCTTTTGCTTTGGCCCCTTTTGAAAACGGGGCTGGTCCCTTTCGAGGCATAAGGGGCCAGTACCTGCGACTAGAGAGCGGGCCCATTTTGACCCGCAATGGCCGGTTCTGAGAACAGAGGTGCCTGATTTGACTAGATAGGCGGGATATCCGGCCAGTGACCGAGGAGCAGTCGATAGGCGCAAGCTCCCGCCCCCCAAACCGCGCCCGAGAAAATCGGTATCATCACATAGGCTCCCCAGCCTTGGCCCTTCGCTACATCCATCCCGATGTACGCACCGGCGATTCCCACAAGCACGCAAACAACCCAGATCGTTCGCCCTAACGCGACGGCTACCCAGCGCATCGAGGTTCCTTAGAACGCGGCGACCGGGCAAACGACGTAGATCGTCTTGCCCACCATGGTCACCACCGGGCACATCTAAAGGATCGAAGATTTCGAAGTGACATTCCAGAAGCTCGTTCCGTAGGCGCAAGCCCACCTAGGTCCAGCGAATCCGCCGCTTGAGCCAGCTTAGATTTGGGTTCTCTTTTGGCCGTGGCCGAACGGTTTCCTGCGGCCTCACTGAATATTCGATGACGTTCCCGCCCTTCACGATGTTGCTCAGTTGCAGCTTGAACAACTGCACATCACCGAAATAGTTGGGATAAGCGTCCTTCAGATTCTCAATCTTGTCAGCTTCGACCAGCACAACGTTGGTCGCCTCATTGCCGGTGCAGTTGTCCAATTCCTCGGCGTTGTCGTATTGCAAGGTCGCGCCACGCGGTAGGTCGTACCGCTCAACCTCAACTTCCTTTTTTTCGTTGTTGAAGCGGATCAGGTAATAGCGCGGTTTCAAATCAGAATAATTGGTCAATTGATCGGTGCCACGCACCGCCAAGCTCATGTTGTCCAGCATGGCTGACGCCCGAATCTTCTTATCGATATCTTTGATCTCCCTTACACGCTGATCCCTCGGCGGCACCCCCGGCGGCTCAGGACACCCCTCACAAAACGCAAATTCAGCTGACATGAGCAAGAAAAGCCGGAGCCATTCGGGACTACCCTGATTACCCTTCAAGTCCTCTTGCCGGAACAAACCAACCGCCTCGACAGCGGTTGCCCAAGAGTGCTGCAACCTGGTTCTGATTTGCACCTCGATGCGACGGTCATCATGTACAGCCATGTCACCCTTGCCGCGATAGGCGTACATCAGATGGTGACTGCGATAGCCGTCCGGCTTCGGATTGTTGATGTAGTCGTCCTCATTGCGCAGATGATGCCGCGATCTTTCGCGCACTGCGCTGATCAACGAGCGAACATCGGCACTGGTCGGAAGGATTGCCCGACAGCCGCCCAAGTCCTGCATCTGATTTAAGGTGAGGTTAAAGCGGCGAAGCTTCCGCCGAATCGACTGCATACGCTTCAGGCGCGCGGCAGTGATGCCTGCAATACCTTGATCGCGCATAAACCAAACCAACTGCCAGCGAACGCTGCGCATAGGAAAGGCATGCGCGTCGCGCCAGTTGTTGGCGATCTGGAACGCCTCCCTGATCTTCGGCTCACCTTCGGCGGTCCACGGCATCTCACCGGCGATCACCTCACCAGCGCGACGCACGTCCCGCATGGCGTACCGGAATTTGGGGTAGTCGCCCACGGCAGCACAGAAGGCCACTTCGGTGACGCAATCAGCCACGGCCCATGGCCTGAGATTGCGGCGGGCGATGAATCGCCCAGCACTGCAGCAATATCGCGATGGGTACGCAAAGTCTAACACCCGTTCGCAATATGTTCTTTGCTGCATCTAAGCAGCATTCCCAGCGGGAACATTTCGCGGCAGCGTCGGCAGGCTGCAACGCGCCCCAATAAAAGCCAGCACCCGTCCGTGCTGGCTTGTCTCGTCCTGCCTCATGGCCGCCCCCGCGCGGCAGGACGTCAAGCCGGGCGCCGCAGGTATGCGGGTTGACCGCGGATCGAGCGCACGTGCACGCGATGCTGCCGCCGCCGGAGCTTGCCCCCACACTGTGTTTATCTGCCACGTGCTCGAGCAGCAGCATGACGTGACCGGTACGCGTCCATTCGGGACCGGACGCCGTGTGCAGGAACTTCGGGCGAGCAACACGCACAGCCGCCCCACCCCAAACCACCCCACGTTATCCCCAGCGTGTCATTTGAAAACACAAAACCCGCGCCTAACCTCCGATTGCACCGATAATGGTCGCATCACGGGGGGATGAGATGAGTCGGACGACGATGTTGTGCGCGCTGGCCGCGCTGAGCCTCGCTGGCGCCCTGCCGGCGCAAGCGGTCGATCTCAAGGACTGCAGCCGGGGCGGCACGCGCACGCGGCTCGCGTGCCTCGACGCGAACATCAGGCTGCTCAACAGCTCGCATCAGACCGTCGCCGCCGAGGTGCGCGGCGCCGTCACCGAGCTTCGGGCCGCGGTGTCCGAGCTCAAGGGCGCGGTCAGCGAGCTCAAGGGTTCCGACGCCGAGCTCAAGGCAGCCGATGCCGAGCTGCGGCGCACCGATACGGAACTCAAGGCCACGGATGCCGAGCTGCGGCGGACCGATGCGGAGCTCAAGGCCGCCGACGCCGCGCTCGGGCGCACCGATACGGAGCTCAAGGCCGCCGACGCCGCGTTCACCCGCGCCGACGGCGAGCTCAAGGCCTCCGACGCCGAGCTCAGGAGCGCGCTCGAGGACCTCAAGAAGCAGGTGGCGGCGATCCCGCAACCGGTGCCGCCGCCGCCCGCGCCCGACCTGTCGGGCGTCGTGCGCTACGGCGCGAAGATCCGGCTGCGCTCCGGCGCCTGGGGCGGCAAGTGCCTCGACCACGACACCCACAACGCCGACCACGTCCAGGGCTGGGACTGCAACGACTCCGGCGCGCAGGACTGGACCGTCGAGAAGCGGTGACCGCGCTGCCCTGCCGGGGGCCGCGCCTCATCAACCGGCGAAGGAACTTCCCCGTGCAAGTGCAACGGCGCGGGGACGTTTCCATGATCGCGACTGCCGCCGTGCGCCGGCCGGCCCGGCGGCAACCGCGGCCGGTGACCCATCGGCACGCGGGCGCTGACACCCCGGTCGAGACCATCGCGCCAAACGCCTGTCTCGACTCGTATTTTTGACTCCCAAGACAAAGGCGCCCCGCGAGGGGCGCCTCCGCGTCGCCTTTGCCCGCGCGCGACGGCCCCGCTCACACGAAGCGGAAGTCGTCGGCGCTCAGGCTCGTAGTGGCAACGCCAGTGAGCAGCAGGGTCGAGCCGTCCGCGTAGGCGATCTGCGCCCCGAGCCCGGTGTCGGTGAGCGCGCCGGCCGTCTGCAGGGCCGCGAAGTCCGCGAACACCGCCGCGTCGAGCTCGACCGCGTCGCCGGCGGCGAAGTCGAGCACCGTGTCGTGGCCGTAGCCGGCGCGGAACACGAACACGTCCGCCCCGCCCTCGCCCAGCATCTGGTCGTTGTCCGCGCCGCCGTCGAGGCGGTCGGCGCCGGCGCCGCCGAACAGGATGTCGGCGCCCGCCCCGCCGGTCAGCTGGTCGTCGTCCTCGCCGCCGAACAGGATGTCGGCGCCGCTCCCGCCCGCGAGCTGGTCGTTGCCGCCGCCGCCGGTCAGCGTGTCGTCGCCCGCGCCGCCGTCGACCACCTCGGCGCTCGCGTTGCCGACGAAGCGGTCCGCCCCCTCGCCGAGCAGGACGGAGCCGCCGATCTCGCCGCCCGCGAGGTTGAGCACGGTGTCGTCGCCCGCGCCCATGTCGATGGCCGAGCCGCCGGTCGCGGTCATGCTGCCGCTGTTGACCAGCATGTCGTTGCCGCCGCCCATGGAGACGCCGCCCACGATGCTGCCGCTGTTGGTCAGGCTGTCGGCGTAGTCGCCCACGAGGTTGACCGCTTCGTTGCCGTCAAGGTCGAACCGGGCGGCGTCTTCCGGCGCGACCCCCTCGGGACCGTGGCCGTCGCCCTGGATCAGCCCGGCGTTGACAATGGTCGTCGCGCCCAGCGCGTTGCTGTTGCTGGAGTTGTCGACCTGGATGGCGCGGCCGTAGCCGTAGATCTCGCCGCCGGCGTAGTTGGTGATCTCGCCGCCGCCGATGGCGATGGCTTCCGACACGTTCGGCTCGCCGTTGTGGTAGCCCTCGGCACCGAGGCCCGCGACGCGGCCGTAGTTGTGCAGCACCAGGAGGCCGTCGACGTCGATGGCGTCGCCGTCGCTGTCGGCGAGCTCGGCCGAACGTCCCTCCATGAGGCCGTGGTTGGTGACGTGCACCGTCTCCGCGACGGAGCCGTCGGTGTCCATGTTCACGGCCGAGCCGTTGCGGCCGATCATGGTGCCGTCGTTCACGATGGTGATGTCCTGCTTGCCCGTCACCGCGTGGCGCGCGCCTTCCAGCAGGCCCCCGGCGTAGTTGTGGACCACGCCGCCCCGCCCGCTGTCGAAGTCGAGCAGGTCGCCGCCGCCGGCGAACCCGACCGCCGACATCATGGTCCCCCAGTTGTTGACCACGGTGTTGTCGTCGAGCCGCGTGACGTCGGTCCCGCCGCTGCCGCTCTGGCGGATGATGCCGCCCGCGAGGTTGTTGATGACGGCATGGGCGCCGTCCTTCACCAGTTCCTTGAGATCGAAGATGCGTCCGTTGTTCTCGATCAGGCCGGCGTTGTTGACGGTGAAGACCGAGTCCGCCGTCACCTCCTGGCGCGGGGAGATCGCGCCGCGCACCACGCCGCCGGCGAGGTTGTTGAAGGTGAAGCTGCCGGTCGAGTTGGCCCGGGTGTCGAAAACGCGACCGCTCGCCTCGATCAGGCCGGCGTTGTCGACCACGACGTTGCCGCCCTGCCAGTAGATGGCGTCGCCCGCGACGAGGAGGCGGCCGCCCGCGCGGATCGTCAGCCGCTCGCTGTCGTCCACCACCAGCCGCGACGTGACGGTCGCGCCGTTCTCGATCGTGACGGCGTCGAAGGCCTCGCCGCCCGCCACCGACCACGCGCCGGCGCGCACCACGAGGGTCTCGACGCCCGAGGTGGCTCCGAGCGAGCCGGCGCCGGTCCCGAGCAGCGTCACCGTGTCGAGACCGTCGCCGCCGAGGATGTCGCCGGTGATGACGGCGCCGGTGAGCACGTTGAGCCTGTCGTTGCCGGCGCCGAGGTCGAGCGCGGAGCCCCCGGTGGCCGTGATGGTGCCGGCCTGGTTGACCACGTCGTCGCCGCCGCCCATCGACACGCCGCCGATGATCGTGCCCATGTTGGTCAGCGTGTCGGCGTAGTTGCCGACGATGCGGATGCCCTCGTTGCCGCGCAGGTCGAAGCCCGCGGCGTCCGCGGGGTCGACGCCCTCGGGGCCGTGGCCGTCGCCCTGGATCAGGCCGTAGTTGTAGATCGTGCTCGCTCCGAACGCGCTGCCGTTGTTGGAGTCGTCGATCTCGATGCCGCGGCCGTAGCCGTAGATCTCGGCGCCGGCGTAGTTGCGGATCATGCCGCGGCCGATCGCAAGGCCTTCCGACACGTTGGGCTCGCCCTTGTGGTAGCCTTCGTGGCCGAGGCCCCGGATCGATCCGTAGTTGTCGAGCTGGAGCATTCCGTCGACGTCGATGGCGTCGCCGTCGCTGTCCTCGGTCTCCGCCGAGCGGCCTTCCATCAGCCCGCGGTTGACCACGACCACGGTGTCGGCGATGTCGCTGTCGTTGTCGATGTTCACGGCCGAGCCGTTGTGACCGATCATCACGCCGCCCGCGGCGTTGGTGATGACCATCCCCTTCTCGCCGGTCACCCCGTGCTTGGCGCCCTCGATGCGGCCGGTGGCGGAGTTGTGGATCGTACCGCCGCCGGAGCGCATGTCGATGCCGTCGTTGCCGCCGCGGATCAGGCCGTCGTTGTAGATCGTGACCTGGTCGATGCCCGCGTTGTTGAACGAGGGGCGCAGCGCGTCGAAGCCGCCCGGAGCGTCGGCGATCATCTCGCCGCCAACGCGGTTGTAGATCGTGACGCTCGTCGAATTGAGCCGCCGCAGGTCGAGGCCGTGGCCGCCGACACCCTCGATGAGCCCGGCGTTGTCGATGACCACCACGCCGTTGGCCCCGGCGCTCGTGTCGGTCAGCCGCGGATTGAAGTTGTCGAAGCGGATGACGCCGCTCTCGCGGTTGAGCAGCGTGAACGAGTGCTCGAGGCCGTCGAACGTCCCGGCGAACTGGCCGGTGATGGTCCCGGCGTTGTCGATGGTCGCGCCGGTGAGCGGACCGCTGAACTCGATCGCGTTGTCGCCCGGCGATATCGCAGCGAGCACGCCGCCCTGCTCGATCGTGAGCGTGTGGTCACCCGTCAGCTCGACGGGACCCGACAACGTCGCGCCGTCCTGCACGGTGATGTCCGCATAGGCCGACGTGCCCGCGACAGACCAGGTGCCTTCCTCAACCACGAGATCTTCGAAGCCGGTCGCCGCACCGAACGCGCCCGCGCCGACGCCGCCCAGATTGACGGTGTCGTGGCCGGCCCCGCCGAGGATCGCGCCGGCGATGGCCGAGCCGACGAGCACATTCAGCGTGTCGTCGCCCTCGCCCATGTCGATCGCCGAGCCGCCGGTCGCCGTCATCGTGCCGCTGTTGGTGAGCGTGTCGTCGCCCCCGCCCATCCTGACGCCGCCGACGATCGTGCCCGAATTGGTGAGGCTGTCGGCAAAATGGCCGACGATGTTGATCGCTTCACCTCCCTGGAGGCGGCCCGCGAACTGCGCAACGTCCTCCGGCGTGACACCGGCGGGAAGATGTCCGTCGCCCTTGATGAGGCCCGCGTTGGTGATGGCCGTGGCGCCAAACGCTTCGCCGTTCTCGCTGTCGTCGATCTGGATGGCGCGGCCGTAGCCATAGATCGTGCCACCGGCGTAGTTGTTGATGATGCCGCCGCCGACGGCCACGCCCTCGGACACGTTCGGCTCGCCGCTGTGGTAGCCGTAGTGGCCGAGGCCTTCGATGGAGCCGTAGTTGTCGAGCGTCAGCAGGCCGTCGACGTCGATTGCGTCGCCGTCGCTGTTTTCATACGCCACCGAGCGGCCCTGCATCGTTCCGCGGTTGACCACATGGACGCGCTGCTCCTCGCTGTCATCGTTGTCGATGTTCACCGCGGAACCGCTGCGGCCGATGATGACACCGTCGTTCTCGACAATCGCAGCGCGCTTTCCGGTGATGCCGTGGCGCGACCCCTCGATCAGGCCGGTCGCCGAGTTGACGACCGTGCCGCCGCCGCTTGCGAAGTCGATTGCGTCGCCGCCCGCCGCATCGGCCGTGTCGGGTAGATGCTTGATCACGCCGTCGTTGAAAATCTTGACGAGATCCGGATTGCCCGCCCAGTCATCGATGGCGTGAATGCCCTCGGCTGCACGGATGACGTCGTAGCTGGCCGTGCTGCCGATAATCTCGCCCGTCTGCCGGTTATGGATGACGATGCTGTCGAAGGTGAGATTCGTGAGCCGGATCACCGTTCCGTCCGAAGTGTCAATGCGGCCCGCGTTGTCGAGCACGAACTTGCTGTTCGACCCGAAATTGTCCGCGGAGCGCAGATAAACGGCGCCCTGACCGCTGTCCGCATGGATCGAACCGGATTCGCGATTCACGATGGTGATATCACCGGTGTTCAATTGACCTGCCTGGCCGATGACGGTGCCGCCGAGGCCGGCGCGGATCGTGCCGGCGTTGTCGATCACGACGCCGGTCGTGTGATCGGCGATCTGGACACCGTTCTCGATGGCTCCGCCGGCTTCCACGGTCAGGTGGTCGTTGCCATCGACGAGCACGCTGCTGGTGATCGCCGCGCCGTCCTGCACGGTGATCTCTGAATAGGCCGCGCTGCCGGCGATCGACCACGCGCCCTCCTCGACCACGAGCTTCTCGAACCCGGCCACGGCGCCGAGGGTGCCCCCTGCCAGACTGTCCCCGACGAGGCGCACCTCGTCATATCCCTCGCCTGCATCGATCGTGCCGGTGATGCTCGAGCCGCGGTGGATGGTGAGGGAATCGTCGCCGTCGCCGAGCGCCACGTTGCCGACGATGCTGCCGCGGTTGACGAGTGTGTCGCCGCCGCCACCGAGCGCGACCGAGCCCTGGATGATGCCGCGATTGGCGAGCGTGTCGTCGTGCTCGCCGGCGATGGCGATGGCCTCGCCGCTCATGGAGTGGATGGTGCCGTCGTTGCTGATCGCGACTGCGGCGACGGCGTCGCCGCCATTGCCCACCGAGATGGCGGTACCCTGCGCGAGGATAGTGCCGCCCAGGGTGTTGTCGATCGAGCCGCCGCCGACCACCACGAGCGGCGCATCCGCCAGACCAAGTCCGGCGATCAGGCCCGCGTTGGCGACCTGCGCCGAACCTGCGGTACTGACCGCCGCGCCGGTCGTCACCATGACCGAGCCGCCCACGTCGACCGTGAGCGCACCGCCGTCCGTGAGCGACAGGCCGGAGCGCATGCTGGCGCCGACGGCGACGTGGACCTCGTCGTAGGCTGCGGGCGCAAGGGTCGTCCAGAAGCCGCCCTGCACGTCCAGGCGCTCGAAGCCGGTGTTGACCCCGAGCGCGCCCAGACCTGCGCCGGTCAGCCGCAGCTCGTCCTCGCCCTCGCCGCCGTCGATCGTGCCGGTGACGGTCGAGCCGTTCACGGCAACGAACAGGTCGTCGCCGCCGCCCATCAGCACGTCGCCGGCGATGATGCCGGTGTTGGTCAGCGTGTCATTGCCGTCGCCCAGATCCACCGCCGAGCCGCCGGTCGCGGTCATGCTGCCGCTGTTGGTGAGCGTGTCGTCGCCGCCGCCCATGTCGACGCCGCCGACGATCGCACCCTTGTTGGTGATGGTATCGGCCCAGTTGCCGACCAGGTTCACCGCCTCATCGCCGGTGACCGCATAGGCGGCCGCGTCCTCGGGGCTGACCCCGGCGGGATCGTTGCCGTCGCCGCGGATGGTGCCCTCGTTGTAGATCGTCGTGGCCGCGAACGCCGGGCCATTCTCGCTGTTGTCGATCTGGATGGCGCGGCCGTAGCCGGAGATGGTCGCGCCGGCATAGTTGTTGATGGTGCCGCCGCCGATGGCGATCGCCTCCGAGATATTCGGCTCGCCGTCGTGGTAGCCGTTGTGGCCGAGACCCTCGATGCTGCCGTAGTTCTCGATGGTGGCGAGGCCGTCCGTGTCGATGGCATCGCCGTCGCTGTCGCTATAGGTCATCGATTGGCCGCGCAGCGTGCCGTGGTTGGTGACGAACACGCGGTCGGATTCGGCGGAGCCATTGTCGATATTCACGGCCGACCCGTTGCGGCCGACGATCACACCGTTGAGATCGTTGATCACGGTGATGCCGCGATCACCGGTGATGGCGTGACGCGATCCCTCGATGTATCCGCCCGAGAAATTGTGGACCACACCTCCGGTTCCGTTTTGATAGTCGATGGCGTCGCCGCCGTACTGGCCGTCCGCGTCCGCTGCCGCCACGATCTGGCCGGCATTGTTGATGACGACGTTCTTGCCGCCGCGGATGATGTCCTGGCCCGCGCGGTCGCCGGTGATCACACCGGTGGCCAGGTTGTTGAGCGTGATCTGGCCGTTATTGGCCGACGAGGTCATCTCGACCGCACGGTACGGCGCGTCGATCGTCCCGGCATTGTTGATGGTGATCACCGTGCCCGGCGCAATGGACGAGCTGAAGGTCAGGTCGCCGTAGACGTAACCGCCTTCATGATTGTTGAAGGTGAACGATCCGCTGGTATTCGACTCCGTGCGGACCACGCGGGCCTGCGATGTCTCCGGCCCGAGGATGGAACCATAGTTGTTGACGACGCTGTCGCCGGTGCCGGACCAGATGAGCACCGAATGGTTGGTGACGCTGGCCGTCGGCGTCTTGAGGTCGAGAACGCCGCCCGCTTCCACGGTGAGATCATCACCGTTGCTCAGCAGGATGGTGCGGGTGACGGTTTCTCCCGCATGGATCACCGATGGCTCGGCGTCATCATTAGCGATTGTGCCGACCGCGATGAAGTCGTTGCCCAGAACGACGCTGCTCGCATTCGGATTCGAGGCCGACTGCAGCACCAGCCTGAACTTCTCGTCGACCTCGTAGAGCGCGTCTCCTGCCACCGTGATCGACACGGTCGTCGAGGTCTGGCCGTCGAGGATCGTACCGGTCGCTGTCGGGAACGCGCCGCCGAAATCCTCCGGTCCGGCCGCTCCGACGAAATCATCGGACATCACGAGCGCGGTGAAGGTCAGATCACCGGTCGTCCCGTTGGTGCGCTCGACCGTGAAAGTGAACGTCACGCTGGCGCCGGCATCACCTTCAGACTGCGAGACCGCGAACGAGCCGGCCGCGAACTCGACGACCTGCACCGTCGGATCGGTCGAGAACGGCATCGCGGGCAACGGCACGTCGGGCGCGATGCCGTCGGCGCTGTTGTCGGCTTGGTCGTTGTCCTGGACGATCCAGTTCGCCGGGTCGTGAATTTGCGGCAGATACGCCGCGACGTCGGTGAAGCCGGTGCGCGGCCCATTGTAATAGGCGACGTCCGCATCGGCGGCGAGGCTTCCGAGCGCGATCGCGTTGACCCCGAGCGTCAGGCCGGTATTGGCCAGCAATGGGTTCTGCTGATTGATCGCGCCGGTGGCGATGGCGGTCAGGAAGCCTTCGGGCTGATCCGGCGTCCCGAGATAGGCATAGACCACCTCGAGCACGCTGTGATCGAGCTCGGCGCCCGCCGGCGACGAGAATGTAATGGTGCCGAGATTGCTGGTCGCGGCGCCGGAATTCAGGTCGTCCATGGTGACGATGGTGCCGGCCGAGACGGCCGCATCAGCGGTCCAGCTCCACACTCCCTCGCCGGTATTGAAGCTGTCACCCTGCCACGCGTTGACAGTGAAGTGGATGACCGTGCCCGCCGGAATGTCGGAGACCGCAACGAAGGCGACATTGTCGGTCCCGTCCGCGTTCAAGCCGACGAAGGCGATCTGGACCGGCGCGGGGTCGTCATTGGCGATCGTCCCGGTCGCGCTGATGCTGGTCCCGAGCACCGCGCTGACGTCGGAGCTCGCAACGCCGGTCAGCGACAGCACGAACGCATCGTCGGCCTCGAAGGTCACGTCTCCGGACACATGGATCGTTACCGTTCCGGACGTCGCGCCGTCGGCGATCGTGCCGCTGAACGTGGCCGGCAGCGTTCCGCCGAAATCGTCGGCGCGTGTGGTGCCGCGCGGCGTGATCGTTCCGGAGAAATTCACCGTGCCGGTGGTCCCTCCGCTCCGCTCGATGGTGAAGGTCAGCATGGTTTCGCCGCTGTCGCCTTCCGCCTGCGACACAGCCAGCGAGCCGGCCGCGACATTGACCACCTGGACGGCGGGATCGTCGGAGAATCCGGCCAGGCTGAACGGCAGGTCGGGCGTGATGCCATCACCGCTCTGGTCACCGCCGCCGTCCTGCTGAACCCAATTGGCCGGGTTGTTGATCAGCGACAGGTAGTCGGCGAAGTTCTCCGAGCCGAGGCGCGGGCCGTCATAGGCGGCGATGTCGGGCGCCGGATTGTACGAATCGAGCGAGACGGCCGTGAGCCCCTCGACGAGGCCGGTGCCGGAGAGCGTGGCGCCATCGGCGAGCAGCGAATCGTTGGCAAAGGCGGTCAGGAAGGTGGTCGGCGCATTCGCGCTGCCGACGTAGGCGTATACGACCTCGCCGGCACCGGTGAGGCCCAGGCCGGGCGCGGCCAAATGCTCGGCATTGCCGAGATTGCTGGTCAGTGCGCCGGAGATCTGCGAATTCATCGTGACGATGGTGCCGGCCGCCACGTCCTGGGTCGCGGTCCAGCTCCATACGCTTTCGCCGGTGTTAAATGCCGTTCCCCGCCACTCGTTATCCGTGAAGTAGATCACCGTTCCTGCGGGAAGGTCGGTCAGCGCAACGAACGCGAGGGCGTCGTTGCCATCCGAGTTGTAGCCGGTGAACGCGATCGAGCCGGGACCGAGATCGAGCGTCAGCGTGGTGCCGCCGTTGCCGTCCGCGGCCAGCGTGAACGTCTTGCCGGTGAAGTCCTGCGCCGGATCAAGCTGCAGGGTGATCGGACCATTCGCGCCGCCGTCGATCGTGAGCACGTTGCCCGCGCCGAGCGTCGCGGAGGTGGCCGTCCCGATCCCGTGCAGGTTGATCGCGTCGCCGAGGCCGAGACCGGCAATGACTCCGTCGATGTCGCCGTCCGCCGTGGCCGTCGCGGAGAAGCGCAGCGTCTGCGCGCCGGCATGGAAGTTGACGGTCGCGAAGCCGTCGCTGCCGAGCGTCCAGTCGCCACCTTTGACGTTCACCGTCTCGATGTTGCTCACCGGGCCGAGCGTGCCCTCGCCGCTGCCCTCGAGGTTGAGCGTGTCGGCACCGTCCCCGCCGTCGAGCAGGCCCGCCACCGCCGAGCCGGCATGGGCATTGAACACGTCATCGCCGTCGCCCAGATCCACCGCCGAACCGCCGGTCGCGGTCATGCTGCCGCTGTTGGTGACGGTGTCATCGCCGCCGCCCATCTTCACGCCGCCGACGATCTGCCCGCTGTTGGTCAGGCTGTCGGCATTCCTGCCGACGATATCGATCGCCTCTCCGCCCTGGATGCGCTGCGCGAACTGGGCAACCTCTTCGGGCGTGACGCCCGTCGGCAGGTTGCCGTCGCCCTTGATGGTGCCGGCGTTGACGATCGTCGTGGCCGCAAAGGCGTCCCCGTTGCTGGAATTGTCGATCTGGATCGCCCGACCGTAGCCATAGAGCGTACCGCCCTCGTGATTGGTGATGACGGCCGCGCCGGCTGCGATGGCCTCCGACACGTTCGGCTCGCCCTTGTGGTAGCCGTTGTGGCCGAGCCCTTCGATGGTGCCCCAGTTCTCGACGATCACGCGGCCGTCCACGTCGACCGCATCGCCGTCGCTGTCGGCGTAATGTTGCGACTTGCCCTGCATCAGGCCGCGGTTGATGACGGTGACGGTGTCCTCTTCGCCGGCGTCATTGTCGATGTTCACGGCGGAGCCGTTGCGGCCGATCATCGTGCCGCCGGCTTCGTTGATGATGACGGCGCTCTCGTCGCCGGTCACGGCGTGATGCGAGCCCTCGATCCAGCCGCCGGCGAGGTTGTGGATGAGATTTCCGGTGCCGTGGTACTCGATCCCCTCCTTGCCGGCGCTCGTCGTGCCGGCCTGCGCGGGCACCATGATCACGCCGGCATTGTTGATCGTGGTCTTGCCTTCGATCTCGATGCCGGTCGCGTTGTCGGCGCCGCTGTTGATGACACCGGTGGCGAGGTTGTTGATGGTCAGCTGCGAGTAGCCGAAGTTGCCCTCGCTGCGGATCGACTTGTGTCCGCCCGCGATCGTCCCGGCGTTGTTGATCGTCACCTCCAGGCTGTCGTTGACGATGAAGGACGGCAGCTTGACCTGGTCGGCGATGACACCCGTCTGCGCGTTGTTGATGGTGAGACGCCCGTTGCCGTTGCTGTAGGTGAACTCCGCTTCGGAGACGAGGCCGGCGTTATCGATCGTGACGTCGAGGTCTTCGCCGGCCAGGCTGAAGCCGCCGGCCACGGTGCCGCCCTGCTCGATGGTGAGGGTCGCGTCTCCCGAGAGGCCGATGGCCTGGCTGACCGTCTCCCCGGAATGGACCACGAGCGGACCATCGTCGTTGAGGATCCAGCCCTGCGCCTTCTTGGTGCCGAGCGCGATGTTCTGCGCGGCGGGGTTGGTCGCTGACGTCAGGGTGAGGCCGAACCGTTCGTTGATCTCCGCAGCCGCGTCACCGGAAATGGTGATGGAGACGGTCGTCGAGGCCTGACCGTCGGGAATGACCCCGCTGAAGGTCATCGGTAGCGTGCCGCCGAAATCCCCGGCATCCGTCGCGTCTGCGGCGAAGGTGCCCGTGAAGGCGACATCGCCGACCGTGCCGCCATTGCCGGTGCGCTCGATGGTGAAGGTCAAGACCTTCGTTCCGTCATGCCCTTCGGTGACGAAGACGTTGGCCGAATCGGCGGCGAAACCGATGAGCTGCCGTGTATCGTCGTTGACGACGATGCCGGTCGCCTTGAGCTCGTCCGCGACCGGGCTCAGATAGACGGTCGCGGCGCCGTTCGTTGCGCTTCGCAGCATCAGCGAGAAGCTCTCGTCCGCTTCGAAGGCGGTCTCGCCGGCGATGGTGATCGTCACCGTCGCGGACGACTCACCTTCGGCAATGGTGCCCGAGAACGTCGTCGGCGGCAGCCCCCCGACGTAATCGGCGGGCAGCGTGGTGCCGCGCGCGAACGCGCCCGAGAAACTGACGGCGCCCGTCGTGCCGTTGGTCCGCTCCACCGTGAACGTGTAGGTCGTCGCGCCGCTGTCGCCTTCCTCGTGCGTGACGACCAGCGAATCGGCGCTAAAGGCGATCTTCTGGGCGTGGGGGTCGATGACGAACGATGCCGTCGAGAAGGGCGCGTCGGGCGCGGTTCCGTTCGCGCTCTGGTCGCCGTCGCCCTGCTCGACGGCCCAATTGCTGGGGCTGTTGATCATCTTCAAGAAATTGGAGAAATCGCCGCCCGTGATACGGGGACCGGTGTAGGCGGCAACGTCTCCCGACTGAATGGCTCTGGCGGTCTCACCATTTGTGAGGCCCGTCCCGACGATGCGCCCGATCTCATCCAGGGAGAAGGAGCCGTTGCTGATGGCGGTGAGGAACGTCGGAGACGACGCGCTGCCGACGTAGGCGTAGACCGTCTCGCCCTCCAGGTAGTTCGTGGGCGACTTGGGGTCGATGTCGCGGACCGTGTCCTCGCTGTAGCTGATCGTGCCGAGGTTGCTGGTCGCGGTTTGGCCGGCCGCGAGATTGTCCATGGTCACGACCGCGCCGGCGGCGAGGTCGCTCGTCGCGGTCCAGGTCCAGGTGGATTCGCCGGTGTTGAAGGCGCTGCCGACCCACTCGTTGTCGGTGAAGGTGATGACGGTGCCCGCCGCGATGTCCTGCAGGACGACGAACGCGAGATTGTCATTGCCGTCCGCGTTGAAGCCGACGAACGCGATCGAGCCGGGACCGAGTGCCATGACGAGTTCTCCAGATGAAGGGCGCAATTCGCCGTTGCGCGGCAAGCACGCCAAATGCGGGACCGAAGTGGGCTTCAAAACTGAGCGGGGGACCTGTTTCGACGAGCCCCGCGAACAACAACGTGTGGTTATTGGATGGTAAAGATGACGACCGCCTGACGGATTTGTTGCAAGCCGCAGCGTTGTTGCATGCAACGGCCATGATGCGCTGCGCCGTTCGCATGGCGCGTGGAAAAATCAAATCGTTTCGGTGCGACGTGCGTTATTCGCACACACAAGCGGGCCGTTGGCGATCGCAACGGTGTGCCGCATCGTCATGACCGCACGCGGCGGCGACCGGCCATCTGGTTTCACGGAACGAAACAGCCCGCATGCAGAGCGAACGACGCATTTGGAAACGAGTCATCGCAACGCCGGAGGAACATGGCGTGCCGAACGATGGCGGTCCCGGGATTCCTTCGACGACTGAAACAAAAAAGCCGGCGCCCATCGGCGCCGGCTGTCTCATTTTCGGGTAAGCCCTCGCCGCTGCGCGGCGAGGACGAGCGTCACAGACGCGCGACGCTGGTGTGCGGATTGACCACGGCGAAGCCGCGGATCGACCGCACGTGAATGCGGGTGCGGCCGCCGCCGGAGTTGGCGTCGTACACCTTCCACTGGTCACCGCCCATGTGCTCGAGCAGCACCATGACGTGGCCGGGCCGGGCCGCGGCCATGTTCGGCGCGGGCGCGGTGCGCGGGAACTTGCGCAGCCAGTTGGAGGCGAGGTTGAGCTCGGGGATGATGCGCCCGAACAGCTTGAGCGAAGCGCCGCAGCCGCAGAAGCGGCGCGGGCAGCCGGCCGGCCGGCCACCGACGACCGACGCCACGTGCGAGGCGCGTCCGACGGCCGGCGTCATGCGGGCCTGGCTGGCGCCGGTCGGCGCCACGCGCTGCCATTGCCACGCGGGGGCGGCTGCCGCCCGTACGCGACCGTTGTTGTCGTAGGTCAGAGTCTGGTGCTGAGAGTGGGTCTGAGGGTGCTTTTTTCTGGCGTATGCCGGTGCGGTCGTGATGGCGCTCAGAAAGGCAAACGCCAGCAGGGCCGCGCTGAATGCGCGTCTCATGCAGTCTCCTCTGTGTGGTTGATCGGACGGGTGGACCTGACCAGTCGACGTTGACGGTCAGGCGAGTGCCGATTCAGTTCTCGTAAGGACGCCTGTTATCGTCGATCCGAGGTTGTTTGACGGATGCGACCAGCCCCTGCCCGGCGGCCGCGGTTCTTATTTGACGGTGCGGACCTCGCCATGCGTCCGCACTCGCTATTGGGCTCGTCCCTCAAGGCCCGAGCCGCCCGGCGATATCCCATGCACAAATTGTCCACACAAGGGCAACGAGCTGTTGACTTTCCCGATGGTTACCCGGTGAGGTAATCCGGTAACGATAACGGTATCTAAATGCCGGATTCAGCGCCGAGCCGGCCGGATTCCGAATGGACCCATGCGCCACGTTCGCGGCTCATGCTACCGGTTACGGTAATTAGAAACCGCAACTCAGGCCGCGGCCGCCGCTTGGCGGCCGGCGCCGGGGGGCTTCGCCGGGGGACTTCGCCGGCCCGCCGCCTGCGGCCGAGACCGAGACGCAAACTGCCGCCGAATGCCGGGCCGCGACCGATCGAACGCCGGCCGATCATGCGCGCCTTGCGCCCCCGCCTGCGCAGACCGGACTCGTCGATCGCGACAATCCGCGCTACGGTACCTCACCACTGGCCGCAGCAAGGCAAGGCGGTGGCGGAGAGACGGCGCGCTCTCGCCCCCACGAGTCATCCCGAGGCTCCGGCCGCATGGCCATCTACCGTCTGCTGCAGAATTCCAGCTTCGATCCCGAAGCCGTCGAGATCATGACCACGGCCTACGAGGCGGCGCGCGAGCGGCTCGGCCTCGTCGACCGCAGCGATCCCCTCACCGAGCTGGTCGCCGGCAGGATCATCGAGATCGCCCGGACCGGGGTGCGCGACCCCGGCCAGCTGTGCGAGCAGGTCCTGCGCGCGATCCGCACCACCAGCTCTTAATCCTGCCGCCGTCCTGGGCTAGAACGGGACCATGCCACGGGGCTGCCACGTCCCGCGCGGGAGGGGAGATTTTCATGCGATCCGTTCTGCTTGGCGCGCTGCTCGCGCTGCCGCTGCTCACAACCGCCGCATCCGCGCAAAAGATGCCGAAGGCCGAACCTTTGAAGGAGGAGCATCCGGAGTTCGACGAGCGCAAGTACAAGGCGGCGACGCAGGCGATCCCGGAGCAGAAGACCACCAACGACCCCTGGGCCGGCGCGCGCGAACCGGCGCCCGCACCCACCGCAGACGCAAAGCCCGCGAAGACGCGCACGAAGCAGCGGTGAGGCGGGCGGTCGCGCGATGCGGCGCGCGTCCGGCGCCCGCTGATCCTCGTCAGGGCTTGTCCGTCGTCAGGATTTGTCCATCGTCAGGACTTGCCCGCCGCGATCATCGCCAGCGCGGCGCGGCCGAGCACGCCATAGGGATTGGCGAGGGTCTCGCCGATCTCGAAGTGATTGTAATTGGCGGCGACGATGGTCTCGACCGGCTTGCCGGCGGCCGCCACCGCGGCGGCGAAGTCGCGCGACTGGCGGATGAACTCCGGGGATTCGTGGGTGCCATAGGCGAGCACGAGCGGACATGCCAGCCGGTCGATGTGGCGGATCGCGCTCAGCTCCTCCACCACCGCGTCGGAAAAGCGCACGTACTCCGAGCGCTTCGACAGGCGCACCGGGGCGAGATCGTACATGCCGCTCGCCAGCAGCGCCCCCTTGAGCACCGTCTGCGGTGCGTCGAACCGGCTCCAGTCGCAGGTCGCGACACAGCCGCCGATATGCGCGCCGGAGGAGTGGCCGGTGAGATAGATGCGGTCGGGATCGCCGCCGAAGCTCGCGGCATTGCGCCAGACCCAGGCCACCGCGCGGCGCACCTGCTCGACCATGGCCATCAGGTCGCCCTTGAGCTCGTCGACGCTCGCGAAGTCGAGCACCACGTGGTGCACGCCCGCGCGCACGAACATCTCGGCCTGGTAGGCGAAATCGGCGGCGGACCCCATGCGCCAGGCGCCACCATGGACGAAGATCGCGACCGGCGCGTTGGGAGCATCGGCGCGATAGATATCGAGCGCCTCGATCGGGGTCGGCCCGTAGCTCGCGCGCTGCGGCGGCGCGATGAACTGTAACGCGCGCTGGCTCGCGGTCTTGCGGCGCCCGGTGATGTACTGCTGGTTGCTCGCCCATTTCGACTGGTCGTAGGCGTCGTCGAGCGCCTGCTGGTCCATGTCGCCGAAGACCAGCGGACCGCGGGACAAGACTTTGGCTTCGGCGGGGCTGGAGTTCATGGGCGTGGTCCTGCGAGATGACGTGTTCGACCGCGGACCTAGCACGTCGGCCGCGGCGCTGTCATCGCGCCGCGGCGCAACCAGCCACTGCGGCATCCGCACCCCTGCCGTGCTAGGCTTGCACGCAGAAAACGGAGAGGGAGCGCCATGAAATTCGGCTATTTCACGCTGAGCGACAACCGCTATGCCGACAACCCCCGCTCGCCCAACCAGCTCGTCGCCGACATCACCGCCGAGGCGATCTACGCCGACGAGATCGGCATGCACTCGGCCTGGATCGGCGAGCACCATTTCTCGGCCCTCGGCGTGCTCTCCTGCCCCGACCTGACGCTCGCCTACATCGCCGCGCGCACCAAGACGATCCGCCTCGCTCCCGCCGTCACGGTGCTGCCGCTGCATCACCCGATCCGCGTCGCCGAGCAGTGGGCCTCGCTCGACCTGCTCTCGGGCGGGCGCGTCGATTTCGCCGCCGGGCGCGGCTACGACCGGCGCGAATACGTGCCGTTCGAGGTCGACTTCGACGACAACCAGAGCCTGTTCGAGGAGGGCATGGAGATCGTGCGCAAGCTGTGGGCGACGGACAGCCCGATCTCGCATCACGGCAAGCACTATCGTTTCGACAACATCATCACCACGCCGCGTCCGGTGCAGAAGCCCCTGCCCGCCTATGTCGCCTCGTTCTCGAAGCCCTCGATCGAGCTCGCCGCGCGGCTCGGCTGCGGGCTCATCGTCGCGCCGTTTGCGGCGGCGATGAGCTACGGCGGGCTCAGGCAGGTCGCCGATCTCTACCACGAGACCTGCGCGAGGCACGGCCAGACGCCCGGACGGCTGATGTGCAGCTACTTCATCCACTTCGCCGACACGCCCGAGCAGGAAGCCGCCGCCCGCGCCCGCCAGATCCGCTATTACAAGGAGTGCGTGATCGACTCCTTCCCGGGCGACCCCAGGACGGCGCCGCCGAGCTACCGCTACTTCATCGACATCGTCGACCGCCTGCACAAGATCAAGGCGGAGGACCTCACCGAGAACGCCGTGCTGCTCGGTTCGCCCGCGCGCGTCACCGAGATCCTCAAGAAGGTCGAGGCCGCCGGCTTCGACGAAGTGATCCTCTACCTCAACGTCGGGCTCAAGCCGCACGCGCAGGTGAAGGACGAGATGGCGCGCTTCATGAGCGAGGTCGCTCCGCATTTCGCGCAGGACGCCAAGCGCCGCGTGGCGTAATCTGCGTGCCGCCTGCGGGCAGCGCAGGCGCGAGCGAGGATCGCGTGGCCGCCAGGATCGTCTCCACCACGGTGCGCTATGAGGGCTGGGCGAGGCTCAGCCAGGCCCGCGTGCGGCTCGACAGCGGGCAGGAGATCACGCGCGAGATCGAGGACCACGGCGCATCGGTGGCGGTGCTGCCCTACGACCCGGTGCGGCGCACCGCCCTGCTGGTGCGGCAGGTGCGTGCGCCGGTGCTCGCGACGCTCGGCGCATCCGACCTGCTCGAGGCGCCCGCCGGCCTGACCGACGGGGGCGATCCCATCGACACCGCGCGGCGCGAGCTGCACGAGGAGGTCGGCCTCGCGCTCACCGAGCTCGAGCACGTGGCGTCGGTCTTCACCATGCCCGGCATCTCGACCGAGCACATGGACCTTTACCTTGCGCGCTACACGCCGGCCGACCGTACCGGCGCCGGCGGGGGCCTCGCCGACGAGCACGAGCAGCTCACGGTCGAGGAAGTGGCGCTCGCCGAGCTCTGGCGCATGGCGGAGCGCAACGAGCTTGCCGACATGAAGACGCTCACGCTGCTGTTCGCGCTGCGGCTGCGCCACGGCGACCTGTTCCGCTGAAGGCAGCGGCAAGCGGAAGCCCCCCAACCCGCGCCTGCGCTGCGCCCGGCGCACCCTCCCCCGACAGCGGGCCGCGCGGATCTCTAAAATTTTAATGAAATTGTTTACGCCTCGTTCACCCACCCGCGAATCTTAGCCGCCGCAGCGCGCCTGATTTCACCGTTTGGACGCGCTTGCACGCGTAGATGACGCCACGGGGCGGCTCGATCCGCCAGCGCGTGCATGGCCCGTCGGCTCGCCGCCGGGACATGCGCCGCCAACCAATAACCGGCAGGCGTCACAACAGGAATGTCCGATACTCTCACCGCCACCTTGCGGGTGGCGAGCCCATCCGCGGCGCGCGGCGCCAACCGCACCTTCGTCGACATCGGCGAGGTGCCGCTCGCGCAATGGCGCGAGCTGTTCGCGCGCGCGATCGAGCCCAACGCGTTCTATCATCCGGCCTGGGCGCGCGCCGCCTCCGAGCACGCGCGTGAAGCCGCCCATGCCAAGGCATTGCTCGCCTACGATCCCGACGACCCGGCGCGCCTGATCGGCCTCATGCCGGTGGTGTCGTCGTGGCAGGCGCTCGGCCTGCCGCTGCCCCTGCTCGTCTCCTGGCAGCCCTATACGCGCCTGACGACGCCGCTCATCGACCGCACGCGCGCGCACGTCGCCGCCGCCGGGCTCATCGACGCGGCGCGCGCCGCCGGGGCGCGCGCGCTCCTGCACATCGACTATTCCTGCGAGGGCGCCGCGGCCATGGTCGTGCGCGACGTGCTCGCCAAGCGCGGTCTCGCTCCGCGCATGCTGCGCCGGCGCGAGCGCGCCTGCCTCGACGCGACGCAGGACGCCGACGCGCTGCTGCACGAGGCGCTCGGCGCCAAGAAGCTCAAGGAGCTGCGCCGCCAGCGCCATCGCCTGGAGGATCTCGGCGAGGTCAAGTTCGAGGTCGCCACCGCGCCCGCCGACGTCGCGCGCGGGCTCGACCAGTTCCTCGCGCTGGAAGCCAGCGGCTGGAAGGGCATGCGCGGCACCGCGCTCGCCGGCGACATGGGCGATCTCGCCTTCATCCGCGCGGCGACACAGGCGCTCGCGCAGGAGGGCTGCTGCGAGATCGTCACGCTCACCGCCGCCGGCAAGGCGGTGGCGGCCGGCATCGTGCTGCGCCACGACACGCGCGCATACTTTTTCAAGATCGCCTACGACGAAGAGCTCGCCAAGAGCTCGCCCGGCGTGCAGCTCACGCTCGACCTCACGCGCCGCTTCTGCGCCGACGGCGCCATCGCCGACGTCGATTCCACCGCCAACGCCTATCACCCGATGATCGACAAGATCTGGCGCGAGCGCCTCGCGGTCGCCACCGCAATCGTGCCGCTGCGCGCCAACGCCTTCGTCGGGCCGATGCAGTTCCTCGTCAACGCGCGCGAGCGCGTGCGCCGCGACCTGCGGCGGTTCTACCACCGCCTGCTCGACTCCCGGGAGACACCGCGATGACCCTGATCGAAACCGCCGACCCGCGCGCGCTCACGGCGCAGTTCCCGCACGAGACCTTCGCGCTCCGGCACGTCTTCGCCGACCATCCGCTGTTCACGCTGGCGCGCATCATCGAGCTGGTGCAGAAGCTGCCGCGCGACCGCCTGGAGTTCAACTCGGGCAAGGCCGCCATCAGCCAGGACCCCGACACGACGCCGATGATCGACCTGCCGCCCGAGGAGATCGTGCGGCGCATCGAGACCTGCGGCGCCTGGATGGTGCTCAAGCACGTGGAGGCCGACCCGGCCTACCGCGCGCTGATGGAGGACGTGCTGGGCGAGGTCGCCCGCGCGCGCGGCCACGCCAGCCTCGCCGACGCCGATTTCGCCGACCTGCAGGGCTTCATCTTCGTGTCCTCGCCGCATTCGGTGACGCCGTTCCACGCCGACAGCGACGAGAACATCTTCTTCCAGATCCACGGCGACAAATATTTCCACGTCTACGACAACCGCGACCGCTCGATCGCGACCGACGAGATGCTGGAGCAGGTCGTGGTCAAGCACCGCAACCTGCGCCACGAGACCGCGTTCGACGCCAAGGCGATCCACTATCACCTGCGTCCCGGCGACGGCATCTTCGTGCCCTACCAGTGGCCGCACTTCGTGCAGACCTCGGACGCCTACTCGATCTCGTTCTCGATCACCTGGAAGAGCCGCGACGTGCGCCGCCGCAACGACGTCTGCGTGGTGAACTCGATGCTGCGCGGCATCGGCCTGCCGCAGCGCCCGCCCGGCGCCTCGCCCGCGCTCGACGCGGTCAAGGTGGCCGCGCTGCGCAGCGCCACCGCCGTGGCCTCGCCGCTGCGCCGCAACGAGGCCGTGCGCCGCCTGCTGCGCCGCATCGCCTTCGGCAAGCACGCCAATTATTATTACGGCAAGCAGAAGCAGACCGCGGCTTGAGCTGCGCCGTCATTGCGAGAAGCCCCGCAGGGGCGACGAAGCAATCCAGGGCCCAGATTCCGCACTGGATTGCTTCGTCGCTTCGCTCCTCGCAATGACGTAACCGTGCGGCCGTCCCTTTCGGGGATATCGAGAGGCCGTGCGTTCAGTCGGAGGCGCGGGCGCGCCTGCCTACCCCAGGTTCAATTCCTTGAAGAAGTCGTTGCCCTTGTCGTCGATGACGATGAAGGCCGGGAAATTCTCGACCTCGATGCGCCAGATCGCTTCCATGCCGAGCTCGGGATATTCCACGACCTCGACCTTCTTGATGCAGTGCTCGGCAAGGTTCGCCGCCGTGCCGCCGATCGAGGCGAGGTAGAAGCCGCCGTAGGTTTTGCAGGCCTCGCGCACCGCGCTCGCGCGGTTGCCCTTCGCCACCATCACCATCGAGCCGCCGGCCTTCTGGAAATCGGCGACGAAGGAATCCATGCGGCCCGCCGTGGTCGGACCGAAGGCGCCGGAGGCGTAGCCCGCCGGCGTCTTGGCGGGGCCGGCGTAATAGACCGGATGGTTCTTGAAATAGTCGGGCAGCCCCTCCCCGCGCTCCAGCCGCTCGCGCAGCTTGGCGTGGGCGGCGTCGCGCGCGACGATCATGGTGCCGGTGAGCGAGAGCCGCGTCTTGATCGGGTGCCTGGAGAGCTCGGCGAGGATCTCCGGCATCGGCCGGTTGAGGTCGATCTGCACGGTCGCGCCGCCGAGCCTCGCCGTGTCGATCTCCGGCAGGTACTGCGCCGGATTGTGCTCGAGCTCCTCGAGATAGATGCCGTCGCGGGTGATCTTGCCGAGCGCCTGGCGGTCGGCCGAGCACGACACGCCGAGCCCGATCGGCAGCGAGGCGCCGTGGCGCGGCAGGCGCACGACGCGCACGTCGTGACAGAAATACTTGCCGCCGAACTGCGCGCCGACGCCGAGCGACTGCGTCATCTTGTGGATCTCGGCCTCCATCTCGAGATCGCGGAAGGCGTGGCCGTCCTCCGAGCCCGCAGTCGGCAATGCATCGAGATATTTCGTGGAGGCGAGCTTGACGGTCTTGAGCGTGAGCTCGGCCGAGGTGCCGCCGATCACGATCGCGAGGTGATAGGGCGGACAGGCGGCGGTGCCGAGCGTGAGGATCTTTTCCTTGAGGAACGCCAGCATGCGCTCGCGCGTGAGGATCGAGGGCGTCGCCTGGAACAGGAAGGTCTTGTTGGCCGAGCCGCCGCCCTTGGCGATGAACAGGAACTTGTACTCGTCCTCGCCCTCGGCGTAGATCTCGACCTGCGCCGGCATGTTGTTGCGGGTGTTCTTCTCCTCGAACATCGAGACCGGCGCGACCTGCGAGTAGCGCAGGTTGCGCTTGAGGTAGGCGTCGCGCGCGCCTTCCGAGAGCGCCGCCTCGTCGTCGCCCTCGGTCCACACCAAGCGCCCGCGCTTACCCATGATGATCGCCGTGCCGGTGTCCTGGCACATCGGCAGCACGCCGCCGGCGGCGATATTGGCGTTCTTGAGGAAGTCGTAGGCGACGAACTTGTCGTTGTCGGAGGCCTCCGGGTCCTCGACGATGGCCTTGAGGCTCTTGAGGTGCGAGGGCCGCAGCAGGTGGTTGATGTCGGCGAAGGCCGCCTCCGCCAGCGTGCGCAGCGCCTCGCGCGAGACGACGAGCACGTCGCGGCCCATGACCTTCTCCACCCGCAGGCCCTCGGACGAGATCTTGCGGTAGACGGTCGCGTCCTTGCCCAGCGGGAACAGCGGCGTGTGCTTGTACGGCGGGGCGATCGGGGGCGTGACGGGAGCGTTCATGCGAGATCCTCGACTGGCTAGTGCCGCGGCGGCACCAGGCCCCACAGATAGCCCGTGTTTTAGAGAAGCTCAATTCTGCGCGGAAGCGGCGGTGTTTTGGGTGCTTGGCGCGGCCAACGAGCGCGAACGCTGGCTGCACGCTCAAAGCCGGTCTATCCTCGGCGTTCTCTTGAGCGGGGGGCGTCCATGATACTCGGAATCGTCGCGGTCATCGGGATCGTCGTCGGGCTGGTGTTCGACAAGGTGGCGGGGCCGGGCTGGCTCACCCGCCAGATCGCCGGCGAGAACCGCCTGATGCTGACGAGCGCGCTGGTCGGCATCGCCGGCGCGTTCATCGGCTTTCATCTCACCATCACCATCGGGCTGGGCGCCGGGATCGGCGCGCTCATCGGCGCGGTCGTGGGCGCCGCGGCGGTCCTGTGGGGATGGCGGGCGGTGAAGTAGCGCGAGCGGTCAGGCCCGCTGCGCCTGCGCCCTGGCTGCGCGGCTTTAGCAGTCATAAGCGTTTCACTTCATCTTCAAAACCGCATCCATAAGATCATCAACGCGCGAGGCGGAGTACGCAGCGCTTTGGTATAAGTCATTTAGACCGGTGATGTGATCAAATGTGAACGCGGCCTGCCCAAAGTCGTCGAGGATTTCCAGTATCGTCACGGCTTGCGTGACTCTTCTTTTTTCTTCCCTGCCAAGTGCGCGCGCAATGGCATCCAGTCCCACCAGGACTTCTCTCTTGGTCTTATAAATTCGAAGCTCTTTACCTTCTATCGACGCGCTGTATGCAGCACTTCCGGACGACTCCGGATTGGGATGAGGAATTGACTGCCATCGCATTTTCCTGTCCTGAGTTAACTGCACCAACTTCGCGATGAACTGAACAGACCGGTCCGTCGAGTCTGCACTCACATCAGCCTCCTAGTTTCTGTTCTTCGACGAGATTCTTTAACTCCTCGAGTAAGCCGTTTAGCTCGGAATATATGCCCCATGCATCATCACGGCTGCTCGAAGCCGGATAGTATCCGAACCATCGAGAGCTCTTATACCTTGCGATGCGCTCCAGCACTTTACTGGCACGTCGCCTAGGTGAACGGCCGACCCTGCTCTTGATCAGACGCAAGTTCGCTTCACATCGCGCGAGTTCGACAACAAACTGATCTCGCGTGCTGGGCTCGTCAAACGTCAACATCAGATTCGAAAAGTTCTTACCGTGAAGCTCTAACGCCGCAACGAGGTTCGGCAACCGAATGCGAGCAACGATATCCGAACGCACCTTCGAAATCGTATAAGCAGCGTAGCCAGAGACAAATAAGGAAACTACTGAAGCCCAATCGGCAATGACAGGCCAGTAACTGGCAAGTTCAATCCACAAGGCACCCCCCGATGTGGCCGCGAATAGGCCCGCCGTCTACTGTCGATTAATTGGCACGAAATATCGCATGTAACACCCTTGCCGTGAAAACAATTTCGCTGACCAAAACCGTCTTGCGTATCGGCATCTCTCCCGCCCAAAGCAACTCCTCATTTCACGCAATTCACGATCAACGGCCGCACTACATTCCAGATTGCCTTAAGTCTGACCTCGCCGGATGGAAATTGGCATTGTGCACGTATTGATGCATGGAATGTGCAGACACTATCGGCTTGTCGCTCTCGAATTTCCGAATGATGCTTCGGCCCTTGGAATCAATGAAATTCCTGTTCAACATCGAATCTGCGACCGCAGAAACACGGCGGGCAAAGCTATCGGCCCCACTAAACACGATGCCTTGTCTTCGCGCGTAGTGAACAATTGCAAGTTCTAGCAGAACACGCATAAGGACAGCTATCGCATTGTCATGGTCGTCGAACTGAAGAGTGAATTGCAATTCACGCCATATTTTCTCGGCACGCTCTAGTTCCGGATGCTCAACGAACGGGTTGGGATCGGCCGCAGAAATTAGATACTTGTCTTTGGGGACTCGTCCCCTGCTCGCGCTCGGCCTTGCGCTAGTTGGACTGGCAGCAAATTCTGCGGCCGTCTTTACCCGGGGCGCGGTTGCGATATCGATTGGCAACCCCTCCGTCTTGAGACGATCAAGGTACTGAGTTTTCTGCGCGTTGTTCCAAATATCTCCCAAGACCACCTTACGGACTGCAAGATCGTCTGCAATTCGCTTCAGTGTTTGCAGACTTTTTGTTCTATCGCCGAGATGGGTGATTGAGCCTCCCGAAAATGAAAACCCGGCTCTCTTTCGAATTGGCTCGGAGCTAAAAAGTCGCTCAAGATTGGACCATGGCAGATTCACGTCAGGCTTGATGAGATTTTCCGCCTTCAACGCGCGCTCTATCGACTCTCCCAGTCCAACACTTTGTTTTCCGGTCCTTACGAGGAAAAACGATTTGCCTTCGGCGTCCCACTGGCTCTGACCTACACCTTCTTGGCTACCCGTGTGTCGGCGATAGAGCTTTTCATCAATGACGCTCAGGTCCGCTTCCACTTCACAGTCGACTTTCGAAAATGCCTTCGCAACATGCTCGGATCGAAGATCGGAAAAGAAGTTCAACCACTTTTCACTGGGAGACAGCTTTGGATCAAATAGAAGCTTGAGACAGCACACCCGCCGATTGCCATCGAAAACAATGTAGTTTTCGCCATCGCGCCGCACTAATGGATACTCATACAAGCGCGTCGTCTCCGCCAGGTCCTTGGCCAAAGCGCGCATGTGCAAAGATCGATTTTCAAGCAACCATTGAATTGCGGACGCTTCGTCCCTCAGAGGGCCGTGCCGGTCGTTGTGTGGATTCAACCTCAGCCGCTCCAAATCGATTGGTGCGATCTCCATCTGGCAGCCCCGCGAATACCCCTCCGCAACTGTGAATTGAAACACAAGCTCGGTCAACGCGACGCCGCGGTGTAGCTAGCGTCGCCACAACAGATGCACTCGACTACGGCAGCATCGCGCCGCGTCGGGCGGCAGATGCGTTTATTTTCTAAAGGCTTATACGGAGACGCGTCCCCTCTTGCGCTGCATCAAATGGCTGAGGGCGCAGGGAGCAATGTTTTGGGAGCGGAAACGGCGCCGCCTATGGCAATGACGCCAAACCGCACGCAAGAGGCACACCATGACGCTTCTTCCCGGGGGACCGAAACGTCATACTCATCGGGCGGTGAAGTAGCGCGAGCGGTCAGGCCCGCTGCGCCTGCGCCTTGACGTGCGCGTCCCAGACCGACTGCATGTTGGCGTCGAACAGGCGGTGGTCCTTGAGCAGCATGTCGTGCAGGGCGCGCGCCCGCGCGTCGGCGAGGATCTCCTCCTGCCCGGCCTCGATCCCAGAAACGATGCGGGCGGCGACGTCGTCCGGATCTGATTTGGCGTCGGTCACGCCTGCGGTCATGTCGGTGTCGATGTAGCCCGCGTAGACCCCGGCGACGAGCGTGCCCTGCGCGCGCAGCTCGAAGCGGGCGGCGCGCGTGAGCGACCATGCCGCCGCCTTCGATGCGCAATAGCTGCCCTGCATCGGAACGTTCATCCAGCTCACGACCGAGAGAATGTTGACCAACGCGCCGCCGCCGTTGGCGGCGAGCACGGGGGCGAAGGCGCGGCACATGGCGAGCGTGCCGAAGTAGTTCGTCTCCATCTCGAGCCGCGCGCTGTCGAGGCTCGGCGCGCCGAGCGACGGCGCGAAATGCGCGATGCCGGCGTTGTTGATGAGGAGATCGACGTCGCCGCAACGCGCCGCCGCGGCGCTCACATGCGCCGGATCGGTGATGTCGAGGACGACCGGCTCGATCCCGGCAATCGGGGCGAGGCGCGCCACGTCCCGCACCCCGGCGTAGATTTTAGCGCAGCCGGCGGCACGCAGCGCCTCGACCAATGCGCGGCCTAGCCCCCGATTGGCGCCCGTCACGAGCGCACGCGCACCGCGGATTTCCATCGCCATCTCCTGCACATCATTGCAACGCACAGAACATAAGCCGGCCCGAGATACGTAGAAGTCCTAAGGACTTATACTTAGGCATGCGGCCTCAAATCTTGCGGTGCATCAAACAATTGAGGGGTGCTCCGAAGCAATGCTTCAGACGCGGCAACGACGCCGCCCATGGCAATGACGCCCGATCCGCACGCAAGAGGCACACCATGACACTTCCCCGCGACCGAAACGACCGCGTCATGCTCAGCACCGTCAGCGCCATCGCGCTGCTCGGCTTCGCGGTCGGCGCGAGCTTCGCTCCGCTCCCCACCATCGCCGCCGCGCCCGCCGCGCCGAAGGACATCACTTACCAGGCGACGCCCGCCAAGGGGCCGGTGCCGCACGCCCACACGGTCAACAAGATCGTGAAGTCGGACGATCCGATCTCGATCGTGCGCGACCCCACCGACCTGCCGCCGCCGGTCGGCGCACGCGGTCCCAAGCGCGTCAAGGTCGATCTCGAGACCGTGGAGGTCACCGGCAAGCTCGCCGACGGCACGACCTATCGCTACTGGACGTTCAACCAGAAGGTCCCGGGCCCGTTCGTGCGCGTGCGCGTCGGCGACACCGTCGAGGTCAAGCTCAAGAACGACGACGACAGCGCGATGATGCACAACGTCGACTTCCACGCGGTCACCGGACCGGGCGGCGGCGCCAAGGCCACCGATGCCGCGCCGGGCGAGGCGCGCAGCTTCGAGTTCGTCGCCACCAAGCCGGGACTCTACGTCTACCACTGCGCGGTGCCGATGGCGGCGCAGCACATCTCCAACGGCATGTACGGCATGATCCTGGTCGAGCCGGAAGGCGGCCTGCCCAAGGTCGATCGCGAGTTCTACGTCATGCAGGGCGAGCTCTACACCGAGCAGAAGTTCGGCACCAAGGGCGAGCTCACCGAGAGCTACGACAAGCTGATGAACGAGCGGCCCGAGTACTTCGTCTTCAACGGCGCAGTCGGCGCCATCACGACGGAGAAGCCGCTCAAGGCCAAGGTCGGCGAAACCGTGCGCATCTACTTCGGCGTCGGCGGACCGAACTACACCTCCTCGTTCCACCTGATCGGCGAAGTGTTCGACCGCGTCTACAATCAGGGCTCGCTGACCACGGCCCCGCTCACCGACGTGCAGACCACCACCGTCGCGCCCGGCGGCGCCACCGTGGTGGACGTCAAGCTCGACGTCCCCGGCAAGTTCATGCTGGTCGATCACGCGCTCACGCGCGTCGAGCGCGGGCTCGCCGGCGTGCTGGCGGTGGAAGGCCCGGACAATCCGAACGTGTTCAAGGATCACGATCCGGCCCGGTCCGCGCAGTCGATGTCCCACTGACACAGGCGCAACAACAAACAGCCGGCCTCCTTCGGGGGGCCGGTTCTTTTATGCAGCGTGACGAGAGCGAGCGGCGCCCCTGCCCCGCCGGCAGAGCACCGCGTCAGCGCGCTGCGGCGGCTAGTTCTCCGTCTCGGCGTCCGCGCCGAGCACCACCACCGTCGAGGTGAGCTCGGGCTCGTGCGGCATCAGCGTGCGCTGGCTCTCGTCGGCCCAGTCGGCGATGTTGAGCACGGCGCAGACCGTCTCGCCGGCGTCGTTGCGTTCCGCCGGCTCCACGATGCTCAGTCCGTTGCCGTCGAGGAAGTAGGTGTGGTTGCCGAACACGTTGCGCAGCTGCTCGGCCACCGGATGATTGTCCGGCACGGCCTGGGCGTCGAGCTGCGTGAGCGTGCGTTCGACGCTCGCGGCGGTGAGTTTCATGGGCGCACTCCTTCGACTGGCGTCGCCGGCGCGGCGCAAGGCCATGCGGGCGGCGCACGGTTGAGGCCTCCCACCCGAACGGTGGTGCGCTTATCCGTCGGCCATGCAAGGTCAGCTAGGGAGCATCCGGGCGCAATCAACCCGCTCGGTTCACGATCGTACCGACGGGTGCCGATGGCGCGCGCTGTCCTGCGGTCAAGCATACCCCGGTGGGGGCACGAACCCCTGCCACTCGTCCTCAAGCAGGCGCGCGAAGGCGATCGTGGTGCGGTCGCCGAACTGGGGGCCCACGATCTGCACGCCGACCGGCAGGCCCGACGTCGTGAATCCCGCGGGCGCGGCGGTCGCCGGCAGATAGGCGACGCCGGTGAGACCGGCCCAGAACAGCAGGTCGCCGTGGCTCGCCTCGCGTCCGTTCACGCGATAGACGCGCGTGTCGGTGCCCTCGTCCGTGTGCGGATGCGGAGCCAGCGGACAGACCGGGCACAGCAGCAGGTCGTAGTCCTTGAACCATTCGTGCCAGGCGTGGCGCAGCCGCGTGCGCTGCTCGTTGAGCGCGAGCCAGTCGCGGTGGAACAGGGTCGAGCCGCGCAGCGTGTGCGCATGCAGCGAGTCGTCGTCCGGCGCGAGCGCTTGCGCCTCTTTCAAGTCGGCCTCGAACTTCTCGCGCGGCTCGCGCGAGCCGGTCGCCGCCGCCAGAAGCTGCGCGAAGATGCGGCGCACATCCCTGAAGTCGATCTGAGGCCGTGCCTTCTCGCTGACCTTCACCTTCCTGCGCGCGAGGAAGTCGACCAGCTTCTGCAGCACCTCCCGCACCTCGTCGTCGACCTCCGACACCGGATCGCTGAGGATCACGCCGACCTTGAACTCGCGCAGCGCCGACTTGCGCGCCGGCGGCAGCGTGTAGCGCAGACCGGCCGCCTCGATCTCGTCCGGCCCGGCGAGCACGCCGAGCGCGGCATCGAGATCGCCGGCGCTGCGCGCGAGCGGACCCACCACGCTGATGTCGAGGGGCGTGAGCACGTCGCCGAGCGCGTGGCCGCGCGTCGGGATGAGGCCATAGGTCGGCTTGTGCCCGTACACGCCGCAATTGTGCGCCGGATTGCGGATCGAGGATGCGATGTCGCTGCCGGTCTCGATTCCGGCGAGCCCCGCGGCGACCGCCGCGGCCGAGCCGCCAGACGATCCGCCGGGCGTGCGCGTCGGGTCCCACGGATTGTTGGTGCGCCCATAAACGGGATTGAAGCTCTGGCCGTCGGCGAGCATCACGGGGACGTTGGTCTTGCCGAAGATGACGGCGCCAGCGGCGAGCCAGCGCTCGACCACCAGCGCATTCTTCTCGCGCGGCTTGCCCTTGAACGCCGGCACGCCCCAGGTCGTGGGCAGGCCGGCGACGTTGAGCGATTCCTTCACCGTCATCGGCAGCCCGTGGAACACACCGTGCGGCGTGCCGCGCGCCAGCGCGCGGTCGGCGGCGCGGGCGCGCTTTCGCGCACCCTCGATGTCGGTGACGACGATGGCGTTGAGCGCCGGATTGTATTTTTCGACCCGCGCCAGATAGTGGTCGAGCAGTTCCAGGCACCCGATCTTCTTGCGCCTGACGAGCGAGGCGAGCCGCGTGGCCGGCGCGAAGGCGATGTCCGTCATGTCGATTACTTGTCCAGTTCGGGGTACTGCCGGAAGATGCCCATCTCGTTGAACGGGATGCGGCGGGGCGAGGCGAGATAGGCGGCGATGCGCGGACGCGCGGCAACACGGTCGTGCAACGCCACGAGCCGCGGATGCTTCTTCTCGAGCCGCCGCATCGCCTTGGGAAAGGCATAGCGCAGCCCCTCGACGATCTGGAACAGCGAGAGATCGGCATAGGTGACGCGACGCCCGACCAGGAGGCCACTGCGGTTCGCCGCCAGCACGCGCTCGAAATAGCCGAGGAACTTCGGCGCGCGGCTCTGCAGGAAACCGGCCGCGCGACGCTTGGATTCCGGCTTCTGGTCCTCGTGGTAGAAGCTGGAGCCGATCGGATGGTGGGTGTCGTGGATCTCCACCAGGAAGTCGGCCATGGTGAGCTGCAGTTGATGGGTCCACAGCCGCCCCGCCGCGTTGGCGGGCGCAAGGCCCTCACGTTCCCCCAGATAGAGCAGGATGTTGGCGGTCTGCCCGATCAGGAGCTTGCCGGCCTTGAGAAACGGCGGCGCAAAGGGCGGCGCCTCACCCCGGCCCATCAGCCGGATCAGCTTGTCGGTGCCGCTGCGCCCGCGCGCCACGTCGAGATAGTCCGCCCCCGCCTCCTCGAGCGCGAGGCGGATGAACTCGCCGCGCCCCTGGATCTCGGGCCAGTAGTAGAGTTCGTAGCGCACGCGGCCCTCCCTGGGTTGAACGTTGCAGGCGGCACTATAGCGACGCGCACGCGCGCGGGCGATTGCGCCCTGCTCATGCCTCGCACCCTCGCGCGCGGTTCGCTTTGCGGGCGCCCGCCGCTACACTGCCGGAAACAACGCCAGCCAGACACAACGGAGGGAGGGTCGCCCATGGCTCTGAATGTTCGCCGCGTCGTCACCGGGCATGACGCCGACGGCAAGGCCACCGTGCTGATCGACGAGCCGGTCAGGAACGTCGTCTCGTCCCGCCCGGGCGCCTTCTCCTCGGTGATCTGGACCACGGAAGGCTTTCCCGTGAACAACGACGCCAGCGCGGACGCCTCCGCCCGCAAGACCGGAACCACGCTCGACAATGGTACCGTATTCCGCGTCATCAGCTTCGGCCCGGGCGTATCGCCGCGCAACCACCGCACCGATTCCATCGACTATGCCGTGGTGCTGTCGGGCGAGATCGACATGGCGCTGGACGACGAGATGGTCCACCTCAAGGCGGGCGACGTGCTGGTCCAGCGCGGCACCATCCACAACTGGATCAACAACGGCACCGAGCCCTGCATCATCGCCTTCGTGCTGATCGCGGGCAAACCGGTGACGGCGGCGAACGGCAAGACGCTGCCCGCACAGGGATGACGCGGCGTCGGCCCTCCCCCATGAAACTGTGAGCAACGCGCATCAAAATATTTGCATGACGCGATAACCGCGTATAACCCGGCGCCATGTCTCGCAGACCATTTCGCGTTGGCCGTTCGCGCACCGGCCTGGGCCTCTTCGCCACCGAGGAAATCAAGAAGGGGCAGTTCATCGTCGAGTACAAGGGTCGCCGCCTGCGCAACGAGGAAGCCGACCGGCGGGCCGACCGCGGCGCCAAGTATCTCTACGAACTCAACAGCCGCTGGACGGTGGACGGGTCGAGCCGCCGCAACGTCGCGCGCTACGCCAACCACTCCTGCCGGCCGAATGCCGAATCAGACGTCACCCGCGCCAAGAAGATCATCATCCGCGCCATCAAGCGCATCCATCCCGGGGACGAGATCACCTACGACTACGGGAAGGACTATTTCGACCTGATCATCAAGCCGCTCGGCTGCAAATGTGACAAGTGCCGCGGCAAGGGTCGCAAGCGCACCACCACCGCCCGGCGGACCAAGGCCAAGACGAAGCGCCGGACCGCCCGCGCCAAGCGTTAGGCGATTTGCAGTTACAGCCCGCGGGACGAGCGTGACGGCGGCCGGCCTGCGTTGTAGACTGCGCCGGCCGTTCGGAACTCGGAGCCTCTCGATGAAGCTGAAAGCGCTGGTCGTCACCGTCGCAGTCGCGTCTGCCGCGCCGGCCGGCGCCGGCTGGTTCGACGCCATCCAGGGCAACGACACCGGCGGCATCATCCCCTGGGGTCACCCCAAGCCCGAATATGCGCTGATCGCGGCCGCCCACTGCGCGACCTACAACAAGATCGCCTTCGTCACCAGCTTCCCGCGCAAGTACGGCGACTACGCGGGATTCATCTGCGCCTTCCCGCGCGACTACGACCCGGTGAAGGCGCAGGCCGCCGGCTGGTGGTGGTGGCGCTGACGCGCCCGCGCGTTTTGCCGGATCTCCGCGAGCGCGCCGCTCAGGCCGAACGGACCTGGGCCTCGCCCGACATCGTGTCCTTCACCGCCGCGACCAGCTGCTTGAGCGTGAACGGCTTGGCCAGGAACGCAAACTGCCCGCCCTCGGGCAGGCTCTTGGCGAACGCCTCCTCCGCGTAGCCCGAGACGAAAATGATCTTGAGGTCGGGATTGCGCGCGCGCAGCTCCTTGAGCAGCGTCGGACCGTCCATCTCGGGCATCACCACGTCCGAGACGACGAGGTCGACCTTGCCGCCGTTTTCTTCGAGCACCTCGATCGCCTCCAGGCCGTTGCCGGCCTCGAGCACGCTGTAGCCGCGCGAGGCAAGGCCGCGCGCATTGAGGCCGCGCAGGCCCTCTTCGTCCTCGACCAGCAGGATCGTGCCCTGTCCGGTGTCGTCGGTCTGCACGCGCGCGGGCGCGGCGGCCGCCGCGGCCGCTTCGGTCTTGGGGGCCGGCGCCTCGAGCTCGGAGGGAACATGGCGCGGCAGGAAGATGCGGAACGTCGTGCCCTTGCCGACCTCGGAGTCGACGTAGATGAAGCCGCCGGTCTGCTTGATGAAGCCATAGACGGTCGACAGCCCGAGGCCTGTCCCCTTGCCGATCTCCTTGGTGGTGAAGAACGGCTCGAAGATCTGCTCGATGATCTCGGGCGGAATTCCGGTGCCCTGGTCGATCACCTCGATCTGGATGTAGTCGGCGGCCGGCATGCCCTTGTAGTCGAGGCGGCGGCACTGCTCGGCGGTGACGTTGCCGGTGCGCACCGTCAGCTTGCCGCCGTTGGGCATGGCGTCGCGCGCATTGACCGCAAGGTTGACGATCACGTGCTCGAGCTGGGACAGGTCGGTCTTGACCGGCCACAGGTCGCGGCCGTGCACGACCTCGAGCGAAACCTTCTCGCCGATCACCCGCCGCAGCAGCATCGAGAGGTCCGAGAGGGCGTCGCCGAGGTCGATCACCTGCGGGCGCAGCGTCTGCCGGCGCGAGAACGCAAGCAGGTGCCGCACCAGGCTGGCGGCCCGGTTGGCGTTCTGTTTGATCTGCATGATGTCCTGGAAGGACGGATCGGTCGGCTTGTGCGCGTTGAGCAGGAAGTCGGTCGCCATCATGATGGCGGACAGCACGTTGTTGAAGTCGTGCGCGACGCCGCCGGCGAGCTGGCCGACGGTCTTCATCTTCTCCGACTGGGCGAACTGCTTCTCGAGGTTGCGCTGCTCGGTGGTCTCGAGCGCGTAGACGATGGCGGTTTCCTGGCCGGTCGCATCCTTCTCGACCGGCGTGACGAAGAAGCGCGCCCAGCGTTCGCCCTTGCCGGCGAGCACGGCGTCGAGCGGGGCGATCTCCCCTTCCCCGCGCGCCCCGCGCGCGATCAGGTCCTCGAGCGCCGGCCGGTCGCGCTCCGACACCACCTGCAGGATCGAGCGCTCCTTGCCGTCGCCCGCGAGGACCGGCTGGAACATGCGCGCGAACAACGCGTTCGAGCTCGCGATGTTGCCCTGCCGGTCGACGGTGGCGATCGCCATGGGCGTGTTCTGGAAAAAGCGCATGAAGCGCACTTCCGCCGCGCGGCCCGCGTCGCCGCCAGTGGCGCGGTCGAGCACCAGCGTGCGCGAGGCGCCGGGCATGCCGTCGGCGGCGAACGCCACCTTATGATAGAGCCGCACCGGCAGGGTACGGCCGTCGCGGGTCTTCAGGTCGAGGTCGATGTTCTCGGTCTTCACCTCGCCCGGCGCGCCGTTGATCGCGGTGAGCAGCGAAACGCCGTCGCCGGCGACCAGGTCCGCGACCTTGAGCCCCCCGGACCCGACGTCGGCGAGATCGTAGCCGAGCCAGGCCGCGAGCGTGGCGTTGAGGTATGAGATGTCGCCCTTGCCGTCGACCGAGAAGAAACCGGCCGGCGCGTGATCGAGGTAGTCGATCGCGTGCTGCAGCTCCTGGAAGGCGTTTTCCTGGCGCTCGCGCTCGCGCGTCACGTCGGCGATGGTCCAGACCGTGCTGCGCGCCTGCGCGCCGCGCTCGCCGAGCGGGCGGATGCGCAGCCGGATCCAGCGGGCCGGCTCCCCGCGCAGGGCGGCGATGCGCACCTCCTCCTGCAGGCGGCGGCCTTCCTTGGCCGCCTTGAGCAGGCGATAGACCGCCTCGGAGACGTCGGGATCGCCGATGAATGCGCGCTCCACCGGCCGCACGTCGTCGGCGTCGACCGCCCGGGTCAGCGCGCGATAGGCCGCGTTGGCGTAGATGATCCGCCCTTTCGCGTCGGTGACGCAAATGCCGTCGGAGGCCCCGTCCGCCACGCGCTTGAGCACGTGGTTGCCGTCGTCGCCGGCGATGCGCAGGATGCCGGCCGCGGCGGCGAACAGCGAAAACACGCCGATCATGCCGAGGACGGCCAGCAGCACGAGGATATAGGGCTCGGAATGCTCGCTGCCGATGAGGACGAGCCCGCCCGCGGCGGCGACCAGCGCAAGCGCCAGCAGCAGCACCAGCAGGATACTGCCGCGGCGGCCGGTCCGATCGATCGCTGATGCGTCCATCAGGTCATACGTTGCCATGGGTTGATTCGCGGCTCACCATTATTTTGAGTGCCTGACTCCCGCCGGCATCGCAAGAGGATAGGCCCGGTTTTGGCCGCGGGAGCCTCGGCCGCACCCCGCTAGCGGCCGAGCGGCCGCGACAGGCGCATGACATAGCCGATCACCTCCGCCACGGCCTTGTAGTGCTCGGCGGGAATCTCCTCGTCCACCTCGACCGTCGCGTGGAGAAGACGCGCCAGCGGCGGATTTTCCACGATCGGCACCCCGTGCTTGCCCGCGACCTCGCGGATCTTGAGGGCGATGGCATCGACGCCCTTGGCCACGCACAGCGGCGCGCTCATGCCGCGCTCGTACTGCAGGGCGACAGCGAAGTGGGTCGGGTTGGTGATGACCACCGTGGCTTTCGGCACCGCCGCCATCATGCGCTGCTTGGCGCGGGTCATGCGCAGTTGGCGGACGCGCGCCTTGATCTTGGGATCGCCGTCGGTGTCCTTGAACTCGTCCTTGAGGTCGCGCAGCGACATCTTCTGCTTCTCGAACCACTGGCGGTACTGCAGCAGGTAGTCGAGCGCCGCGACGATGGCCATGATCGCCATCACCGAACCGAGCAGCTTGAGCGCGTAGGCGTGGGTGTAGCCGAGCAGCATCACGGGATCGAAGGAGACGAGCTCCGCGAGGCGGTTGCGCTCCGGCCACAGCAGCGCGAACAGCACCGAGCCGACGAGCGCGAGCTTGATGAGGCCCTTGGCGAAGTTGATCAGCGCCTGCTTGGAGAACAGGCGCTTGGCGCCCGCCAGCGGCGAGATCTTGGAAAATTTCGGCTTGAGCTGCGCGGCCGACCACACCAGCCGGTGCTGAATCATGTTGCCAGCGATGGCGGCGAGCGCCAGCAGCAGCACGGGGATCGCCACGGCCGCCAGCACCTCGAGGCCGATCTTGCTCATAAGATGGGAGTAGCTCGCGCCGTCCGTCGGCATGCGCCAGGAGTTGGCGATCAGGCCGCGGCCGATGTCGAGCAGCCCGTGGCCGAGCGAGCCCGAGAACCCGAACAACACCAGCGTGGAGGCGGCAATCACGAACCAGGTGGAAACCTCCTGGCTCTTGACCACGTCGCCCTGCTCGAGCGCCTTGTCGAGCTTTCGCTGGGTCGGGTCTTCTGTGCGTTCGCCGTTTTCGCTTTCCTCGGCCATGGTCCCGCTCAGATGTGCGGCGCGATGTCACGCAGCACGCCGTGCATGAATGTCAGGTAGTTGGCCATCATGGCGCCGAGGACCAGCGCCAGGATGAGGAAGCCGAGGGCGATCGAGAGCGGCACGCCGACGAAGTACACCTGCATCTGCGGCATCAGCCGCGACAGGATGCCGAGCCCGAGGTTGAACAGGATTCCGAACACCAGGAACGGCGCCGAGAGCTGCACCGCGACGCGGAACGCGCCCGCCAGCGTGCGGGTGACGAGCGCGGCGGCGTCGCCGGTCGCCGGCACCTCCCCCGGCTTGAACAGCGAATAGCTGTCGTACAACGCGCCGATGACGAGGTGGTGCATGTCGGTGGCGAACAGCAGCACGAGCCCGAGCAGCACGAGGAAGTTGCCGAGGATCATGCCCTGCTCGCCCTGGGTCGGATCGACCTGCGTGACGAAGCCGAGGCCGAGCTGCTGGGCGACCACGGAGCCGGTGAACTGCAGCGCCGAGATGGCGATGCGCGCCGCGATGCCGAGCACGGCGCCGACCAGCAGTTCCTGCCCGAGCAGGGTCACGATCGAGGCGAGCGAGCGCAGGTCCACCGGGTAGGCGGAGCGTTGCAGCGGAAACATCACCGCCGCCAGCAGCAGCGCGATGGTGAGGCGGATGCGCGCGGAGACGACGAGCTCGCCCAGTCCCGGCAGGAGCATCAGCATGGTGCCGATGCGCGCGAAGATGAGCAGGTAGGTCGCGGCCAGGACCGGCAGGAACGACAGGTCGATTCGCATGGGCGCCCCCCGGCGGCAAACCTATCAGCCGCCGATGATTCGCGCCGCGATCCGCATCATGTGGCCATGCAGGGCGTCCGCCATGAACGGCAGCGCGAGCAGCAGCGCGACGAACATGGCCAGGATCTTGGGCACGAACACCAGCGTCATTTCCTGGATCTGGGTCAGCGCCTGCAGCAGCGAGATCGCAACGCCCACGATGAGGCCGACGATCATCAGCGGGCTCGACACGATGACCAGCGTGTAGATCGCGTCGCGCGCGATATCGAGGATGTCCGGACCGGTCATGCGCTTTCCACTCCTGTCGTGTTCGTCCCGCCGCGGGTCACGGCGGCATCCGAACGGCGGGCCGTCAGATCGGCATCCGCATGATTTCCTCGTAGGCCTGGATGACCTTGTCGCGCACCGCGACCACGGCATCGACGGCGACCTCGGTCTCGGCCACGGCGGCGACGACGTCGACGACGTTGGCCTTGCCGGCCGCGACCGCCTGCGCCTGCGCGTCGGACTTGCGTCCCATCTCGGCGACGGTGCCGATGGCATCCTTGAGCATGGCGCCGAAGCTCTTGTCGGGCCCGCCGGCGACGTCGCCCGCGAGGCCGGCGGCCCGCGCCGGATCCGCCATCCGTGCGATCTGCGAATAGGCTTGGGCTGCAATTCCGGGCGTTGCCATGGCGTTTCCTCGCTATCAGGCCCTGAGAATGTCGAGCGTGCGCTGGATCATGCGGCGCGTTGCGCTGATGACGTTGACGTTCGCCTCGTACGAGCGCTGCGCCTCGCGCATGTCCGTGACCTCGACCAGCGAATTGACGTTGGGGAACTTCACGTAGCCGGCGGCGTCGGCGGCCGGATGTCCGGGCTGGTACTTCGAGATGAAGTCGCTGGGGTCGGTCCGGACGGGGCCGAGCGCGACGGTGCGCGCCTCGAGCGCGCGGTCGAGCTGCGACACGAAGGTCGGGATGCGCCGGCGATAGGGATCCTGGCCCGGCGCCTGCGCCGTCGAGTCCGCGTTGGCGATGTTCTCGGAGAGCACGCGCATGCGCCCCGCCTGCGCGCGCAGGCCGGACGCGGCGATCGCGATCGACTTCATGAAGTCCATGCAGCCCTCCTCGGGTCAGTCGGAAGCTGGAACGGCGCGGTCAGCGTTTGCCCATGGCTGTCTTGAGGAGGCCGAGGCTGCGGCTGTAGATCGCGCTGGCGGCCTGGAAATCCATCTGGTTCTGCGCGACCTTCATCATCTCTTCTTCGAGGCTGACGGCGTTGCCGGCGGGGCGGACGTCCCCCTTGGCGTTGCGGTCGAGCGCGAATTGCGATGCGTCCGCGCCGTTGCCGAAATGCGCGGGATTGGAGCGCACCAGCGCGACGCCGCCCGCAGGCGCGGGATTGCGGAAGTCGGGCTCGCGCAGGTCGCGCGGGCGGAAGCCGGGCGTGTCCGAATTGGCGACGTTCTCGGCCAGCACGCGCTGGCGCTCCTGGTGCCAATCCATGCGCTGACGCAGCATCGAGAGGATCGGGATGTCGGCGATTGCCATGCTCTGCCCCCGTGTCCCGGCTGCGCCGATGACCGGCGCGCCTCCAGGTCGGCAGAATTTGCCGGGCGTATGGTTAACGCGCGGTTAAGACGCGGTGAACGGGCGTCCCATACCGCTTGCTTGGGGGTTTTCCGCCTGATTTTGGTGTGGCGCGCGCGCCATCCATGTTAATGATTCGTTAAACCCGGATCAGCGGTGCCACCCGCGAGCCGACTCCTATTGTCGCAGTTTGAGTGGTCTTCCGATCCAAGTATGGGCGTAGCGGAGGCGTTGGAATGGATACTTTGTTCGGCACGGAGTTTTCGCTTCCAATGAAGTTCTTCATCGCGTTTGCGGTCGTCCTGCTGCTGATCGGCGCGGTGACCTATCTCGTCCGCCGTTTCGGCGCCGGCGGCCTCGCCGTCAGCGGACAACGCAACCGCCAGCCGCGCCTCGCGGTCGTCGACTCGACCGCGATCGACACCCGTCGCAAGCTGGTGATCGTGCGGCGCGACAACGTCGAGCACCTGCTGCTGATCGGCGGGCCGACCGACGTCCTCGTCGAGCCCAATATCGTGCGCGCGGCGCCGGCGCAGTCCGCGCGGGACCTCGCCTCCCTGCGCATCCCCACGCCCATGCACGAGCCTGCGCCGCCTCCGATCGCGCCGCTCGACAGCGACGACTGGGAGCCCGAGCCTCCCCCGCCGCGCCAGGAACCGGTGCGAGCCGAACCCGTGCGCGTCGAACCCGTGCGGGCGGAGCCCCGTATCGAGCCGGTGCGGGCGGAGCACGCGCCGCGCGCCGAGGTTCGCGCCGATAGTCCCATGCGCGCCGAAGCCGCGCCCCGCACGGAGCCGGCGCCGCGCCAGGAGCCAGCCCCGCGCCACGCGCCGGCCCATCGCGCGGAGCCCGTCATCCACCTCGAGCCGGCCGCGCGCGCAACAGCGCAAGCCGTGCCCGCGATGCCGTCCTTCACGCCACCGCCGCCGCCGGTGTTCACGCCGGCCGCGGCAGCAGCACCTCACCAGGCTCCGGCCGGCGCGGCCCCCCGCGCGCCCGAGTCCACCCACGATCATCTGGCGGGACTCGCGGCCTCGCTGCAGCAGGCGACCGAACCGCCGGCGCCTGAGCCCGTCGTCGCCGCCCAGCCCGCGCCCCAGCAGCCGCGCGCCGCCGCAGCCGCCTCGCCCGACGAGCAGAATCTCGCCGACATGGCGCACCGGCTCGAGGCCGCCTTGCGCAGGCCGGCGGCAGGCGGGGCCCGTCCGGCTCCGCCCGCGCCTCCGGCCGCTCAGCGGGCGCGTCCGGCCGCTGCGCCGACCGCGATGCCGCCGCCGGCCGCAGTACCGCCACCGCCTGCGGCGGCAACGCGCCCGCCCGCGGCCAGCTACGAGAGCCTGCAGCGCGAGATGGCCAGCCTGCTCGGCCGCCAGAGCGGGAGTTCGTGACGCCATCGCGATCCGGCCGCCGTGTCCGTCTCGCGACGGTGGCGGCTGGAGCAGGCGTTCTCCTCGCGACGACGTCGGCCGTCGCGCAAGACATCAGCATCAATTTCGGTCAGGGCAGCGGGCTCACCGAGCGCGTCATCCAGCTCATCGCGCTGCTCACGGTGCTGTCGCTGGCGCCGTCCATCCTGGTGATGGTGACCTCGTTCACCCGCATCATCGTGGTGCTGTCGCTGCTGCGCACCGCGCTGGGGACCGCGACCGCGCCGCCCAACGCGGTGCTGGTGTCGCTCGCCCTCTTCCTCACCGCGTTCGTGATGGGGCCCGCGTTCCAGCGCGCCTATGACCTCGGCGTGCGGCCGATGATCAACAACGAGATCACGCCGGAACAGGCGTTCGAGCGCTCGTCCGAGCCGTTCCGCGCATTCATGCTCAAGAACGTGCGCGAGAAGGACCTCGCGCTCTTCATGGATCTGTCGCGCGAGCCGCGGCCGAACGATCCCGAGCAGATCTCGCTGCGCATCCTCGTGCCCGCCTTCATGATCTCCGAGCTCAAGCGCGCCTTCGAGATCGGCTTCCTGCTGTTCCTGCCCTTCCTGATCATCGACCTGGTGATCGCCTCGATCCTGATGTCGATGGGCATGATGATGCTGCCGCCGGTCGTCGTGTCGCTGCCGTTCAAGCTCATCTTCTTCGTGCTCGTGGACGGCTGGAGCCTGGTGGCCGGCAGCCTCGTGCAAAGCTACGGGCAGTAGCGGGCGCGGGCGACGGAGTCAGCGCGACGCGATCGCGCGGAGCGATCCGGTCGGCGCCGGGTCGGCATCGCGCCGGCGCAGTTGCGCGGCCGGACGCTGGCCCGGCAGCGTGCGCGAGATTTCCTGGTTGCGGGCCCGTATGTCGCGCAGAAACCGGTCGAGGGTATCGGTCGCCGCGATCGCGCGGGCGACGTCCCTGAATTCCTCATCGGAGCCCTGCAGCGGCGCCGTGACCACCTCGAACGCGCGGCGGTCGGTGCTCTGCAGCATCGCCGGGCCGAACTTCTCCTTGAGGCGGTCGAGCCCGATCTGGTCCTCGCCGAGATTGTAGCCGAGCGCCGCGCGCAGGATCTCGCGCCGTTCGTTGTCGTTGAGCGGAGTCCAGTCGCGCCAGCGCTCGCCGTAGAGCAGCTCGATCTGTTCCGCCGCCTCGCGAAAGCGCTTGGCCGCCCACAGGATGTCGGAGCGGGCGCGGATCGCGTCGCCTCCCTCGACGTGCTCGATGACCTCGAGCGCAAGACTCGGGCGGCCCGTGTCCGACAGCGCGCGCGCCTCGAGGAGCAGTCGCTGGTTGCGGATCTCGTTCGAGAGCTCGTTCATCCGCGTGGCCCTGATCACCTGGATGGCGCGCTCGGGCTTGCGGTTCATCAGGTAGACGGCCGCGAGCCGGATCGCGACCTGGGCGCGCGCCGCGCCCTCCAGACGGTGATCGATCTGATGCTGCAGCAGCTCGGCCGCCTGGTCGAGCAGGTCCACCATGACGAGGCGGTCCGTCAGGCGCCGGATCATCTCGTCGCCGCGCCGGCCGATCGGAACCAGCTCGCGGAAATCGTAGAACAGGCTGAGCGCCTCGATCGCGGGCAGCGCGTCGATCTTGCCGCCGAGGAACAGCTTGTCGAAGGTCGCGGCCGCCTCGTCGTGGATCGCGCGCGTCATCTCCGAGTTCGGATGAACCCTGGCGGCGATCCGCATGACGTTGAACGCATCCCGGTAGCGGCCTTCCTCGGTATAGAGCCGGGCGAGCAGCGAGAGCGCCTCGATCTCGGTCTCGTCCCCGCGCCAGACGGCGGTCAAGGTTTCGAGATCGGCGATGACCTCCGCGCGCTTGACGTCGCCGCTGCGGAAGCGCAGCACGAGCTCGCGCAGGCGGCCCTGCGCGGCTGCGGCGCGGTCGCTGGAATCGGCGGCCGCCCGGTAGGCGATGAGCGCGTCGCCGCCGCGGCCGAGGCCTTCATGGATGCGCCCGGCGAGCACCGAGAGCGCCGGCTGCGCCTCCGGCGGCACCGACAGCGTCTCGTAGTCGTTGAGCTGATTGGCCGCGCTCGCAAAGTCGCCGAGCTCGATCGAGGCGCGGATCGCCTCCATCAGGATCTTGCGCTGGAGCTCGATCGGCAGCATCCCGAGCGCAGTCTCGGTCTTGCGAAAGCCCTCGCGCGCCTCCGCCCATTTGCCCTGTTCGGCGGCCGCCAGAGCGCGCCAGATCTGCGCATCGTTCTGGTTGCCGACGAGCGGATCGTTGATGTCCTTGAGTCCGTCTTCCGGCCGGCCCATCAGGATCTTGGCGACGCCGCGCATGACGAGCGGCGCGGTGTCCTCCGCATTCGGGCTGTCTTCGCTGAGAACGACGTCGAGCACCGCCTTTGCTTCCGGATACATGTCGCGCGCGAAATAGAAGCGCGCGAGCTCCAGGCGGGCATTCGTGCGCTTGGCGTCGGCCGTCTGCGACGCCGCGGTGATCAGGCTGATGCTGCGGCCGAGAAAGTCGGCCTGCCGGTCGAAGCCCCACTGCTGGGCGTCGAACATCACCGCGCGCTGGATGCCGTTGCGCTGTCCCAAGGGCGCGGCCGAGGTGAGCGTGAGCCCGTTCGGCCGGCCGATGATGATGCGGTCGGCCGCAAGCTCCATGCGCAGGTCGTCGGCCACCGGCTGGACGACGACGCCGTGGGCGGAGACGAGCGCGCGGAAGTCGACGAAGTCCTGCGCTTTCGCGATGCCCCGCGCCGGCCCCTTGGCGGTGGCCACGAACAAGGTATCGCCGATCCCGGGATCCTGCAGGCGGTGCACGCGTGCCGGCTGATCGAAGGGCACGTGCGCGCTGGGGCGCGGCGTCCCGACGTTGCGCATCACCGCCAGCGGCTGCGCGGGCGTCACCACCGCGTCGGCGATGTTGATGACCCATGCGTTGTCCTCGACGCTCGCGCTGATCAGCCGCGGCCGCTCAAGCCGCAGGCGCACGATCTGCGCGCCGTCGGTGCGCGTGACCACGGCTTCGCGTATGAGCTCGTGAGCAATGCCCGTCGTGTCGATCGCGGCGTCGGTGTCGAACACCAGCCACAGGGTATCGGCGCGCGCGAACACCGCGGCCGAGGTCGGCACGGGGAACGGCACCGAAAGGCGTAAAGAATCGCCGTGCGGCTGCAGCTCCATGACGACGGCGCCGTCCGTGCGCGGCGCCGCACTGACCGGGGTTGCAGGGTTCGGCTCGGCCTTGCTGGCTGTTGCGAGCGCCTTGGTCTCAGGTGTCCCGGATTCTGGCGCCTTGGATGCCGGCGCCTTGGATTCCGAGGCTGCGAACTCCGCCGCGCCAGGCGCCGATGTTCCGGCCTCGCGTGTCTTGGTCTCCAGCGCATCGGCCGCTCGCGCGGGCGGCTCCTGAGGCGCCGCCACCGGCGAGGCTGCCGGCAGCGTGGCCGCCGCGGAACGGCTCGCGCCGGCGGGCGTCGCCTGCATGGCGGATGCGGCCGGCTGCATGGCCGGCGGGGGAGCGGCGCTGACGGCGGGCGGCACAGGTTGGGCGGGCGGCGCTGCGGGCGCCGCTGCAACCGGCGCGGCGGCCGCAATGTGCGGCGGCTCGGTCTTCGACTCGACCCGGCCCGGCAAACTCAAAGGCAGACGGTTGGGGGGCTTGCCCTCCACCGCCGGCAGCGACGGCAGGCCGCTGCCCGGCGGCGGGAGGGCCGTCTGCGCGGGGCGTCCGCCGGGTTCGGCGGTCACGATGTCGACCACATAGTTTCCGTCCTCGCGGAAGGCGCGGACGTCCACCTTTCCAACGAGCGACAGGACGACCGACGTCGCCGTCTCGTTGCCACTGGTTTCGATCGACTGCACGACCGGCGGCAACGCGCGCATGGCCTCCGACAGGTCGAACCGCAGCGCCCCGTCGAACGAGAGCGTCAGCAGCTCCTTGTCGCGTTCCGCCGTGACGGCGATGAAGTCGGGCAGTTCGAACGTGTAGCGCGTGAACGTCGGCTGCGGCGAAACCCGCACGCGCGAAACCTGCGCGCGCGGCTTGGCGCCCTGCCTCTGCTGGATGCGTCGCTCGGCCTCGCGGGCGCGCCGCGCCAGGTCCTCGACGACTTCCTTGGGCAGCGGCGGCGGCGCGGCGGTCCAGGAGTCCGGCAGCAGATCGACGAAGAAGCGCTCGCCCGCGACCATCGAGCTCACGCGCACCTTCTGCTTGAGCGCGAGCCGCACTCCACGCCCGTCGGGGTCGCGGCGCGAGGCACTGACGTAATCGTTCGAACTCGACACGCGCGAGACGTCGACGTCGATCGGGTTCTTGAACGAGATGACGAGCACGCCGCTCGACATGCGCACGTCCGCCTCGTTCGGCTCCGCGAAGTTGAAGACGATACGGGCGTAGCCCTGGGACGTGTCGATGGTCAGGTCGGTCTTGATGGGCTCGGCGGCAGCTGCGCGCGGCAGGAGCCCGACCACCGCCGCGAAAAGCAACGCGCGGACCGACGACGCTATTGCTCGACTGAACATACGCAACGCCCATCACTCGGGCGCGGCTACACTGCGCCCGACTGCTACCCTATGCTCAGGCGTTTAACGACGCGTTAGCCCTGCGGATATTTCGCGGAGCGGCCCCTGCCCGCGCCCGAAATGGCCGGGATTCCGCGGCAGGCGCGGCGCTGCCTCGCCCAAAGGTCCGATCAGGGTTGCCGGAAGCTCGCGCCAAGGCCGGATTGCGGCCGCGCCGCGTTCACGAACCGTTAGGTTTTCCCTCGATCTTGGGAAGCTCGGTCGCGGTGCTGAACTTGTCGCCGGTGGCGCGGTTCGCGAGCTCGACGGTCAGCCGCTCGGCCGCCTCCGGCGTCATCTGCGCCATGATGTCCGACATGCGCCGGGCATTGATCTTGGAGGCGACCTCGATCAGCACCCGCATGTCGAGGCGGTCGAAGATCTTGGCCGCCTCCTTCGCCTTCATGTTCTCGTACATGGTGACGAGGTTCTTGAGCTGCGCCGCGTCGGCCTCCTCGCGTCGCTGGCTCGCGCCGTTGATCCGCGCCTCGATCGCCTTGAGCTCGGCCGCGCGCGCTTCCAGGCGCTTCTCCATGGACTTGAGCAGGTTCTCGCGGATGTCGATCTCGCGCGAACGGGCGTCGAGCTCCTGCCGGCGGTCCTGCAGCCGTTCGAGCACCGCGCGTTCCCCGGCCGACGGCTGGCGCGGGCTTTCGAGCGGCACGAGCTTGCCGTCAGGCCCGCCCTTGGGAGGATTGACCGGGCCCGGCGTGTCAGCGTCCTTGGCGCCGGCCTGCTTGCCGTCGGCGGGTTTCTTCTCGTCGGGCTTCTTCTCCGGAGGCTTGGCCTCGACCGATCCGGTCGTGTCCTGGAAGCCGAACATCTCGCGCGCCCATGACTGCTGGGGCGTCGACTGCTGGGGCGTCGCGGGCGACGGCGCCGCAGCGGTGGTCTGCACCGTGGCCGGCGGATCCGCGAGGTCGGGCGCCAGCACGTAGCCGCCGTCGAGGCCGAGGCCGATCACCTTCAGCGCGAGCAGGCACCCCGCCGCAAACATGACGACGGGGATGATCCGAAGCTCGCGGAAGAGGCGGTTCATGCGGCGACGCTTGTGACCCGCGCCTGTGCGCGTTCAGCGAAGGCCTGCGCCGCCGCCAGCGTTGCGGTCGCATCCGCAACCTCCGGCTCGCGCGCCGGGCGGGCGGCGACCGCGATCTGCGCGAGCCGCGCCAGGACACCCTCGCCGGCGGCGATCTGACGGGTCAGATCGGCCGAGAAGCGCTCGGCCGTGCGCAGGCGCTCGCCGAGATCCTGATCGCATTCGCGCACCGCGAGCTTGAGGCCGCCGACCGCGCGCTCGGCGATCTCGGTCGCGGTGATCAGTTCGGAGATCGTCGCTTTGAGCGACATCTCGTCGGCCTTGAGCCGCTGCAGGCGCTTGTTGAGGAGGACGCAGTAGCCGATGGTCACGGCCAGCAGCACGGATACCAGGCTCTCGATCATCAGTCCGATGCTGTGGCTCATGAAGCCTCCATTTCCTTCTTGTGCTCGCCCGCCATCTCGAACATCGCAAAGGTGGTGGACGGCATGCGCAACGGACGCGCGACCCGCACGGCCACCTGGCCGCCGACGCGGCCCATGCGCCCTTCCGTCAGCGTGACGTCGCCGCAGCGCACCTGCACCAGGGCGTCGGGCTTGATATCGAGGTGCAAGGTGTCGCCGACATCGAGGTTGACGAGCTGGCGCAGCGGCAGCTTGGCTTCATAGAGAACGGCCTGCACCGCGACGTCGGCCTGGCCGATCTCGGTGGCCAGATGCCCTTCCCAGATCTGGTCGCGGCCGAACTTCTCACCCACGAACATCTGCATGAGCACGTCGCGGATCGGCTCGATGGTCGCGTAGGGCAGCAGGATCTCGATCGTGCCGCCGCGGTCCTCCATGTCGATGCGCAGGCGCACCAGGAACGAGGCGTTGGCCGGGCGGGTGATCGCCGCGAAGCGCGGGTTCGTCTCCAGCCGCTCGACGTTGAACTTGACCGGCGACAGCGGCTTGAACGCCTGCTCGGCGTCCTCCAGCACGAGGTCGATCATCCGCCGGATGATGTTGGTCTCGATGGTGGTGTAGGGGCGGCCCTCGACGTAGATCGAGGACTGGCCGCGCCGGCCGCCGAGCAGCACCTCGATGATCGAGTAGATCAGGTTAGAGTCGAGCGTGAACAGGCCGTAGTTGTCCCACTCCTCCGCCTTGAACACCGCCAGCAGCGACGGCAGCGGGATCGAATTGAGATAGTCGCCGAAACGGACCGACGTGATGCGGTCGAGCGAAACCTCGACGTTGTCGGAGGTGAAATTGCGCAGGCTCGTCGTCATCAGCCGGATCAGCCGGTCGAAGACGATCTCGAGCATCGGCAGGCGCTCGTAGGACACCATCGCCGAGTCGATGATGGCGCGCACGCCCGACTTGTCGCTCGCGGAGACTTCCGTCGCGCTGAAGCCGAGCAGCGCGTCGATCTCTTCCTGGTTGAGCAGGCGCTCGGCGCCGCCCTTGCCGGAGGAAGCCTGATTGGTGCTTTCCACCAGCGCGGCCCACTGCGCCGCGGTCTCCTGGTCGACGGTGCTGGAGTCGGTGGTTGCGGTCTGAGTGTTCGCGGTGTCAGCCATGGGCCGGGCGCCTATTGAACCACGATTTCCTTGAACAGCACGGCGTTGACGCGGCTCGGCGAGATGAGCGCGTTGACACGCCGCGTGAGTTCTTCCTTGAGACGATAGAGTCCGGCCGAGCCGTCGAGGTCGGAGGGGCGCAGCTCGCGCAGATAGGTCTGGAAGGTGTCGGTGACACGCGGCATCAGCGGCTGGATCTGCTGCACGAGCATCTGATCGGCGAGCTCGAGCGTCATCTTCACCTTGAGATATTGAGTGCGGTCGTTGCCGGGATTGGACAGGTTGACGAGGATCTCCGGCATGTCGATGAACACCGCCGGTTTGACCACGGGCGCCGCCGCCTTGGCGTCCTTGCCCTTGGCGAGGAACGTATAGGCTCCGAAGCCGCCGCCGCCGAGCACGACGAGACCGCCGGCCGCCATGATGATGAGCTTGAGCGGGAGCTTGCGGCCCTTGGCCGGGGCCCCTTCGGGGGCGTCCTGTTCGGCTGCCTCGTCTGCTTCAGCCACTTTCGGCTTCGATGCCATGACCCAATCCCCCGCCGCATGCTTCCCGCCGCTTCCGGAGGACTTTGCGCATCGCGCCTCCCGCGCTGGCGTGTACGCACCGCACGCCCGCAAGCTAGGACCCGAATGGTTAACGAAATATTGCCAACGGTAACCTGGGCGGAAATTTTTGCCGGGCTGACCCGCCCAGGACGGCCCTTCTTGCCCGTCCCCGGCGCGGCTGTTTTGGGTTAACAGATTGACAACTCTGGATTTTGCGCTTTGGCACGCCCCCTGCTTCGTGGCCTGCGGGAGCGCGGCTTGGGAGAGCCGCACAGACGGCGGGGCGGCAGGCGACTGCGGCCCCGCGATCAGGGGAGTAGCCGATGGAGAATACGCTTCTCGTCGGGTTGTCGCGGCAGGTGGCGCTCCGGCGCCAGCTCGACGTGATCGCCAACAACGTGGCCAACATCAACACCACCGGCTTCAAGTCGGACGGGCCGCTGTTCGAGGAATACATCGCGCCGACCGCGCGCGAGAACAATTTCCGCTTCGCCGACCGCAGCGTGCGCTTCGTGCAGGACCGCGGCATCTGGCACGACATGACGTCGGGCCCGATCCAGCAGACCAGCAACCCGCTCGACGTCGCGATCGACGGCGAGGGATTCCTGGCGGTGCAGTCGCCGGCCGGCGAGCGCTACACGCGCAACGGCGCCCTGCAGATCAACGCCGCCGGCCAGCTCGTCACCAGCGAGGGCATGCCGGTGCTCGGCGACAACGGACCGATCACGCTGCAGCCCGGCGACCGCAACATCATGATCTCCAAGGACGGGCGCGTCAGCGTCAATGAAGGCGCCAGCAACAGCACCGAGAGCCAGCGCGGCAAGATCCGCCTGGTGCGCTTTGCGCGCCCGCAGGACCTGATCAAGGAAGGCTCCAGCACCTTCCGCGCGCCGCAGGGCCTCGCGGCTGAGCCCGTCGCCCAGCCCAAGCTGCAGCAGGGCGCCCTCGAGAAATCGAACGTCAGCGGCGTCGTCGAGATGACGCGGCTGATCGACATCACCCGCACCTACACGCAGATCGCCTCGCTGATGCAGCAGCAGAGCGACATGCGGCGCAACACCATCCAGCAACTCGCCGAAGTCCCGGCCTGAACCGCCTGACGAGGAAGCCATGCGCGCACTCCACACTGCCGCCACCGGGATGATGGCCCAGGAGCTGAACGTCCAGGTCATCTCCAACAACATCGCGAACATGCGCACGACCGGCTACAAGCGCCAGCGTGCGGAATTCCAGGACCTGCTCTACGAGCACGTGCGCCGCATCGGCACGCAGACCTCCGACCAGGGGAACCAGCTCCCGGTCGGCGTCGACCTCGGCTCGGGCGTGAAGACGGTCGGCACGCCGCGCGTGATGACGCAGGGCTCGCTCTATCCAACCGGCAAGGACCTCGACGTCGCGATCCGCGGCGAGGGCTTCTTCAAGATCCAGCTTCCCGACGGCACCTACGCCTATACACGCGACGGCTCGTTCGAGATGGACTCGCAGGGCCGTCTCGTCACCCCTCAGGGCAACCTGGTGCAGCCGGGCATCACGATTCCGCCCAACGCGAGCTCGATTACCATCAACCAGCAGGGCCAGGTGTCGGTCACCGTTCCCGGAGCCACGCAGCCGCAGGTGCTCGGCCAGCTCGTGCTGACCCGCTTCATCAACAAGGCCGGCCTGCAGCCGATCGGCGACAACCTGTTCATCGAGACGCCGGCCTCGGGCACGCCGATCGACGGCGTCGCCAATGTCGACGGCATGGGCGACCTGCAGCAGGGCAACCTCGAACAGGCCAACGTGGAGGCGGTGACCGAGATCTCCGACCTGATCACCGCCCAGCGCGCCTACGAGATGAACGCCAAGGTCGTGTCGGCGACCGACCAGATGCTGTCCACCACCACCAACATGATGCGGTGAGCACGATGATGCGTCCCCTGCTCGCTCTTGCCCTCGCGCTGGTTGCCGCGCCTGCACTGGCGCAGTCCGCGGACACCCAAATGCCGCGGCTGAAAGCCTCCGCGACCGTGACGCGCGACATCGTGCGGATCGGCGACCTGATCGAGAACGCGCGCGAGATGAGCGACATCGCGATCTTTCGCGCGCCCGACCCGGGCAGCACCGGGAGCGTCTCGGCCGAGCGGGTGCTGGAGGCCGCGCGCGCGCACGATCTGCTGCTCGTGGACACCGGCGGCCTGCGCGAGGTCGAGGTCACCCGCGTCAGCCGCGCCATCACCCGCCCCGAGATCGAGGAGCGCGTCGTGCGCACCTTCGCATCGCGGTTCGGCTCGGGCGATCCCGGCCGCTTCGACCTGACCTTCGACCGCGAGCCGCTCACCTTGCATGTCGAGCCCCAGGCGACCGGCGACCTGCAGGTGGTGCGCTCCAGCTACGAACCCTATTCCAAGCGTTTCGACGTCACGTTCCTGTTGCCCGGCAGCAGCCCCGCGCAGCAGCAGGTGGTGCGCTACAGCGGCAGGTTGGTGGAGACCGCACCCGCCGTGGTGCTGGCCCGTCCGCTCAGCCGCGGCGAGACGGTGCGCGCGGCCGACCTGATGGTCGAGCGGCGGGCCAAGAGCGAACTGACCGGCGACACCCTCTCCCTCCCCGCCGAGGCCCTCGGCCTTGCGGCCCGCCAACCGCTGCGCGCAGGGGTGCCTCTGCGGCGCAACGACCTCGTCAAAGCCGAGATCGTGCGGCGGGACGAGGCGGTCACGCTGATCTACGAGGCGCCGGGCATCACGCTCACGGTGCGCGGCAAGGCGCTCGACGGCGGCGCCGAAGGCGACCTCATCAACGTGCTCAACGCGCAATCCAAGCGCACCATCCAAGGGGTCGTCAGCGGGCCTGGCCGCGTCATCATCGGCTCGTCCATGCCGGTCGCCGTCGCGCAAGCGTCGGAGCCCGCCGCGCAGGCCGGTCACAGCGAGTAGCCATCGTCATGTCGTATCATCAGTTCCCAGCGCGTCATCGCTCGTTCGCGCGGCTGCGCTCGCTGGTCAGCGTCGTCCTCCTGGCGTCCCTCGCGGCCGGCTGCTCCGCCTTCGAACGCCTGCGCTACACCGGCGAGCAGCCGCCGCTGTCGTCGATCGAGAACCCGACGACGCAGCCGGGCTACAAGCCCGTGCAGATGCCGATGCCGACGCCGCAGCCGGCGACCTACAACGCCAATTCGCTGTGGCGCAACGGCTCGCGCGCCTTCTTCAAGGACCAGCGCGCGCGCCAGGTCGGAGATATCCTGACGGTGGCGGTGAATATCACAGACAAGGCGACGATCGCGAACGACACTCAGCGCAGCCGCAAGAATTCCGAGGACTCCGGCGTCGACAATTTCTTCGGCAAGAACACGCTGCCGTTCGTCAACGCCACGCTTCCCACCCGCCTGCTGACGGCCGATTCCGAAGCGCTCTCGCAGGGCAAGGGCTCGGTCAACCGGCAGGAGGCGTTGCAGACCAACGTTGCGGCCGTGGTGACGCAGGTGCTGCCCAACGGCAACCTCGTCGTCGAGGGCAAGCAGGAGATCCGCGTCAATTACGAGGTGCGCGAGCTGGTCGTCGCCGGCATCGTGCGACCGGAGGACATCCAGAGCGACAACACGATCGACTCCTCGAAGATCGCCGAAGCCCGCATCGCCTACGGCGGACGTGGGCAGATCACCGACGTGCAGCAGCCGCGCTACGGCCAGCAGGTGTTCGACGTGGTGCTGCCCTTCTGACCGCCCGAACGCCACAGCTCCCCCGCCAATTCAGCTCCCCAACGTGAATTGGCGAAACGACGCGGCCCCCGGTTGCTCCCACCGGGGGCCGTGCTCGTTCGACGGCTGCACAGCATCAGCTCCGCGGCGGCTGTGGGCGTTTCGACCGGCGCGGCTCGATCGCCACCGACCAGAGCGCACGGTCGTCGACGTCCTTGAGCGTCACTGTCATCATCTCGGTCGCCGCATCGATGGCGACATGGCCGAAGAACTGCATGCCGAAGCACGGCGCGAGGTTCTCCTCGCCGGGCGCGCATCCCTTCTGGAACATCGCACGCGGGCCGAACGTGTTGTCGAGCGGCGCAGGACTCCACGTGCCCGCATGCAACGGTCCCGACACGAATTCCCAGAACGGCTCGAAATCCTGGAACACCGCCGCGTTCGGATCGTAGCGGTGCGCGGCGGTGTAATGCATGTCGGCGGTGAGCCATACGGTGTTGGTCACGCCGGCGTGCTTGATGAAGGCGAGCAGATCCGCGATCTCGACCTCGCGTCCGCGCGGCGGGCCGTCCTCGAGTGCGACGGCGTCACGGCTGACGATACCGATCGGCAGGTCGGCGGCGATCACCTTCCAGGTCGCGCGCGAGGCGATCAGCGCGCGCTTGAGCCAGGCGAGCTGCGCCGGTCCGAAGATCTCGCTGTCCTCGCCCTCGCGCAGCGGCGTGCGGTAGGAACGCATGTCGAGCATGAACACGTCGAGCAGCGGACCGTAGGGAATCCTGCGATACACACGGCCGGACGCGCCGGTCGAGGGGCGCAGCGGCATGTATTCGTGGAACGCGCGCGCCCCGCGCGCGGCCAGCGCCAGGATGCTCTTGTCGGAATAGGCGGGCGACGCGAGCGGCTCGCCCGGGCACCAGTCGTTGGCGACCTCGTGGTCATCCCATTGCGCGAACACGGGGACCTGCGCATTGAACGCGCGCAGGTTCGCGTCGAGCAGGTTGTAGCGGTAGTTGCCGCGGAAATCGGCGAGCGTCTGCGCGACGCGCGATTTCTCCTCGGTGACGAGGTTGCGCCAGGTCTCGCCGTTGGCAAGCGCGATGCGCTCCGGCATGACGGCGTCGGCGTAGATCACGTCGCCCGAGTGGATGAAGAAGTCCGGACGGTTCGCGAGCATCGCGGCGAAGCTGCGCATGCCGCCGCGCGCCTCGTCGATGCCCCAGCCCTGCCCACAGGTGTCGCCGGACCACACGAACGAGATCGACCGCCGCTCCAGCGGCGCCGTGCGCAGGCGGCCGATCTGCGCAGGTCCCAGCAAGGTGGGAGTCGCGTGGTTCTGGAAGCGCACGCGATAGAACACCTCCTGCCCGGCGGGCAGGTCCGTGAGCTCGAGCTTGGCGGTGAAATCGGTTTCCGGCAGGGCGTCGGCCCAGGCGCCCGCGAGCAGCGTCTCGAACCGCTCGCTCGCCGACGCCTCGACCAGCATGCGCGCCGGCCGGTCCGTGCGCGCCCAGATCACCGCCGAATCGGCGGCGACGTCGCCCGATTGCAGTCCATGGGTGATCTGCGGGCGGTCGGAGGCGCGGCTGATCGCGGGCATGGCGAGGGAGCCCGCCATCGCCGCCGAGGCACCGGACAGGGCGCCGCGCAGGAAGCCACGGCGGCTGATGTGCGGGCGGATGCGCCAGGCAGTCGCCATCGCGGACCTCCACGCCAATGCGTGGCAGCGGTGTGGGCGATTTGTTTGACGGCGGGGCGACGATTTTGCGAAACGACCGTGACCGCGCGGAAATCGACCGCAATCCCGTGCGGATCGGCGCAAGACCGGCAAATCGTGCGGCGCTCGAAGACGCAGGCGCCGCGCGAAGATTTGGCGCCGCGCGGCGCAATCACACCTGTCGGACGGAGCGCCCCGCTCCGCCCCGCCACCTATTCGTCGCGATAAACCCGCTCGCGGCGCTCGTGGCGCTCCTGCGCCTCGATCGACAGCGTCGCGATCGGGCGCGCCTCAAGGCGCTTGAGCGAGATGGGCTCACCGGTTTCTTCGCAATAGCCGTAGGAGCCGTCGTCGATGCGCTTGATGGCGGCATCGATCTTGGCGATCAGCTTGCGCTGCCGGTCGCGTGCCCGCAACTCGATCGAGCGATCGGTTTCGGACGAGGCGCGGTCCGCCAGGTCGGGATGATTCTGATTCTCGTCCTGAAGGTGCTGCAGCGTCTCCTTGGCTTCCTTCAGGATGTCCTCCCGCCAGTTCAACAGCTTCTGCCGGAAGTACTCCCGTTGCCGATCATTCATGAAAGGCTCTTTGGGCGAAGGCCGGTATTGCTTTTCCTTGACTGACACCATTGCCGTTCTCATGCAGTCTCCCCCGCGGCGGTCCCTCGGTGAGCATGCGATCGAAGGTTGCCGTCGCGGCGGGCGTTATATCGGGGTAGCAAATGGCTGACAACAGCGGTGTGACGCTCGCGCGCCGCCAAGAAGTCCTGGTACGCCAAGACCCTGCCCGAATTTTTTGCAGTGCGGTCGGCATCAGGCACGCGTGCGCCGCGGGATGCGGCACACCCGTGATTCGTGCCGCGGCTTAACCCGCCTTCGAATCCATCTTGGCCAGTTCGACCTCGACGCGCAGATCGATCTCCGCGAGCACCCCATCGAGGCGCGGATCGCCCGACGGCTCGTTGAGCCCGGCCGCGGCCGCCTTCAGCCGGCCGAGGGTTGCGCTGTCGAGCGAGCCCGCGAGCAGCGCAAGCTTGAGCTGCTCGAGCGCGTCGAGTGCCGTCCGCCCGCGCGCGACCGAGCGACGCCTCCGTTCGGCGGGGTCGTCGACGCCCTGCAGCGCGAGCAGCGCGTCGATGCCGGCCGCCATGCGCGTTGCGGCCGTCGGCGCGGTGTGCGTGGCGGCTTCCTCCTGCGGCAACGTGAAGGATGACCCGCCCGTGCGGCGGGTGCTCGACGCCGATGCGGCGCCGATCGGACCGGCTGGACCGTTGATGCGCATGAAAGCCCCCCGCGGCGGAGTTTCGCCTGATCCAGCCTCACAAAACATGGTTAACGGGCTGTTAACCCCGGCAAATGTTGCCGGCCGACGGCAAGCCCTGCCCGGGCGCGACGCCTGATCTGCAGTCTGCCTGGGACGATTTAGCAAATCCCTACAATAACTTATCGAATCGCAACGAGGCTGGCACGCGCTTCGCATTCCCTTGAGCGGTCGAACCTCGTTGGGGAGCTTCGGGTGACCAGGATGATTCGGATGGCCTTGGCCATCGCATGTGCCGCTGCGGTCGGGCTGGGCGTGGGGACGCCCGGTCAGGCCGCGTCGCGCATCAAGGACCTCGCCAACATCGAAGGCGTGCGCCAGAACCAGCTCATCGGCTACGGCCTCGTGGTCGGCCTCAACGGTACCGGCGACACCATCAACAACTCGCCGTTCACCCGTCAATCGCTGCAGGCCATGCTCGAGCGCCTGGGCGTGAACATCCGCGGCCAGACCCTGCGCACCGGCAACGTCGCCGCCGTCATGGTAACGGGCAACCTGCCGGCCTTCGCGACGCAGGGCACGCGCATGGACGTCACCGTCTCCGCGCTCGGCGACGCCAAGAACCTGCAGGGCGGTACCCTGCTCGTCACCCCGCTGCTCGGGGCGGACGGCAACGTCTACGCCGTCGCGCAGGGATCGCTCGCCATCGGCGGCTTCCAGGCCGAGGGCGAAGCCGCCAAGATCGTGCGCGGCGTGCCGACGGTCGGTCGCATCGCCAACGGCGCCATCATCGAACGCGAGATCGAGTTCGCGCTCAACCGCCTCGGCCAGGTGCGGCTTGCGCTGCGCAACGCCGACTTCACTACCGCCAAGCGCATCGCCTCGGCGGTCAACGACTTCATCGGCACCCCCACGGCGGAGCCGATCGATTCGGCGAGCGTGCAGCTCACCGTGCCGAAAAACTACCAGGGCAACGTGGTCGCGCTGCTCACCGAGATCGAGCAGTTGCAGATCGAGCCCGACCTGCCGGCCAAGATCATCATCGACGAGCGCTCCGGCATCATCGTGATGGGGCGCGACGTGCGCGTCTCCACCGTCGCCGTCGCGCAGGGCAACCTGACCGTGACCATCACCGAGTCGCCGCAGGTCAGCCAGCCGGCGCCATTCTCGCGCGGCCGCACGCAGGTCGTCCCGCGCAGCCAGGTCGGCGTGCAGGAGGACGGCAGGAAGCTCGCCGTGGTGCGCGACGGGGTCTCGCTGCAGCAGCTCGTCGACGGGCTCAACGCGCTCGGCATCGGCCCGCGCGACCTGATCTCGATCCTGCAGGCGATCAAGGCCGCCGGCGCGATCCAGGCCGACATCGAGGTGATGTGAGATGGCCGTCTCCGCCCTCACCTCCCGCTTCGACGCCGCGCTTGCCGTGGCCAAGATGCAAGCCGGCCAGCAGGCCCCCACGGGTCCCGCCGCCAAGGCCCGCGCCAACGCGCAGGATTTCGAGGCGATGTTCCTCAACTCCATGTTCGAGCAGATGATGACCGGCCTCGACGGCGAAGGGCCGTTCGGCGGCTCCCCCGGCGTCGGCGTCTGGCGCTCGTTCCTCACCAACGAGTTCGCCAAGTCGATCGCCCAGAAGGGCGGCATCGGCATCGCCGACCAGGTCTACAGCTCGTTGATCGCCGAGCAGGCCGCCAGCTCCAACACCGCTCCCGCCGGAGCGCAGACGAGGTAAGCCATGTCCGCACCCGCTTCCATGCACGCGCAAGCGCTGACGCCGATGACGACCCCCGCCGAGGCGCAGGCGGTCGCCGCGCATCTCCTCGAGGTGATGGATGCGCTGCTCAAGCTCGTCGAGCACGAGACCGGGCTGGTGCGCGCGGGCCGCCTCGCCGAGGCCAGCCAGCTCGAGCAGCCAAAAAGCGAGCTGGCGCGGCTCTATCTCGCCGACACCATGCATCTCAAGGCGAATGCCGCCTTCATCAAGGCGCATCTGCCGCAGCTCGTCACCGATCTGACCCGGCGGCACGAGGCCTTCCAGGCGCTGCTGCAGATCAACCTGACGGTGCTGGCGACGACGCACGCCGTGGCGGAAAGCCTGGTGCGCGGCGTCTCGGCCGAGGTGACACGCAAGGCGGCGCCCCAGGTCTATGGCGCATCCGGCCGCCAGAACGCGCCGCGCGCGAACACATCCGTTCCGATCGCGGTGAGCCGCGCATTGTAGCGCGTGCCGCAAGCTCCGCAGAAAGCGGGCCCAGGTTCGTGACAGGGTTCGTGACAGGTTAGTACCCAGGCTGTGCGCATGCGATGTCCACGCGTCTTCCGGCGCGTGGACAAAGCGCGTTCGGGCATCATCCGGACATACGAGAACACACGCGCCGCGATCGACAAGAACGATCGCGCTGCGGCCGTGCGCCGCCTTGTGACCGAAGAGCGAAGGGCTGAATGACCTGGAGAGGACGGTGCTACTTGCCGCGCAGGCCGGCGGCGAGCTCGCGGTTGATATTGATGAGTGCGTTGAGGCCTTCGGGCTGCGGCTTCTGCGTGAGGTCAACCGTCCGGCTCATGACGAACACGCCGAGGTTCGCCACGTTCTGGCGCACCTCGACCGGCAGCGGGCTTTCGCCGCTGGTGGCCGACGTCAGGAAGACTGTCCAGAGCTTGCGATTGTAGGTCAGCGCCTCGTGGATCTCGGCCCGCTTGCCTTCCCAATCATCCTTGACGGCTTGCAGTCGCGCGGCGGCCTTGAGCAGCAGATCCGCTTCCAGATCACGCTGACTTACGGTCTGCTTGGCGATCGTTTGATAGGCCTGTGCGGCGCTGCGCATGAGTGAGCAATTCCTCTTCGTACGCGATTAATTTCTTCGCGCTCTTCAAGGCCTTATACAATTCGCCTGTTAAGATATGGTTGTTGATGTTCTCGATGATGCCCCACATGCTGGGCGCCGCGCGCAGGATGTCGCGCACGAGTGAAAAGTAGATTTCATGATGCGCCGCTGCGTCGCGCGACGTGTACATCAATTGTACAGCAAGATAGATGCGCTTGGCCGGAGTGTTCGCGGCCTTGCGAGTCATCACGTCCTTCTCGCGCAGGATCGGCGTGTTGCCTTCGATCACCAGCCGCGTGCGCTGGTCGGCATTGGTGACGACGCAGTCGCCGAGGATGATGCGCTCACCCGGCTTGAGCTCGACCTTGAGTGCCATACCTGCCTCCGTGAAGGTGCGTGCCGCGATGGTGGCAGCGTCATGGTTAACGGCTGATTAAGAAGGGCCGGCGCACAGCCGCGGCCGCGCCGGCGTAGTCGTTTTGCGCGCGACGGAACGGGCCGCCATAAAACCCATACGCGCCCAACGATCGCGTGCGATCGGGCGCGAAACGACGCGAGGCTGGCTGAGGCGCGCGAAGACCTAGCCGAACAGCCGCAGCACCGCCTGGTCGGCCTGGGCGGACAGGGAGAGCGCCGTGGTCGAGAGCTGCTGGCGGGTCTGCAGGGCCAGCAGGTTGGCGCCCTCTTCGTTGGTGTCGGCCAGCACCAGCGAGTCGGCGCCGGTCTGCAGCGTCTTGATCATGCTCTTGGTGAAGTCCTGGCGGTTCTCCACCATCGACAGGTTCGAGCCGAAGGTCGAGGCCTGCGACGTGATCGCATTCAGCGCATCCTTCATCATGCCGAGCAGCGAATCGATGTTGGTGTCGGCGTCGAGATCGGTCGCCGCGAGATCGCTGATGTTGAGATAGGCGCAGTTGATCGCGACGCCGTTCGGGGTCTGGATGTCCAGCACGGTGGTGCTGGTCTCGTTGAAGGTGATCTTGAGCTTGTCGCCGCGCAGCAGGTTGACGCCGTTGTAGGAGGCGTCGTCCGACAGCTTGTCGAGCTGGTCGCGCAGGCCGTTGAACTGCTCGGCCAGCTTGGTGCGGACCTCGTTGCCGGCGATGGTGTTGGTGCCGCCCGAGCCGTCGATCATGGCCGAGGTGGCGTTGTAGCCGGCCACGGTGAGCACCTGGGTCGACTGGTTCTCGATGCGCAGGTTGCCGTTGTCGTTCGAGGCGCGGATCTTGCCGGTGAGCCCCACGGTTGCGTTGATCGCCGCGACGAGCTGATCGGTGGTCTTGCCGGCCGCGCCGGTGATGGACGCGGCGTTCGTGCCCGGACCCGTGAAACCGAAATTGGCCGCCGTGTTGCCCGCGCCGGTCGCGCCGACGGTGTTGATCGCGACAGTGGCCGAGCTGGCATTCACCGTGTTCGCCGTGCCTGTGGCGGTGAAGGTGATCTTGCCGCCGACGACACTTGCCTGGATCCCGGCATTCGCTGCCGTAAAGCCCGCGTTCAGCGTGTCGACCATTTCGGTCGAGGTGACGGCGGTCATGTTGGCGACCGCGTTGGTGGCGTCGGTCTGGCCGGCGACGGTGATGCTCAGGTTGTTGGCGCCCGTCGCAGAGATCGACACCGCGATGTTCGCGCCGCCGTTGATCGACAGGTTGAAGGTCAGCGTGCCGTTGTTGCCGGCGACGTTGTTGACCGTGTTGCTGAAGTCCATCGCGGCGTAGTTGTCGCCGCCGGTCAGCACGCCGCGAGCCGTGGTCAGGTCGACCCCGACCGGGGTGGCGCCGACGGACCCGCCCGAGAACGCGATGCGCTGATTCGCGGGGTCTGTGACCGCCGCCAGCGTCGTCCGGTCGATGTTGTAGGACGCGGTCTGGAACGATTTGTCCTGGCGGGCCTGATGCAAGGTCGAGCGCATCGTCTCGAGCGTCTTGGTGATCGAGGTCAGGCCGTTGTCCGCCGCTTCCAGGGTCTTCACGCCGTTCGACATCGCATCGAGCAGCGCGTTCAGATCGTTGGAGCGCCGTTGCAGCGCGGACGAGGTGAAGAAGTTGGTCGGGTTGTCGAGCGCCGTGTTGACCTTCTTGCCGGTGGCAAGACGGTTCTGCGTGACGCTCATGAGCTGGGCTGTGTTCTGCAGCGCGAGCAGGTTTTGGCGTACGCCCGCTGAAAGAACGATATTGTTGCCCATCGTGGGTCCTCGAATGGCTGCATAAAGCTGCCGAAGCGGCCCCGCGATAATGTTGTGGTAACCCTAACGCACCGTAAATAAACCCTTAACGAATGGTTAATGCACCGGGTCGGCGGGGCCGTCGGCCCCGCCGCCCAGCGGCGTGATGACGAGCGCCAGATCCTAGAACAGGCGCAGCACGGCCTGGTCGGACTGGGCCGAGAGCGAGAGCGCGGTGGTCGACAGCTGCTGGCGGGTCTGCAGGGCCAGCAGGTTGGCGCCTTCCTCGTTGGTGTCGGCCAGCACG